>Ga0208872_1000560_pt1 | contig 26353 bp, 24 predicted proteins | sample CryBogCBH12Aug08_FD_185508 | JGI IMG/M metagenome (GOLD analysis project Ga0208872, IMG submission 185508) | Freshwater microbial communities from Crystal Bog, Wisconsin, USA - CBH12Aug08 (SPAdes) | ecosystem: Environmental > Aquatic > Freshwater > Lake | place: Crystal Bog, Wisconsin, USA...
AAGCCCCTAAAGCGTTTAGCTGGTGGGATTACCGGATGATGGGTTTTAGGCGCAACGCAGGGATGAGGATCGACCACATCTTGCTGAGCGAAGCACTCAAAGAAAAATGCAGTGCCAGTATCATCGACAAAGAACCGCGCACCTGGGAGCAGCCTTCTGATCATGCCCCAGTGATTGCAGAAATCAAAAAGACCTAAGCTAATAAGGAGTGGTTTTTAGCCACTGCTACCATTCCCATTTGGTCCTATGGCCTCCATTGGGCCGAACGTAGCTATTCACGCGCTCTTGTTCGCTAGCTAGCCACGATTCCACAACATCAAAAATGAATCGACCTCCATATATCCACAAGTGATTTGATTTAGATCAAACCTAAGGAAAATTGGAGGAATAGGATTTGTATGTAGGTGTGAACAATATTCAAGATTACATCGTTGTTTATAAGCAAAGCTAATACAAAACACATAAGGGCATCATGAAAGTTCAATTGGATGCGCCTCAAGACGGCAAGCCCCAAGAGGGGATAGCGCATCATTTTTCACGTCGCCTATTCATGCAGTACTCCATCGGAAGTGTTGTGATGTCTTACTCCGGATGGTGTTTGGGTGAGAAAAATGAGACATTTACTAGCTACAAAATTGATAGCGAGGTCAAAACAACAGTAGAGCGCATGCTTTCTTTTTCAATTCCAGAGTTAGTCAAATCTCCAGCCTCGGGCAAAGGACTTGCCCCCACTGAATTGCATTGTGTAAGCCAATATAAAAAATATCAATATGGCAACTATGCCTATGGCCCTGGTCTGCCAATCGAGCGACGCTTTGACTTAATGCCGGTGGGCTACAAAACTACAGGTATCGAGAGACTCCATCGATTGAGTTCATTCTTTACGATCAGCGATATACATTTAACAGACAAGCAGGCCGGCAATCAACTCATTGCAATTCAACAATTGGATGCTGAATTTGGCGCACCCATGACCTCAATCTATTCGCCGACGATGTTAACCACTACCCAGGTTCTTGATGCCGCGATTCAAACTGCAAATGCGCTGCATTCAACCCACGCATTTGATTTTGGGTTGTCCTTGGGGGATACCTGTAACTCTACCCAATATAACGAGACTCGATGGTATCTGGATATTTTGGATGGCAAAGTCATTTACCCCAATACCAGTGGGGATGCCACTCAAGACACCATCTCGTATCAGCGGCCTTTTAAGTCTGCTGGGTTATTGCCCGAAATTCCTTGGTACCAAGTTAATGGCAATCACGATCTTTTTATGATCGGGAGCGTATCTGTTGATGCGGATCCAAGCCTAAGGCTTAGAGACTCCTATGTAAGTGATCAGATCTGGGCTATAGATGACGTGCTCAAGCCGATAAAAGATTTTCCATTTTTCCCATGTCTTTTTGATACTTCAGTGAGCTTAAAGTCGCCAGTCTATTACATGGGTACGATCAACGGTGCATCTGAATATGGAGAAATCATTAATGCTGGACCAGTCAGTGCTTTTTTAAAGCAGCCCACCATTTCTTCAAACCTGAATCGCCGCTCGCTCACAAAGAAAGAGTGGATTGCTGAATTTTTTAACACGAGTTCTTTACCTCGCGGCCATGGATTTCATTTAGTAGATCCCAACTATGAAAAGGAGGAATCTGGATTTTCTTGCTACAGTTTTTTGCCAAAAGCCGATATACCGTTACGAATGATTGTTTTGGATAATGTTCAGGATCCCAAAGATGGCAGTCACGATATCCATGGGCACGGTTATTTAAGCGCCACCCGGGTTAAATGGTTACGCTCACAATTAAATCTTGCAAAGAAAAGACATGAGCTGGTGATCATTGCATCGCACGTTCCACTTGCAGTAGCACCTATTGGAAGTGAGATGGAGTGGTGGGAATCAACCCGTGACCCTCATGCAAAGTTAAAAAATGCTATCGCTCTCGCTGAATTGGTTTCTGAAATTCAGGCCAATGGCCAGGTTTTATGTTGGCTAGCGGGTCACCGCCATGTCAATACGGTCAAGGCATTCAAGGCGCCTCTAGGCGCTCCCGCAGAGCATGGGTTTTGGCAAATAGAAACCAGTTCTTTGCACGACTTCCCACAACAGTTTCGAACACTACAGGTCTATCTTAATAGTGATTACAGTATCTCTATTGTGACCGTGAATGTTGATCCTGCAGTACGTGAGGGAACGCCTGCGGAAAGTGGAAGGCGTATGGCAATTGCAGCTCAGCAAATATTACAAAATGATATGCGACCAAATACGCCTAATGTAGAGCGTGCATTCGGCGTTATACCTGTTAGCTCAATGGATCCAACGCGGCCGCAGAATGGAGCGTCTGATGCCTCCATTCGATATGGAGATATTGGGGGAGTGCCGTATTCAGCCTCTTACAACGCTGAATTATTCAAGCCCTTGAGCCCCACCATGGTTAAGGTACTTAAAAATCGATTTCCTACATGAACGACTTCATCACTTCAGCGCCTAGGACTCGAGACGTTTTTAGACGTCATTTTGCAAAATATGTATTTGTCCTTGCTAGCTGTTGCATGGGGCCGCTTGCTCTGGCGCAAGCACCCTCAACAATCTTGGCTCCGGGGCAAAGTCTAGGGATCTTTCTGGATATTGGCCCTGTGCCTAATCTGCGCGATCTTGGCGGGTATGTAACTAGCGGTGGGGATGTTGTAGCGAGGGGAAAAGTCTATCGCTCCAATGAGTTCTACGCTATGGATTCAGCAAATTTAATTAAACTGCAGGCGCTCAAATTAAAGACTGATTACGACTTACGCACACCAGCTGAGATTAGCGCGCAGCCCGATAAGATTCCCCCAGAGATGAAGTATGTTCGACTTAACGTCATGGCGGATGAGGACTTAATCGTAACCCCCGATCAAATAGGTGAGCTTTTCCAAAACCCCAAATTAGCGAGTCAAAAATTAGGTGGAGCAAAAGGGGTTGAGGCTAGTTTTGTTAGGCTTTACCGGGATTTTGTTTCGCTTTCGAGTGCACAACAGTCGTATCGAATTCTCTTTCTATCATTGTCGGATGCTGCTAATTTGCCTGGAGTCTTTCACTGTACAAATGGTAAGGATAGGACGGGGTGGGGGGCTGCAGCCTTGCTAACCTTCCTTGGCGTACCTAAAGATGAGGTATTGGCTGATTACTTACGTAGTAACAACTATTTATTACCAATGCACCAAAAAGAGATCGATGCATTTATTGCGGGGGGTGGCGATCCTGGCATTCCATCAGCGCTCTTTGGCGTGAAGCAAAAGTACTTAGAAGCCTCTTTTGATGAAATGTATAGCCGGTACGGAACAATTGAGCGATATTTCACAGAGGGCTTAAAAATTAATGACTCACAGCAAAAGCGTCTTCGCAATATGTATCTGACACATAATCGGAGCTCATAGAATAAGGTTGTGTTGCTGACCTTATGTCTATTTGCCTGCTCAAATCTACGCATGGCAATCAAATATTATCGACTAAGAGTGCTTGCGGGAGCTCTTTGCTTGGTGCTTGGGTGCACTCACTTCGAGGCAGTGCTGTCTGCTGAGTCAAGTCCACCAGTAGCGCAGGGCGCTGATGCTAGTTCTAAGTCTATCGAGATTAGCTCTTTTGATAAATCAAAATCAGCGTCGCATTGGGCCTTGTCGATTGAGGCAATTAATCTTAAGCGATCAAATAATAGCGTGAACCAGCCATTGGTGAGCACTCTCCCGGGCACCTATACCTTTGGTCAAACTGCAAGCACACCAGCTTCAGAAGTTTTTAATAGCAATCAGCTTCAACAGGGGAGTGCCGTTGGACCCAAACTGACATTGGATTACCTTGGTGATTCTGCTTATGGTTTTGAATTATCTTATTTCAACGTCCAGAATTTAAATGCAAGTAATACGATTGGGTCCTCAAACCCTGGCAATTGGTACATCATGAAGGCGCCTGGTTTCTGGCAAACCCAAGATTTTGCTTATCAGGGTATGACGTGGGGTTCCACTACAAGTCTCTACAGTGCGGAGGCCAATGCAAAATTAAAAGCATCCGATAGATTTACTTTGTTGGCAGGGTTGCGATGGATTCAGTTAAAAGACAGCCTTGTTGGCTCTCTTTCTCCGGTCGATCAAAATGTTCCCCTATGGAAGACGGGGGGCTGTCCTATGGGAGCCCTTGACATCACACTATCTCAAACTACACAGACTTGCGCATCGGGTATTAGTATTGGTGGTTTCCCACCATTTTGGTCCACTACCACGAGAAATAATCTGCTTGGCTTACAGCTTGGTGCTCAGGGAACATTCTTTGAGATTGGGCGACTATCACTTGGCGGCTCATTAAAGGCTGGTGTATTTAATAATCAAGCCACTCAAAGTAATAATGTGAGCATTACTAAAATAATGTACTCGTCAAGCGCCACTTCTAATCAAGTTGCTTATTCCGGAGAGGGAATTCTTCAGCTGAAATATTTAATCACAGATGGCTTAGCAATCAAGATGGGTTACCAACTACTCTGGTTAGATCGGGTAGCTTTAGCGCCAGGGCAAATACCCTATGTTTACTCAGGTAACAATCCCACCAACGTAACCGCTAGGGGTATTAATGCAGGATCAAATATTCTTTTTCAGGGAGGTATTGTGGGAATGGAGTATTTGTTTTAAAAGATGGTTTTCCTAGTTGACGGCTGCTATGGGTAGGATTAGGTCTATGGCGATTTATAGAGATTAACGGCTCAAATCGGCCAATAGGAGGCGCTTATAGTCAAATTGGCCATCAAGCGCCTTACATCTCGACTCAAAGCCTCCAATAGGCTACTGATTGTTCCAAGCAGACAGCAGCCTGTTGGATTCAACCAAAAAAAGTCACATTTCTACGATCCATTTGCATTGCTGGTGAGGGTGTATTTGATATTATATTTTTATTAACCAGTCTGGCTGATCTCTCCATTTGTTAAAAAGTAACTCAATCATGAAAATCTTTATTCGGTACAGTTTTTCTATTTTTATGGCGCTAAGCTTTACTGGTGGTGCTTTTGCTCAACAAGCAGCACCAAATGCTGAGCCAGCAAGCGAGTTGCTTGATAAAGAGGCTATTGCTAAGAAACTAGCCAATCCAATTGCCAATATGATCTCTGTGCCTTTGCAGTATGAATTCAGTCGTGGCGTGGGCAAAAATCAGGGTGGATCAGAGCAAACCTTGTTGTTCCAACCGGTGGCTCCATTTAATTTAGGCGGTGGTGATATTTTGGTTGTTCGTCCGATCGTGGCAGGTGTGCGTGAAGTGAGCGTTCAGGGTGCTACAGGCCAGCCTTATTCTGGTTATGGAATTGCAAGCGTCACCATTGAATCTTTTTACGCCCCCAATACCAACTCTTCTTGGATTTGGGGCATCGGTCCCTATGCTCAATCTCCTTCTGGTAACGGTGGACACTTTGGTTCCCAGCAAACTGGTGCAGGCGTTACTGCTGTTGTGCTAAATCGTGCGGGTCCTTGGACCTATGGTTTGCTAGGGTATCAATCATGGAATATGGGTGGCAATCCATCTTTTGGTACGCAAAACAATGTGTATGGACAACCTTTTGTAGCCTACACCACGAAAACTGCTTGGACATTGACGGCCAATATGGAAGCGCTCTATAACTATGACGCCCATCGCACTTCCAATCCACTGTATCTTGGTGTTTCTAAATTATCGGTATTTGATGGTGTGCCGATTTCATTTGCTGCTGGTCCAATGTATTACATTAGTAACACGCCTGGAGGACCTTCTGGATGGGGTGCTCGAGCCACGGCAACGCTAGTGATTCTTAAATGATGGAGAATTTCGATGAACTTTTTTAGAAAGACGCTTTTAGCAATGACTCTCTTTATATGGGGTGTCTTTGCATATGCCGCTGATACAGCTAAGACCCCCTCTGGCACGGTCACGGTTAATTTAAAGGTGGTTGTTTTGACCTACGGACAACAGGCTGAGTCTTCTGGCGGTGTTTTGACATTCCGAGGAAAGCAATACCCATTTAATGTGAGCGGCTTGACAATTGGGGCTAATAATATTGGGGCTTCACATTTGGTTGCTAAAGGTGAAATCTACGGCTTGGCTGATCTAGCCAAGTTTGCCGGGACATATGTCAAGACTGGGGGAAGCATTATGCCCATTACTGGTGGTCAATCAACTCTGCAAAATGAGAATGGCGTGATCATGCATTTAGAGGGCACTGTGAATGGTCCCTTGGACCCATCGCCAGCAGGAGCAATTGTTATTCTCACAAAATAATCAGCGATAAAACTCACATCTCAACATCATCATAACTACCATGCACCGTCCCACAGGATTGGCATCCCCATTGGAAGATGAAACGAGTTAAGGTCTCCTCTGGGCCGGATCCTGCCGGCTAAACTTAAGTAGAGCATATGACTCACCCAAGGCCCAAAGCAGCATTAGGTGAGATTTAAGTAAATTATCTTCGATCGGACAAGAAGCACGAAAACTATCAGCGTATATTTTTATCTGCTGAATAACCTTCTTTGGTATATTAATTTAGTATTTGAAATTAATTCCACTAGAAAGTGCCTTATGACTCCCCATTCATCCTCTTTGGTTACACGCATTGTTGTTGCCATCTCCCTGCTTTCTTTTATCCAAGTAGGGTTTGCCTGTACCGCTGTTAATGTCATTGCCAAAGATGGCTCAGTAGTAGCGGGGCGCACTATGGAGTGGGCTTTTGATATGAAATGGCAGCTCACTGCAAATCCCCAGGGTACCGTTATATCGCTAAGCGCCCCAAGCTCAATGCATTTACCTGAAACAAACCTATCTAGTAAGTATGCGTTTATTGCAGTTTCGCCTGGAATTATGCCCGGACCTCCAGCCTATTTAGAAGGCCAAAATGAAGCCGGCCTTGGTATCAGCGGCAATTTCTTGCCAGGTTTTACTGAGTACCAAACTGTAACCCCGCAAGATAAGCACTATGTTTCTATCATGAACTTAGGTGGCTTTATTTTGGGAATGTTTGGAACAGTTAATGAGCTTCGCGGCGAGCTTCCTAAATATAGAGTTTGGTTTGATCCAAGTGAGGTTAAGGGCCTACCAACCCCGCCTTGGCTACATCTTGTCTTAACGGATCGTAGTGGCGATAGCATCATTGTCGAGTTTGTTAAAGGACAAATGGTGATCCATGACAACATTGCAGGGGTGCTGACCAATGCGCCAACGTATGACTGGCATCTGAATAATGTACGTAACTATTTATCACTCACTTCTACAGCAACGCCATCTGTCACTGTAGGTAAGACAAATGTAACTGAGCTGGGTCAAGGCGGTGGTTTACTTGGGTTACCAGCAGACTACACTCCGCCTTCACGTTTTGTGAGAGCAGCCTATCTTAAGCAATTTGCGTATCAGCCAAGTAACAGCATGGATGCCATGGCACTTACTGGACACATTTTAGATAACGTCGACATTCCAGAAGGGGTTACAAGGTCTACCGATGGTAAGCAGGTTTTTTCTGATTACACGCAGTGGGTTAATCTGAAGGACTTAAAAAATAACCGGATGAAAATTGCAAATTATGCAAACCGTACAAACTTCATCGAGATTGATCTTAATCGGATATTTAAGTCTGGAAAATTAAAAACGTGGTTAATTGATCAGTTGCCTTACCCGCAAAATGATTTAACGGTGGAACTCTTAAGATGATTCAGCAAAAAACCATCTTCGCATGGTTTTTTCCGCAACCGTCTCTTATGGGTCGAGTAGCGCCTATGGCGAGGTTGTGGGTGTAACGGCTAAAATCGGCCAATAAGGGACGATGAAGATTTTTAAGTTAAGCCTTCAAGGAGTCAAGATTAAGTCCTAATAGCTCAGGGAAAATTTGGAACTTGCGACCAATGGATTAAAAGAGCTGTTTTAACGTCGAGAGACTCAACTTAACGCGAATATTCACAGGAACAATATCTACCCTAAATTTGACCTAATCCAGAATAGGGTTGAAGTCGGTAACGGTTGTTCCCAAGGTCTGTAACCATCAAGCCTAGTGACTCGGCTTTTCCAACTACTTGCCTGGCGCTAAGCGGCTCCCCTCCAGGTTTAAATTCAAAATCAATGCAGTAGCCGTTGTATTCCATGCTATTAATTGATTCTTTACCTAGGGCAGTTTTCAGCTGTTCAAGTTTGCCAGTCATCGCAATGAAATCAGCATCTGAAGCTAGGTCTTTATTGCGCGCCTCTTGAGTCGCTTGTTTGACAAAAACCTCCAAAATAGAAGTATTCCCTTTGCTCTGTGTGAGTAAGGTAATGGTCTCTGGCGCTAAGAATTGAGCGGCGCTGAGATCCATATTGCGCCTCCAACGCCAGTTATCTATAGCAAGCCAAGAGGTATAAATTCCCAAGCCTAATACGAAGCTACTCATTGCATAGATTGCCAAGCGAGCCGGAAACGCCCATGTGTTTCGATCCATCCATGATGTGTTGCTAGCCGAAGAGCCAGTTAATGCAGGAACTGGATTTTTGAACCATTCAAAAGAGATTTTTTTAATTGATCTTTTTGGTGTTGGCATTGCTAGCAATAGATTGATACCTGCTACACCTACATCGGTTCGGCGACTAAAGGTAAACGCGTTGTTTCCCATCCAGTCCCACGACCATTCTAAAGGCTTAATTTTTTGTAAAGCATTAGGCAATTGCTTTGCATCCGAGTACTCAACCCAAGAAATACCCAATTGTGTAGATTTGTGCCATGTATAAATGATTGCCTCGTCGTTTTGTTTGTACGCAAGGCAGGGGCTTATTACTCCATTGATATTGCTGCTCTCACTTTCCAGCGGCAGAATCATGCAATCAGGTATGAGGCGGATGCGGCTTGTCAGAATGCCCTTCAGTTGATTGGCTATCCAATAGAGCCACTGACGATTGGTGATGGCAATAGTTCTTTGGGATCCAAGTTGGCCAGGTAACGGCGGTAGAGCATAAACCAGAGAATTATCGATACTATCTAAGACTTCATCTTCAACAAGGCTAGGCAAAACTTGCTGTAGTTTTTTGGAGTTCACTAAAGGTACTTTAATCTCAATGAGACGTATATCTAGAGTGGGCATTAAAACTAATACCTCGTCTGCGTAAGGCATTGAATCAATGCTGCCGATTCCACTAGATTGATATTGAGCATGAATGGAATTGGTTTCACATAGACACCATTCAAAACTTTCCTTGAGAGAGGCTAGCTCACCATTAGTCAAGACTGTCTCTGAAAACGGCTTGTTTGGGCAATGAATAATTAATAAGTTCATTCTGAGAGCATCCTATTGGTTCTATTCCAAATAACTTGTGTGTAGTTTCCCGAGGGTAGGGGTATTAAAGATCGTTGTATGAGGCTTGTATTCATAAAGATGCCATTACCAATCTTGACTTCTGAATTTGTAAGCCAAAACTGAGAGCTGACATTGATTAGGCTTGCATCCACGATGACATTGATGCCTGCGCCTGAGCGAGCCAAAATAGTACTGATTTCATTCAAATCCTTTGCCGGTGTATTTGTGCGCTGTTGCACCAGGTTATTTGCGGTAGAGCGTGTTAGCGTAGGAAAAACCGCCATCAGAACTTCTGCTGGGGCAGTATTGAAATTAATTGTGCTGGTAGTCGGCAGGGCAATGACGAAGGGACGTAAGGCCTCAACCATGGATTCGTTATAGCCCGGTATACCAATCAGATCAGATACATCACTAAAGATGATCTGCCTTTCCTGTAGCGCTTGAGCCGTTTGTTGAGCAAGGCTGGGGTTTAGTCCTATGGTTGTTAATAGCCGCGAGAAAATCAACACACCATTGGTGGTAGATATATTATTAAGATTAAACAAGCTTTGAGCATCAGTGATTGCGCCATTGACTGAAACACTCTTGAGTTCATCGGGAATATCTGCATTTTTTAAAAAGTCTGCAATCTTACTATCGTTCAAGGGTAGCGCCCATGCCTCTCCTAAATGGTCGGATTGACTGGTGCGCATATCTTGAGTTAATACGAGTCTGGCAAAGTCGATCATTCCATGTTGAAGCCAATGGGCCTGGGTGCGATCACGAATATTTTCAATATTTCGGATCTGCAGCTGTTGGCGCCAGACCAAGCCACTAATCACCACAGCAGCAACACCAACCACAATAAGAGCAGTGATAGTTGCTGACCCGTCTTCTCGGTGATAGCGCTGGTTAGATTTTGAATGAAGCATCTTATAAACTCGTTCCTGCTAAGCAAGATCGACTAATTGGAAACGGAATATTTTTGATTCCCCAACGCATATTGAATCCTGCTAATTGAGCGCTAATTGACCCTTGACCAGGGGCGTTACTGATGGCATTGGCCTCTTGATAAATGATTTCCGGAATCTCAAGTGAGGTTTTCATATTGCTCGAGACAAGATCGGGGTCACGAAGTACAGCTTGCCATAGCCCAAGGATCTCTGTTTTATTGGCAAGTGGCCTACTTACCAAGCGTCGCAGTCCGTTAGCGGCAATCCCGTATCCCACAATCACCCAATGGATCTGATTCGCTTGCTCATAACGTCTGACCCACCAGATATTTTTCTCACCTACTGAATATGATGGAATATCAAGAGTGGAGCTAGGCATGATTTCTTGACAGTCCCGTTCAAATTGCCGAATAAGCTGGTTGTAGACTGCATCTTGCTTCGCTCTACCTTCAATATTTTCTTGCCCACGCATCATGGCATCCATTCCACGCCAAGCCATCAGCCCAACTATGGAGATGACTATCAAAGCAACTAGGACTTCAATGAGCGTAAAGCCAGCCTCTGATGGGGTTTTCACCTTATCGTTCATAGCGCCCCCGCATTGAGATTTGGGGTAACAGTTACCAGCCATGCAAGACGTGGCCCATTAATGTCGGTGCTATTGGCTTGGCTGCCTAAAAAAACAGTTACCTCAACACGTCTAAAGTTTGGGTTAGGCATTGAACTCACTTTGCGTTGACATACTAGTAATAAAGTTGCCTGCGGACAGCTAAAAGTATTGGTCCCAATCTCTGGCCAAACCTTTTTCATCCGAATGTCATTCAAAGTATTGTCGGCGCTCCATAGGGCCATAGTGCGTTGTGATACGGCAAGTTGTGTATCTGCTGCCAGAGAGATAGCCCGTAGAGCAGCAATCAAGGCGATGCTTAGAATAGCTAAACCAACCAATACTTCGATGAGCATGAAGCCCTCGTCGCCTCGTAGTTTTCCTCTCATTGGTTTTCCCAATAAAAGTGACCATCATTTGAACGTATGAGTATTGCCAATCTTTTTTCCTGCTCAAGAGGGATTCGCAATTCCTCATTCACATATTCACTGCCTAAATTGAGTTGAATAGGCTCTACGTTCACAGGCTTAAACCATAAATGGGGTTTATACGCCTCGGGAATGAATGTATTTGTTAGGGTGGGGTCTTGAACTTGCCCAGTTCGAGTCGGCTTGCTAAAACGCCAACCTAACTGGTTGATAGCAACGCTCACTGGAATCCCGCTACTTTGGCTCTCATCTTGTGCGGCATTTAGAGAGCTCACCAGCTGGTCTAAATTGTTGCGCCAATAGCGTTCGTCGTGGTTTGGAATGGCTAGTACTGCAACGCCTAACAAGATCGCCACGATCGTTAAAGCCAATAACATTTCAATTAAAGTAAATCCTCCGTCTGATGAGTTAGGCGGGTAAAGGAGGGATCTCTCTTTGTCAGATTCCAATGTCAGCATCAGTACCAGTTCCACCTGGTTTCTTATCAGCCCCGTAGCTAAAGACATCAACTTCTGCCTTAGTGCCTGGATTGGTATATTGATATGGATTGCCCCAAGGGTCGTTCGGGAGTGCGTCTAAGTACCCGCCCGTCTTCCAGTTTTGTGGAATAGGTTCAGCGCTAGGTCGTGTAACCAAAGCATTAAGCCCTTGCTCCGCCGTTGGGTAGCGCCCAATATCTAGGCGATAGAGCTTGAGGGCCTGATTGATGGTGCCGATATCTTGCTTAGCCGCTGTTATGCGAGCTTCATCAGGGCGCCCCATGATCCTTGGCACGATTAAGGCGGCCAAGATTCCAATGATGGCAAGTACCACCATCATTTCAATTAAGGTAAATCCAGCTTCACCATTACTAACTTTGTTTTTGGTCCGATTTTTTACTGTATTAAGAAGATTGAGCATGGTATTCATTTAGTTTTTTCTAACTTGTGATGGCCTATCGTTAGAGCTGCTTGAATTTTTGCTTTTTTGTAAAGCAAAGCTCAACTCCTTGCCTTGATAGAGTAGGGTAGCTGAATCAGGATTGATGGATTGCAGCATCATTCCTCTGTCCATTTGCTCGCCAACCGCAATCGCTCCAGTGGATTTGCCGTCGATATCAAAAAGAGCGAATCCTTGGTTAAGTCCGGCCTCATTCTTGCCAGTTACCACCAGCACACGTAAGACAATATTTTCTGTGGCAAGGGGTTTGCTGCCGAACAGCTTGTAACTCGTCCCAATATCTTGATTGGTGTGCAGAGTGATCCCTTTGAAGTTCTTTGGAAGAATTTCTGCAGGACTTGGAATTTGTAGGATATGAATGAGCCAGTAAGTTGAAGAGACTAGCGTTAGCAGAATAAAGACATAGGAAATCAATTGGCTCACCCGAATTGGAGTCAGGTAAGCGGAGGCTAAGGCATTCATTCCCAGTAATTTTTTTGATTGACGAATATGCCAATCCAGATTCGCTCTGGTGTCGCTTAACTTGCTGAGAATAAGCGTTTGTATTCGTTTCAAAAATTCACCTTCTAGTGGTTTATGGCGGCATATTCCCAAAAATGCCATTTTTGACACTAAAACCTAGTTAAGCCTAGCTCTAGCCTTGCTCTATATTCGGATATAGTACTATACATGGTGTCATTATGAGGTGACCCTCAAGACCCTATTTACAGATCTGGATGAGGCATTTCGTGAAATTTCCACCCTTGACTATGGCAAAGGTATTCTCCCGGTGGGGTTCATTACCCACAATTGGCTTCCTTTCCCAAATTCTGGAAAAGCTAAGTTCAATACAGGCTAGCCACTTTCAGAGAAAGCCATCCCCATTTATCTGGGCAGTCTTGGCTATCGCCTTCATTTTCTTATGTCTTCACTATTGGATCTTGCCAGCAGTCAATGATATGGAGTCTAGGGTTGCATTGCGACCAGCGCAATGGGCGCAATTAGAAAATCTCATTAGATTATCTAAGGCAAATACATCAAAAGTAAGCAGCATCGAGCCCATGGATGAGGCAGAGCTCCAAAGAATTCGAATGATCTTGGCGGCAAAAGGTATTAAGCCAGCGGTATTAAGGCTGAATACAGAAAACCCACCTCGGGTTGAACTTCAAATGAGCGATGTCTCATTTTCTAGCGCAGTCGATGCCCTGGAGGAGTTGAGAAAAACGTGGAGCCTATACCCAGATCAGATTGAAGTGAGTTCAACCCCTAAATTATCTGTAGTGAATCTCAGTGCCAAATTGAAACAAATGGGTGTGCTGATTGGTGCTACAAATTTTCCTAATATTGCAGCCGAGAAATCAAGATGAGTCTTTTCGTAAGCTCATCTGGCAAAAGTATTCCTAAAGTATTCTGGATGATTGTGCTATCAGTGCTATTGGCGATCCTCATATCGCAGACTCCTGCCTCGACTTTAGCTAGCACAATCGATCGCCAATCAGATTGCCGCGTAGTTTTGCGCCAACCTATTGGAACTATTTGGAATGGAAGTGCCGCACTCGGGTTCTCTGAGCCAGACTTAGTGAGTGGTTCTTGCCGAGCGCCAGTTGCCTTAACAGAAAGATTGACTTGGAATACTCAATGCAGCGTTGTGAATGGCCAGTGTCTGGTTGAAATCAATTTTGTATCACTTGATAAGCCATTACTGATTACCATTGGCTTTAATCAAATAAAAGTTACTGCTGGTGAAATGACATTGCCTGCTTCTATCCTTGAAGCCTTTGGTAATCCCTGGAGCACGCTGCGTCCTCGTGGTCAGCTCTCAGCTCAATGGGGCGATCTTCAAAAGGGCGCTGACACAACGGGAGTTATTCGACTGCATATGAATAATGTAAGCAGCCCTATTAGTGCAGTAAAGCCATTGGGCAGTTATGAAATTAAAGCTACTCTGGGTCAAACAGGAACTTCTTTTGCTATTGATACCCTTGCAGGCCCTCTCTTACTCAACGGCAAAGGAGAGCTTAGCGGTAAAAACAGTTCAGGTGTGTATTTTTTGGGCAGCGCTCATGCCGCACCTGAGTCAGAAGACTCTTTAATTGGCTTGCTATCGTTGTTGGGAAAAAAAGATGGCGATATTTATCTAATGCAGTACTAAAAAATGAACAAGACTAAAACAGTAATTCATACCAAATGAATATTCATAAGCGATATTTCTTTCTAAAGTTTTTACTATGTCTTCTGTGCAATCAGATGGCATTTATGCCAATTGTATCTGCACAAAATAATACCCCTACTGAATCTGCAACTGTCACACTATCTTTTAATAATGCCGATATTGAATCAGTAGCCAGCGTAGTTGCAAAAACGACGGGTCAAACTATATTGGTTGACCCGCAAGTGAAGGGCACCATTACGCTGATTAGTAATAAACCAGTTACCAAAGCAAAAGCACTAGATTCTTTTTCCACTGCATTGCGCACTTCTGGCTTTGCTTTGGTTGAGACTAATGGTATTTATCGGGTCGTTACCCAAGCTGACGCAAAGTTGGTCAGTACCTCGGTTACGACGGGGAAGGGCAAGCAGGAGGGCGATCAAATTATTACTCGGGTCTTCAAGCTCAATTACGAGTCGGCTAATAGCTTGTTGCCAGTATTACGTCCTTTGGTTTCCCCAAACAATACGATTAATGCTTACCCTGGGAATAACACCATCGTGGTAACGGACTACGCTAGCAATCTTCAACGCATATCTGAATTACTCGACTCTATCGATGCACCCACTTCATCTGATGTGCAGACGATCAATCTCCGTTATGCAATTGCATTAGATATCGCGTCAATGCTCAACAAGGTATTAGACTCAGGATCTACTGGTGGCGCCGATGGGAGTAATAAAACAGTGATCATGGCTGATGCAAGAAGTAATTCCTTATTAATTCGTAGTGCTAGCCCTGAAAAAATTAGACAGATTCGTGCACTAGTGGTTAAATTAGATGCACCAGGTAATAGTAATGGCAATATCTGGGTAGTCCCATTGCGCAATGCTGAGGCTACGAAGTTAGCCGTGACGCTTAGGGCAATTGTTGCTGCTGATACGGCTTTATCAGCGCAAATTGCCAGTGGCTCCGTTAATCAAGGAGTGAGCAATACTCTTAATGGTGTAACAAATGCCCCAGTTTCACCAATTGCTAGCTCATCAGCTGGCAGCATGGCAGCAACATCAGCTTTGACTAGCAGTAGTGCCCCAACAACGGGGGGCATTATTCAAGCAGAGCCTGCAACAAATTCCATCATTATTACTGCAAGTGAGCCCTTATATCGAAATCTCCGGCATGTGATTGATCAGCTCGATAAACGACGCGGCCAAGTTTATATAGAGTCGATTATTGTTGAAGTGAGCTCTACGAATGCGGCAGAGCTAGGCATTCAGTGGCAAGGTCTAATAGGTGCAGGCAATCAAAATACTGGCTTTGGCGGTACTAATTTTGGCGCTGGTGGAAATAATATTATCAATTTGTCGCAAAGTGCCGGCGCCATTCTGAATCCCTCAACGGCAACAGCAACAACCGTTCAACCAGGCCAGGGATTGAATCTTGGATTGCTCACAAAATTCAATGGTATTACGGCCATGTCTGCATTGGTCTCGGCTTTAGCTACCACTACTGGTACTAATATTTTGTCGACCCCAAATCTGATTACCTTGGATAACGAAGAAGCTCGTATCGTAGTGGGTCAAAATATCCCAGTTCAGACTGGCTCATATGCCACCACTGGTGGTGTGGCTACGGTCAATCCCTTTACAACCTATAACCGTCAAGACGTTGGTTTGATTCTGAGGGTTCGGCCACAGATCTCTGAAAATGCCATAGTGAAGATGCAGATTTATCAAGAAGTGTCTTCGGTTGTTGCCGCAACAGCAAATGCTTCCTCCGGACCAACACTCAATAAACGTGATATTGAAACGAATGTCATTATCGATGATGGGCAAATCTTGGTATTGGGAGGTTTAATTGACAACCAATATACCGACAGCACAAGTGGTATTCCATATTTAAGTCAAATTCCAATTATTGGTGCGTTATTTCGCTCGGATAGCAATACTCGAACAAAAACGAATTTATTAGTCTTCTTGCGCCCTTATATTCTCAGAGATAAAGGTCAGGATCAGGAGATCACTGCTAATCGCATGCAATTTATGGACGCAAAACAGGGCGAGTTCAAGCCCTCAACGATGTTGCTACCCTCAGTTAAGGATATGCCAAAACTAGAGGAGGTAACCCCGCCCATCGTAAAGCCAACTAGTCCACTACAGAATTCTGCAAAGTAAATTCATGCGGCATTCATTAAAAATTCCATTCACTTATGCAAGAGATCATCAGGTCTTACTAAAGAGGGTGGTCGCTAATGAGCTAGTCGGTGGCGATGCTGAGACATTTGCCTTAATACACAGTCCTGCAACCGATTTATCAGTTGTTCATGAAATTTGCCGCTCAGTTGGCGCTGTGAAGCGTATAGAGAAACCAAGCGCTGAAGTCATAGAAATGATTCATGCGTTTTATGCACAAGGGGATTCTGATGCATCTCAGGTGCTTGATGAAGTTGAGGACGCAGTAGATCTATCTCGCCTTCTACAGGAAATGCCAGTCTTCACAGACTTGTTGGAGGCAAATGATGATGCACCAGTAATCCGGATGATTAATAGTGTTTTAAAGCAAGCCATTCATAGTGAAGCATCTGATATTCATTTAGAGGCTTTTGAACGTAAATCCGTTGTTAGATTTAGGGTAGATGGTAATTTGCGCGATATTGTTGACATGCGTAAAGATTTGCATGCAGCCCTAGTATCTCGAATAAAAATTATGGCTTCCTTGGACATTGCTGAAAAGCGGATGCCACAGGACGGCCGAATTTCATTACGAATTGGTGGAAAAGCGATTGATGTGCGCGTATCTACTTTGCCAACTGCTCATGGTGAACGTGTTGTGATGCGCTTGCTAGAAAAGAACTATGAGCGTTTGGACTTGAAGACTTTAGGTATGGCTGATGATACTTTTGCAAGTTTTGATCGGTTAATCCATAGGCCTCATGGAATTGTCTTAGTTACAGGGCCTACTGGCAGCGGTAAAACAACTACGCTCTATGGTGCTTTGCTGCGATTACGGAATAAAACAAACAACATCATGACTGTGGAAGATCCTATCGAATACAACCTCGATGGCATTGGTCAAACTCAGGTCAACCCACGGATCGACATGAATTTCGCAAGGGCGTTGCGAGCGATTCTGCGCCAAGATCCAGATATTGTGATGATTGGAGAAATTCGGGATTTAGAGACTGCTCAGATTGCTGTGCAAGCTTCCTTGACAGGTCATTTGGTACTGGCAACTTTGCATACTAATGATGCTCCATCTGCCGTGACTCGCCTTATTGATATGGGCATTGAACCTTTTTTGCTTTCCTCAACACTATTAGGCGTCTTGGGTCAAAGGCTCATTCGCCTGCAATGTCTTTCATGTCTTGGCAAGGGCTGTAAGGCTTGCAGTGAATCTGGCTATAGCGGTAGAGCAGGCATCTATGAACTCATGATGGCAACAGAATCCATTAAAGAGCTCATTCATAACCGTGCCGCTGAAAGTGAGATTCGTAAGCAGGCAGTAAATAATGGTATGCGAAGTCTGGCAGATGACTGTCAAAGATGGATTGATTCAGGGCAATCTACTGTCGAAGAAATGATGCGTGTTACTGGCGCGGTTGTGATTGACTGATATGTATTCAATATGACGCGCTATCGCTTTGAAGCACTCACCTATGGCGGCAGAAGTGAACGCGGAATCGCTGAAGGGGAGAGCGCTCGCGCCATCCGCCAGCAGTTACTGTCAAAACAGCTCGTTCCAGTTAGTGTCGAACCTGAGGCAAAGTGGACAAAAACAGCATTTTGGGAGCGTTACTTCTCTGAAAATAAGCCCCTCTCTCGAAGTGACCTGGCTATCTTAACTAAGCAATTTGCATTACTAGTGCGATCAGGGGTTCAGATCGACGAGGCCCTGATCATTTTGTCTGAGGAAAGCTCAAAAAAAAATATCAAAGCTACCCTGCAGTCAATAGTTACTGAATTACGAGCCGGCTTGTCTTTATCTGGCGCAATAGCAACTCAAGAAACTAGTTTTGATTCTTTATATCAAGGAGTGGTTGCAGCTGCCGAGCAATCTGGAAAAATGGGGCAAGTCCTATCCCAGTTAGCGGAGTTCTTAGAAAAGCGGCAAGCCCTAAAGCAAAAAGCCTTAGCTGCTTTAGTTTACCCAGCCATGTTGACAGGCGTTTCATTCATGGTCATTTTGTTTTTAATGACTTATGTTGTGCCTCAGATTGCTAGAGTATTTGAAACTACCAAACAAGTACTCCCATTATCCACACGCTTTGTATTGGGGCTCTCTCATTTTTTACTGGATTGGGGTTGGCTGCTCGTCATAGTTACTGTAGCAATGATTTATCTTGCCAAAAGCATGCTTATGAGGCCTGATCTTCGTCTGCGCTTTGATGCTTGCTATTTGGATTTACCTGTTATTGGGCCATTGCTTTTGGGTTTTGAGACTGCTCGGTTTGCCAATACGATGGCAATGCTCGTGAGTGCGAATGTGCCAATATTGATAGCCTTACAAAGCTCTAAAAATACTTTGAGTAACCATCTCTTGAAAAAAGCAATTGATTCAACTGAGATTGGCCTTCGAGAGGGTGCTAGCTTATCTCGTACATTGGGCAGTCAAGGGGTATTTTCTCCAATTCTGATTCACCTCATTCGTTCGGGAGAGGCATCTGGCCAATTAGCTGAAATGCTCAAATACGGCGCAGAGAATGCTGAACTTGAAGCAGAACAAAAAACAAAAATATTCACGAGTTTATTGGAGCCAGTTCTCATTTTATTGATGGGCCTTCTAGTACTAGGAATTGTCATGGCAGTAATGCAGCCAATATTGCAAATGAATTCAGGAATAAGGTAAGGCATATGCAAATCATCATCATGGTGGGGCCCCATAGTCGTACAAGAGAAATTCATCTCACCATGGGGCATTTGTTGCTTAGTGGACTTCTCGGTCTCCTAACAATATTGATCTTGATTTGGGCACTCAACTCATTTAGTAATAGTGCGAGTGACATTTTTCTCTCGATGAATGCAAGGCAGACCTCAGAAAAGCGGCTTGTAATTGATTCTAGAAATGATTATGAGATTAAGTTAATTGAATTACAAACCCGTTTAGAAGAGGCTCAACATAAATTAGATCAGCTCGATGCTCTGCGGTTCCAACTCTTGCGTTCAAATGGAAGGCTGAATCTTAGCCATAGTCAGTTAAGTGATTCTGAAGTATCTAATGCTCAGGGTGGCCCTCTAAAGCCTGTAAACGCAACTCATTATCTCGGTAATACAGATGAGCAATATGGCGTTCGTTTAGATCAAACTTTGCAGGATACTTTTGCTATGCAAGCGAGATTGAATGAAATTCAGAACTCATTGACCTATACTTGGGATGTCGCCAATTCAGTACCCTCAGGATTGCCCTTGGTTGCATCAACCCAACCCACTAGCGGCTTAGGTTATCGCCTTGACCCTTTTACTCGGCAAATTGCTTGGCATGACGGCACTGATTACCCCGCAGCTTTTGGCACTCCGATTCTGGCGACCGCCGAAGGAAAGGTGATCCGCGCAGGGTGGGATAGTGAGTATGGAAACCTCATTGAGCTTGCCCATAAGAATGGGGTAATCACTCGATACGCTCACGCACAAGAATTGTTAGTAAAACCAGGTGATGATGTGAAGAAATCTCAAGTGATTGCTACAGTCGGATCGACCGGCAGATCAACCGGCCCCCATGTGCATTACGAGATACTTCGTAATGGGATAGTGCTTGGTCAAAATCGTTGATGCTCTCTAGTTACTAATGCTTACTTTTTAGCTAAAGCACCCATTTCAACCAACTTTCCAAAGATTCCAGTTTCAGGGAGCTGATATTTAGCAGGCAATGGCATTTGAGAAATTTTGTTGGCCACTTTTGCATCTATACCCAAGCCTATTAGCACTTGATTGGTAACTTGATCTTCAAAGCCATTGGCGGGTCGTTTGAGGAGCATGCTGTAGATACCTCCAATCAGGCTACCAATGGCAATATTGGCACCGATAGAGGCTGGCATATCGGTAAAACTTCCTTCTTTAATGCCCAGATGAATATCGTGAATAATATTTTGAAAGATCTCTGAGTCAGGATTTTGATTCGGCCATTGAATTTGAGTTAAAAATTTGCCGAGCATCGGAAAGTCGACCACCAAGCGCATCAATATTCTCATTGTTGAGGCTAAGCGTGTCGTTGTATCAAAGTTTTGGGGCATCGATACATTAATTAGGCCATCAAATTCTTGCATGAGCTGTTTTGCTAGGCCATCGTATAAAGCGGGAAGTGATGGGAAGTAGTTATAAAAACTGCCTCTTGAGACTTCGGCTTGCCTAATTACATCTTCAACCTCTAGTTCATAGATAGAGTTTGTGGAGGCTAGGGTGAGTCCGGAAAACAGGAGGTGCAACTGCATCTCCTCGCGGCGGAGTGCTGCAACCCTTACTCGGTGATCTAAAGCTTTAGCCATAAAGAGATTTTACCTTTTTTGCTTGACTCAGAGTTGATTTATGTCAAAATGACATCATGTATATTTAGACATTGAAGGGCTCTGAAATGCTTAGCAGGTGGAATAAATTAAAAGGGCTCCAGAAATCCGGATTAGCCTTTGGTGCACTTATAATGTCAGCAGTGATTCTAGTTGCTTGCGGTGGCGGGGGTGGTGATAGTTCATCAACATCATCCTCCTCATCAACAGGCGAAACAACATTGATTACCGCTGTTCCTGGATCAAGTAATGTTACTTGCGGGAAAAATGTTCAGTGTATTGGAACGATATTCAGATTTGTAGGCTCAATTCCCAATACTATCAGTCAGCTTGCTACTTCATGGACGGATACGAGCACTAACATCATCACTATTTCAAAAATCCCCTTTGTGGATGGATCTAATAGCGCAACCGTATATGATCCACAGGGCAGTGTGTTCGAGATGTTTGTGTTACCTACACAAGATATAAATGGGTTCACTGGACAAGGCACTCGCCTATTTATTGGTAATGGCTTGCCCAGTACGCAAATGGGTACATATCCAGTCCAGTCTGGAACTGCTGCATATGATTATTACTCAGTATTACCAGGAGGCACTAATCCAGCGACAGGTCAGACCTATACGAATGCTGCTGCGATTGGAATTTCTCCATACCCATTAATTTCATTTGTTCCGTTAAACCCAGTAACAAGCGGGTATTACCCAATCGAATCTCTGATTGTAGGTGTGACATTGACTGGTGCTGTGTGGCACGTAGAAAAAGCAAATGACTCTAGCGGAAAATATTACAGCCCTGTCAATGCATTACCAACAGATCAATGCTTTGGCCATCCCTACAATCAACAATATCATCTCCATGGTTATTCTTGGAAATGCTTTCCCAATCAAGGAACAACAGGTCAGTCACCGGTATTTGGTTTTGCTTTGGATGGCTTTCCGATCACCGGCCCCCGTGCTGCTGATGGCCATGAGATGACAAATGATGAGTTAGACATTTGCCATGGAACTACATCGGTGATTACAATGCCCGATGGCACAAGTCAGAGCACTTATCACTACGTACTTAATAGAGAGTATCCATACTCCGTTGGTTGTTTTAGAGGTAAAGTCAATTACGATCAAGCCCTTGGGCCTGATAATCCGCAAAATACCCCACCAAGTGCTTTGGGTACCAATCCTTACATGAAAGAAGGATTTGCTTATCCAAATGCAGCACAGTAGTTTCTGCTGATAACTTTCATGTCGAGATTACAACCTGACTTATTTGATGTCACCGCCATTTCAGCAGGAAAGGACCAGACTTTAATTTTTTTGAGGTCTGGTGAAGTATTGGGTTGGGGTGGAGCCGGAAGCGGTCGCATTACTTCGTCTTACGTTGATATTTGTAGCTCCCAAAATAATGCAGATAGTAAGCCGGTATTTATTGGTAAGCCAACTAGATTTTCTAATATATCTGCTGGATATGGTGTTAGCTTAGGAATCTCGGAGCGCTTGAAAGTTTATATCTGGGGCTTTTGTCAAGTTGGTGTTGGTGGAAAGACTTCGTTTTCGGAGGTGCCTATGCTTATTGAGGGCATTGCTGACGCAGTCAAAGTTACGGCTGGACAGTTTCTTAGCGCCGCAATTGATCAGTCAGGTCAAGTCTATACCTGGGGCTTCAATACAGATGGCGGCTTAGGGCGCACACAATCCCAAATCAATGCATCACCAGGGTTGATTACCGAGCTTCCTGAGACTCAAGATGTTGCAATTGGTGACAATTTTATGCTTGCTCTCACCAAAGACCACAGGGTGTATGGGTGGGGAAGCAATTCTTCGGGGCAGCTAGGACTTGGTCACTTGAATGCTATCGCTACCCCAATACCAATTACACTCCCAGTCAATATAAAGAGTATTACTACAGGCTCCACACATGTGCTTGCAGTTTCCATTGATGGAAAAGTGTATGGCTGGGGTAGTAACAATTTTGGCCAGTTAAGTGGTGCTACTCATTCTTATATAAATAGCCCTAAGCAAATTATTTTTCCTGAAAAGATCGCAGCAGTTGCTGCGGGAATGCACTATTCACTAGCCTTATCAGCAACCGGAAAAATCTACTCTTGGGGTTGGAATGGGTTTGGGCAACTAGGACATGGCGATCTCCAATCTCGAAATGTTCCTACCGCTATTCCTCATTTATCTGGAGTAAGAAGGATTGCTGCTGGAGAGGCACACGCATTAGCAATTGGTAAAGACCAACTTCTAGGCTGGGGCAGTAATGAATCCGGGCAATTAGGCAAGGCAGCAATCAAGCAAATGACCCCAAACGCTTTTTTGGCAATTGCCTAAGTCCATTATGGTAATCGATCGCCGTCATTTCTTACGCCTGAGTGCGACACTCGCTTCGGGCGTAGTGGTTCCAGCAAGTTTTACTGCTTGCAGCCGTGAAAAGGAGGCGACACTAGCCACTCCAAAACAAACTTTTGTACAGCCTGCCATGCTTGAGTCCAAAAATGGTTTGCTGGATGTGACTCTCACAGCGTCATACTTTGATACAAAGTTGGCTGGGGATGATCCAAGCAAAAAATATCCTGTGTCCTTACGTGCTTATGGCTACGATGCTAACGGCCCGAGTTACTCTGGCCCAACATTAGTCGTCAGGGGTGGCGATCAATTACGTATTAAGTTGGTGAATAGCTTGCCCGTGAATCCCCCATTATCAGCCTTTAATGACCCGACTAATTACATGAGTCCTAATACAACTAATTTGCATACTCACGGCTTACATGTATACCCAGGGATAGATTCAGATCGGAAGCCGCTGGAGTATGGTGATTATGTAGTTGATCCCAACAGTGGTGGAGTTTTGCCAAAAGGAGATTCAAGGCAATACGTTTATCAGATCCCTAAAGATCACCCTGAGGGGCCGTTTTATTACCATCCTCAATACCATGGCAGTAGTGCAATTCAGGCGGCTAGTCTTATGTCCGGGGCAATCATGGTACGTGGCCCTGTCGATGATTTACCGGAGATGATTCAAGCAGAAGAATTGATTTTCCTATTTCAGGCGCCTTATTTTGCAAGTAGTCAAATAAGCAATAACTACGGCGTAAAGGATGGCTCGCTAGAGAAGTTCGCTCAAATTGCCAATCATCCAACAGGTTATGGCGTTCATAGCTCTAACCAGGGTTGTGTAGATACTCAGCCTGTTTTGATTAACGGTGTCCGTCAGCCAACAATCGTTATGCAAAGCGGGGAAGTGCAGAGATGGCGCTTCATTAATACCCAGGTATTTAACTACCTTAATCTGAGTGTAGACGGGCATACTCTAAATCAATACACAACAGATGGCTGGGGCAGCAGTACCTATCAAGAGTATCCTGATGCACGGCAAAAGAATGGTAAAGGAATTTTGTTGGCAGCCGGTAATCGCTCTTCAGTAATGATTAGAGCTGGTGAACCTGGCACCTATTTGCTAAGAACTTTGCCTGTGAAAATTGTAGAAGGTAAGGAAGTCGCTATATTGCCGGAAGATGCCTTGGCTAAGATTGTGGTGTTGGATTCTAAAAAAGTAATGGCATTGCCTGCTACGCCATTGCCGGTAAGCAACTTCTTAAAGCCTGTCACTGATCAAGAGTTTTCTTGCGGTGGTGGTAAAAAGCGCAGCATCATCCTCAATTTGATTGGCAATGAAGATCTAGAGCCCTCTCGTAATTCTCCATCGCTGATTAATCAGACAATGGCTAGCGTAGAGACCGCAGCATCAGAAATTACAGAGTTTGTGAAGAAAAATATTGCCCTTGCAAAAGGGGCAATTTCTGAGGTCGCTGGTAAGTCCATCGAAGGATCTAAATACTTTCCACCATTTGTTATGCCAAGCTACGACTATCAGTTGCAACCAGCAAATACCATTATTCAGAATGTGATCCTAGGCTCCATAGAGGAGTGGACTATTTTTAATTGCAATAGTATTGCCCATTCATTTCATATTCACGTCAATCCCATGTATGTCACTAAGGTGAATGGCGAATCTATTAAACCTTATTGGTGCGATACGGTAGCTCTACCAGCTGGTGGAACATCTGAAATGCCCACTTCAGTTACATTTCGGATGCGTTTTAAGGATTTCGTAGGGCCTTACATTCTGCACAGTCAAATGTTGCAGTACTCTGATTTGGGTATGGTGCAGCGTGTGACAGTTGTGCCTATGTAGGCTAGGCATTTATCAGGCTTACTCAGCCTTATTGCGATCTTGGTTTGGCAATAAATTCGAGACCAAGCGAATGGGCGGTACGGGTAGTGATTCTAAAATAGGGCTTTTGGATACTGCATCTGCAGTCTTTTGATCTACTCCAAGACTGATCAAAATTTGATATGCAATCTGGTTGATATATTCCTCGGGCTGTTGTTTCTCCAGTATGTCCTTAACAGCGCCCCGCAAGCACCCTAAAATTAAATTCACTCCAATAGATGGGGGTACATCAGAAAAGCAACCTTGCTTTATTCCCTCTAAAAGATCTTTTTCAATATCCTTGTACATCATGTGACTAGGATCAGAGCTGGGCCATTCTTCTTTTAATAATAGTGAGGCTAAAAAAGGCGCGTTATTAACAAAATGAAGTGCTCGCTTCGTTTTAATGCATACCCGAATCCTTAAATCCGGAATTAAAGAGATGTGAGATAACGCGTAGATTGTTATCTCATTTGCTAGCTTCTGTCCTAGTCTTTTGAAGAGACTGTCAACGGAGCCAAATATTTTATAGAACGTACTGCGAGAGACTTCAGCTTTGTTGACTAAGTCTTCTATCTCAATATTTTCAATAGCAATATCTTTAGCCAAATCAGAGGCGCTCAATAAAAGGCTCTCTTCTATATGCTCGAGATGTGTTTCATCTGGCTTAAAGAGGTGGTGAACTATTTTTGGCATAAATTATGGCATTACATTTACACAATTTGGTGTTGAGAGTACAGCCTTAGAGATATCGCCTCTAGACATATCAATGAAATACCGAGTGTTACAAGTATAGGATTTATTTGCAGAGTGCTAGGCACTCAATAAGTACTAGCCTCAATCTCCATTATTTAGCGAGTAGTACTTCTAGCTTTTCTGTGTCGATGCAGAAATTGCGGATGCCTTCAGCAAGCTTCTCTGTTGCCATGGCGTCATTATTCAGTTGCAGGCGAAAGTTTGATTCATCAAGTTTAAGCTCAGTAATATTTTCATCAGCCAAGGCCTTGGCAGCATTGCTGGGGTCAAGCTTTTGATTGACCGCTGTGTTGCTAGTCTGCAGTTCGGCAAGTAGCTCTGGGCTGATCGTGAGCAAGTCGCAACCAGCCAATTCCAGAATCTGGCTAGTGTTTCTAAAGCTGGCACCCATAATTTCAGTTTTGATGCCAAAGTGCTTGTAGTAATGAAAGATGCGCTTGACAGATGTCACGCCGGGATCATTGGCACCACCGTGATCGACATCACTCCAGTTGCTCGCCAGTTTGGCTTTATACCAATCGGTAATGCGTCCGACAAATGGTGAAATCAGTT
>Ga0208872_1000561_pt1 | contig 26333 bp, 22 predicted proteins | sample CryBogCBH12Aug08_FD_185508 | JGI IMG/M metagenome (GOLD analysis project Ga0208872, IMG submission 185508) | Freshwater microbial communities from Crystal Bog, Wisconsin, USA - CBH12Aug08 (SPAdes) | ecosystem: Environmental > Aquatic > Freshwater > Lake | place: Crystal Bog, Wisconsin, USA...
TGATGCGTCAAGGCTAATGGTGTGGCAGCTATGTCGTCGCGAGAAACTGCCAGCTTGCGTGAGACTTAAGCGGCAAGATCTGCAACAACGGCGTCAAGCACAGGAAAGCCTTCAGAACTCACACGCAGACGATTGTCTCTTGTCACTTCAACAAGCCCGTCGCCGATGAGCTCGCTTATGCGCGATGGAGAGAGTTTTTTTCCAGTGAGGAGAAAAAATCTTTGCGGATCGATGCCCTCGCGCAGCCGAAGTCCCATTAGGAGGAATTCGTCGCCTTCCTGTTCTGTATTGAGGAGCTCATCTTCGACAAGGCCGTGGCCTTCTGTTTCCACGCATGTCAGCCACATTTCTGGATGGCGTTCTGTCGACTGCGCGCGTCTGCCGCGCGCCGTCACAAGGCGCCCATGCGCGCCAGGGCCGACGCCGGCATATTCGCCATAGCGCCAGTAAATCAGATTATGTCGACACTCCGCGCCAGGACGCGCATGATTTGAGACTTCATAAGCCGGCAAGCCAAAGCGATTTGTGACTTCCTGCGTCACATCCCACAAAGCGCGCTGCGCGTCTGCATCAGGCACAGACATTTTACCAGCCTTCACCATGCGCTCAAACATCGTGTCAGGCTCAATGGTGAGCTGATACAAAGATACATGTTCGGGTTGTCGCGTCAGCGCCAACTCAAGCTCTTTCCGCCAGGCGGCGGGCGTTTGTTGCGCACGGCCATAAATGAGGTCGAAAGAGGTGCGATCGAATACAGAATTGGCGATGTCGACGGCCATCAAGGCTTCAGCAACGGAATGCTGACGGCCCAGTTCTCTCAGGTCAATGTCGTTTAACGCCTGAACGCCAAGCGACACGCGGTTGATGCCTGCTGATTTAAAGCCCCGGAAACGAGAGGCTTCCACGCTGGTTGGATTGGCTTCAAGCGTAATTTCCGCGTCGCGCGCAATCGTCCAGTTGCTTGCGATCTGTTCAAGGATGGCGGCGACCGTTGAGGGCGACATTAAAGAGGGCGTGCCGCCGCCAAAGAAAACAGAACGCACATCGCGTCCGCGCGACATGGCCGCGCGATGCGCAAGCTCAACGCCGAAGGCTTCAACAAAGCGCTCCTCGTCGACATCGCCGCGCCGGACGTGACTGTTAAAATCACAATAGGGACATTTCGACAGGCAGAAGGGCCAATGGACATAGACACCAAAGCCAGGGTCGAAGGCGTTACGAATCATTGCAGCCATGCGCATTTATTGCATGAAAGCAGAAAAAATTCAGCGCGGCGCATGATCGGGCGGGGAAGTTTCTGGCGTGGAGCCTGTTTGAGCCTCGTCAATCGTCAGGCTCAGATCCCGCAACAGCGCCTCCAGCTGATCCGCGTCATAAATGTCGCCGCAGGGCTCCACTCTCATTACAGGCTTATTTGAGCACAGTCTCAGGCACTCTCGCGTTGTGATGGCGATCTTCGTTTCTTGCTGCTGCGACGCAAAGCGCGCCTCAACAAGCCTTTGCAGGTCGCTCAATAATTGTCGCCCGCCATTGTTGCGATTGCACTGTGGGCCAACGCAGACCAGCACACGCGCGCATGAGTGTGACGACATCTCGCCTAAACGTCGAGATTGGCGACGTTAAGCGCGTTTTCCTGGATGAATTCACGACGAGGTTCAACAACATCGCCCATGAGCTTGACGAAAATATCGTCTGCTTCAGCCGCTTCCTTCACTCTTACTTGCAGCAGGGAACGGGCGTTGCGATCCAGGGTTGTCTCCCAAAGCTGCTCGGCGTTCATTTCGCCAAGACCTTTGTAGCGCTGAATGGCAAGACCCTTGCGTCCGATGGCGTTCATGGCCTCATAAAGGGCGATCGGTCCAGACAGAGCAGCCTCGTCTCCCCGTCGCACAAGCGTCGCGGGCGTCATGAAAATCTCGCGTAAATTTTCAGCCCGTTCATCAAGTTTTCTTGCTTCGCTCGATTTGAGCATTGCGGCGTCTAATGTCATGTTCTGCGTTACGCCGCGCAGGGTTCGTTTAAAAACAAAACCGCCCTCATGCGTCTCGCCAGTCCAGCCGCGTTCTGTCTCTTCGGCAATGGCGTCAAGACGACGCGCCACTTCAGTCGCAAGGCGCGCGGCTTCATCCTCGTCATAATCAGCTTTCAATGCGCCAGCCATTGCGGCTTGTTCGACAATATTGCGATCATATCGCGAGTGCAGGCTTGCCATAATGGTGCGAAAGGCGCGGGCGTCTTCTAAAACCTGGCGCAGATCGGCGCCAGCGCGATCGTCGCTGCCTGAGCGCAGGACAGCGCCGTCAAGCAAACTCTCAATGAGATAATCCTCAAGCGCACGTTCATCTTTCAGATATTGCGTCGATTTATTTTTTGTCACTTTATAGAGAGGCGCCTGCGCAATAAAAACATGCCCGCGATCAATCAATTCCGGCATTTGCCGATAAAAGAAGGTAAGGATCAGCGTACGAATATGCGCGCCGTCAACATCGGCGTCCGTCATGATGATGATTTTATGATAGCGTAATTTATCGGCATTAAATTCATCGCGGCCAACGCCTGTGCCAAGCGCCGTAATCAAGGTGCCGATCTGTTCAGACGATAGCATTTTGTCAAAACGCGCGCGCTCGACATTCAATATTTTACCACGCAACGGCAACACTGCCTGGAAGGCGCGATCGCGTCCTTGCTTGGCGGTGCCGCCAGCAGAGTCGCCCTCAACAATGAAGAGTTCAGATTTAGCAGGATCGCGCTCCTGACAGTCGGCTAATTTTCCTGGCAGATTAGCGACATCAAGCGCGCCTTTGCGTCTTGTCAGTTCACGCGCTTTACGCGCCGCTTCGCGCGCCGCTGCGGCTTCGACAACTTTTGAGACAATGTTTTTAGCGTCAGAAGGATGCTCCTCAAGCCATTGGCCAAGGATTTCATTGACGATATTTTCTACCGCCGGACGCACTTCAGAGGATACGAGCTTGTCTTTTGTCTGGGATGAAAATTTTGGATCTGGCACTTTTACCGACAGCACGCAGGTTAAGCCCTCACGGCAATCGTCGCCCGAGAGATCAAATTTTTCGCGTTTGGTCAGGCCAGAGCTTTCGGCATATCCCGTAATCTGACGCGTCAGCGCGGCGCGGAAGCCGGCAAGATGCGTGCCGCCGTCGCGCTGGGGAATATTATTTGTGAAGGCGAGAACATTTTCATGATAGCTGTCATTCCACCATAAGGCGACTTCAACGGCGATCTGTTCTCTTTTGCCTGTGATCAGAATGGGCGTTGAGACGAGCGGCGATTTCGCGCGATCGAGCCAGCGCACGAAAGCCTCCAGACCGCCATCGTAGTAGAGCTCTTCGCGCTTAATCTCTGCGTGACGCGCGTCGGTGAGCACAATGCGGACGCCGGAATTTAGAAAGGCGAGTTCGCGCAACCGATGTTCGATTGTCGCGTAGTCAAAGTCAATCATCGTGAAAGTTTGCGGCGACGGCAAAAAAGTGACTTCCGTGCCGCGCTTGACGACGCCGTCTTCGATCGGCGCGTCGGCAACAACAGCAAGTTTGGAAACAGCGTCGCCATTTGAAAAGGTCATGGCGTGTTCTTTATTGTTGCGCCAGATGCGCAACTTTAACCACACGGACAAAGCGTTCACGACAGAGACGCCAACGCCATGCAGGCCGCCAGAAACCTTATAGGAGTTTTGATCAAATTTACCGCCGGCGTGTAGCTGCGTCATGATGACTTCGGCAGCCGAAACGCCCTCTTCATGATGAATGTCGGTTGGGATGCCGCGTCCATTGTCGGTAACAGAGACAGAGCCGTCGGCGTTTAGCGTGACAGTGACCAGCGTCGCGTGTCCAGCGAGCGCTTCGTCTATGGCGTTGTCGACAACTTCATACACCATGTGATGAAGGCCGGTGCCGTCATCCGTATCGCCGATATACATGCCAGGACGTTTGCGCACGGCGTCGAGGCCGCGAAGAACCTTGATGGACTCAGCGCCATATTCCGCTGGGTCGCTAATCATCTTGTCGGTGTCGGTCATTTTTCCTGCAGATTTTGAGGTATTTTATATTTTTATGATTCGTTGCCTCATCATAACCCGGATCAGCGCGCAAAGGGATGAAAAGCGCGGATCTTTCACATTTTCTACATCAATCGAAGCTGCAGCAATTTCAAGCGTCTTGTTCAGTCTTGCATGATTTGGCCGGCGACGACTTTCAGCACGTCGGCGCGACTTTCAAGTGAGGCAAAAAGCGCCGGGTCGGCGCCCGTCATCCAAACCTGTCCGCCAAGCGTTTCCAATTCGCAAAAAAGCGCCTCACGACGTTTTGGATCAAAATGCGCCGCGACTTCGTCAAGAAGCACTAAGGGCGTCTTTTCCGTCATAGCGGCGACCAGTCGCGCATGCGCAAGCGTCAAGCCAACCAGCAGCGCCTTTTGCTCACCGGTTGAGCAATCACGCGCGGCGGCGCCTTTGGGGCCGTGATGAACGACAAAATCGCTGGTCTGGGGGCCGGTCAGCGTGCGTCCGGCTGCGGCGTCGCGACGACGCCCAGCGCTGAGACGCTCTCGAAACAGCTCTTCTGCAACAAGCGCCGAGCTCTCTTGGAGCAATGAGTCAATTTCGCCTTCAACGCATATCTGCGCCCAGGGAAAGGGCCCATTTTGTCTCTCCTGAATGATCGCAGATAGGCGCGCGACCGTTTCCTTGCGCGCCGCGGCGATCGCAACGCCAAGGGCGGCGATTTCTTGCTCCGTGGCGTCAAGCCAATGTCGATCTGCAATGCCGTCTTCAAGCAGTTTATTGCGATTGCGCAGCGCGCGTTCAAATCTGTTCACGCGCTGACCATGGTCTGCGTCAATGCCAAGCGCTAAGCGATCAAGAAAGCGACGGCGCTCGCCAGCAGAGCCGGCAAACAAGCCATCCATCGCAGGCGTCAGCCATAAAATGCGACAATGATCAGCAAAGGCGCGCGCTGAGTGAATGGGCGCGCGGTCAATGCGAAAGCGGCGCTCGCCATCCTCGGAAAGACCATGTCCCAGTTGTGTTGTGGCCTCGTCAACGGCAAGTTTAATGGATACGGCATAACCGCCAGCGCCTTCATGCCTTGCGCATTCTGAAAGATCAGCGCGTCTTAGTCCGCGTCCCAGCGAAAACATTGACAAGGCTTCAAGCGCATTGGTTTTTCCTGCGCCATTTTCTCCGGTCAAGACAACGAGCTTGCTGCTGAGCGCGCAATGGGCTTTTGAATAGCATCTAAAATTAGTGAGCGATAATTCACGCACGACAGGCGTTGAGAGAGGTGAGCGCAAGAATGTCATTTCTTCAAAATACTCATGGCCTGTGCATCACATCCTGCGCCAGCTCCAAGGTCTGCCATTATCTTTGCGCGCTGACAGTGAGGGCGCAGCGTTTTTAAAACATCTGCGCGGGCATTGCCGATCCTTTCGCGCGTTTGGTTCTTGACTCAGCCATGATAAAAGCCGTTGTGCTCATATAGACGGTGAAGACGGCGAATGCCAATCACGCGCCAAGGGAGGATCGGGTCGTGAGCCATGTGCAGGCGCACAATCTAAAGCAGAAGCATATTTTGCTCATTGTTGGCGGTGGGATCGCAGCCTATAAGTCGCTGGATCTTGTCCGGCGCTTGCGAGAATGCGGCGCTGGCGTCAGTGTCGTGATGACGGCGGCGGCGAAGCAGTTTGTCACGCCGCTTTCTTTTGCCAGCCTCACGCAGTCGCCTGTTTACGACGAGCTTTTTTCTGCAACAACCGAGCAGGAAATCAGCCATATTCATCTCTCCCGCGCAGCCGATCTCCTTGTTGTGGCGCCGGCGACGGCAAATCTTATTGCGCGTGCGGCGACAGGCTTATGCGATGATCTGGCGACAACAGTTTTGTTGGCGACGGATAAAAGAACGCTCTACGCGCCATCAATGAATCTGCGCATGTGGGCGCATCCTGCGACGCAAGAAAACATTGATCGGCTGAAGGACTATGGCGCTCTATTTGTCGGGCCTGATACGGGAGATATGGCCTGTGGAGAATATGGTCCTGGTCGGATGAGCGAACCAGCGCAAATCGTCAGCGCCATTGAAGCGGCGTTAATGCATCAAACGCAGTTGCCGCTGCCACAGAAATTTCAGTCGGCATTATCGTGCGACACGACGCGCGCCCTTGCTGGAAAACATGTTGTCGTAACATCAGGGCCAACGCATGAAGCGATTGATCCCGTGCGCTATATTGCTAATCGTTCATCTGGCAAGCAAGGTCATGCGATCGCGCGTGCCGCAGTTGCCGCCGGCGCGCGTGTGACCTTGATTTCAGGTCCGGTTGCGCTGCCCGATCCTGAAGGCTGTCAGACAATACATGTCTTATCCGCGCGCGACATGCACGCGGCGGCGATCGCTGCTTTACCCGCTGACATATTTATAGGCGTGGCGGCCGTCGCAGATTGGCGTGTCGCGCCTGTCGATCAAAAAATTAAAAAAAATGGCGCCTCGTCAGCGCCTGCCTTAACTCTCATTGAAAACCCCGATATTCTCGCAACGATTGCAAGCTCGCCACAGCGCCCCGCGCTTGTTGTTGGCTTTGCTGCGGAAACGCAAAATCTTCTTAGCGCTGCGCGCGACAAGCTGATCAAAAAAGGTTGCGATATGATTGTCGCCAATGATGTTGGCGTGACGTCAGATGTGTTTGGCGGCGAGACCAATGACGTTCATATTATAACGTCGGCGGGCGTCGAGAGCTGGGATAAAATGACAAAATCAGCGCTCGCAGATCGTCTGATTGGCCTTATCGCCAATCAATGTGACGCGATGGGAGTGAATTAATGCGTGTCTCATTGCGACGCCTATCGCATGGCGCGGATTTGCCTGCGCCCGCCTATGCAACGGCAGGTTCAGCAGGGATGGATCTTTACGCAGCGCTCGCGCAGGAACAAAAGCTTATTCTTGAACCAGGGGCGCGCGATCTCATTCCAACAGGCGTGTCGCTTTCTTTGCCTGAGGGCTATGAAGCGCAAGTGCGGCCGCGCTCCGGTCTCGCCATGAAATTTGGCGTCACTGTGTTAAATGCGCCCGGCACGATTGACAGTGACTATCGGGGAGAAATTAAAGTTATTTTGATTAATCATGGCAGTCAGCCGTTTGAAATTACCCGGGGCATGCGCATTGCCCAGCTTGTCGTTGCGCCCGTCATTGCGGTGTCTTTTGTTGACGTCGATCATGCGCTTGATGAGACAGCGCGCAGCGCGGATGGGTTTGGCTCCACAGGTCTTGGCTCCACAGGTCTTGGCGGGTTCACTCTCAAATGAAACTTTTACGTCGTCCTGCACGGTTAGCTCTGCTCGCTGTGCTTGATGTCGCCATCCACGCCCGTGGTCGGCCGGTGTCGTCAAAAGAAATCGCTGCGCGTTATGATTTACCGCCAAGGCGACTTGAAGCGCTGCTGCAGGCGATGGTTCGCGCCGGCGTCTTAACAAGCATTCGTGGGCCTGCTGGCGGATATGAGCTGGCGCGTGAGCGGCGCCGTATTTGCGTTGGCGAAATCGTGCGCATTGCCTTGCGTGTTGACGACGGCTCACAGGAGGGCGCTTGCCTGCTGGATCGTGTGATGGATCCCACGCTTGCCGCCGCAGAGGCGCGCGCCTTAACCTATCTTGACGGGGTGACGCTTGACGAGATTTACGCCAGCGCCCTCGCGCTGGAAATGGCGGATGGGCCAAAGGCGCGTGGAGATTTTGATATTTGACTGCTGCCTGTGGCGTCTTCTTTCAAAAACCTTATGTAGCTATGGCAACCACATGTATCGCGACGGCGCTGGGGTGTCGTCACTCACAGAAATCCTTGGCGTTCTGGCTGGGGTAGGACGAGGGCGTCATGACTTTCAATACGCTGAAAATAGAAACCTTTGAGCGCGTTGTTCTCATTCAGCTCAATCGACCCGAGGCGCTAAACGCTCTCAATAAAGAGTTGATTGACGAGTTAGACGCAGCCCTCTCCTCCTTTGACGCCGATCCCTCCATAGGCTGTATTGTGCTCACAGGGTCCCAAAAAGCCTTTGCCGCGGGCGCAGACATTAAAGAGATGCGCGCCTTGTCGTTTGTAGACGCCTTATTACAGGATTTCATCGCGCGCTGGGACAGTGTTTCAAGAACAAGAAAGCCCATCATCGCCGCTGTGTCAGGCTTTGCGCTTGGCGGCGGCTGTGAACTGGCCATGATGTGCGATTTTATCATTGCGGCGGAAACAGCGAATTTTGGCCAGCCAGAAATAAAACTTGGCGTCATCCCAGGGGCTGGAGGAACGCAACGGCTCGCGCGCGCCGTCGGGAAGGCGAAAGCGATGGATTTAGTGCTGACGGGCCGCATGATGGGCGCGCAAGAGGCCGAACGCGCCGGTCTTGTGGCCCGAGTTACCTCGGAATCGGATCTGATTGCTGAGGCCCTGAAGGCTGCGGCGCAAATTGCCGCGCAATCGCTTCCCGCGCTTATTCTGGCGAAAGACGCTGTTAATCAGGCTTTTGAGACCACCCTGGCGGAGGGTGTTAAGTATGAGCGCCGCCTGTTTTATGCGCTCTTTGCGACGGAGGACCAGAAAGAGGGGATGGCCGCCTTTACGGAAAAACGCAAACCCGCCTTCAAACACCGCTAAACATGGCATTGACGTCGGCCCTGACTGGCGCTTATAAGGCCCCATCACGGCTGCGGTTTTCGCGGCCATTTATTTTTGGCTGCCGTCAGGCGGCTCTTTCATCGTCGAGGATCGCCAGACATGGCCAATACCAAATCGGCCAAAAAAGCCGTTCGCAAAATTGAGCGGCGCACAGTTGTCAACAGAGCGCGTCGCAGCCGTATGCGCACTTTTTTGCGTAAGGTTGAAGAGGCGCTGGCTGTTGGAGACGCCAAGCTTGCTTCCGAGGCTCTTGAGAGCGCCGCTCCTGAATTGATGCGTGCGGCTCAACACGGCGTGGTTCATAAGAACACCGCCTCACGCAAAGTTTCCCGCTTAACCGCGCGCGTTAAAGCGCTGACAGCCAAAGGCTGATCGTTTTAGCGAAAAAATCTTTCATCAAGTGATCACAAACCCGGCGATCAACGCCGGGTTTTTTGTTGACCAATGCGCCGGCGATGCGATGTCTTTTTTAAAATTCAGCATGTTAAAAAATGTAAGAAAAATTAGTGACGCAGCGATGAATTTTTTTTTTACTGTTTCAAGACTGCGCAAGAAAATTGTCAGCGATTCAACTCCTTGCGGCAAAGCCCATTGACGCGTCACAGATGCGCAACACTTGACAAGGCGCGCGATATACGGGCGAAGCGCATGTTTGACGTCCTCAAAAAATAGTATTCGTGACATGTCGTTTTTTATAACACACGCTGAATCATTATCTTACGAGGCAGCGCCCAATCCTGTCGTATTTTCTTGCGTCTCACGACGATATCGCAAATGATCAAAACACGAGACGCGCATTGCACGCGCATCATGCATTGTGTAGAAATTAATCGTTGGTTGAAAACAAGCGGGGTTGTGGCGTTTGATTGGTTGTGAGCGTCTTGAGCCAATGCAATGTTGGTTCACTGCTGCAGTCGATCCGTTACAAATGATTGTTGTTTTCATACTAATCCAGCGCGTAATATTGTGTCTTAATCGTTGCTCCTAACGCCGCCGCTGCGCGGGGCGATTGGAACGGTTATTGCAAAGAGAACTCAAAAGAAGGGGACGATGTCATGCTGAACATGTGGCGCATTAAAACTTACCACACGATGTTCGGCCAGAACCCAACATCATCGCCGCCTCTCTGGATTGGCCGCCTGGGGTGAGGTTGGGCTAAATCATCCTTCACGGTCATCACATCAACTGACGCCTCTCGTTCGTTGAGTGACTGACAAATTGCTTCTAATCAGAAAACATAATTTTCACGCGAGACTGCGGCGCGCGCATTGCGTTTCGCAGCAGACTCGATGTGTCAAAGAAAGTCTTGGATGTTGGATAAGCGTGAACAATCAGTACAGGTCGCAATTTCGCCAGAGGATCGCGCGCGTTGGGAGCGCGTGCGTCATCGGTTGCGCGCCGAGCTTGGAGACGCTGTATATAATTCATGGTTCACGCGTCTTGAATTAGACCGCATTGATGGTCGGGTCATGCAGCTCACTGTGCCGACGAAATTTCTCAAGAGCTGGGTGCAGTCGCATTACGTTGAAAGAATTCAATCGCGCGTCGCAGCAGAGTTTAAAACCATTGAACGCGTTTTGATCGACGTGCGTTCTTCAGCGCGCACATCAAAGTTGCGCGACGCTGAAACTGACGCCGCATTAGATGCGCCCATTTCTGCTGGCGCTGACAAACCAGCCAATGCCTCGAGCCCGGTCGATCAAGATTATTCATCTGCGGCCTTAGCGCATCAACGGCGCATTGCGCGTCCAGCCCCGCGCGCTGACAATGGCGCGATCATTGGCTCGCCACTGGATCGCCGTTTGTCATTTACGACCTTTCTTGTCGGTCCCTCCAATCAACTCGCTTTTGCTGCGGCCTCGCGCGTTGCTGAGGCGCGTCCGGGCGAGACGCCCATGTTTAATCCCCTCTATGCCCATGCAGGCGTGGGATTAGGAAAAACACATCTGCTGCAGGCGCTTGCCCATGCCGCCAATGAAAACAGACGACGGGCGATATATCTGACGGCGGAGCGCTTCATGAGCGGCTTCGTTTCCTCTCTCACCGCCCAGACCTCCATCGCCTTCAAGGAACGACTGCGCGCGATCGACCTTTTAATCATTGACGATGTTCAGTTTCTGCAGGGCAAATCCATTCAGCAGGAATTTTGTCATACCCTCAACGCGCTGATAGACGCCGGACGACAGGTGGTTGTCGCGGCAGACCGGCCGCCTGCTGAACTTGAGACGCTTGATGAGCGCGTGCTGTCGCGTTTTAAAGGCGGCCTATGCGTTGATATTGGCCCGCTCGATGAAGCGCTCCGGCTGAAGATTTTGACCTCACGCATCGCCATCGCGCAAGAAGCGCATCCAAGCTTTCACGTGCCCCAAGAGGTGATTGCTTTTGTTGCGCGCACGATTGTGACCAATGGCCGCGATTTGGAGGGCGCAATTAATCGGCTGCTTGCGCATGTCACATTAAATGGCGCGCCCTTAACGGTTGAGACAGCAGAAGCCGCGATCCGTGATCTTGTGCGCGCCCAGGATCCACGCCGTGTTAAAATCGATGATATTCAAAAGCTGGTGGCCAGCCATTACAATATTTCTCGCGCAGATATTCTTTCCTCCCGCCGCACAGCCAATGTCGTCAGACCGCGACAAATCGCCATGTATTTGTCCAAAGTTATGACCTTGCGGTCGCTGCCTGAGATTGGGCGGCGTTTTGGCGGCAGAGATCATACCACTGTGCTTCACGCTGTTCGTAAAATTGAAGAGCTCTCATCAAAAGATAAGGGCCTGAGTGAAGTCATTGATCTATTGAAGCGGATTTTAAGCGAATCCTAACACAGGCTTTCTAGCCTCAGCCTTATCGGCCCGTTTTTACGCTTGACCAGAGCTTGTCGATAAGCTTCTCGCTCGACTGGTCGGCGGCGCTGAGAATAAACATGCGCGCCAATGTTTCTTGCGGCGGGAAGATTACGGGATCATTGGCGAGCGAGGGATCCATAAATTGGCGCGCAGATAAGACGCCGCTTGAAAAATTTGTGGCCTTAACATTACGCGCCGCAATATCTGGGCGCAGCAGATAATCGATAAACATATAGGCTTCGTTGAGATGTGGCGCGTTGCGCGGGATCGCAAGATTATCAAGAGACAATAATGTGCCGTCGCTTGGCGCAACGAAGGCAATCTCTGTTTCTGCTCCCAATTCCCTTGCGCGGGCGCGCGCAAGTAGCGCGTCGCCGGACCAGGCGACGGCAAGGCAACTCTCACCTAAGGCAAGTAAATTCAAGTCGCCGTCGCTGTTATATTTTTTTATGTATCGGCGCAGGCTTGAGAGGAGATCGGCTGCGCGTCTGAGCTGATCTGGATTCTTGGCATTTGGATCAATTTTCAGGCTGGAGAGCGCAAGCGCCATCATCGCTTCTGAGCGATCAGGCAGCGTCACGCCACAGTCAGAAAATTTCTTTATGGCCTCAGGGCGCAACAGCTGATCCCAATTTGTCAAAGGCTTACCGAAGCGATCGCGAGTTTTTGTCGTGTTGAAAGCCACGCCGGCCGTCATCCATAAATAATTAACGGCATGCGCATTGTCGGGATCGAAGCGCTTGAGACGGCGGTCAATTTCCGGCCAGAGATTGACCGCGTTCGCCAGGCGTTGCCGGTTAAGCGGTTGAAGCGCATCAGCTTGAATAAGACGCTGGAGCGCGGCGGCTGAGGGGACAATCAGATCATATCCGGCAGAGCCAGCAAGCATACGGCGCTCGAGCTCATCGCTTGTATCAAAGGTGTCATAGATGACTTTGACGCCGGTCTCTCGCGTAAAATCCTCAAGGATGCTGGGATCAATATGATCGCTCCAATTAAATATGCTCACAATGCGATCAGCAGCGCCGGCCGGTAAAGCAGTTGCGATTAGAAGCGCAATGATGAGAAAGAGAATTTTTGTCATCTCTACCGCTAGTCTGTTTAGGAGCGCTTGATACATGGCTGTCTTGTTTTTTGATGAGATGACAGCGCAATGGCCATCAGCTGCGTGAATAATCATTATGTCGTTGTGCATGCAGCGATAAAAACCTCAATATGAAACTGGGGCCAACGCCATCATTCCTTACTTAAACACGCTTGTTAGACGATCTCATCGAGACAGTGCTGAGCGCAGCAGGCGCTTTACCGGGGTGCGCGTTTTGCAAGAATGCGTTGCAACGTTCGCCGATGCATATTCAGTCGGCGCGCTGTTTCCGAGACATTGCGATCGCATGATTCAAAAACGCGTTGAATATGCTCCCAGCGCACGCGATCTGCCGACATGGGATTTTCCTGGGCGTCAGGTTTGTCGATCTGCGTGGCCATGAGCGCATGATAAATTTCATCGGCGTCGGCGGGCTTGGCGAGGTAATCGAAAGCGCCCATCTTAACGGCCGTCACAGCCGTGGCGATATTGCCATAGCCTGTTAAAATAATGCCGCGCGCATCAGGACGCGCTGATTTAAGCTTTGAAATGACATCAAGGCCGTTGCCGTCTCCAAGGCGCATATCGATAATAGCGAAGGCGGGCGGCGTTGACTCAAGCGCGGCGAGACCTTCAGCGACGCTCTCACAGGCTTTAACAATAAAGCCGCGCGCCTCCATGGCGCGCGTGAGCCGACTGAGGAAGGGTCTGTCATCATCTAAAATCAGCAGCGTGCGTTCGAGCGGCAATGTCGCGGCGGAATCATTGTCGTCGCTGATCGCGTCATGATCTTCATGTTGATCGATAAATTTATCAGATGAATCGGAGTGGGACATTGTTCCTGCCTGATTGGCCATAATTTTTAACTGACTAAGCGGCTCAAGTCGATTCCCTAATCATTGGCTAAAATGAGCGTTGGCGCGCGGGGATTGGTATGTGTGATCTCGAGAGCGGAGCGTGGCCAGGTGATGCGAACGATGGCGCCCGTTCTTGGCGCAGAGACATTGGTTGTTTCCACGATTGCGCCTGAGCGCTCAAGCAGTGTTTTGGCGATAAACAGTCCCAGCCCCAATCCAGACTCAATATCTTTTTTGGTGCGGCGCTCGGTTGGACGTCCACGCAGATATGGATCTCCCAATCGCGCCAGCACATCTGGCGTAAAGCCTGGCCCATCGTCTTCAATGGTGATGGAGACCAAGCTGCTGGTCCAATTGGCGTCGATGCGCACGCGCGAGGCGGCAAAATCCATCGCATTCTCGACGAGATTGCCCAAACCATAAATGATGCCAGGATTGCGCGCCAACACTGGCGGCGTTGTCGCCCCGCGCTTGGTCACGTCAACGGCAACATCAAATTCGCGTTGCGGCTCCACGACTTCTTCAATCAATGTGTCGAGTGATTGAATATTCATGACGCCGCCTTCGTCTTCTGAATTCAGCGAAGTCAGCTTGCCTAATATTTCACGGCATCGCGCAGTCTCCTGCGCAAGCAAGGCAAAGTCATCACGCAGCGTTGGCGTGACGTCGGCGGCTTTTTGCAATTCTTTGACGATCAAGGTGATGGTCGCCAATGGCGTGCCAAGTTCATGCGCGGCGGCGGCGGCCAATCCATCAAGCTGTGAGAGATGTTGTTCACGCGCCAGCACAAGCTCTGTGGCTGAGAGCGCTGTTTCAAGCAGGCGGGCTTCATCGGCGACGCGCGCCGCATAAATGCCAATAAAGCTCGCGCTCAACGCCAGAGCGGCAAGAATACTGACGCGATAAAGCGCGGGGAAGTTAAGATGCTCTCCTTCCCGCCACGGCAGGGGTAAATAATCGGCAAAGAGAAATGTCGCGACAGCGAGCATCGATATGCCAAGTAAAAACGTCAGATTGCGTGGAAGCGAGACGGCCGAAATTGTGACCGGCGCCAGAAATAGCATGGCGAAACCATTGGTCAGTCCGCCTGTGAGATAGAGGAGAAAGCCTAATTGGAGAATGTCGTAACCAAGGAGAAAGGCTGCTTCTATGTCTCCAAGGCGAAAGCTGCGCGACGTGCCAAAGCGCAAACCAAAATTTAGCGTTGCAGACGCGACAATGAAGACAAAGCAGAGGCCGATCTCAAACTCGAAGCCAAGCAGATAATAAACAACAATAAGCGCTGTGGACTGACCGGCGATGGCAATCCATCTGAGAAAAATCAGCGTATCAAGACGAAGGCGACGCACATCGTTTTGAAAGGGATCTCTCGTGGTCGTCATGACGGTGTCCTTTGGCTCGCCCCGCTATTATAGACCATTCTTGCGCGCGGCGCGCCATAAACGCCATTGACGGTAAAGCGGAGAAATCTCATGCGCTTTATTCATGTCGCCGCTCTTTTGCAGGCGATCCAGATAAAGCGGGACCATTGAGGCAGGCAGCAGCGCTTCTTTGCCTAAGGTGAGCGCTGCGGCGGCGCGCTCGGCGCGCGCATAGTAATCTTTTGCAGCCTGAAGGATTTCATGGCGCGCGTCTTCAAGGCCCGTGTCATCATCATGGAAAAATTCTGTTGGGATAAATTTATGTGACGGCGCAATCAAGGCGCGCGTTAATCCAAGACTGACGCCGGCTTCATCAAAAGCTGGGCTCTCTGGCGCTTTCAAAATATACGCCGCCCAGCGTATTGGCGCGGCCACGCTTGCCAGGCAGTAATGCGTCAACTCATCCATATGCGCGAATGGCGCGTCATAGAAATCAACAAGATGAGCCTCAAGCAATGTATAAAATTCAGCGCGCGGCAAGTCGTGACGGTCAATGACGTCATGCAAGGCGTCAACGATTGGATGCGCGCGGACGTCCTCGCTGGCGTTTGGGGCAAGCGCGTCATGCCACCAGCGCAACCGCATTTCACCCAGCAGCGGCTGAGAGACTTTGGCGCTAGCGCTGCGAATTTCAGTGATAAAAGCGTAAATGACATGAATGTCTTGACGTGCAGGCAAGGGGATAAACAGACACGCCAGCCAGAGATCCTTGTCCTGGGCGCGCAGCATATCTTCGCAATATTGAAACTGCTCTTTTGCGACGCGCGACATCAGACGGCAATCAAGAGCGCGCCGACGCGACGGCCTTCATCCGTCAGCATATTATAGGTGCGAACAGCGACATGGGTCGCCATTGTTTCACAGCCAACGCCAGCATTTCGTAATTTTGCGCGTAGTTTTGTGGGCATTGGCATGAGGCTTGGGCCCGTGCCAATAATTAACAGATCAAGCGCCTCTGCTGAGTTTAAGGCAAGATCGATGATCGCATCGTCAATTTGGCTAAAATTTGTGAGATCAATCGATCTGATGCCTGTTGGCGACGCCAGGATGGAGCCTTGATGCGACATATCGGCAAAGCGAAAACCGCCTTTGCCGTAATCATCAATTTTATAACGGCCAGGAACATAGCCCTGTGGCGCGTTTTGATGATTATCCACGCCTACCTCGGCTTTGCGCTACGGCTTTGCTGTTTGCGTTGCGCTGGCGCTTTCGCGTCCGTCTGCGCCTCAGAAGCGTGGGTCTTATCTGCGTCTTCATTGCGCAGGCCGAGATAAATCAGCATGGGCGAGCAGATAAATATTGATGAATAGGTGGCGACAAAAATGCCCCATATCATCGCCAGGGAGAAAGAACGAATAACCTGGCCGCCAAAGATCACCAGCGCGAGCAGCGCAAGCATAACGGTGGTGGCCGTCATGAGCGTGCGCGGCAAAACGGCGTTGATTGACATATCGATCAGCTGCGCCGTCGCCATTTTCTTATATTTTCGCATATTTTCTCTAATGCGATCGAGAACGACGACGGTTTCGTTCAAGGAATAGCCGACAATCGTTAAAATGGCGGCGATTGATGTTGTATTGAATTCTAGCTGTGTGATGGAGAAAAATCCAACTGTCAGCAAGAGATCATGCATGGTTGCGATGACGGCGCCAATTGCAAATTGCCATTCGAACCGAAACCACAGATAACTCAACACGGCAAGAATTGAGAGCACAACGCCGAGCGTTCCTGATTGCACCAATTCATTTGATACGCGCGGACCAACAACTTCCACTCGCCGCAGATCATATTCAGCGCCCACAGAAGTGCGCACGCTTTCAACAGCTCTTTGTTGCGCAACGTCGCCGCCAGCCTGCAGGCCAAAGCGTAAGGTCGCATCTGCAGGATTGCCAAAACCTTGAACTTCTATTTCGCCCAGGTTTAATTTTTCTCCCAATGCCCGCAAGGCGCCGATTTCTGCAATGCCGCCTTTAGCGCGCAGTTCAATAACCGTGCCGCCAGCGAAATCGATGCCAAAATTCATGCCCTTGAAGATGAAGAGCGCAACAGCGATCAATGAGAGTAGGGCAGAGAAGGGATAACTCACGCGCCGGAAGCGCATGAATGGGAAGGAGGTGTTCTCCGGAGCGAGGCGCAGGAGTTTCATTGATTTAAGGCCTCTTTAAATCGGCAGGCGCGTTGGACGCGCATAGTGATACCAGATCGCGATCATCATCTGCGTCATCGTATAAGCGGTGATGATGGTTGTCAGAATGCCAAGAGCAAGCGAGACGGCGAAGCCGCGCACAGGTCCTGTTCCAAGAAAATATAAAATTGCTGCAGCGACAAACATTGTGACATTGGAGTCGACGATGGTTGCAAAAGCGCGTTTGAAGCCAGCGTCGAGCGATGCAAGGATGGTGCGTCCCGCATGGTTCTCCTCACGGATACGTTCATAAATAAGAACGTTGGAGTCCACCGCCATGCCAATGGTTAGCACAATGCCGGCGATGCCTGGCAAGGTGAGCGTTGATCCAAGAAGAACAAGTCCAGCAAAGATAAAAGCGATGTGAACAAACAGCGCGATATTAGCAAAGACGCCAAAAACGCCGTAAGTGATGAGCATGTAAAAAACAACGAGACCGGCGCCGACATAGGCTGCGCGTTTGCCGGCATCAATTGAATCTTGTCCTAAACCCGGGCCGACGGTGCGTTCTTCAACAATATTGAGTTTTGCCGGCAATGCGCCTGCGCGCAAAAGGATTGAAAGATTATTGGCTTCTTCAACGCTAAAGCGGCCAGAGATCTGACCTGAGCCGCCAGTGATCGGCGTCAGAATGCGCGGCGCTGAAATCACCTTATTGTCCAGGACAATGGCAAAGAGGCGATCAACATTCTTTGACGTCACTTCTCCAAATCTCTGCGCGCCGCGAATGTTGAAGCGAAAGTTGACGACAGGCTCGCCGCCACGCTGCTGGTCAAATCCAGGTTGTGCGTCTGTTAGATCTTCGCCTTGCACCATTACTTGCTTTTCAATCGCAAGCTTGCCAGTGCCGTCTTGCTGCTCAAGCTCTTCTGACTCGCTGGGATTTTGTCCAGGTTCCGCCACAAGACGAAATTCAAGCTTGGCTGTCTGACCAAGGATTGTTTTGAGCTGCTCGGGATCTTGCAGGCCTGGCACTTGAACAATAATGCGGTCGTCGCCCTCGCGCTGAATGGAGGGCTCGCGGGTGCCAAGGGCGTCAACGCGTCGACGAATAACTTCAATTGATTGGTCAACGGCGCGGCGCGTCTTGTCGATAACGCCCGCTTCTGTGACGACGAGACGAATGAGGCCATCTGGCGTCTCTTCCACCTCTAGCGGCGAAGCGCCGCCGCTGCGGGCGCTAAAGCTTGATTTGAGCAAGCGCAGCTTGGGAAGAACTCTTTCTTTATCTGCGACGTCAGCTAGTCGAAATTGCACGCCTTTTGGCGTGGCTCCAATGCCGCCAGTGATTGCGACTTTTTCTTCTCTTAGAATGCGTCGGACATCCTCACGTAAGTTTTTTACTTGCGTCGTGAGAATGTCGGCTTTGTCGACCTCAAGCATGACATGCGATCCGCCTTGAAGATCAAGGCCGAGCACGATTGTTGGCGGCGTCAACCAGCTGGGCAGACGCTCTTTTAACGCTTCGTAATGCGCTGGGGTCAACATGCTTGGCGCAACCACGAGAATAGCGGCGAGCGTCATCAGCACAATGGCAATCAATTTCCAGGTCGAGAAGCGCAGCATCGTGTCGTTATTTCTTTAAAGAGATCGGGTCTGTGCGCGCAAAGGCGCGCAATGAGATCAGGCTTTGGGCGCAGCAGGCGTGTCCTTGACGGGTTCACCCTTTGCCCGAACCTCTGTGATGGCTGAGCGCAGAAGGCGCACGCGCACATTTGGGGCGATTTCGATTTCAACTTCATCGTCATCGATTGATTTTGTCACTTTGCCAACAAGTCCGCCGCTTGTGACAAGCGTATCGCCGCGCCGCACGTTGCGCAGCTGGGCAAGCTGCTCTTTTTCGCGTCGTGCGCGGGGGCGAATAACCAAGATATAAACGATGCCCATGACCACAAAAATTGGCACCAGCTGGGCGAAGAGATCTGGCAGAGAGGGCTGTGGCGCCATGGCGTCCGGCGCAGCGCCCGGTGCGAGCGTTCCAGCGCTTTGAGCGGCAGGCGGCTGGGCAGGGGTCGCCGACTGTTGGGTTTGCGCCATGGCGTCGGGAACTAGCTTCATGTCAATGTCTCTTCATTTCTGTGTCAGCAAGCCGCGCAGGCGGCCTTGCCGGGTCGGCAATGGGCGCGGACTATAGCCGCTCACTTGCCGAAAGCAATGCTGTATGGGGCTGATCGAGGGCTATTCTCGCGCTTTTAGGAAACAATGACGCGATGGTTGCTTCAGTTTGATAAATCGAGGATCACGCGCCGCATGAAATCGAGACAGGCGGCCAGTTCAGAGATCTCTATATATTCATTCGGCTGATGGGCCTCATCAATCCTTCCAGGCCCACATACCACCGTGGGCAAGCCAGCAGACTGAAAATGTCCAGCTTCCGTCGCATAGGGAACGGCGATAGTCTGGTTGCGCCTTGCGGCGCGCAGCGCGAGGATTTCTGCCGCCGAGCCGATTTCCGGGGCAAGGCCGGGCACTTCATTCTCAATGAAGGTCTCAATCCCGGCCTGGGGGAAATTGGCAAAAAATCCCGATCTCAGCTGATTGGCATAAGCCTCAAGCTGATCGGCGGCGAAGCGGGGCGGGGCTCCGGGCAGACCACGAAACTCCCAGTGAAACTCGCAATCTCGCGCAACAATATTCCTGGCCGTGCCGCCATGAATCACCCCGACGTGAATGCTGGACCAGGGCGGATCAAAACGGCCGCTTGGATCGCCAGCGACACGCAATTGCGCAGCGATTTTTTCCAGTTCAACCACCAATTGGCAGCCCACATGCACAGCGCTGACGCCGCGATGGAGATTGGCGGAATGAATCTCAAATCCCGTTACGCGCGTCGTATGCGTGGTGACGCTTTTATGCGCGTCCGCCACATGCATGGAGGTTGGTTCGCCAACAATGACGGCGGCGGGGCGGGGAAGGTCCACGCCTAATCGGGAAATGACGTCAACGGGTCCCAGACAGGTCGTCTCTTCATCATAGCTTAAAAGCAGATGAATTGGGCGCGACAGGCGCGCACGCTTAAATTCCGGGATCATGGCCAGACAGGCGGCGCCAAACCCCTTCATATCGACGACGCCGCGTCCGTAGAGACGGCTCGCTTCGCGACGCATCACAAAGGGGTCGCTATCCCAGTCTTGGCCTTCAACCGGCACGACGTCGGTATGACCTGAGAGGAGAACGCCGCCCGCAACATCTGGCCCGATGGTGGCGAAAATTGCAGCCTTGTCGCCTGCGGGGTTGAGGGCGCGGATGAAGGGCACATCCTGGGCGTTGAGATATTCAGCCACGAAATCAATGAGCGGCAGATTAGACTTGGAGCTTTCCGTATCGAAAGACACCAGCCGTCCAGTCAGCGCAATGGCGTGTTCGAGCGCGTCCATTAATTAAGCGTCGGTCGCGACAGCGGGCTGTCGAGTGAGAAGGCGGGTATATCAACGTCGAAGGCCTCACCCGTATCGGAAATCATGCGATAGCTTCCTTGCATCAAACCAGAAGGGGCGCTGAGCGGACAACCAGAAGCATATCTGAAAATCTCGCCAGGCTCCAACAAGGGTTGTTCGCCAACGACGCCAGGGCCGCGCACTTCTTCCCGTCGGCCATTCGCGTCAATGATAATCCAATGGCGAGACAGCAATTGCACGCGCACATGACCAAGATTTGCAATCTCGATCGTGTAGCACCAAAAATAACGTCCTTGCTCCGGGTCGGAGCGATCCGGCATGAAATCCGGAATAGCAGTTACCTGAATGTTGCGCGTGGTTGAGACATACATAGGAGATTAACTAGTGCGCGCAGGCGCGATGTCGATGTTTTTTCTTGCCTGCGAGGCGGCAGCGCGGGATTGATGAAGATCAGTTTTTGCTAGCCATTCATGCGTGCAAGGCCGGCGCCAAGATCTTCCATGAGATCTTCAATATCTTCCAATCCGGCGCTCAAACGCAGCATGCCTTCTCCAATGCCAAGCGCAGCGCGCGCATCTGGCGTCAGGCGTTGATGCGTTGTTGTTGCAGGATGCGTAATGAGGCTTTTTGCATCACCGAGGTTATTTGAAATCTTGATGACTTCGAGCGCGTTGGCCAGACGGAAAGCGGCTTCTTTTCCGCCCGCAAGCTCGAAGCTCACCAGCGTTCCGCCGCCCGTCATTTGACGACGCGCCAGCGCAACGTGCGGATGATCGTCTCGGAAGGGATAAATAACGCGAGTGACGCCGCGCTGTTGCGCAAGAAAATCGGCAATTTTTGTTGCGTTTGTTGTTTGCTGACCAACGCGCAGCGGCAATGTCTCTAACCCTTTGAGCATAACCCAGGCGTTAAAGGGCGACATGGCGGGACCGGTCTGGCGCAAAAAATTATGAATGGTTTCATCAATCAGCGCTTGTGAGGCGAGAATAACGCCGCCGAGGCATCGACCCTGTCCATCAATATGTTTTGTTGCGGAGTAAACGACCATATCCGCGCCGAGCGCGAGTGGTTTTTGCATCAAGGGCGTTGCAAAAACATTATCGACGATAAGTTTTGCGCCCGCATTATGCGCAATGTCTGCGATCGCCTTGAGATCATAGACTTCAAGCGTTGGATTTGTCGGGCTCTCAAGGAAGAAAAGTTTTGTCTCCTTGCGAACGGCGTTTTTCCATTGCGCGCTGTCGGCGCCATCAACAAGGGTGGTTGTGACGCCAAATTGCGGCAATAAATTTTCAACGACATACAGACATGAGCCAAACAAGGCTCTCGCGGCGACAACGTGATCGCCTGCCTTAACTTGCGCCAGCATGCTTGCGGTCACGGCGGCCATGCCGCTCGCCGTAGCGCGCGCCGCCTCTGCGCCTTCAAGCAAACACATGCGTTGCTCAAACATAGCGACAGTGGGATTTGAAAAGCGCGAATAAATAAAACCAGGATCATCGCCTTTGAAACGCGCTTCAGCCGCCTCCATCGTGGGATAGGCGAAGCTTTGTGTGAGGAACAGCGCTTCAGACATTTCTCCAAAGGGCGAGCGCAATGTGCCGCCATGCACAAGTTGCGTTGCAGGTCTGAATTTTCTGCGTGGCGCGACGGCTGTCATCATTTTCCTTTCGGCGCTTTCCGCCTACTGACGCATGAAGCCGGTCATGCAGTCTGTGTCTTATGTTTATGGCCCCGTCGCACATCTGACGACAGGACGCCTTGAGCCCGGCGGGACTGGCTTTTAGCGCTATGTTTTTAAAGACGGCAAGCCAATGGCGCGATTTTGCGCGCGTTGGCCCATAGAAATGAGCCGCGATGAGCCTGTCAACAGCCCCCGCTTGAAACCTTGTCAAAATTGGCGCTTATGCGCGCCAGAGCCGCTATTTATCCGGGGCGGCGCAAGATGGGACAGTGAGCGCATGAGCAGCGTGCTCTCGAGCCGACAAATTAAACAGATGATTGAGGCGGGCGGGATCGCGCTGGCTAAGCCGCTCGCCCATGGGCAGATTCAGCCGGCAAGCCTTGATTTGAGACTGGGCGCCAAGGCCTATCGCGTGCGCGCAAGTTTTCTGCCGGGCAAACAACGACGCGTTTCCGAACTTCTCTCACAGCTCAAATATGACGAGATGTCTCTTGAAGACGACGGCGCTGTTTTAGAACGTGGCTGTTTTTATGTTGTGCCGCTGCTTGAAAGCTTGGCGCTTGCTCAGGATATTTCAGGGGCCGCCAATCCCAAAAGCTCAACAGGCAGACTTGATATTTTCACCCGATTAATCACCGATTACGGCGATCGTTTTGACGAAGTATCGGCTGGCTATAAGGGGCCGCTTTATGCAGAAGTGTCGCCGCGAAGTTTTTCTGTTCGCGCGCGTATGGGCTCGCGGCTCAGCCAGTTGCGGTTTCGCACACATCCTGATGGCGCAATGCCCCTTGGGCGTTTTTTAGATGACAGCAAACTTGCAGAAATCCATAAACGCACACCGCTCGTTGATGGTCCGCTGACGTTGCGTGAGGGCGTTGTGTTGCGCGTTTCACTCGATGCGGCGGCTTTTGGCGGCATTATTGGCTATCGCGCGCAAAAGCATACGGATGTGATTGATGTAGACCGCATCGATGCATATGACATCGATGATTTTTGGGATCGGTTGCCGCCGCGCGATGGGCGTCTCATTTTAGATCCAGGCGATTTTTATATTCTTGCATCACGAGAGCGACTTGCCATTCCCTCGCATCTTGCTGTGGAGATGGCGCCGATGGATGCCGCGATAGGCGAGTTTCGCGTGCATTATGCTGGTTTTTTTGATCCCGGATTTGGCATCGGCGCAGACGGGCGGCCAAGCGCCCGCGGCGTTTTAGAAGTGCGTTCGCGCGAAGTGCCGTTCATCCTTGAAGATGGCCAATTTATTGGCCGGCTGATATATGAATCTATGGCGGAAAAGCCCCAGGCGCTTTATGGCGAGACCGGCGTTTCTAATTATCAGGGTCAAAGCCTCAAGCTCTCAAAACATTTTCGCGCCTCGTGACGCATGCGCTGAAGCGCATTGTTGCGTCCCTTGCCTCATGCCTCCCGCTTGCGGCTTATTATTGGCGTTGTGATTCGACTTCTCCACACAGCTGACTGGCATCTTGGAGCCACCCTGCAGGGATGGTCGCGTGAGCGCGAGCATCGCGCAGCGTTGGCGCAATTTATTGCCGCCGCAAAAGCCAATGCTGTTCATGGCGTGATCATAGCGGGCGATATTTTTGACAGTCTCAATCCATCAGCTGACGCGCAGCGGCTTTTATATGACACGCTGCGTGAGGTGCGACGGGCGTGTCCAAAAGCAACAATTATCATGATTGCCGGCAATCATGATCCAGCAGGTCGGTTAGAGGCTCCTCGCGCTATATTTGATTTTGCGCGCATTAATTCGATTGGCGTCATCTCCCGCACTCAGGAAGCCTTTGACGTTAAAGCGCATCTTTGTCCCATATTTGATGATGACGGCGGCCTTGCAGCCCATGTTCTTGCGCTTCCTTACCCGCGCGCGGGGGATCTTCGTTTGAACGCGCCGTCCGCTGAAGGCTCGCCGGTCGCGCAGGGCGTTCGCGCGCTTTATCAAGAGGCGATTGCTGCGGCGCGCGAATGTATCGGCGCAGGCCCGTTAATTGTTACAGGTCACTTGCATATTATCGGCGCCATTGAGTCTGAAGGCGCTGAGCGGCGCATTTTGATTGGCGGCGAGCATGCGACGCCGAGCGATATTTTTCCCTCTGATCTTGCTTATGTCGCTCTAGGCCATCTCCACCGTCCACAAAGCGTTGGGCGCGAGACAATAAGATATTCTGGTTCTCTCATTCCCATGTCCAAGACGGAGCTTGCCTATGATCATGGCGTTAGTCTTGTAGAGATTAATCCCGATAGCGGCGCGCACATCACGCATCTTCCATTTGAGCGCGCCATTGCGCATCTAAAATTGCCAGAGCGCGGCGCCTTGCCTTTTTCTGAGTTAGAAGAAGCTTTAGCGCAACTGTGTCATCCCTTTCAGGCCGGCCCGATCGAGACTGCGCCATTTTTACATCTCGCACTGTCAACCCAAGGACCGGCAACCGGTCTCAAGGCGGCTGTTGACGCAATGGTTGAAAAATATGCTGTGCGCCTTGTTTCTTTGACAGTGACGCGTCCTGACAGTGAGTTAAGGCAAGCGCCTGCGCCGCAACGCCTGAGCGATATTGCCCCAGAAGAACTTTTCCGTCGCGCCTTCATTCAAACCCATGGCGTTGCGCCAACTGCCGCGCATGTAGCTTTTTTTGATCAATTGGCGCAGGAGCGCTGAATGCGGATTGTCGCGATACGAGGCGAAAATCTTGCAAGCCTTGGCGCGGCTTTTGCGCTTGAGTTTGAACAAGAGCCGCTTAAATCATCTGGACTTTTTGCCATAACGGGCGAGACAGGCGCAGGCAAATCCACATTGTTAGACGCCTTATGTCTGGCGCTTTATGATAAATTTCCGCGTCTCCTTGCGCCAGGCGGCGGCGAGACAGCGCCTGATCCTTCTGGCGATACGCTGTCAGGCGGCGATCCACGCATCATCTTGCGTCGTGGCGCAAGCGCAGGTTTTGCGGAAGTTGATTTCATCGCCCGCGACGGCCTTCCCTATCGCGTTCGATGTGATTTATTGCGCGCGCGCGGCAATGCGGCAGGACGATTACAACATCGTTTGCGAACGTTGTGGCGCCTAGATGCCTCTGGCGCGCCGGCTCAACTGATGGACTCTGGCATTGATCCCGTCAATCGTCGCGTTGTTGAGCTAACAGATCTGACATTTGATCAGTTTCGGCGCACAGCGCTGCTGGCGCAGGGCGATTTTGACGCCTTTCTACGTGCGGACTCAAAAGAGCGTGCAGATCTTTTAGAAAAAATCACTGGCGCAGAAATCTATGGACTCTTGTCGCAACGCGCATTTGAGCGCGCCAAAGAACAGCAGGCCTTGGTTGCGCAGCTGGAAGAAAAAATTTCGGACATTGCTCTTTTAACACCAAGCGATAGAGAGCATAAAATTCAACAATGCGCGGCCATCACGACACAAAGACAGGCTGTGAGCGCCGATCGTCAGTCCGCCCAACAGGCGCTGATCGCCTGTGAGGCGCATGCGCAGGCGCAAGAACGGTTAGCCTTGGCGCAGTCTGACGATGATGCTGCGCGCGCACAGCTGCAGTTGTTGGCGCCAAAGATCGACATTGTTGAAGCCTTGGATCTCCTTGAGCCGATCCGCGGTGATTATAATGATATGCGGCGGTTGGATGAGGCAATGACGCGGCTTGGCGCGCAATTAGCCGCAGCCAAAACAAAGGCTCAGGCCGCGCAGCTTCTCTGTCAAGCCGCCCAACATGACAAAGAGGCTGCTGAGGTCAAGCTGGTCGAGATTGACGCGCGCATGTCACATTATGCGCCGATTTGGCGTGAAGCCTCAGAACTTGACGTCTTAATCTCATCATTAAGCCACTCATGTGCGCAATCACGCCAGTCTAGCCAAGATCTTGCTGACCAATTAGCGAATAAGTCGCGAGAATGCGATGCGACGCGCTTAAGGTTTGATGAGATGAAGCATCACGTTGCGCAGTCGCGTGCCTGGTTGCACCAGCTTGCGCCGCTACAATCCCTCTATGACAAGCGTGATGATTTTAACCGCCTCATGACGCAGCGGCGACAGGCGGTTGAGGAAAGCGCAAAGGCGCAAATGCGTGTGCGCGCCATCGCGCACGAGTGTGAAAACGATCGTATTAAAATAACGCAACTTGAGCAGCAAGACGCGAAAGATCAGTTACAAAAAGATCAGTTTAAGCAACAAATA
>Ga0208872_1000562_pt1 | contig 26300 bp, 28 predicted proteins | sample CryBogCBH12Aug08_FD_185508 | JGI IMG/M metagenome (GOLD analysis project Ga0208872, IMG submission 185508) | Freshwater microbial communities from Crystal Bog, Wisconsin, USA - CBH12Aug08 (SPAdes) | ecosystem: Environmental > Aquatic > Freshwater > Lake | place: Crystal Bog, Wisconsin, USA...
CGCCCGGATGGCCCACTTGTCAAGAATAGAAGAACTCCCGCTGTCTTTGGACTGGGTATGAGTAGAGGGGGAACTGTTCACCCGTCTCTAAAAACTTCTAGTCTACACTATGCCGATCCCGGTAGTCTAAGAAACGAAGGCCAGGCTTTTACTCAGGACCCTGATGATGTTATCGGGCCACAAGATCTAGACTCTAAGGCCACCAAAGTAGATGAACTACCTGCAGTATTCCAGACTAGAAAAAAGAGTTTTAACAGTCGCTATGCCGAGATCGATGCCGGTGGTAGTCAATTCGGTCAACCTTTTGATAAGAAGACCGAACTAGATAGTGTAGACCGTGCACCTGTAGAGACTCGTGGTCCAGCAGATCTCAAAAGATCGGGTGATGGACCCACTATAGATAATACCGGTACTGGACTAGATTCAGCCACTAATAGTTGGTTCTCGGAAGTGGGTCAAGAGAGTACAGTTCCGACCAAGAATAAGGGACCTTTTGACTTTTCCGCTTCCAAGATTCTCGAAGACGAAGAACTTAAGAGTAGTCAAGACCTACCAGGTACCGCTCAATTTGGTACCGGTAATACTGATGATAATGGTAACACTATCTTGCAGGACAGTTGGGGCAACCGCTTTAGTGCTCTAACTTTCTTGGCTGACAACGACTATGATGACGAAAATGACCGAGAAGAGGAAGATGATGAGTTTTAAGGTATATGAACAAGGCCAAGAGCCTGTCAAGTTTGTACCTGGGGACTTTATACTAGTAAGTACTACCGGGTTCTTAGCTCGGTGTATCAGGTTTGGCCAGTTCTTTCGCTATCACGGTGAAATGAGATCTTATGCTCACTGGAACCACACTGCTATGATTATTGACACTGATGGTACTATTGTAGAGGCTGCAGGTCGTGGAGTTCGAGTTAGAAATATTAGCGAGTATAAAGAGAATGAATACTATCTAGTTAACACTCGACTAAACAAGCAGAGTAGAGAGCAAACGGTTGCTGCTGCCAAGAGTTTTGTCAAGGACAAGTACAGCTTTCTAACCATTCTTAGTATTGCTATCCAGTTAGTAACCGGAATTGAACTACAGATCTCACTGGGTAATACCGTAATCTGTAGTGGCCTAGTAAGTCAAGCCCTATGGGCCGGTGGAATTGTCTTTAAAAACAATCCATATCTACAAATGCCTGCAGATCTTGCAGCTTGTTTTGAAGTGGTGTGTTCTACCCATTCATGATTTTTCATAAATAATCAATTATTATGAGTTTATGAAAAAAATCACCATTAGTATTAGCTATGAAGCTATGAATGGTCAGAGTGATGAATTGGCAAGCCAAGAAGTCACTGAAACAATTACGGGGTTGGCAAATAGTCTACGGACTCAAGTCAACAACGTACAAGTGTCCCTGAAATTCAAGGACTGAAAGGAATAAAGATGTCAAGTCCACTTAACACAACTACTACCAGAGCCACTGGTCGTGCATTTGCTGCTGCTATTGTTGGTGCTTTGCTTGCTTGGGGTGCAACCAAGTGGGGTAAGTTCAACACCGGCACTTTCGCTGCACTAACTCCTGTTGCTTCTGGTCTATACTACACGGCAGTTACCGCTTTGGAAAAGAAGTATCCTAACCTCGGTTGGTTGCTTGGTACACTACCTCAGCCCAAGGCCGTTGTAACCCCAGCACCAGTTGAGCCTACCCCTGCTCCAACTCCTGCATCGGCTGCAACTGAGAAGCCAGCACCCAAGAAGCCTGGTCCCAAGCCTAAGCCCAAGAACTAACAAGTTCAGGCCTTGTAGCTCAGTTGGTTAGAGCGCTACCCTGTCACGGTAGAAGTCGTGGGTTCAAGTCCCATCAAGGTCGCTAGTCCCTGGTAGCTCAATTGGCAGAGCAACGCACTGTTAATGCGTGGGTTCCTGGTTCGAGTCCAGGCCGGGGAGCTCGGAAGAATGGCCGAGTGGTTTAAGGCAGCTGTCTACTAAACAGCCGTGGGTTCATAGCCCACCGTGGGTTCGAATCCCACTTCTTCCTCCACTCTGGGATCGTCTAATGGCAGGACAGCGGGTTTTGGTCCCGTCAATCGGGGTTCGAGTCCCTGTCCCAGAACCATGTAAACTATGTCAATAGTAATTTAAGCTTCGTAATACCAATTTGTCCAGCGTCCTTCGGGACAGTATACAGGAGCCAGACCCCATATGACGTCAGTATTTGACTACGATGACTCTCTAGATCTTGCCTTTGAAGCCAAGACGGCCGGCAAGAATCTAGTGACTGCCAAGCATGAAGTTCTTACCAAGACCGGTGAATTTCTTTTTCTAGCACACAGTGATAAGGAATTTGCACTACGCTGCCAGATGGTGGAAAAAGACATTGAGAGTGCTGCCAAGCGCAAGATGGCTACTGTAAGTGACAGTAAGTTCAAGCTAGTTCGTGCACTTCACGAAGAGTGGACCATTCGACACGCTAACTGCCAGCCCTGCAAGGTTGCTTTTATGGGTATGACCTTCTCAGGCCCCTGTCCAATTGAGGGTTGTAAGGGTTATGCTATTCAAGGCGCACCCTGCACTAAGCACTCTGAAGACGAAGTTGCCACTTGGAGAGCGAGTAAAGGCCAGAAGCCAACTTCTCCAAAACCCTCAGGCACTGCTCGCGAAGGCAGCAAGTTTGCTGCTGGTGAAGCGAGTTCACTAGGCCGTGCTCACGGTGAAAGTATGCAATGTGGTGCATCTGAGCCTTTTGCAATTCTTGGATGTGGTGCAATTAACCCTAGAGGTGGTTTGGGTGGTAACACCGGTCTTTGCTTAAGCTGTGAGGACAAGGCAGGCTTCAAGACACCTGCCCATGACTATCAGGGTAACACACGTGGTGATGTTACCGCTTCTCGTATTGTTGAAGCCATGGCTTTTAATCTCAGTGACGTAAGTACCACTCACCCAAGTCTACCTGTAGATCGCATGAAGGGTCCAGCAATGCTCGGTAATACCGGTGTATTTACACCCGCCGATAGTGCAAACGCCCCCGAACTCAAGGCCGGTCACATTGTCATGATTAGACACCCTAAGGGTGGTTTCACTCTTGGTCTAGTTCGTGGTGACATGGAGAGCGGTCAGCCGGCTTTAAGTAACCGACTATGCACTGGTAGTTCATTTACGGGCTTCCCCGAATGCAACTGTGGTGAGCGTCACCTAGCTGTTAGTCAGTTTAAGGCTCAGTTGCTTAATGCACAGGGCGGTAAGATGGTTCCTGAAATTGGCGGTGGTAAGGCCACTTTTGCTCCTGACTGGGATGCGCCTAAGGGTGGGCGTGAAAACTTTGGCTTTATGCCCAAGAGCCAGCTAGTCACTATGCCAGAAGAGCTACAAGAGCGCACCAAGAGTGCACTTAACTGGTTGGCCAAAAAGGGTGGATATGACATTAACGGTGTCCACCCGGCACTAGTCAACGACGACCACTTCCGTGATGTTGTTCTTCGTAGTGGAGCCAAGCAGCGTGACAACGGTGACCGTCGAGCCGGTCTAGACATCGGTAGTACCATCTTTGCCTGTACTCCAAGAATTGCTTTCCACGATGACACCCCGGCTCGTCCTCGTACCGAAAGTCAGAGCTATGCCTTCTGCCAACCCGGTGGTTGTGGCAAGACTCACCGCTTGATTCACTTTGATAGTACTCAGACTCGTGTACCAATTGGTGAAGGTGAATCACTGGTTCGCCCTGACGGTACTCCCATCTCGGGAAATTCAGCAGAAGAAATTCGCGCTCTTGGTCGCCCAGAAGTGGGTCCCGGTGGCCGCAGTACTCTTATTCTTCCTCACGATGAGCACGATGTTCAAATTGGTGACTGGAAGGGCATTGTCAATCTTCTCAGTACTCATCGCAATGGTGGTGCCGGTGCCGGTGGCGCCAGTTCCGGTGGAGCCGCTAGACCAGGTCCCGACAGTAGCTTTGAAGATCTATTCGGACTCTAAGACTGTAAATGAAAAAGTTTTCTGCTGGTCGTAGAGCGCCTAGAGTTCGCCCTGAGCGTTTTGTAAGAGGCCAACAAAGAGTTAAAAACAAGTGTCAAGCTCAAGGTCTATTCAATGACGAGCTTTTTGGTGGGCCCTTAGAGTGCTCGGGTGATATTGCACTCGTAGACCCAATGGGAGCTTGGGGCCACTTTACCAGTCTTTGCTCTAGTTGCGCCGATGTTGTCGAAAGAGATCTCAAGCAAATTCATGCTGATCGTGTCTCTCTAGGTCCATTAACCAGTACTCCCAATACCGAAGCTCTAGAATCCGACTTTTACAAGACTAATATCGAGCAACCGCTACTAGAGAAGCAAAAAGAAGAGCGTGCAAAGCGTAATAGCGATATTCGTGACAAAAAAGATGAAAAGATTTGGAGTCAAGAATTTGGCGGTAACTCTGGAAGTAATAATGGACCCGTTCTATAGTATGGTGACAAAATGCCCAAAGTAAATTGGAATGAAGAACCACCAAAGGAAGAAGATTCAGTAAACTTTGACGATATGGTCAATAGTGCTCCTGAAACTGGTAATGGTCGTAGTAGAGGGCGTAAAAGGGAACGCACTGACGTAGAAGAGAAAACTGACAATCTTCGTAGTCGCTTTCTGACTTCAGAGGAAAGTAACAAAATTGATCAAGAAACACCAAGTTCTGATCAGTTGTCCAAGTGGCGTGAAGATTTAGCTAGACTTTCTGAAACATCGCAACCCGAATGGATGTTTGACGATACACCACCATTCTCTAGTACCACTAAAGCCGAGGCTTTAGCCATTCGTGCAGGACGAACTCGTGCTCTATCTTCTAAAAACCAAGCGCTAGCTTCGGCCTTTGAACGGGAAGAAGACGTTCCTCCGGAACTACGTCCCAAGTGGCGTCAAGTTCGCCCTCAGTTTGAAGCTCAAAGAGACGAAGAGTCACTTCCTATTCGAGTCAAGGTGCAGTACCGACCGCTTGGTGACCCTGAAACTTCACACCTTGCTCCACTCCATCGTAACACTACTATCGACTCTTTGTTTGCTCAACTCGATCACGATCCTCGTGAACTTTGTGACGGAATTGGACACGTAGTTAGTGTATGGCGGAACCCTAGAAGTGGTCCACCCCGCAATATTGGAATGATCGTTGGCCTAAGTCAATGGGATCCCAGTCAGTCTAGAAGAACTAGTGAAGAAGCCCTAAAAATTCATCGTGAGTTTTGTGGCCCTGATGCCACTCTTGGTCGTGGTTGCACTAGTAACAAATGCCCAATCAAATACCACTATGATCACTGCGTTGGTATGCCTAATGCCTATACTCACGCTGAAGGTTGCCCTATGGAGCAACATTTTGAGCCTCTAGGCGAAGATCACCCAATGTATGGTAGAACTTTGGCTCACGTCAGTCTTTTTAGAATGCCCACTGATGATGAAATGAAGAGAGGCCGTACTCCTTACAACTGGGAGCAGATGCCTAGATGGGAACAAAGGCCCCACCCTGTAGACCCAGATCACAAAGTCTGGCGTCTAACTGATTCCGGCTTCCCGGATGCTTTTAAAACTTTTGGGCCCGGTAGTAGTCTAGTTAAACCAGTTATTGTACCTATTGAGCAGGTTGCTCACATTAGAGCTGATGCAGCAGACGAATATCTAAGTTTACCACCTAGAGTCGGTAAGATTGACTTAAGACCATATTTTTCAGGCACTAACGCCATGGAGCACATTGGTAGTAGAGCTACTACCGGTCTTATTGTCCCCCGTATGTCAAATCCTTTTAGAGCTGCATCTACTGAAGAGATGTCTAGAGCTCCCGGTATCAATTATGTAGTACGTGAACTTACTAGAAGACAAGAGACCGGTGATACTTCACCTATTGGAAACTTTGATCCCGATCGTGACGGCAATTTTAATACACAGAGATTTGACGATAGTGATTTATGGGGCAATTTCCAAGCGTCTCGTACCGCTTACACTCACGTTACCGAAAACTATCAGCCTGGGCCTACCTGCAGATTCTGTGATGAGCCCAGCTATGTAGGCGCTAAGGGCCCGGTGGTTCAGACGGGGACTGCTCCCGATGGTCGTCCACTTACCGCTCACGAAACTTGTGAACCCAATCACTTTGAGTTTGCCAATAGCTTTCGCACTCTAGATGATGATATTGTTAACGTTGACTTTATCCAGACCGCTAGTCACGACTATGGTATTAAGCCCGGAGTCCCCGGAGTGGGATACAGTACACAAAAAGTCGATCGTGAAATTGGTATTACAACTCCCAGCAAAGAGATTGACGTACAGCCAGGCTTTGCAACTGTTCGAGTAGCACCTCACGGCCCGGTAAGTGAAATGTCTCGAGTTCAAGTAGATAACTTAATTGATGGAGTGGCTCAGCCACCCAAAGACTAATAAATGTAATTACCCCTGTAAATAAACTTAGAGTGTAGATCCGCACCTACACGGAAAGAGAAATAAATGGAACCCCGTTTGAATATTAAGATTGCTGACCTATTTGATGGTCCTAGTCCGGTTGACGTTGACTTTATTCCACAAGGTCAACAGATGGATAACGACTTTATTGATGCAGACAGCAACGATGCACAGCGTAACTGGCAGGTTGAGCAAGACTTCCGCCATGACTGGGCCGCCGAGATTGACCGAGACAATGCTAGTGGTCAAATGCACGGTCGTGACGATAACAACCCGGCTCAACAGACTGCTCCATATGGTCAGCCTACCATGGCTGCCAAGCAAGCTCGTGGTTTTAACAACAAGCAGGCTCACAGAAACGCCACTCTTGGTGTTCTAGCCAAGCTTAACGGCAACGACACTCTAACCGGTAGTCGCGTTTACGCCAAAACTGCTAGTACCAAGATTTCCGGTACCGTCATTGCCGTTGGTGATCGTGAGTTTGCAGTTGTCTGGGATGACCGTACGGCCAGTGTCGAGCGCAAGTCCGACTACGAATTGGTGATCAAGAAGTAACTAATGTTTAGAACTAAAAAGGCCGAGATCCTTTCTGTACCTGCAGAAGAGGTCCTTGAAGCCACCGTTCGTGCACCACAACCCGAAGAGCAGGTCTCAATTCACTTTGCTCGAGTAGAGGGTTCTCTAAGTTTTATCACTTATGGAACTCTTGTAGACTACAATGGTCACGAATACCAGTTCGAATGGGATACTACTCGTAACAAAGTGGCCAGACTTACCGGTTCCAGAGTTACACCATTCTTGTGGAGTAGTGCCCAGGATGCACTCGAAGAAATTCTAGTGTCTCCGGTAGAGAGTCCAGATGTAGTTGGATTACTAACCCGAGAGATTCAATCGGTTAAGAGCAGTGTTGAGACCGGTCTTAGGGCCGTGGATCAACATATTGAGGTTCTCAATCGCCCAGTGCCTGCACCCGTAGTTCAACCCGAAAGGCCCAAGGCAGTCTCCAAGCCCACTCCCGTTGAAGAGACGGCAATGGCAGACCCAGATGAAAATCTAATTATGGCCAATGCCTTGAAATTTTTACAAGAATCACAAGATGAAGATCTAGGTATCGACTACTTAGGCCTCTAGGAGATAATATGAATTTTGCAGAAGGTAAAGGCCCCAAGCAGGTCAAGAAGAGCTACCCTCTTGGCCAGTTTACTACCATCTACGGTAACGGCAGTCTCTCAAATGTTAACCCAGCTCCCGTAGCCTATCCACAGACTTTCAGTGGTGGACAAGTGGCCGGTATTAGTGGTACTAGTTGGGGGTCAGTGGGTTACTACCAACCCGGTAGTGTTAATCCAGGACTCAATCTATCCTCTAGTATTAACAGCAATATTGATATTAGTGTTATTTGCAGTCCCGGTGCTCAAGAGAGTATTCAGGACATCGAGACCGTTACTGTCACCTTAAATGCAGAAACCGGTTGGAGTGGAACCGCTACTGTATGGTTGCAGGGCACTCTAAATCGTTATACCCCTAACGCTTACCTTCCTGTAGGTACTAGTAGTTACTCGAGTACTAACTGGGTGTCTATTGCCAGTACCACAATTACCGGCGCTAACCTTCCGGCACTTATCAAGGTCCCGGCCGCTAGTGGCATTCTCTATAATGCCTATCGTCTAGTGGCCAGTGGTGGTACCGGTATTATTGACTGGGCCATTCCCGGTATGTTTATTGATCTTAGTGCCATGCAGGTCGGTCAGGAAGCCGTCTGGGCCAACGGTAACCTTGGTCAAACCAATATCCAAGATAACGATGTTATTACTATTAGTGGTGGCCAGGTCACTAACTACACCGAGAACCCTCTGCCTCTCGAAAATATTCAAGCCAATCACACTTGGGTTCAATAATTAATCTACTATACTAGGGGACAATAATGGAACGTCAGCAAAATATTCGACAAGCTTCAACTCGTCACGTAGCCAAGAATTTCACTCTCGATGGATTTGAGATTGAGCAGAATGCTAGTGGTGGGGTAGTTGTCGGACGTACAACTGGTATTTGCCATTCTTGTGGTGGCAACAACGTTGACTGCTGCCTATAGATAAGGTATAGTAATGTCCCGTAAGAGTTGGGAAGAAAGACCTAGTGGTCTAACCCTACCTAGTAATCCTATTGCCGGTCGAGTTGCTGCTCGAGATATGCTTAATAATGTTAAAACCGGTAATATTCTCAATGACGTTGGTCCTATGGCTCAAGCCATGGGTGGCCCACCAGAAGGCCGTCAAAGACTCAATAGACTAGGTACAGACTTCCTAGCTGAGAGCGGTATGGCCAGAACGTCCAATCGTAGAACAGCAGCTGCAACCGGTAGTGATGCACAGTGGGCTTGGCCCAAACTCCATGACCCCTTTGAGTACTGGCGTGAGCGTACGTGGTGGTTTAACATGGAGGACCCAGACGAGCAAACCCGTAAGATTCGTGACTGGGCTCGCCTTCTCTATACCACTCACTACCTAGTTCCCAGTCTTATTGACATCTATACTCGCTACCCGCTACTAGACATTGAACTTATTCACCCAGACAAGCGCATCTCCGAGTTCTATAATGAACTATTCTTTGATGGATTAGACTATAACGAGTTCCTATTTGACCTTGGTCGTGAGCACTGGACTGTTGGTGAAGTATTTGCCATGGGTTCTTGGCACGATGGTATTGGTGCATGGGAAGACGATGAAATCATTAACCCTAATGACGTTATTGTAGCTAAGAATCGTGCTCTAAGAACTTACCAGTATCACATTAAGGTTCCAGAAGAGATTAAGAAGTTGATTGAGCGTAGAGAACCTGCTCAAGAGTATGCTATGCTTATGCAAATGTACCCGGATGTTGTAGCCTGGGCACGTCAAGATAAAGAAATCCCTGTTTCAGATGTTATCATGAAGCAGCTCAAATTTAAGACTAACCCCTGGAGCGAACATGGTACTCCTATTCTACTTCGTGCTTTTCGTATGCTTATGCTTGAGGAGTCTCTCAACGCGGCACAAGACGCCATTGCTGACAGACTATATTCTCCTCTTATTTTGGCTACTCTTGGTCTTCCTGACGTAGACCAGGACGGTCCATGGATTCCGGATGCTCAGGAACTTCAAAGCTTGAGGGACGACCTGGCTATGGCCGTTAACTCGGACTTCCGATTGATGACCTATCACCACGGACTAACTATCCAGAATGCATTTGGTCGAGAGAGTATGCCACGTTTGGATGCCGACTTTATGCGAGTCGAGAGTAAGGTTATGCAGGTATTTGGTATTGGTGCCGACCTTCTTCAGGGCGGTAATGGCGGTACTTATGCTGCCGGTGCTCTTAACCGTGAACTCATTACTCAAATGCTCTCAACCTACCAGCATAAGATTGAAAGATTTATTCGTTCTCGTATGGAACCGGTTGCCGAGCGTCAAGGACACTATGAATTCCGCACTGTTGGTGGCCAAAAAGTTCCAGTTATGGAAACTGTTCTTATGGTTGACGAAGAGACCGGTGCAGAGTTCGTTGAAGAGCGTCCCAAGCTAGCTATTCCGGAAGTTCGTTTCCGTAGTATGAACCTACGTGATGAAACTATTGAACGTGGCTTCCTGCAGCAGCTGGCCGCTAGTGGATTCCCAATCTCGCTTGCTACTATGGCCGTGAATATTCCCATTGACTTTGAGGACGAAGTTGAAGCTCGTAAGAATGAGAAAATCGCTACAGTGGTTGCAGAGCAGCAATTTAAGCGCGATCTATTTGAGCGTTTGACTACACTGCAACTCCCAATTCCACCAGAATACTTCCAGGAGTATCAGGCCTATCTAGCCGGTATGGAAGATCCCACTCTTATGGCTCAGTTGGCCCCGGGTGCTATTGCTGGTGTAGCCAGTATGCCTAGTGCTCCTAATATGAGTGGTCCTCCTGCCGGAACCGATGTTACCGGTATTAACGAAACCTATCCCAGTATGGCCAATCAGGCTGGCCAAGAACGTCAGCGCCCTGAAGAGAGCTATGACCAACGCAAGAGTCAACCCAAGCCTAGCAAGAAGGGTCCCAAGAATGGGCCCAAGAAAAAGACAGCTAGTGTAGCCGGTTGGGACGACGACTTTGATGACGAACCATTCGAGACCGTCACTTACGGTGATAGAATGAAGTTTGCTATACCTTTCGAGCAAAAGAAGCGCAAGCGTATGAAGTTGGCCAAGGGTATGAAGATTATTGTTGACGACTCTTACGAGAAGTTTTCAGAAGACGAATTTAAGAATCACTTGGCCTCAATTATTGAAGCCGACGACCACTTAATCCCCAAGCCCAACCTAGAGCAAGGTGATGAAGCACACAGTAGTGATGGTGGCATGGACGAGCACACAACTACGGGTGCCGGTCTAGACGACTTCTAATGTAAAACCTTAAAAGAAGGATATAAGACTTTATGAGTAGACTTTTTAATGACAATAAGCTCAATATCCTTCCGGTATTGGGTGCCCCCAAAAACGCTTTCTTGAGTGTGGTTAGTAATCTAGAAAAGATTGCCATTATTGAAGAAGGTGAAGGCAAGCTAGCTCGCAACTACAAAGATCTAGATCTCTCTAACAGTATTTATACCAAAAAAGAAGATTGAAATGCTTGGAACGTTTTTTAATAGTTCCAATGCCTGGTTTGGATATCTAAGTAACTTCTTTTTTGCTGCTGCCGGTATTCTTACCGTAGCCAAGTACACTGCCAAATTCTTTACTCGAGATAGTAAAAAGAAGATGGAAGATCTAGAAATTGAACTCAAGGCCACTAAAGAAGATATGGATGACAAGTTCGAACAGTTGCTCTCTCAGCATCGCAATAACGGTGGCTCTAGTTCCAAAGATCAGTGGGATCGGGTTGAGAGAAAAGTTGATGAACTTACCCACATTATGGATCGTCATCTAGGGTATCACGAAGGACTAAGAGACGCAGAGGAAGAATAATGGCCAAAAGATTCAAGCATCCGGTAACCGGAGAAGCCATTGGTCTAGGCCAACATGTCTCTTGGATTTTACAGAAACTCATTCGTAGATGGCCATTTATTATTGCCATAAATCTTATTAGTTACACTTGTTGGATTTTTGGTGGCACTACAATCTTACTCTGGTGGAATCTTATAGCCTCTCTTATGGCATTAAATATCGAGAGTGTAGTAGGTATTGCCATGTTCGAACAAACTCAGAGTGATGCCAAAATTATTCGTGAAAGTCTTCAGATTGTTCGGGCCGTATTGAGTATGGAGAAGGATCAATTCCAGGAAGTCAAAGATCTCATGGAGTTTATTGAGGGTGAGATGCTCAAGCACCATACCGAAGAATTTAGACATCATCAACAGGAAGAGCGAAAAGTTCACCCCTCAAACAATGTAAACCCGTCTAAAGACTCAGAATAGTTATCGTAAATGATTAAGTTCGGTGCTCCTACAGTTACTCTACAGGGACGGTCTTCCATCAACCTAGGCTCACGTGAAGCCATTGATCTACACCCCGTCACTTTCGATGACTTCAAATTCGAACCTAAGAAGAACTATCTCTACACTGTGGCTCGTGCCATTAGTAGTAGAGTGAACGCCAACTATGACGGTTGGCCAGCCGAAGAGATTAAAAGCAACTACCGTACGTTCATTGGTCGCCCGGTATTTGTTGAACACAATAACAGTGATCCCAAGAGAGCTCGTGGAGTAATCAAGGATGCTGTCTATCGTGAAACCAAACTAGCTAGTGGTTTAGTTGACGCTAGTGTCTACTGCCTTATGGAAGTAGATGCAGTCACTTTTCCTAGACTTGCTGCTGCTATTGAGAGCGGTAAGTTGAATGCAGTTAGTATGGGTGCTGACGTCGAATCTACTACCTGCAGTGCTTGTGAAAAGACTGCTAGTAAGCCGAGTGAGTACTGCGTACACATTCCGGCACTAAAGGGTAGAACGGTTACAGTCTACAAGCAGGGTAAGAAGAAAGAAGCTCTAGTGTGGGAAAACTGCAATAGGCCTAACTTCTTTGAGCTGAGTTATGTATTTGACCCAGCTGACGAAAGTGCCTGGTTGTTGCAGAAAAAGCGCTACTAATGCCGATATTAAAGGTTTCAGACACTCTCCGGGTCAAGCAGGCCATGGAAGTCATCAGAATCCAGATTACGGTATTGGGTGACTGTCCGCAGTGTCAAGGCGGCAATTACCGTAGTGGTGTTTGTGAAGATTGTGGTTTTATCAGTCCCGAGGTTATGCAGGCTATTCAAGAGTGGCAGCAGAGTCAAGGGATGGGTAAGGCAGCGGCTCGTAGTCTGGCATTTGCAGACTATTTGCCTAGTGGTGCCGATATCTCTCGGGATTTCGAATGCCCCAAATGTGGTAAAAAGGGTTTTGACCTACAGTGTGAGAACCCTCAATGTGGATACGAAGAGCCTCCACGTGAACTTAATCACAAAAGACCACAATTTACCGGAATTGACCCCAAGTTAATCTCCAACGTTGAAAGAAGATTCATTCCTAGTGCCGATAATACTCCGGCCGGAAAGAAGATTCAAGATGGCAAAAACCATCTCAAGAAGCACAAGAAGAAGAAAAAGCAAGCAGCACAAGGCATGCCGGATCTAGGAAATGTGCAGACTATCTTAGATGACAAGACCAACCGAGCACACGAGATGCTTGGTGAAGCAGCACAAATAGAATTCCAAAACAAACTAACGGGCCAGGAACAAGGCTCTGAAACCGACAAGGAGTAACAATGAGTCGATTTGATGACGAACTAGTCAAGCAGGCAGATAACGCCTGGCAACAGAGTGGTGCACCTGGCTCCACTACTCCTCGCCAACAGGGTTACGACCAGGAGACCACTCTATACCTAGACGGTCCATTTGGTTTGAGCACTATGGCTCCTCCTGCCGCCAACGAGACCGCCGGTTGGGTTGCAGAAATGCCTATGGTTCGTCAACTAGAAGTTCGTGACCTGGATGCCGCTATGAATGGTGAGATTATGGGTGGTCCTGGTTCTAGTGCCGTTTGGGCAGAAGGCCAACCTATGTACGCTAGTGCCAACCTAGATGACAGTCTATACCAGGTCTACAAGGCCAGTCGACAAATTCGTGATGCTATTGACGACAAGAGTGACTTTGACTTCAGTGACCTACTCAAGTCCGCTAGTAACAGTATGCAGTTTGTTCACACTGCCAGTACCGACCAGGACGTTGTCTACAGTATCGGTAACATTGCCGGTATCATTAACGATATCGAGAACAACCTAGTGGTTACTGCCAACTATGGCCAAGCCTATCAAGACCTACAGAGCCTTGAGGGTTTCCTAGAGGAGATCAACAAGTACGCTGCCAAGGACGAGGACATGGACGATGACGGCGACGAAGACGACGAGGACATGAAGGACGAAAAGAAGGACGAGCACAAGAAGAAGAAGCACAAGAAGGGCTCTAACGGTAACCAAGAGAGCCTTCGTGTTGTAGACGTTCGTGACTTGGACGACCAAGCCGATGCCTTCGACTTCCAGCGCACTATTACTCCCGACCACACCACCAACGTACTAGTTCCAGAAGAAGTGAACGGTGAAGATGCCGGTTACGTGAACTACTACAATGATGGTGCAGAGACCGGTAAGACTCCTCAGCAGGACGACGACCGTAATCCTTTCCCGTATGACGGCACCAACCCGGCACTTGCTCCCTATGCAGGTACTGTGGCTGCCGTTCAGTCCGGTCGTGAAAAAATCTTTGAGGCACTACAGGTTGTAGAGCGTTTGGAGAAGCTAGGTATGGCCCAAGAAGAGGACCGTGCCAAGCACATTGCAAAGTTTGAACAGATGTCGGATGCCAAGTTGGCAGGAGTCAAGGAAGCGCTCGACACGTTCGAAAAGTCTGGGGCCCGTCAACCCCGGAGCCAAAAGGTGGCAAGTGGTGCAAACCGCATGCCCGAAATGGGTCGTATGACGACGGCCTCAGCAGTCTCGCGTCAGGACATTATGTCTGACGACTGGCTGATGACACTCAACTAATCCCAACCTAACAAGGAGAAACAAAAATGCTTCAGCTCAACTCTGTTGCTAACGTTGGGGTCCACAGAACGTGCACTCCGTTGTACGAGAAGTACGAGGCTACCCCGTACAACACCTTCCTGGACCCCACCGAAACCGGTAACATCTACTCGGGTATGGTCGTCTACCGCACCGGTCCAGACACCGTGGCTCTATTTGATGGCAACACCTCAACTGCAGCCAGTACGGTGATCAGTGGTGTATCCGGTCCTCAACCTTTCGGTCTAAGTGCTCTTGACCGTAACCCCAACATTGATGACGTGACCCAGGTCGGCGTTAACGCTTGGGCTGTTTGGCTAGGCGGCAGTAATGCCTTCTTCACCATCTCGGCTCCTGCTTTCGACACCACTCAGACCTACACGGTTCCTACCAACGGTGGCCGTCAGTGGCTATACGCCGGTACCGGTAGTGCTAAGGGTTGCCTAACTTCAACTCCTCCCAACGTGAATGCTATTCCTGTTGCCGAGTTGATTGACATTCTGAGCCCAACTCAGATCGTTGTCCGTCTAGCACCACTAGGCATTGCCTAATAGTCTGAGTTAAGAAAGGAATCTCATCGTGAGTTCACTTATGCAATCAGGTTTCGAGGGCCTAGCTCCCCGTACCGCCAAGCGTTCGGATGACTACGTCGCCGATATCATCGAGGCCAAGGAGCGTCTAAAGACCGCTACCGGCCGTACCGCAGCCACTCGTGAGGAGAAGCAGCGTCGTCTGGCTTCTATCCTCTCGGACAAGGACAACTACATGGTCCGTTTGGGCCAGGGTATGATTGGTCCTATCCAGCTTAAGCTTCGTTACCAGGGTATGACCCGTAACGTTCTTCTGGAAGACCCACTAACCCCCGGTGTCCCGGTCATGTACGACGTCTTGGACGAGTACGGTCAGGCCTACATTCTTTCCGGTAACGAGGGTGAAGTCCGCGTGACTCCCTTCGAAGGTAAGAAGGTTCCAGTCCGCTTGTTCCGTATCGCTACCTTCCCTCAGATCAAGAAGGAAGACTTGTGGTACCTACGTGTAAACATTGTGGAGTACGCTCAGGACATGTCCAAGCAAGCTATCATGATGCAGGAAGACGCACGTTTAATCACGGTTCTAGAAGCCGCTATCAACAACTACGCTGTCGACCCTAACCACACCGTGTCTCCCAACCACATCGTTAACGAGTTGAGTGGCTACATCACTCCTGACTCAATGTACGACTTGGTTGCCTTGATTGAAGTCCACCAGTTGGAGGCTTCACGTCTATTGTTCAACCCAATTGACTACCGTGACCTCTACAAGTGGGACATCAACCAGACCGGTTGGGCCTTTAAGGACCGCGTTGTTGCCGGTGAGCGTATCGTTCAATTCGGTGGCTTCCAAGTTCAGCGTTCAATTGAAGTGCCTCAGGGCACCGTCTACATGACCCCAAGCCCCGAGTTCCTCGGTGTGTTCCCGGTCATGTACTCTTTGGACGTCGAAGAGAACCACACCCCAGAGAAGTTCCACAAGGGTTGGGTCATGGACGAGCTCGTTTCCGAGATTGTTCTTAACCCCCGTGGTCTGGGCAAGATCGTTAAGGCTTAGTCTTAACATTTACTACGAAGTGGGGTGTAGGTTATCAAACGGCCTACACCTCACTTCTGACGTAAAAACAAATGTAATACCCTTGACGTAACAACTAGGTATAGAAAATCTCTCTACCTATTAGGACAAAAGTCCCTTGATATAGGAGCATTAAAATGGCAAAGACAGTATCACGCAGTGGCGATAATGGTAACAGTACTCCGGTACCAGTTCCAGAAATGGACGGCATTATCGTAGAACACAAGGCAGACGCAGCCGATCTTGCGGCAGGCCGAGCCCCAATCGTACCGGCTAGTTTCCAAGGTATGCAGGACATCCAAACCAACGGATGGATTGAAAACCTAATGGCCAGTACTACAGTGTTCACAAGTCCCAAGGGTAGTTTCAAGCTTGCAGGGGCAGGTTACCACGGAAGTATCCAACCAATCGATGGAGATATCCGCAATCACCCATACGTTTTAAGAGCAGTACAACGTGAAAAAATTCGTTTTCTCAATGACGAGGAAGCGGGAGCAAAAATCGCAAATCTAGTTGATGAATCTAGAGATAGTGGTGAGGACCACTTAAATCACCTAATGGAGTCACTAGGCCCCAATGCATCCGAGAACAACGGTATGTATAAGCCCGGTGTACGTGATGAGGCAGAGCCTAACGGTCCTGCACTAACTCCAGCACAAATTTGGGCCAACAGCAAGAACAAGCCGGAAAGCCCCAAGAACTTTCAAAAGCATGTGAAATCAGGAGAATCTGAGTTCACCCTCTAAAGGAGATTAAATTGAGCAAAGAGACAGAAAACGAAGAAGTATTCGAGACCGAGCCTGAAGTCACGGCTCCTGTCTCTGACCTCACTGTCCAGAGTGAGCCTGCTGTAGGTGTCAATATTCCTTCAAGCTACACGGCTCTTAGTGGTGTGACTTTTAGTACTCCCGGTATCAACTGGTTCTTCCCGTTTACGGAACAAACTTTTGCTGGTACTGTGAGTGGTGGTTACGCTGCTCCCACTCTAAGTGGTGCTGGCTACGGTGGTGCCTTCTTGCAGGGCATCGTTACTCAAAATGGACAATACAACTCTAGAAGAGAAGGTGGTGGCCAATAATGGCAACAACTCCCAACGTTCCCGTCGAGCAGAGCGTAAAGGCTTCTGTACGTGGTGCTACGCCTAACGGCACGTCACCCTACATGACCAACCCGCTTCCCGTTATCAACGCTCTAAGTACCACTAGTGGTTACTGGAGTTTGACGGTCACTGACGTTAGTACGTCATTCGTGATCTCGGGTAGTGCCGGTAACACCACGGCTCTAAGTGGTGCTAGTACGGTCAGTTCGCTTATTAGTTCCTTGCAGTCTGGCCCATTGAGTGGGTCCCAGTTCCAGGTCCTAACTGCTCCTAGTGGCTTGGTCGGTACCGTTAGCGGTAACCAGGCAACTCCAGTTATCATTCTAGTTAACTCGGGTACACCTGTGGGCCTAACCCTTGCTACTGGTGGTGGTGCAACTGCCACTCTTACCAATGTGTTCGTTAGTGGTACTCAGGTCAACACCGCTTACCCCAACTACTCGGGTACTCCCTACAGTATTCCTACCTGGATTGATGATGCCATCGTTCACGCTTATGAAGTGACCGGTATTGGTAACGTCGTTCAGGACACCACTCGTATTGTAACCAAGCAAGTTCGTCAGATCCGTACCGGTGCAGGCCCTGATGGTGGCACTGAGACCCAGGACTGGGGCAACTACTTTGCTCTATACCAGAGCAACTTGAACCAGACGGGTCAGAAGCGCACTCAGCAACAGCAGTGCTAACATGAATCAAGTCTCCGCTTTGGTGACTATTCATGCTAATATCATTCGGAAGGATGGTTCAAGGGAAGAAGTAGTTCTCTTGAGCCATCCTTCTAATGTAGACGAGGAAGAATAATGGCCGCAACAATTACAGCAGCTGCCCGTAGTCAGATTGTCTATGCACTTATTCAAGAGAGTGTGCAGGCCGGCACCAAGCCCTATCTGGGAGTGGGAATTGGACCCGGAACCAGTAGTGCCACTGATGTAGCTCTATTTGAAGAGAGTGGCAATAGAACTATGGGTACCAGTCTCTACCAAAACACTACCGTAACCAGTGGAGACACCTACACCTGGATTGGTACTTACAACAATACCTCTAGTCAGACTTTAACCAATATCGGTCTATTCCAGACTCAGGGTATCCCAGTCCAAGGGCAGCTGGCTCAACAGGTTACAAGCAATTCTCAGAGCTATATCCTACCAACCAACTATAACGCTTGGCCAACCTCTTATCCCTTTAATGTGCAGGTCTCAAGTGAAGTTATGACTGTAGTTAGTGGCGACCATTATCAGACTCTATATGTACTGAGAGGTCAAAATAATTCTACGTCATTGACAACCATTCCTGCCAGTACTTGGATCACTCAAAGTGATACCAGTATGTTTGTCAAGACCGACTTTACCGGCTTGAGTCTTAATGTTGGAGACCAAGTGGTATTTACTATCAACGTTCAATTTCAATAGAAAGGCTAAATAATGGCTTCCTCGTCTCTATATTTGTTCCCACAAGAGGGTCTTAACTATCTCTTGAACATTGCACCTAGAGGTACCCAGAGTCTACCCAACCCACTATACGTTGGACTCTTTACCAACGCCTGGGTTGGCGGTGTCGAAAACTTCGCACCCAACACTAACGTCACTCTTAACACCGGTACCTACCAAGTTACCGAAGTGAGTGGTGCAGGTGGCGGTGGCTATGGCCGCATTAGTGTTAGTGGCGCCGGTTGGGGTGCTACCACTCTAGGTACTACAGTTATCGGGTCTAATACTATTAACGTTCAGCAGAGTACTTACGGTGCACCGCTAACCTTTACCTGCAACTCGGGTACTTGGAGTCCAGTGTACGGTATGTTTGTTGCCACTTGGGGTACTAACCAGGGCCCTAGTGTCAGTGGTACTAACGTTGTTCTATGGTATGCTCCATTCTCGGACACCAACTCGGTTACCCTCGCTAGTGGTGACTCACTAGCCATTACTCCTACCTGGCAATCTGCTCCATACCCTGCTTGATATTAGTCTCTTAATAGACCGTCAATGGCTAGAACACCCTATTCCATCAACTCCTATGTAGGAGGGGCTTACCCTCTCTATCTTGCAGGAAGCGGTATTGGAGCTTCTGATACTTCTCTGACACTTAGCGGTAGTATGAGCAGTTGGAGTGGTCTAGGCGTTACCGGTGGGTGGTACCTAGCCTTAGGTTACGGCACTAGCACCGAAGAAAAGATCTATGTAGCGGCTAGTGGTTATAACTGGAATGCCGGCAATACCATTGTTCTTTCCGGTATCACTCGAGGAGTTGACTCTACTACAGCAGTGGCTCAAGCCAGTGGTACCATAGCGGTTCCAGTGTTTACGAGTGTCGATATTAGTGAGGCCAATAGAGCGGCTAATGCACTCTATGGTGGTGGTACAGTAAGTTCCCTAGTAGTAAGTGGTGCAGTTGTAGTGGGTAACACTCTTGCAATAAGTGGCTCTACGACAGTTTTGGGTGGTCTCACTGCTAACAGTCTTGTAACTCTTCAAAGTACCTATGAAAATGTAGTAGTCAATAGCACTACCGCTCTTAGTGGATCAAACTCAGTGGTACTAAATACCGCTAGTGGGTCTTTCTACTACAATACTCTGTCTCCTAGTGGTTCTTTTACTATCACTATTACCGGTGCACCAACTACTGCCGGTAAGAGTGCCACTTTTGCATTATTGGTCAATAACGGTTCCACTGCCTATTTGCCTAATAATATTACAATTAACGGTAGTTTAGCAGGTGCAAGTAGTTCGGCACTTCCAGGTCAAGGCGCAACTAATAATAACATTACTACCTATTACCAGGGTGGTGTACAATGGACTTCGGCAGATGCCAGTACACTAGACTCATATAATTTTACAGTAATCTGTACAGCAACTGGTACACCTAACTCATATACTTTGTTAGCGGGATTGACCAAGTTCTAATGCCATTGGCTACTACATTTGCAAACAATAGTGCTAGATCACTAGGGCTATTTTCTTCAATGTCCACCTCTACACTCTCTTTGGACTACTTAGTTGTTGGTGGTGGTGGGTCTAGTGGTGGTTATGTTACAGTTTCTCGTATTGGTGGCGGTGGCGGTGGTGGTGACGTAGTTACCACTTCTACATTCGTTTCTACCGGTAATACGTCACCCAAGCTCTCTATTCCTCTTTCGGGAATCACTGTCTATGTAGTTGTAGGTGGCGGTGGACCCACTGATGTATCCACCGACATAACCGGTTATCAAGGCGGAACAAGTTCAATTACTGCACTTTCGACAACTATCCAAGCACTTGGCGGTGGCGGTGGTGGACTTGGTGGAACTATTACTGGAGCCAATAATGGTACAGATGGCGGTTCAGGTGGTGGTGGCGGTAGAGCCAATGGTACCGGCGGTAATGGCCTTCCTTCCAACTCTAGCCCCTACCTTTCTAATACAAACGTAGGTGGAAATGCCGGTAGTTCTACCGGTACAGGTGGTGGTGGTGGTGGTGCAATTAGCGCTGGCTCTGCTGGTGTTAGTACCGGTACAGCATCGGGTGGAACAGGCCTAACCAGTACAATCAATGGCACAAGCACTGTATATGGTGCTGGTGGCTATTCACAGAGTACTATTGCTCAAACTTCTGGAATTGGTAAGGGTGGTGATGCAACCCGCGCTACTAGCCAGGGGGGTTACCCTGGAATAGTCATACTTGCATGGCCTACCGCTACATATTCGGGTTACCCATCTCTTACTAAAGCGAGTTTGGGTACAGTTACAAGTGGTACTAATGGGTCTTATAACTGGATGCGATTTACAGCCGGTGCAGCACAAGGAACTACCGGTACTACGGCTCTAGTATATTCGGGAAGTGTCACTTTTTAATGGCTACCCAAAATTATTCTACTAACGGTACCTATTACTGGACTGTACCCAACAATGTCTCCTATGTTACTGTCACTCTAATAGGCGCAGGTGGCGGTGGTGCCGGTCCCGATACTGGTCAGCAAGGCGGTAGTGGTGGTGGTGGTGCCTATACTTCAGCAACCTTATATGTAGCTCCCGGAGCAACGTATACCATTGTAGTGGGTTCTGGAGGAATGGGTCCAGTTACCGGTGCCGGTGGTAATGGTGGAGACTCTAGTTTTTACGGTCTCTATGGACCCTATATCCCTTTTATAGTCGCTTCTGGAGGTCAGGGCGGTAAAATGGGAGAGTTTAACCAAACTGCTTCTGGATTTGGTGGTGGCGCTAGTTCTAACCCAGCTGGGATAGTGACTTCTTTTACCTCTTACGCTGGTGGTAATGGCTATTGGAGTAACGGTGCTGGTGGTGGTAGTAGTGCCGGTAGTAGTAGTGCAGGGACAAATGCTACATCTTCTATCTCGGGTGCAGTGGCTCCAACTAATGGCGGTAGCGGTGGTAACGGTGGTGGCAATCTTTCTTCAACCTCCAATGCTCCATACCCTACTATTGCCGTTCCAGGCGTAGGTGGTGGTGGAGGCAGTGGCGGCACCTATAATGCCGGCCCCCTTGGTCAGCAATATGGTCAGGGTGGTAATGGCGGTGATGGCAGTGTCACTATCACTTGGAATGTCCCGGCTTCTCCCAATGGCTATTTATCGTTAAACTCCAATAATACCAATGTCACTCGAGCTTTTTATGGTAGTCAAGAATCGTATCTTGGCTACACCAACGGTCGTCAACATTTTCAATATATTAGAACAGCTATTGCCGCTCTAGCAAATGTAGCTCGTGCAACAGTGGTTAAAGTCAAGAGATTGCAAGCTGTCCAAGTGTCCCTAGCTAAATCAAGTAGAATTATTACTAGAGGCAAAACTTCCAAAGCCGCTCAAACTTTAACTAGTAGAGACAATAAAAAAGTTTTCAAAGTTTCTTTGGCTCTGCAACTGTCCTTAAGTATTCTTTCTAGAGCCATTCAAAAATCTCGTAGAGTACTAGCTGCTGCTGCCAACCTTGCTCAAATTCAAGTGTCTAAAATCAAGAGAATTAATGCAAATCAGAGTAATACCGCTAGTGACTCTCGAAACTTACAGAGATCACGACGAGTGTTTGCCACACTCTCTAATAACGCTCTTGTAATTAAGTCTGTCACTAAGAGCGTTAAGTCTGTCTGGATGCCTGTAGCCACTAGCTTTAGATCTCGCATTCGTAATAGAGTTGTTAGTGCCGTACAAGTTTTTGCATCACTGTCCAATAAGAGTAGAGTGCGACTAAGACGAGTCACTGCCACTAGTGCAAACGCCACTTATACTCTGAATCGTAAAGTGAAAGTTCGAATGGTTTCGGCAGTTCAACTCTGGTATGTTCGTCAACCTAACAATAAAGTATTCCTAAAAGTAGTTGTAGCTACCGGTGTAGCGCTCTCTAGTATCAGTAAAAAGACAACCAAGTCACTAAAGGCGGTAATGTCTCTGACGGTCACTAATAGTAAGTCAATTACCAAGAAATTTAGAGCTCTATTTACCAGTAATGCTCGAACTTCTAGAAGTCATATCTACCGTAGAGTGTCTTTGTCAACTTTAGTCAATAACACTCGTACTCAAGTGTCTAAGCTTAAAAAAGTCAGTGCATTAGTGACTAATGTATCTAAAATCGCTAAGTCCACTAAGAGAAAGAAAAACTCTACTGCTATCAGAGTTTCAAGTGCACTATATAAGAGAAATACGAGTAGAACTAGAAAAATACAGGCAACCCAAGTGGTTAATGCCACTGTTATTCGAGCCGTCAAGCACCCAAGGCATTCAACAGCTACAGTTAGATATACTATTGCCCCTTCTCGGAAAGTCACTTACTTGAGACGTGCAAAGGCATCTGTGGTGTCTTCTATCCATACTCCTGCAAGTAAAGCTCGAGTATTTGCATTACGGGTACAGGCACTTGTCTCCAAAGAGCAAAATATTTCTAAGAAAATTGCAGTACTGGTTCAAACTCTATTTACCAAAAAGCAAAATATTAGCACTCGTATTCCAGTGTCGGTAAAAGTCACTCCGGTAAATACCAATACTGTAGGAAATGTCAACTGGGCTGTTGCACAAGATCTTGAGAGTACAGACAATATTAGTCAAGTGTTTGATCAGGGTCCGGAAGACAACGTGGAAGAGACGTACCTAGAACCCGTAGACTATGCAGAAGATAAAGACCTGGAACCCGTAGATACTGCAGTTGCTACTAACGATCTCGGAGATGCCGTCATTCCAGATCCCAACTATGGCTAAATGTAATCTCGTCAAATAGTCACTTAGTCTATATAAGGAGTATCCATGTCAATCTCTCTGTATACTACTACTACTTCAGGTTGGACTAATACCAACTATACAAACTGCACTCTAACTCTACCCTCTAACACTATCGGTGAAGATCTCGTAGTTGTTGCGTACGCCGGTGGTGGTGGTACAGGTACCGTGACTAGTGGTTTTGTATCAAGTCAAATTACTACAGTAACCGGTAATGGCAGTTTAATTACCTACAATGCCAATAATTACTTTTCAGTAGGTGATGTTGTTACTATCTATGGTGTTAGTACGCCTCTTAATTTTCAAAATGTCACTATTGTATCCGGTAGTTCTACGGGTTTTGTAGTTAGTGGAACCAATTCTGTCAACGTTTCAGCTTCCGGTTATGCCATTAAAGCTCCACAACTTACACCTACCGGTCTAGGTGCCACTTGGATTACTCTAGGCCAGGGTACCTCTAACCTACAAACCTACGCCTACTTTCTAGGTTACAACTGTGCTTCCGGCAACTCGGTAATTACACTAAGTGGTATTATTCCGGCCGCTCAGAGTGGTGGCGGTGGCATGGTCGCAGCGGTCTTTAGTGGCACTCTTGCTAATGCTCCAATTGCTTCTCAAACCGGACTGGTTGTCAACTCAACTGCAGTTGTCAATACTCCACTTACAACTACGGTTTCATACCAGCCAAATCAATTGCTTTTGTCATTTACTCAAGCCAATCAGTTTGCTAGCCCTTACCAGGGCACTTGGAACGGAGTGGCTGAAACTCCCATTACCACTACCACTACCGGTACTGGTCAGAGTAGACAGGCCATAATTGGTTACCTGGTTAGTACCACTTCTGGTACTAATGTCAACTACATTACTCCTAGCGGTAGTAGTCAGGTAGTTACAAGTACTGTAGAAGTTGTTGTCAACTCGTCTTACCCTTACAGTAATGGTAGTACTCCACTATACCCATGGGAACCTCAGGTGGCTAACTTTACCATGTCTAATGGTCAATTTACCATCAATAAGTCGTCTACTGGTTATGTAGCAGGAGCCAATAATACTTCAGTATACCAGCACGGTCAATACCGTAGTTCAAGAGAGAATGGAAACTAATAATGAATGATACACGTAATGCACAAGTAGCCTGGGCCAACTGGGCTGTAGCCGATCGTATCAAGCACCCAGAGCACTGGAACTACTCAGAAGGTTCAGACCGCATGAATGCTATCGGTATCTGGCCTCCCAAGTTTCCTGTCAACACCGACTGCTCGGGTTCTTGCACATACTGGGCATGGCTCGCTAATGGCAATGACCCCAACGGTCTTAACTTCAACCACGAGGGCTACACCGGCACGTTTCTCAGTCACGAAGAGCACGAGGCCATGTGGATTAAGAATGCCAAGGGTGTCCCAGTGGAGCAAGTTCTTCCTGGTGACCATGTTGTTTATGGACCCGGTACCGGCTGGCATGTTGCAATTGTTGTAGAAGTTCACGGTAATGACATTCTTACTGTTAGTTTTGGAGCTCAGGGTGGCCCCGGTTACTGCTGGGTTAATAAACCTAAGACAGTTCCTTCTCGTGGCTACCCATTTGACGGACGTACTCCCCAAACTTTCCTTCGTAATGTGACCGATACCAACAAGACTGTCCGTACTCCCGACGATCTCTCCAAGTAGGACTAAATGTCATCTGCCTACGGTCAACGACTGCGCTATAACTTTATTACCGGTACTATCCAGAGTCTGAATGGTACCACTCTGACTTTTACTAACGGTCAGGCTCCAACCGGTATCTCGGTAACTAGTGGTGTTAGTTACGTCCCACTCATCATTAACCCCACTAGCTATGGTGCCACCAACACCAGTGAAATTGTTTGGATCTATAGTTACGCAGGCGGTAATAGCGCTCAAGTGGCTCGAGGGCAAGAAGGCACTACTACTATTACGGGTTTTGTTGGCGGCACCACTTACGCTCATGGGCCTACCGCTCTAGATTTTGGAGTCGTCAACCAGATCGCCAACAACGATTTGCCCGCCCCCACCAATAGTTACTACCTAGTTGGTAGCGGTACTACCAATGTTGTTTGGACTCCTTATGCTTCGGGCAGTACTATTAGTGGAGCCATTACCGGTCCGGGCAGTACTATTAGTGGCAATCAAGTGTCCGGTATTGTAGCCACTGCGAGTAATGCCAACTATGCTGGTGTAGTTAGTGGTAGTATTGGTAGTTCAGTAGTTCTTCCCACCAGTCAGCTTGATGGTACTATGGCCAACAAACTAGTAGCCACTACTGTTACGGGTACAACCGTAAATGTTGGCAATACTCTTAATGTCGGTAATGCCGTTAACGTTGCTGGTGAAATCTACGCTAACAATACAGGTACTGCCATTAGTGCTCCCAATGGTGGTATTATAACTGGCGGCACTCTTCAGGCCGTTACTATTACCGGTACTAGTCTAGCTGTCACTAGCACTCTCACTGCCGCTACAATTACAGGTACAACAGGTAACATCGGCAGTGGTGGCCTTAGTGTAGCTGGTGGAACTAACTTCTATAATAATATCGGCCTCAATGGCAACAGTATCAATAGTATTGCTCAAATTACTGCCACTACCATTACTGGCACTACACTAAATATTGTCGGCAATGGTACAATTAATGGAAACCTAACAGTAAATGGTACAATTAATGCCACAGTTCAGGGTATTATTAGTAATGCCAATTATGCTGGTGTAGTTAGTGGTAGTATTGGTGGTAGTGTAGTAGTTCCTGCAAGTCAGATTAATGGCACTACAGCCACTATTCTTGTAGCCACTACCCACAGTGGCACAAATGCCACTATTGCCAACCTAACTACTACAAGTGGCCTTCAGGTCAATAATAATGCCACAGTTAATGGTACCCTAACTGCAGCCACGCTAAGTGTTACCAATAATGCCACCATAGGTGGTACTCTT
>Ga0208872_1000564_pt1 | contig 26076 bp, 20 predicted proteins | sample CryBogCBH12Aug08_FD_185508 | JGI IMG/M metagenome (GOLD analysis project Ga0208872, IMG submission 185508) | Freshwater microbial communities from Crystal Bog, Wisconsin, USA - CBH12Aug08 (SPAdes) | ecosystem: Environmental > Aquatic > Freshwater > Lake | place: Crystal Bog, Wisconsin, USA...
GCGCCCGGCGACGCGCGTGCCGAATGGGAATTTTTGCATGACCTCGTCCACAATGTCACCGGCCAGAACGGCTTTGTGACCATCGAAGGTCTGTTCAACCAAATGGCCAAGGAAGTGCCCGCGTTCAGCGGCCTGACTTGGGCCGCGCTCGGCGACACCGGCGCAACGGTGCAAATCTAAAATGGATTCCATCTTAAATCGCCTCGCCATGTTCTACAACGGTTTGACGCCGATTGAACTGCTGTGCCTGTGGGGCTTGGTCAAGATCGCGATCGTCGTTGGCGTTGTCCAAGGACTCGTCGCGTATTCGGTTTTGGCGGAACGCAAGATTTCGGCGTGGATTCAGGATCGCGTCGGCCCGAACCGCACCGCACCGCCGTTCGCAAAATATATTCCAATCATCGGTCCTGCGCTCACGCGCTGGGGCATGTTCCAGCCGTTGGCGGACGGTTTGAAATTCATGTTCAAGGAAGACTTCACTCCGGCGAGCGTGAAGAAAATTTATTTCTTCCTCGCACCGGCGGTCGCCGTGATTCCGGCGATGCTCACCGTCGCGGTGATTCCGTTCGGCTCGGTCATCGGCTCGGAAAAAATGGTCATCGCGGATTTGAATGTCGGCATCCTCTACACCTTCGGCATCGTTTCGATGGGCGTTTACGGCATCGTGCTGGCGGGCTACGCGGCGAACTCGAAGTATCCGTTCTTCGGCGGCATCCGTTCGAGCGCGCAGATGATTTCGTATGAAATTTCGATGGGCATGAGCGTGATTCCCGTGCTGCTCATCGTCGGCAATTTGAATTTGAGCAGCATCATCGCGTGGCAATCGTCGCACGGTTGGCTGGTGATGTATGCGCCGCTGGCGTTCATCATTTTCATGGTGTCGTCGTTTGCAGAAACCAACCGCACGCCGTTCGATTTGCCGGAAGCGGAAACCGAACTCGTCGGCGGCTACCACACGGAATACAGCTCGATGAAGTTCGCGCTGTTCTTCCTCGCGGAATATTCGAACATGGTGTCGTCCTCGGCGATGATGGTGACGCTGTTCTTTGGCGGCTGGACGCTGCCGTTCTGGGGACTCGACCAGCCGGCGACGAGCATCGGCATGGGCCTCGCGCACATCGGCGTGTTCATGGCAAAGATGCTGTTCTTCATGGTCGTGTTCATTTGGGTGCGCTGGATGTTCCCGCGTTTCCGCTACGACCAGTTGATGGATTTGGGCTGGCGGCGCTTTTTGCCGCTCGCGCTGGTGAACATTTTAATCACGGCCGTCTGGCTGTGGCTGAGGAGTTGATATGGCCATTACCGTCAACCGCAAACCACTCACATTCTGGGAAAGGCTTTACATGCCGGCCATCATCGGCGGCATCAAAGTCACCGTCAAACACGCCATCGGCTCGCTCTTTCAGGGCAAAGTCGTGACGATGCAATATCCCGAAGAACGCTGGACGGTGCCGACCGGTTATCGCGGCGCGCCGTATCTCGTGAAGGATCAGGACGGCGACACGAAATGCGTTTCGTGCCAGCTCTGCGAATTTGTTTGTCCGCCGAAAGCCATCCGCATCACGCCGCCTGGGCCGAACGGTGAAAAAGCGGATCGCACCAACGCGGAAAAAATGCCGGCGGAGTTTGAGATCAACATGCTGCGGTGCATTTACTGCGGCTTCTGTCAGGAAGTATGTCCCGAAGAGGCGATTTTCCTGAAGCAGGATTGGTCGCATGTCGGCACGAACCGCAACGACATGATTTACAACAAGGAAAAACTCCTCGCCCTCGGCGGCGTCGCGCCCGGCATCCAGAAATGGAAGCATAAGCTCGAAGAAGCGAAGGCGCAGGAAAATTTTCCGGTGAAAGTTTAAGAAAATGGATTTGAACCAAATGGCTGAAAAAGTGAATTCCAAAAAAAGTTTTTTGGAATTTGTTTCAGCTTTATCTGCTGATTGGTTCAATGAAGAAAAATTGGAAAAGCAAAAGCCGTCCAGTCCATACGATGCTGGTGTTTTGGGTTGGCAGAACGGTTCGATTGGAAGTTTTTTAGATGCGATGCAAGCATGGGCGTCAGATTCAGGAGATAAGATTTCTGACAAGCCCGACTGGAATTTATTTGCCAGAATTTTGCTGGCTGGAAAATTTTACGAATAAGAAAGAATGGACGCCATCAACAATTTGATCAGCAGCGGCGCGGTGAACGACGTTTTTTTCTATGTCTTCGCGGCGCTGACGCTGCTTTGCGGCGTGCTCGTCATCGCCAATCCGTTCAGCCGCAGCCCCGTCACCAGCGCGATGTTCCTCGTGCTCGCGATCATCTCGATGAGCGGATTGTTCCTGCTGCTGCACGCGTTCTTTCTCGCGGCGGTGCAGATCCTCGTTTACGCCGGCGCGGTCATGGTGCTGTTCCTGTTCGTCATCATGCTGCTCGACTTGAAGGAAGAAGCGCGGCGCAAAATCAAATTCTTCGGCTTCGTCGCCGGCATCATCGCCGTGGGCGGAATCGTTTCCGCTTTTGTAAAATCATTGGCGTCGGTCAAGGAAAACACCGTCGAGCCCACGCTCGAAGGCGAAACCTACGCGCTCGGAAAATTGTTGTTCACGCAATACACGCTGCCGTTTGAAATCGTCTCGGTGCTGCTGCTCGTGGCGATGGTCGGCGTGATTCTGTTGAGCAAAAAGAAACTCGAATAACATGCACGTCGGACTCCATCATTATCTGTTCGTCAGCTTCATGCTGTTCAGCCTGGGGCTGCTCGGCGTGATATTGCGGCGCAACTTGATCGTCATCTACATGTCGCTCGAGCTGATGCTCAACGCGGCCAACCTCGCGCTCGTTTCCTTTTCGCGGTTCAACAACAAGCTCGACGGCCAGGTGCTGGTGTTTTTCATCATCACCGTGGCGGCGGCGGAAGTGGCGGTCGGCCTCGCGCTCATCGTGGCGCTGTTCCGCAAACGCCAGTCCGCGCACGTCGAAGATTTGACCTCGATGAAACTCTGACGGATGAAATACGAAAATTTACCCTGGCTGATTTTGTTGCTGCCGCTGCTCTCCGCGGCGGTGATAACACTGTTCACGCTGCGTTCCAAAACCGTCAGCAGCCTCATCTCCATCGGCGCGGTGGTCGCGGGCTTCGTGATGTCGGTGATGTTCGTGAACGCGAACGGAATTCATTTCAGCGGTGAAACCTCGATCAACTGGCTGACCATCGGCAATCTCTCCGTGGATTTCGGCCTCAAGCTCGACGCCTTGAGCATTATGATGCTTTTCGTCGTCACCGGCGTCGGCGGTTTGATCCATATTTATTCCTACGGCTACATGCACGAGGACGAAAGCATGGCGCGCTTCTTCGCCAAGTTGAGCCTGTTCACCTTCTCGATGCTCGGCATCGTGCTCGCGAACAATTTTCTGATGATGTTCATTTTCTGGGAACTGGTCGGCGTGTCCAGCTACCTGCTCATCGGTTTCTGGTTTGAAAAACCCAGCGCCGGCGACGCTGCGAAAAAAGCCTTCATCACCAACCGCCTTGGCGACTTCGGATTTTTGTTTGGCATTCTGATGGTTTGGGGCTTGCTCGGCTCGCTGAATTTTTCCGTGCTTTCCGCGAACACCGCCGCGCTCGGCGCAAGCGCCACGCTCGTCGGCCTGCTGATTTTCTGCGGTGCGATGGGCAAGTCCGCGCAATTCCCGCTGCACGTCTGGCTGCCCGACGCGATGGAAGGCCCGACGCCCGTGTCCGCCTTGATCCACGCCGCGACGATGGTCGCCGCCGGTGTTTACATGCTGTGCCGTTCTTTGTTCCTCTTCGACCACGACGCGCTGCAAGTGATTTCCTACATCGGTGGATTCACCGCGTTGCTCGCCGCGCTCATGGCCGTCCAGCAAAACGACATCAAGCGCATCATCGCCTACTCGACGCTTTCGCAACTCGGTTACATGGTGATGGCGGTCGGCTTGAGCGGCCCGACGGCGGCGATGTTTCATTTGACCACGCACGCATTTTTCAAGGCGCTGCTGTTCCTCGCCGCCGGCTCGGTGATTCTTGGAATGCACCACGAGCAGGACATCTGGCACATGGGCAATCTGCGGAAAAAAATGCCGATTACATTTTGGACTTTCTTTGCCGGCGCGCTGGCCTTGAGCGGCATTCCGCCGTTTGCCGGTTTCTACTCGAAGGATTCGATTCTCGCGCAATGTCTCGATCAGAAAAATTATCTGCTCTTTGGCGTCGCGGTGTTCGTTGCCGCGCTGACGGCGTTCTACACTTTCCGCCTCTTCTTCGTCGTGTTCTTCGGTAAGGAAAAATCCGATCACGCCAAACACGCCCACGAATCGCCGCTGGTGATGACCGCGCCGCTGATGATTCTGGCGGTGTTCGCGGCCATCGGCGGTTTCATCGGCATCACGAACAACTACGGTTCGCAATTCGCCGCCGACCACGAAACGCTTTCGCTCGCGCAACAATTGCTCGAACCGCTGAAGACGCCCGTTCCGATGCTCATCGGCATCGGCGTCGCGCTGGCCGGAATTTTTCTCGCGTTCTCGCTCTACAAAAATGCGGACACCGATCCGCTGCCCGCGAAGCTCGGCGCGTTGTCGCGCTGGATGGCCGACCGTTTCTACTTCGACGAACTTTACGAAGCCACGGTCATCCGCTTCCACGATTTGCTCGCGGCGATCACGGATTTCATTGACCGCTGGATTTTGGAAGGCGCGATTCTCGGCACGATTCGCGGCGGCACGGATTTGACCGGCCGCGCGCTGCGCCTCGTGCAAACCGGCAACCTGCAGACCTACGCGTTCCTGTTCGTGTTCGGCGTGGCGGTGCTGCTTTATTTTGTTTTGGTGAAATAAATGTCAATCCTCACTCACATCGCAGGTTGGCCGCTGCTGGCGGCGTTGGCGCTGGTCGTCGTGCCGCGGAACTATCGCGTCATCATCCGCGCCATCGCGGTGCTCGCCACACTCGTCTCGGCGGTGCTCGCGGTGAAGATGTTCTGCCAGTTCGTGCCCAACCACGACGGCTTCCAGTTCGAGCAGCAAATCCCATGGGTCGAATCGCTCGGCATCAGCTATCACGTCGGCGTGGACGGCATCAATGTCGGCCTGATTTTGATGGGCGCCATCGTCGGTTTCGCCGCGACGCTGTGTTCGTGGGAAATCCAGTCGCGCGAAAAGGAATTTTACATTCTGCTGCTCACGATGATTGGCGGCATCCTCGGCGCGTTCGCTTCGCTCGATTTGTTCTTTTTTTATTTCCTGCACGAACTCGCGCTCGTCCCGACTTTCATCATGATCGGTGTCTGGGGTCGCGGTGAGAAAAAGAATTTCGCCACGTTCCAGATCACGCTGTATCTCAGCGCCGGCGCGCTCATCGCGCTCATCGGTCTCATCGCGCTGTATCTGCAATCCGGCGCGAACACGTTCGACATCCCGAAGCTGCTCGACTATGTCAAAGCGCATCCGATTTCCGAAAACGCGCAGCACCTGATTTTTCCGCTGCTGCTGTTCGGCTTCGGCATTTTGGTTTCGCTCTGGCCGTTCCACTCGTGGGCACCGCTCGGTTACGGCGTCGCCCCGTCGCCGACCGCGATGCTCCACGCGGGCGTGCTGAAAAAATTCGGTCTGTATGCGTTGATCCGCATCGCGCTGCCGATGCTGCCGGAATCCGCGCGTTGCTGGGCGCAAATCCTCGCGTGGCTCTGCGTCGGCAACATCTTGTATGTCGGCTGGGTCGCGATGCGCCAAAAAGATTTGAACCTGCTCATCGGTAATTCCAGCGTGGCGCACATGGGCTTCATTTTCCTCGGCATCGCGAGCCTGAACCTCATCGGCATCAGCGGCGCGGTGCTCATCATGATTGCGCACGGCTTCCTCGCGGCGCTGACCTTTGCGTTGAGCGGCTATATTTATCAGCAGACCGGCACGCTGCAAATGAGCGAACTCGGCGGCCTCTGCCGCAAGCTGCCGTTCATCGGCACGGCGCTGCTGATGGCCGCGATGGCCGGCTGCGGTTTGCCCGGCTTCGCAAATTTCGTCGGCGAAGCCACGGTGTTCTTTGGTTCGTGGACGGTTTTCCCGGTGGTCACGGTCATCGCGCTGTGGGGCGCGCTCGTCATCGGCGGCGTTTACATGACGCGCGCCGTCCGCAATGTTCTGCACGGGCCGCTCCCGGAAAAATGGAATTCGCTCACCGACGCCGCGCATCTCTGGCGCAAACTGCCGTATGCGTTGCTCCTCGCGAGCCTGTTTGTTTTCGGCGTCTGGCCCAAGCTGCTGATGGACAAGGTTAATCCCGACGCGGAAAAAATCGTGGCTCAAATCCCGCCCGCGAAATGCTGCCCGTGTCCGGCGTTGAAGGTCGCGGCGGCGGAAAATTCTGGAGTGCGCAACTGATGAACTCGTCCCTGATAGGTTTGGAAATCTCGGTGATCGGCCTTGGTCTCGTGCTGATGCTCGCCGACCTCTTCGTGCCCGCCGAACGCCGCCGGTTCATCGGCTACGCGGCCATCGCGGCGCTGGGCGTGCTGCTGGTCACGAGTCTGAGTGGCAACGGCAGCTGCGGACAGTTCGGCACCGCCTTCGGCGGCATGTTTGTCAACGACACCTTGTCCCTGTTCTTCAAACAATTATTTATCGTCGCGGCGATTTTGGTTTTGTTCATGGCCGCCGAATTTTCCGACAAACTCGCCGAAGGCAGCGTTGCGGAATATTATTCGCTCATCCTCTTTGCGCTAGTCGGCATGTTATTCGCCGCGTCGTCCAACGACTTCACGATGCTGTTCGTTTCCATCGAACTCATCACTATCACGTTTTACATTCTCGTCAGCTTTCAGCGCAGCAAAATCGCGTCGCTCGAGGCCGGCGTGAAATACCTGATTCTCGGCGCGCTGTCGTCGGCGTTCATGATTTTCGGCATCGCGCTGATTTGGGGAACGACCGGCGAATTAAACTTCACCAAGCTCGCCGCTGTCGCGCCGCAGTTTGAAACCAGCAAAATCTTTTTGCTCGGCGTGTTGCTCGTGCTCGTCGGCCTTGGTTTCAAGATCGCCGCGTTTCCGTTTCAAATTTGGGCGCCGGACGTTTACCAAGGTGCGCCCGCACCGACGACGGCGTTTTTGGCGGTCGGTTCCAAAGCCGCCGGCATCGTGCTGCTGCTGCGCGTGCTGTTTACCGCCGTGCCGAGCGTGACGGCGCACTGGGGTAATTTGCTCATCGTAATTTCCGCTATAACGATTCTCTACGGCAATCTCTGTGCGATTCCGCAGCGCAATATCAAACGTCTGCTGGGTTATTCCAGCATCGCGCACGCCGGTTATTTGCTGCTTGGTGTGGCGGCGTTGAGCGCGAGCGGGCAGTCGGCACTTTTGTATTACCTCGCCGGCTATGTTTTCACGGTGATGGCTGCGTTTTTCGTCATCACGCTGGTGATGCGTCATCTGGCGACGGAAGACATTTCCGGTTTGGCCGGTTTGAACCAACGTTCGCCGCTGCTGGCGGCCACGTTGACCATCGCGATGGTTTCGCTCGCGGGCATTCCGCCGCTGGCCGGCTTCTTCGGAAAATTTCTGCTATTGAAGGCCGTCATCGAACAGGGCGCGACAAATCAAGGCTACTATTGCCTCGCCTTCACTGCACTGGCAGGCGTGGTCATTTCGCTCTGGTATTATTTTGGCGTCATCCGGGCGATTTACTGGAGCAAAGAGGCGGGCGATTTATCCGTCATTGAACTTTCCTCGCCGTCCAAGCTTTCCCTGTGGGTCTGCATCGCAGGGATTTTCTGGCTGGGTTTGTTCCCCAACACGGTGCTGAACATCACCAATCTCGCGGCTGCCGCGCTGGGAAAATAATTTAATCTGCAAAAGCAAACCGCGCCGACAAAATCTGTCGGCGCGGTTTTTATATCAGATTTGGTTCACACTGTCCGCATCTGCACTGCGTCCACGATTTCCGTGCCGACGGAAATGGCGCCGATGATGACGACTACGTCGCCTTGTGCCAGTCGGCCGGCTTCCGCGAGTTTTTTCAATCCCGCTTCAATGGTGTTCTGCGGCTGGATGAAATCAAATTCCGTGACGAAGGAGGTGACGCCCCAGCTCAAGGTGAGTTCATTGGCGGAACGTTCGTTGTCGCACATCGCATAGACGGGCGAATAGCGCGGGCGCATCCAGCCGGCGTAACGCGCCATGTGGCCGTGGCGGGTGAAGGAAATGATCGCCGCCGCCTTGAGTTCATTGGCCATCACGACGGCGCTCTTGACGAGCTTCTGCCGCGCGCTGGTTAGTTCCGCCGCCTCATGGAACTGCGCGTTACCGCTGCGTTCGATGCGCGTGGCGATTTTGTCAAAAACTTCGATGCACTTGAGCGGGTATTTGCCGACGGTGGTTTCGCCGCTCAACATGATGGCATCGGCCTCCTCGAAAACGGCGTTCGCGATGTCGGTGACCTCGGCGCGCGTGGGCATTGGCGCGGAGATCATGCTTTCGAGCATGTGCGTGGCAACGATGACGGGTTTGCCGATGCGCAGGCAGGTCTTGACGATACGGCGCTGCACGATGGGCAGTTCATAGTAGGGAATTTCAATGCCCAAATCACCACGGGCGACCATGATGCCGTCGGCCTCGCGCACGATGGCTTCGAGATTTTTGATCGCCTCCTGGTCTTCAATTTTGGCAATGACGAATGGTTGCGGTTGCTTGTCGCCGAACAGTTCGCGGAGCTGCAACAAGTCACGCGCCTCGCGCACGAATGAGAGCGCGATGAAATCCACGCCGAGTTCGAGGCCGAGCTTCACGTCCTTGATGTCCTTGGCGGTGAGCGCGGGCAGCGAAACTTTGACGCCCGGCAGATTGATGTGCCGGCGGCTGCCGAGTGTGCCGGCGGTGAGGACCTCGCATTCGACCTTGTTACCGTTCTTGGCGAGGACTTTCATTTCAATCGCACCGTTGTCGAGCAGCACCACATCGCCGACGCTGATGTCGTTGATGAAATTCTCGTAGTTGACGTCCACGGAATGTTCCTCCTCGCTGCGCTCGCCGCGGACGGTGAGCGTGAACTTCTGGCCGGGCTTCAGATCCAGCGGCACGCTCAAGTCGCCGGTGCGGATGGCCGGCCCCTGGGTATCCATCAGGATGCCACTGTGCCGACAGCGCTTTTGAGATTCAGACCGGATGTCCTTGAATACGCGGCGAACCCAGTCATGCGGCGCGTGGGACATGTTCAGGCGGAAAACATTGACGCCTGCATCCATCAATTTGCCGATCATTTCGGCGGAATCCGTTGCGGGGCCAAGGGTGGAAACGATTTTGGTTCGACGCAGAGTGCCTCTTTGCATGGCGGAAAAATACGGCTACTGCTGAAAATTAAAAAGCTTTTAATCCCGCACCAGCGGCAAAACGGGCTTGCGTTGGCCCCGCCGGCCAGCCATCATCATGCCACAACTTTTAATTAAATATTATGGCTGACGCTGCAAACAAATACTCCGAGAACGTGGCTGGAAAATACTACGTTGACAACCAATGCATTGACTGCGACCTGTGCCGCGAAACGGCGCCGGACAATTTCAAGCGAAACGAAGACGGTGGTTATACCTTCGTCTACAAGCAACCCGCCTCGCCCGACGAGGAAGCGCGCTGCAAGGAAGCCAAGGAAGGCTGCCCCGTGGAAGCGATCGGTGACAACGGTTAAGATTTTATTTTTCAAAGCAAAACCCGCAGGATTTTTCCTGCGGGTTTTTTGTTTTCGGGTTGGAATCAGGAAGTTTTCAGCTCCGCCGGCAGGGAAACGCGCACGATGCCGGATGGCGAGGGCACGATCTCCAACTGCCCTTGATGTGTCTCGATGATTTTGCGGCTGACCGTCAGGCCGAGGCCGAGGCCGACATTGCGGGTGGTGTAAAATGCTGCGGGGATATTTTTTGCGGCATCCGCTGTGAAGCCGCTGCCGGTGTCGCGCACCTCAATGGTGATTGCGCGGTCGCCAACGTTGCCGGTGGTTTCCAGTTTCACGCCGATGGAAGCCGATTTGGGATTGGCCTGCAAAGCGTTCAGCATGATTTCTGCCAGCGCGTGTTTCAAGGCGGCGCGGTCGCCGGTGACGACAGCCGGTGCGCCGATATTTTCAATCTTCAACAGTGCCCCATCGCCGGGATGCTGGCGGCGGGCCTCCAGAAACGCCTCCTCGATGAGCTTTTCCACGGCAAACGGCTCTTGTTCGATGTTTCCTTCGTGCGCGAGAAACCGCATCTGGCTGATGAGCCGGGTCACGCGTTTGACGCCGTCGCCCAAGGCGTGATCCAGCGACTCGCGAAACTCGGGGTCGTCGAATTTTTCGCCAAGCAACTGCTGGTGGGTCGAGATGGGCACTAGGGCGTTGCCGATCTCGTGCGCCATGCGGTCGGCCATCGTGCGGATGAGGCGCAGATTGGCCGCCTCGACTTCAAGCCGGCGCAACTGTTCGCCCTGAGTAAGGTCGTCCGCCGTCAACAAGGCTGAGACGGGCACGAGGGAATTGCCCCGTTGGAACGGCACCACGCTGATGCTGTAAATCGTGCCGGGTGAATTTTCCGGCTCATAGCGGAACGGCTCCATCGCCGCGCCAGTTTTCAGGACTTGGTAGATTTTTGCACCAAGTGTCTGCGGCAAGTCGCTGAATTCCAGTCCGCCGGTGCGTTCGTTCTTGCGGCCAAAATGTCGGCGGGCGGCACGGTTGGCATGCAGCACCTTGAGATCGCTGCCGACGACGATGCAGGCGCTGCTCAATTCGCGCAGCACGTCGGTCATCATGTCGTGGTTGCCGGCCAGCTGATCGTGCAGCCAGATGTTGCGCAGGGCGAGACCGACCTGTTCGAGCAGATGGAAAATCAATTCCAGTTCGACGTTCACCAGCGGCTCGCCGGTGACACGACCGTCAAAAACCGCGACGCCGATGATGGCGTCACGACTCGGAATCGGCACGGCGACCTGTGCGCCAAGCAGTTCAAATTCCTTCTGTGCCTCGATATCCGCACGGGTTTCATCGCTGTCGCGGCGGAGAATCCGGCCCAGCCGGGAGATTTGCGAGCCGATGCCGGAGTTGAGCGACAGTTCAAAGTGCTCCAGCAAGCCGGAAGAAATCCCGATGGCCGCCGCCGCGCGGAGCCGGTGCGAATCGTCCGGCGGCAGAACTTCGTTCAGCGGCGGGCAGGGGCGGTTCAGAAAAATAGCGGCGCGGTTGACGCTCAGGATGTCGCGGAGAAATTGCAGGAATTGTTTCAGCATCGCCTCGGCATCGAGCGAGTGCGTGAGGATCGACGAAAAATCGCGCAGGACGTCGAGTGATTGCGTGGCGTTGGCCGCGCGGCTGGCCTCGCCGGGATCAACCGGTGTGCGGGTCACGATGGCGGGGCTGGCTGTGGGAGCGGTGGTGGCGGTGCGTGATGGCAGTGCCTGATTCTCGATCCGGTCCAGCACGGAATTCAACAGTCGCTGGCGGATGGGTTTTTTCAGGATTTGGGTCACACCGCGCAGGAACGCTTCCTCCTCCCAATCTGCTTTGGTGGCTTCGGTGTAAGTGATGATGGGGGTCTTGGCATCGCGTCGACGGAGGCGCTCGATGACCCAGATGCTTTCCACGCCCATCAGGTCGGCGTCGAGGATGCATGCGTTGCAAAGCCCGTGAACGAGCAGGGGTTCGCCTTCCTCCACATTCAAGCGGTGAACGACGCGGTATTGCTCCGGATTGAGGCTGGCACGGACTGCCTCGGCAAAATCAGGATGAGGAGACAAAACCAGGATTGTTTTCATTGTGTTCCGGGTGACGAAATCAACGGTTTGGTCAGCCCGCGCTCGGGGCGATTCTGGCATCAGCGCTCCTCAAAAGTCAACTGAATGCTGGCGGTGGCCAAGGTTGGTTGTTTCAGCCATTGGCAACCAGTTTGTTCCAGAGTTCGTCGCTCAACAGCGTTTTCTTCAAGAATTCCGTGTCGCTGAAATCGGGTGCCGAGGCTGAGGGTTGCAGCGGCAGGCGGATGATGAAACGGTTGCCCGTGCCGGGTAGGTTTTGGGCTTCAATCCTGCCGCCGTGATGATGCACGATAAAAAAACAGGCCATCAGGTTGATGCCGTATTCCGAAGGCGTGCCGCTGGTGACGGCAAACGGGTCCAGCACCACGCGCAACGCTTCCTGTGGCAGCGCAGGGCCGTTGTCGGTGAGTTGAATGGCCATTTCCGCTCCCTGCAATTCGGCGCTGAACGTGATGCGGCTGCCGGCGGGCAGCATGGCCAGTTCGTCCCTGAGCAGCAATTCCACCAGCCGTTCAAATTTGGGCCGGTCCACCGGCAGCGGCGGCAGCGCCTCGGAAACCTCATTCGCGACTTCGATCCGCCGCGCGGCGAACGGTTCACGTTGACGATCCACGCAACTGGCAATGACGGAGCGCAGCTGGATTTCGTCGGCGAAGGCCTGGCCGGTCTTGTTCTCCGAGGCGGTGCGCAGGTCGCCGAGCAGATGGTTGATCTTTTCAATCTGGCCTTGGACGTTTTGGTGATACTCGCGCCAGAAATCGGGGTCGCGCAGATTATGGGCGTCGCCTTTCTCTTCGGCCATCTTGAGCGGCGCGAGTTCGAGAAAAGTTTTCACGGCCACCATCGAATTTTTGATATGATGGCTCAGACCGGCGGCGAGCAGGCCGAGGCTGACGATGCGATCGGCAATCATCATGTTGCGCAGCACGGACATCTTCTCGTGGAGCAACTGGTCGCGTTCCCTTGCCAGCATGAAAAATTCCAGCCCCTGTTTAAGAGTGAGTTCCAACTCGGCCGGTTTCCATGGTTTGGTCAGATATTTGTAAATGGCCCCGCTGTTGACGGCGGCGATGGCGGCATCCATGTCCGTATAGGCGGTGACGAGGATGCGCAGAATCTGTGGGCGCAATGCGCGGGCGCGTTCGAGAAGCCAGACGCCTTTTTCGCCCGGCATCCGCTGGTCGGTCATGAGGATGCCGATTTCGTCAGCGTGTTGTTCCAGCAGCTTCAAGCCGTCCTGGGCATTGTTGGCGGTCAAGATCCTGAAGTCGTCGCCAAAGGCGCGGGTGAAGCCGACCAGCGATTCTTCAACGTCGTCCACATAAAGGACGGCAAATTTTTTATGGTTGTAGGCGTTCGGCATTTTCGGGTTTGGTTTTGGCGGCGGCGTGAGCCGGCAGGTCGAGGATGAATTCGCAAAATTCACCCGGCACGCTGTTCACGGCAATCGTGCTGCCGTAGCCGCGCAGGATACCAAAGCAGTTGCTCAGACCCAGGCCGGTGCCTTTGCCGACATCCTTGGTGGTAAAGAAAGGATCAAATATTTTCGCCTGATTTTCCGGCTTGATGCCCGGTCCGTTGTCCCGGATGAAAATGAGGCTGCGGTCGCCTTCAAGTCGGCTGGCGATGGTGATGGTTGGCTTGATGCCGTCGGCGAATTTTTTCTCCTCCAGCGCGTCGATGGCATTTTCCAGCAGGTTGACCAGGACGAGGATGAACTGGTTGCGGTTAAACCAGACTTTTTGGCCGGGAAAAAGGTTGGTGTCGAGCGCGATGTTTTTTTCCTTCAGCTCGCCGGAAACGAACCGCAGGGAAAGCTTGAAAATATCGGCGAGGTCGATGGCTTCCGCCGGCTGCTCGCCGGGATGACTAAAGGTCCGGAGGTCGGAGACGATGTTGTCCACGCGTTGCAGTCCGTCCTCGATGTCGCTGAAAATCGGCCCCAACTCGGACTGAAGTTCCGGCGGGAGCTGGCGGGTTTTTTTCCGGAGTGTGAAGGTGTTGGTGACGATGTAATTCAACTGGTTGCCGATGTCGTGCATCAGACCGGCGCTGAAGCGGCCCAGTGAGGACATTTTTTCGGCCTGGATCAACTGGGCCTCGGCCTCCTTGATTTCGCGGTTGGCTTTTCCCAGTGCCAGATTTTGTTCAAACAACTTGGTGTTGGTGGATTCCAGTTCGTTTTTATTTTTCTGAAGCTCGTAGCTCAGGGAAAATTCCCTGATTCGTAGCGAGCGATGAACCCCGCCGCTGACGATGACGATAAGGCCGGTCAGGAAAATAAAATAGAGGTTGTTGGCAATCATGTTGTGTTGCTGCGAAACTTGCGTTTCATGGAGCAGGCACGCGGCGATATACATGCCAATCACCGTGATGGTCCCCACAACACTCAGCTCGACCGACCAGCGCACGACCAGTGGAATCGCCAGCAGAATCAGGTTTAATCCGGCGTAATATGGCGAGTTAGCACCGTCCTTCTCGTAAATCATCCAACAGATGAAAAATGCCGGCAGCCACGCAATCGACAAACAGAGGAGCCGATGAAACTGCTGGCACGCCTTGGAGTGAAGAAGCACCCAAATCACGCCAGCTAGCCCGGCGCATAGCAAACGCAGTCGAAAAAAGAACTGAAAATAATCCGGATAAACCAGCCAATCGAGGATGGTTCCCATCGGCATCAGCACGGCCACCAAATAGCAGGCGACCTTCAGGAATCGCAGGTTCATCTGCCGCTCGTATTCCTCGTAGGCTCGGTTCACTTCCGCGTTGTTGGAATACAGGTTGTTCACGGCTCATTTTCTGATTTCGAGAAAGACATTCACGCCCGAGGGGTCTCGGCGGATACCAATCTTTTCTGGATCGGCCTTTTTGGGACTTAGTGATTTTAATTCCTCATTGGTGCGGTAAATCAACTGCCAGTCCAAAAAACACTCCATCTGGTTTCTGGCCTGATGATTGTCCACATTCGTCACCACGAGCAAGCCATCAGGTTGAAGCATTTCAAAAAAAACCTCCATAAGCTGCTGGCAGGTGCGGTCCGGAAGATAATCAAAAAGTCCGGCGCAATAAACGAACTCAAACCGACCGAGCCGGTCCCGTCGTGCGGGATGGGCCGCATCTTTCAAAAGTTGCTGGACGGAAGACTTGATGGTTTTGATGCGTGTCTGGCGGCCAAACCGCATTTTTACCTCGTTCAAAGTGCGGCTGGTTTCGTTCAAAGCCTCCTCATTGAAATCAGACAGGGTGAATTCTGTCTGATCGGACAAGGTGTTTTTTTCCAGGAAAAACTGGGCCTCTTTCGCGGGGCCGCATCCCAGACTGAACATGCGGGTGCGCTTGCCTTTGGTCATTGACCGCAGCACTTCATCTTGTAACCGGTGGGTAAGATACTCGATTCGATTTTTGTGCGCGGTAATGGGCAGCAGATGCAAGGCGTAGGAATTGAGGAGTTGGGCAAACAGGGAATCGCCTTGAAACCGGTCGCGAAACATCATGGCCACCACCTCATGATCCCCGGCATAACCAAATGGCTTGATAAAAGCCCGGTGCATGAACGGCGACGACAAGGTGAACGGGTGTAGTAGGCGCCGGCAATAAATCCAATGGCTGGGAAGCGCTGCCCGCTCCACGCCATTCAAGACATTTTCCAGCCGGTCGGTCAGGCTCCCGATGCTGCTTAACACGCGCGCCTCAAGTTCCTCGACCAGCCTGGTTTTCTTTTCGAGCCCGGCGGACAGGGAAGATGCTTTGGTTGCCATTTCGAGCCGATCCAACCAGACTTGCAACTCCCCGAGGAAGCATTGGATGTCGGCAATCACGATTTTGAATTCAGGCGTGATTTTGTAAAAGCCCTGCCATTCTCGAAGAAACTTGCCGAACTCGGCCTCAACCCTGCCTTCCTGTCGCAGGGCTTGTTTGAAAGCAAAGTCCGTCCAGCAAGCTTCCTCCAGCGTGGCCTCGCAAATCAGTTTGCTGCCACCTTCCACCAAATTGCAGATGACTGCCCGGCCGCAATAGAGGGTTTGACCTTGGTTGGTAATTTGAAAATCCGCAAGCACTTCGGAGATTCGCAATTCCGCACCGCCGCCGTGAATCTCGAATACCACCGAGTGTTGGGTTAGACGCACCGGCGCACCGCACAATTTCTCGCCCTCGCTGGTAAGGAATTTTACCAGCGATTCAGTCGCAACAGACGCGACCGAGCTTCGTCTGCTTGCTGGCTTCGCGAGCACATCAGAGGCGCAATGTCCGTTGCCGTTACCGCTCAATGCGTGACTCATGCCGGATGGATAGAATATTTTCTGCGCCAATACAAAATTTTTCGATGAAGATTTGCGCTGGCATTTTGACGTTGCGGCTCGATGGAACTAAAAAATAGATTGCATCCTTATACCCTCCCAATGTTTGTCTTGCAATTTCACGCAATCTGTCTAAAACAACGCGATTATATAATATGAACCTACACCTTCGTCCTGCCTTCGGGTTTCGCCTGAACTGTTCGAGATTATTTTGCCTGACCCTTATGGTTTTGGGCGTTGCCACCAGTGCTTTGGCCGAGGGTTTTCGCAACCCCACCATCGGCACCTTTGGTCTCGGGCGCTCTGGCGGCCGCATTGCCCAAGTTGATGATTCCACGGCCGTGCAGCAAAACCCCGCGAATCTTGTGGGCATTACGAATGCCGAGGCGCAATTCACGCCCAGCATTATTTATATCAGCACAGATTTTCACTCCCCGGGAACCGGCCAGACGTCCGCAACCAAAGATCCGTGGAAACTGGCGCCGAATTTTTTTGTTTCCATGCCTTTCAAAAACGACCGGTTTGCAGCCGGCTTGGGCGTGACAACACCCTACGGTTTGGGCGGCGAATGGGATCAAAATACAAGCGCGTTTGCGCCTTATACAGGATCACTTCGCTATCAGACGCCTTATTCCTCCGACCTTCAGACCATCAATCTCAATCCAACATTTGCCGTGCGACTGACAGATAATATTTCCATCGGCATTGGTCTGGATGTCATGTGGTCGAGTATGACCCTGAAGCAATATTACCCTTCATTTCTGCTCGGCGGGGCTGGCGATAGTGATTTGAAGGCGGATGGGGATGGCTGGGGTGTTGGCGGCAATATTGGACTGACTTGGAACATCACGGAGCATCAGCGTTTCGCTTTAACTTACCGTTCCCCGATGGATGTGGATTATGGCGGCCGTTTCACGATGGACAACATCACTGTCAAAGAAGCTTTTTTAGGCGCCACCGCCCAGAGTGCTTTCAAAACGACGGTGAAATTTCCAACGATCATTTCTGCGGGCTATGGTATTGATCTCACGGACAAAATCCGTCTTGAAACCGACTTTGAATGGATCGAGTTCTCACGCTTCAAATCGCTCGATTTGAACGCGGGTAACAACTCCATTTTGTTTGCCCTGCTCGGCAAATCCACCAGCACACCGCAAAACTGGAAGAATACCTTCACTGCCGGCATTGGCGGCGACTGGAAATTTGCCGACCAATGGACGCTGCGCGCGGGTTACCAGTATTTTGAAAGCCCCGTGCCGGACTCGACTTTTTCGCCAACCATTCCGGACGCGAATCAGAATGTCATCACGCTCGGCATCGGCTGGAAGTCCCGGCATCATTCCCTCGAAGCCGCCTACGGCCTTGATTTTTACGACGAGCGCAACATCAATAATCCAGCGCCTAACAATGCCTTCAACGGCAAATACACTTTCAATGTCCATCTCTTTTCGCTGGCCTACCGCTACTCGTTTTAGAATTTAAAACAAAAAATCCCGCCGTGGTTTCACGGCGGGGATGTTGGTTATAGTTGTAGAAATTATTTCCTCAGGGTCTCGTAACCCCAGCGGAGCATCCGCTCGGTGGCCTCCCAGCCGATGCACGAATCAGTGATGCTCACGCCGTAGCGCAGTCCGGCAATGTCTTTCGGGATGGGCTGGTTGCCTTCGTTCAGATGGCTTTCGACCATCAGGCCGATGAGTGACCGCGTGCCATGGGCGCGCTGTTCCACGACGCTGCGCCAGACGTCCTCCTGCTTGGCAAATTTCTTTTCCGAGTTCGCGTGGCTGCAATCCACCATCAGCACCGGCGACAATTTTTCTGACACCAGTTTTTCCTCCGCCGCCTTGATGCTGGCCGCGTCGTAATTTGTCATCGCCCGGCCGCCGCGCAACACGACGTGCGCGTGCGGGTTGCCGCTGGTGCGGACGATGCTCGTCGCGCCATCCTCATTCATCCCCAGAAAACTGTGCGCGTGCCGCGTCGCACCCATCGCGTCGATCGCCACTTGCAGGCTGCCGTCGGTGGAGTTTTTCAGGCCGACCGGCATCGAAAGCCCGCTGGCCATTTCCCGATGCGTCTGCGATTCCGTCGTGCGCGCGCCAATCGCCGCCCAGGTGATCAAATCCGCGATGTATTGCGGCACAATCGGGTCGAGAAATTCCGTCGCCGCCGGCAGACCCATGCCGACGATTTGCAGCAGCAATTTCCGCGCGCGTTTCAAGCCCGTCTCGATGTCCTGCGAACCGTCGAGGTGCGGGTCGTTGATGAGCCCTTTCCAGCCGATCGTGGTGCGCGGTTTCTCGAAATACACCCGCATGACAATTTCCATCTTGTCAGCAAACTCCTTGCGGAGAGCGTTCAGTTTCACCGCATATTCGAGCGCCGATTTCTCGTCATGGATCGAGCAGGGACCGATGACGACGAGCAGGCGCTGGTCTTCCTGATTCAGGATGCGGATCACGCGTGCGCGCGATTCCGCCACGACGGCATTCACCGCTTCGGGCGTCGGCGATAATGCCTTCAGCGCTCGGGGCGAGAGCAGCGGAACGATTTCTCTGACATGTAAATCCTGCGTGCGATACATAAAAAAATTGTAACAAACGGCGCAATGAGCAAAAGTCTAATGTCTGGCTTCAGGATAAGTGATGCCGCCCGAAATTTGGCCGGATTGGGTATCGGCCGGCATCATCTTTTCACCAACTCAAACGTAGAGATACACGTAAAGCGAGAACGACACCGCTGCCAGACCGGCGGCGGCAGCCAGCGACCAGAGGAAGCTCTTCTGCCGTGCGGCGATAGAGAAAGTGGCGATGATCACCGCCATTTGCGCCGCAAGCATTCCGAAGAAAAATTTTCCGCTGCGGCGATGGTGCCGTTCGGCGGTGAGGTTATTCTGCCGCACCTGCAATTCGTAAACGCTTGCCACCGCCTGATTCAATCTCGCCTCCGTGTCGTAGCGCGCCGCCGTGTAGCGCAGCCGCGCGGCGGAGAAATTGCGGAAGATATTTTTGTCGCCGGTCATCAGCGTCTCGTCAAATTTGTCGGACGCCTTGTTGATGGGTTTGGCGGTGTTGTCAAAGGCCAGAGCAGCATCTTTCGCGGCATTCAAGGCGGTTTCCAGCGCACCCGGCTTGATTTTTACCAGCAGGGCGGCGATTTCTGGTTCCGGCTTTGAGCTTTCCACCGCTTCGAGCGCGGCTTTCACCGGTTCGTCAAACTTTGCGGGGGTGGCGGGCGGCAGTTCGTTTTTCGTGAGCGCGTTGACGGTGGCGGCATCCGCCTTGCTTAGCACCGCCGGATCGAGCGGCTGGATTTCCGCCGTGGCCGCGAGCAAGTCCAGCGTGTTGTGTGCAACGGCGCTGCGAAGTTTCTTGGCCTGGTAATAACTCCACTGGTCGCCCGCCTTGGACTGGAGTTGCGCCGCCAGCGAGCGGTCGTATTGCGCCTTGGTCATCTCGCTGGAGGCGAGGCCTGCCAGCATCGTGGCGATGACGGTCATCACAATCGGCGTCGCGCCGAGGATTTTGCCCCAGGTCGATTGCGGCAGATCTTTTTTCAGTTCGTTTGGAATTTCGATTTTACCGGCCATAAAATTTTGATTTTGGGCGCATGTTACAACAGGCAAATCGGTTCCGCCAGCCCGCAATCCAAGCGATATTTGCGTGGATGGTGGCAATGTTTTTTTCATGTCCCAACTTGCGGCCAAAGCAGGACTGCATTAAAATTTCACAGTCTAACCGAGGCGTTTTCTATTCATGAGCTACACGGAAAATTATCTACGTTCCGAATCCGCCTCCCAGGGAGTCGAGGTCATCGTGCTTGTCAATTGCCTCGTGCAGGATGCCATCCATCTTGGCGCGAGCGACCTGCACATCGAGCCGTGGGAAAAATCCATCGTGGTCCGCGCCCGCGTCAATGGCGTGCTGGTCGAGGTGGTGCGCCTGCCGTTGGAGTTTCTGGAAAAAATCTCCGCGCGGTTCAAGGTGATGGCCAATCTGGTCAGCTACCAGGCCGGCACTCCGCAGGATGGCACGGCGGTCGGCGGGCCGGAACTGGAAGGCGTGCAACTGCGGCTTTCCATTTTTCCCACGACCCGCGGCGAAAAAATCGTCATCCGCCTGTTTGACCCGCGTGACCGCCGGTTTGAACTGGAGGGGCTCGGCTTTGAGGAATCCTCGCTGCACGGTCTGCAAAAGCTATTGCACCGCACCAGCGGCCTGTTGTTGTTCACCGGGCCGACCGGCTCGGGCAAGACGAGCGCGATGTATTCGGCGCTGTGCCACATCATCGAGCGGGAAGGTTCGGCGGTCAGCATCAGCACGGTGGAAGACCCGGTGGAATTCAACCTGCCGATGGTGAGCCAGACCCAGATCAAACCGGCGGCGGATTTTACCTACGCGGTGGCGCTGCGGAGCATTTTGCGGCAGGATCCGGAAGTCATCATGGTCGGCGAAATCCGCGACGCGGAGACCGCCGCCATCGCCGTGCAGGCCGGCCTCACCGGGCACCTGGTCATCAGCACGATCCACTCCGGCGTTTCGGCGGGTGCGTTCACACGGCTCATCAACATGGAAATCGAGCCGTTCATGCTGTCTTCGTCCGTGCTCGGCGTGATGGGCTTGCGCCTCGTGCGCCAGAATTGTCCGCACTGCTCGCAGCCGTATGAGCCGGATCCCAGCCAGTTGCGGCTTGTTCCCGAAGCCCTCTTGCCGGAGGCGCAATTCCGCAAGGGGCCGGGTTGCGAGGAGTGTGTGAACACCGGTTTCAAAGGCCGCCTGCCGGTCAGTGAGTTGCTCGCCGTGGATGAACCCTTCCGCGAAGCCGTCCTGAAAAAAATGCCGACTCGCGCGCTGGAGGAGATCGCCATCCAGCAGGGCATGCGCACGCTCTGGCAGAATGGCGTGCAGCGCGCCGTCACCGGCCAGACGACGCTGGACGAAATCGTTCGCGTGCTGGCGTCGGACATGGTTTGAACGCCGCCGCCGGTGGTCGCCGGCGTTTGCAAAAATATTGTTTTGAAATGGATTCGATCTGGCAGACGGATGAGGTTATCGCCCACACGCAGATCTTTGCGCGTAGTTTCCGAAAATGGACCGGGCGGGATTTGCTGCCCGGAATCTTCAATCCGGCGGGGCTGGCCAAATATGTGTTCGCCTCGCCGTTCGTCCTTGTCTCGCACGGCACGGAGGCCGACCCGGTCTTGAATTACGGCAATGCCGCCGCACTACAGCTCTGGGAAATGTCGTGGGATGAGTTTATCCGGACGCCGTCGCGGCTGACCGCCGAGGCGCCGGATCGCGCGGAGCGCGCCCGCCTGCTGGCCGCTGTCACGGCAAACGGTTTTATTGAGGATTATTCCGGCGTCCGCATTTCTAGATCTGGCCGCCGCTTCCGCATCGCGCAGGCGACCGTGTGGAATTTAATTTCCCAATCCGGCCAGCCCTGCGGCCAGGCGGCGATGTTTTCGCGGTGGGAATTTCTTTGATTTGCATCAGACATATTTTGGAAGGCAATTCATCAAGGGTGAACCGTAATCTTTTTACGTTTGAAAAGGATCAAGCTGGAATCAGCCATTTCTTTATCAGTCAGTGGTTCAACCCAGCGTCCTTTTGTTCCATCAGTCGCATATCCGCCAACTCGTTCATAACCATCCAACATGAATTTATTTAGAAACGAGAAAAACTCCAGCGGAGTCGCTTCCTGCCGCATCCAGCTTGCGCTCGAATTTACATAAACGATCACGGAGGGTAGGCGTGTCAGCAAATCTCGAATTGCTTCCTGCTGATAATCTTTTATCAACGGCGTGGGAATCATGAGCGCATATGAAGTGATAAACCGGGTGGGGCTGAAGCGTTGGGCATAAAAAAGTATTTCCGGTTCTGAACCGGCTACATAGACAAAGTCGTTGCCAGAACTCAATTTTGCTATCCGTTCTGCCACAATGCGCGACTCCGAAAATGGATAGCCAGCGTATTTTACTTCAACAAATCTTGCCGGCGAGCAGGTTAACCACGGCACATCTGAGCGCAGCACCAGAAGCAAGACAACGATGGTAATCAAGCAACCGATTCGTTTGGAAGGGTGCTTTGACCATTCATTCAGATGCAACGAAAGGGCACGGATGCCAACTGCACTTAACAATGCCCAGAAAGGCATGACGAGAATGTAATAATGACCATATAGACTGTTGCCGGTCGAAAGCCAGGCAACAGCAAACATTCCAATCCAAAACCAGATGCGAGGCTTCGGCCTTAGGAGTACTGCACATGGAATTAGGAATAAAATCCACCAATGAAGCCAGAAGGTTTGGAGATGTGACCAAAGCGGAGCTAGTCCAAAATTATTCGACGCGGCATAATATTGGTTGAATCGAATTGTGCATTCCCACAGCCTCGCGCCGCCATCATGCATTACAAAATAGCCCAAAACCATTGCCGTGGCAGTGATTGCGCCCAAGGCGAGTGAAACGCCGAATCGCCAAAGCAAATTGGGGGTCTTTTGGCGCCACACATCAATCAACCAGTTGATGTAGACAAAAAGCAGCAATGGCAGCGCGGTGTATTTGTAAAAGAATGCGACAATGCCAATAAATCCCGCCGCAAAGAAATACAATGATTTGTGGCCGCGATTGCGGCTGTATATATAAATCGCCACGGTTGCGACCAGTGGCAATAACATGAACATTTCTGTGTTCGGGGCAAATTGCTCAACTTCGGGCAGTAAAAGCATCGGTGTAAGCAGATACATTGTTGGCAAAGCGACTCCTTCCCCAAATTCAAGATACGCAACGAAGCCAAGCAGAACTGTCGCTGCAGTGACAAAGATGCCTGCCAACATCCGTGGTGCCCAGAAAGTGTCCGGCGCAAATAAGAAAGAAAAAAGGTAGCTGTAAACTACCATCGGTGGTTTTTGAAGAAAGGCATGTTCATAGGGAGCCACACCATGTTCCAGTATCTGAGCCGTGTAGGCGTATTCCCCTTCATCACGTGTTAGTGGTGCATTGAAATTATTCCAACGAAGCACGATAAACAGCACGGCCAGACCAAATAAACCAAGAATCCAAAGCCATCGTTTCGTATCGAGAATTTGCCGCAGGGAATTTGCTACAGAGAATAATGAGCTAGGCATCACTAATGCCCACGAATATCCAAACACCCGCAGAAAACAAGTTCAAAAATGGATGGCGAATAAATCAGTCTTAGTTAATTGTTACAGAGTTATTCCGTGCAGTGGTGCTACAGTCTGTTTTTAGGATCAAGCCGTTTCAGTTCAGTTCGGCAGGAATTCCTTTGAGCTTTGCTCGGTGACGATTAAGCTGGCTGAAAATTTGTGAGCGTTGCTGAAAACCAACCGTCACCGGTCATTCTCGAAGTCCGCGAGCGGCGAATTGTCTTGCTACTCTGCCTGCTCGCGGCGGCGCACGTCTTCCTTTTCTCCGCCGCATTTCCGTTTTTCAACGTCGTGGACGAGCAGGTGCATTTCGATCTCGCCGTGCGCTATTCACAGGGCGACCTCCCGCGCTCGCTCACGCCACCGAGCGCGGAGGCCCTGCCGTTCATCGCCGTTTTTGGCACGCCCGAATACCTCTGGCCGCCGTCAACGCAGCCCGGTGGTCGCATCGCGCCGCCCCCGTGGACGCTGCCGATCAGCGTCATCCGGGAAAACCTGCTTGCCAAGGAGGCCATCTGGAAGGAAAAGGTTAGAAATCACGAGGCCTCGCAGCCGCCGCTCTATTATGCGGTGGCCGGCGCGTGGTGGCGGTTGGGAAAGCTGTTGCATCTCGACGGCCTGACGCTGCTTTACTGGCTGCGATTTTTGAATGTGCCCCTCGTTGCCTTGCTGGTGTGGCTTGGCGGACTGGCCGCGCAGAAAATATTTCCGGAGAATGACTTCATCCGCCTCGCCGTGCCGGCGCTCATCGCCTTCATGCCGCAGTCCACATTCTACGCCATCAACAACGATATTTTCTCGCCGCTCACCTTTGGCCTCGTTTTCATCCTGCTCGTGAAAGTCTGGGGCGAAGAAAAACTTTCGCCGAAGCTGGCTGCCGGTCTTGGCCTGGCGCTGGCCGCGACGTTTCTCACCAAGATCAGCAACTTGCCGCTGCTCACCGTCGCGGGCGTTTTTCTCGCGGTCAAAATTTTTCAACTGGCGCGGATTCAAAAGCTGCGCGCGTCCATTGCGCCGCTGGCGATTTTGGCGCTGTGCGCCGGTTTGCCGATGGCCGCGTGGATGGCGTGGTGCAAAATCAATTTCGGCGATTTCACCGGCTCGGTGTTGAAAATCCAGTTTCTGGGCTGGACGCACAAGCCGCTGGCCGAATGGTTCCATCACCCGATCTTCAGCGTGTCCGGCTTCTGGTATTTTCTGAAAGGAAACCTTTCATCTTTCTGGCAGGGGGAAATCCTCTGGCAGCGCCGGCCGCTGGCGCTGCCCGCCGTGGATCTGGCCTATGTCATTATGACGTTGGGATTGCTGGCACTGGTGTTTTCCCACCTGCTCCGCCCGCGCCAGCTCGACCCCCGGCAACAGGTCGTGCTGCGGTTTGCGTTCATGTGTCTGGCGACCGCGTTCGCATTTTTTGCGCTGCTGTCCGTGAAATATGATTTTCAGGACTGTTTTTATCCGTCGCGGGCGCATCCGTTTTTCGTATCGGGGCGGCTCATGCTGGGGATGCTGATTCCGTTCCTGATACTGTTCACTTGCGGCTTGGACCGGTTGCTGAAGCCGTTTTCGACCGCCACGAAATTTATTGTGCTGTCCGCGCTGCTGGCGTTCATGCTCGGCTCGGAAATCACCATCGACTGGCCAATTTTTCCGAACGAATACAACTGGTTTCATCTGTGAGAATGAGAGGGAAGTGAAATAAATCCATTTCACCCCTTGCGCATTCGCAAACCGGGCGTAGGTTGCCTTGGGTCAAGATGGATGCGCAGATGCAGAGTTGGAAGCTGGTAGTAGGCGCATGGCAATCTCGACCCACTTTGCTTCTTGGTTTTGCCCCCGATTTTGTGGTTTAATGTCCGCCGCACTTTTATGGAATCGAAACCGCCAACTCCGCCGCCAGCCAAGCCCGTGGATGAGAATTCCCTCATCAAGCAACGCCGCGAAAAGCTTGACGCTCTTCGCGCCAAGGGCATTGACCCGTTCCAAAACAAGTTCTCGCCCGACACCCAGTGCAACGTCGCCCGCAGCGGCTTCGATTCCGGCGCGCTGCCGGAAGGGCATCGCGTGTCCGTGGCCGGGCGCATCACCGCGCACCGCGACATGGGCAAATCCATGTTTATCGACGTGCGCGACCAGAGCGGACGCATCCAATGCTACGCGCAAAAAAATGTCCTTGGCGACGAGCAGTTCGCCATTTTCACACACCTCGACCTCGGCGACTTCGTTGGCGTCACCGGCACGCTGTTCCGCACCAAGACCGGCGAACCGAGCATCAAGCTCGAAGCCTTCACCATCCTCGCCAAGTCGCTGCGCCCGCCGCCGGCGAAATGGTATGGCCTTGAAGACACCGAAATCCGCTACCGTCAGCGTTACCTGGATTTGATCGCGAATCCCGATGTGAAGGACGTGATGCTCAAGCGCAGCGCGATCATCCACGAGATCCGCAATTTTTTCCACGAACGCAAATATGTCGAGGTCGAGACGCCGGCGATGCAGGCGATTCCCGGCGGTGCGGCGGCGCAGCCGTTCAAGACCTTTCACAACGCGCTCGGCTGCGAATTTTATTTGCGCATCGCGCTGGAGCTTTACCACAAGCGGCTGCTCGTCGGCGGCATCGACAAGCTGTTTGAGATCGGGAAAAACTTCCGCAATGAAGGGCTTTCGCGTCGGCACAATCCCGAATTCACGATGCTCGAAGCCTACTGCGCGTTCGGCGATTACGCGACGATGATGGAAACGGTGGAGTCGCTCATCAAACACGTCGCACAGAAAGTTCTTGGTTCATTAGTTATTACTCACAATCAAAAGAATTCGGTTGCCGGCGCAATCGCAAAGGCAGAAT
>Ga0208872_1000566_pt1 | contig 26011 bp, 25 predicted proteins | sample CryBogCBH12Aug08_FD_185508 | JGI IMG/M metagenome (GOLD analysis project Ga0208872, IMG submission 185508) | Freshwater microbial communities from Crystal Bog, Wisconsin, USA - CBH12Aug08 (SPAdes) | ecosystem: Environmental > Aquatic > Freshwater > Lake | place: Crystal Bog, Wisconsin, USA...
CAGATCCGTTCCTATGTCTTCCAGCCCTACCAGATGGTCAAGGATCACCGGACAGGGGTGCAGACGGGCAATGTCCAAGAGGTCATGGATGGCGATATCGATGCCTTCATCGAGGCGAAACTACGCGGTGTCAAGAAGGGTAGTTCCTCCGACGACGACGATCTCTAGCAGCACTCTCTAAATTTCCATCTCGTCCTTGCTTGCCAACGACTGGGCGAAGTCCCAGAGATCGAGGAAACCTGAGTTGTAGAAGTACTGCCCTAGAATCGGGTGGTGCTGGATCAACCGGAAGTACCAGCTGAAGACCTCCGTCTCTTCACGGGTAAGAATTTTGGTGATGGAGACGGCTTGGGCGATGCGATTGAGTGTCCCGAAGAGCACATCAAGGTCTCGTTTCATGGCACCTTCGGCTTCCGTGAGTAATACCGACTCGGGTGCAAAGAGATGTTCCAACTTCTTATCCAGATCGGATGCTTTAAGAAAAGTCATAGCACGTTCAATCGCTGGATTTTTTTCCAATTGGTCATGAAGTTCGGAGAGAAGAGCCGTTTTTTTACCCAGAAGGGAACGACGGCCCTGATCCAACTGCCGCAGAAAGGCGAAGAGGGCACCGCCAAAGACGACCAGCACCGACACGAGAGCCCAAAAGTCGATTAACCGCCTCATGGATTTGCTCCAAGAATTTACGCTGATTGCTCTCCAGACTTCTTGACGGCATCGGCGATCACAGGGAATCCCGATTGAGTGAGGGCACGCTTCCAAGGGAGTGTCCCCTCGATCTCGATCTCCAGTGAGAATGAGAGGAAAGTCCGTATCAGGACAATCACGCCAAGGATGATGACATTATTCATGGTCGGATCGACCGCCACAGTCCTGATGAGATCCCCGGCCACCAGCACCTCCAGTCCGGCCAGAATCCCTCCACCGAGGGTACGGCGCAGCACGGAGTAGGCCTTGGCACCATCACCCGTCCTGTACCATGTTCGCAGGGCAAGGAATGCCGCCAAAATCAAGCCCGCCACGAGTACTGCCACACCGATTCCGTCGGCAATATGCACGATGATTCCCAGAGCTTTCGAATAGGTGTCAGGCGCTTCCATTCTGCGAGCGTAGAATGCTGGGAGGATGAGGAAAGTTTTTTCCCTAGCTGTGGGGTTCGAGCTTTTTTTCTGAAGGGCAGGAGGATATTTACGTCGCGATGATTGAGATCAAGCACCATCCCCCGGAGGGGTATTCACTACAACTGATGAGCACCGAGCATTTCGCCGAGATCTCCAGAATATGCGAAATGGTTTATCCGACGGAGCGCCCTTATTCAGACGAGGAACTGGCAGCGCACCATCGCCTCTATCCTGAGGGACAATTTGTGGTTGTTCACGAGGAGAGCCGGGAGGTGGCGGGTGCTCATTTCACTCTATTGATTAATTTGTCACATTTTCACCTTGATGACGATTGGGAGACACTCACCGCGCAGGGAACATTTTCCGATCACGATCCCTCGGGTCACACTCTCTACGGCGCAGACCTCTTCGTTCACCCGAAGCACCAACATCATGGCCTTGCCAAAATGCTGACGATGGCAACAAGGGAACTCGTGGCAAAGCAGAAACTTTGGAGGATGGTGGGAGGAAGCAGGATGCCCGGTTATTCAAAGGTCTCCAAGGAGATCACGCCGGATGACTACATCGCCAAAGTCAAAAAAACCGAATTGGTCGACCCCGTGCTCACGGCTCATCTCCACGACGGATGGGAAGTGGTCTCGGCAATCCGGGGATACCTGCCTCACGACGACGAGAGCGCCGGATGGGCGGCAGTGATCCAATGGATCAATCAGGAGTGCACCCCACCGCCGGAGTTCGACATCAGCAGGATCCCAAAGAAAAAAAGCTGATCCTAAGAATCACCCCCGGGATGCCCACCATGCGCGGAACCGCGCAAGCGCCCTGCTCCGGTGACTCATGCTATGTTTGATTTCGGATGAGAGCTCCCCAAAGGACTCTTTGTAACCAATAGGCATGAAGATGGGATCGTAGCCGAATCCACCCTCTCCCCTCACCTGATGGGCAAGAGTCCCCTCAACGGTTCCGTCGAAGGTGGCAAGGGTCACGCCATTCTCGGCTACGGCCAGAACGCAACGGAACCGTGCCGTACGGACCTCGTCGGGAAAGCCTTTCATCTTTCTGAGCACTAAGGCGGTGTTCTCCTCATCGGTACATCCGGGGCCGGCATAGCGGGCGGAGTAGACTCCCGGTTCTTTGCCCAAGGCATCGACTTCGAGTCCCGAGTCATCGGCCAGAACGATTCCCGAGACATGGAGTGAAATCCCCTCGGCCTTGAGTTTGGAGTTCTCCTCAAAAGTGGTACCCGTCTCCTCAATCTCAGGAAGGTGTTCGTGCTGGGTGGTGTCGGTGACAATGACCCCATCCCCGAGCATGGTCTGGATCTCACGGGTCTTATGCTTGTTGCGGGTAGCCAGAAGAATCTCTGATTTTTCGTGCTGACTCGGCTTGGCGGACGGGTTGTTTTCGGTTTCCATGGACACTTACTACTTCGAACCAGATGTCCGTTACCCGCAAGAACTATCCCTTTCCAGAATTCGAAGCCCGCTGGCAGAAGCATTGGCTAGAGTCCGGAGCCTTCAGAGCCGCCAATCCCGGAGATCCCGACTTCCGCGCCGACGCCAGCAAGTATTACGTGCTCGATATGTTCCCCTACCCGAGCGGCGACGGCCTCCATGTAGGCCATGTCGAGGGATACACAGCGACCGATATTCTCGCACGTTATCACCGCCTAAAAGGTGATAATGTCCTCCACCCCATGGGCTGGGATGCATTCGGCCTTCCTGCAGAACAGTATGCGATCAAGACAGGGCAGCATCCCCGGATCACGACCCAGCGTAATATCGACAACTTCCGCACCCAACTCCAGTCCCTCGGCTTCAGCTACGACTGGTCACGAGAAATCAGCACGACGGATCCAGCATACTTCCGCTGGACCCAATGGATCTTCCTCCAACTCTACAATGCTTGGGTGAACCCGGCCACAAACCGAGCAGAACCGATCTCAACCTACGCGGGCAATGATCCTGACAGCGTCCGCCTGGCCTTTGTTTCTGACAAACCGGTCAACTGGTGTCCCGAACTCGGCACTGTGCTGGCCAACGAGGAGGTCGTGGATGGCAAGAGCGAGGTGGGCGGATTCCCCGTCGAGCGCCGCCCGATGCGCCAGTGGATGCTTCGTATCACTGCCTACACCGAGCGTCTGATCGCCGATCTCGATGGCCTCGACTGGCCCGAATCCATCAAGCTTCTCCAGCGCAACTGGATCGGACGAAGCGAGGGGGCTGAGGTGCGATTTACCCTCGAAGGGATTGAGGAGAGCGTCACGGTCTTCACAACCCGGCCCGATACGCTCTTCGGGGCCACCTACTTGGTTCTCGCCCCCGAGCACGTGCTCGTAGAGAAGATCACCCTCGCCGCCCAGCGTGAAGCGGTGGATGCGTACCGTAAGGCGTGCAACTCCAAGAGCGATCTGGAGAGGACCGATCTCGCCAAAGAAAAGACCGGAGTACCTCTCGGCATCTCCGCCATTAATCCGGTGAATGGAGAAAAGATTCCCATCTGGATCGCCGACTATGTCCTCACCGGCTACGGTACCGGTGCCATCATGGCCGTCCCGGCTCATGACGAGCGCGATCATGAATTTGCCATCGCCTTCGGCCTTGCAATTCGTGAAGTCGTTCGTCCCGATGAGGCCCAGCGCGAAAAAACTCAGGGATGTTTCAGCGGCGAAGGTATCGCCGTGAATTCCCCTGCAATCGAAGGACTGCGCACACCGGAAGCCAAACAAAAGATGATCGCCTGGCTTGAGGAGCAAGGCTCGGGAAAGGGCACCATTACCTACAAGCTGCGAGACTGGCTCTTTTCTCGTCAGCGTTACTGGGGAGAGCCTTTCCCGATCATCTGGGAAGAGGGCGTCCATCGCCCCCTTAATGCTAGCGAACTTCCCGTGGAACCTCCCGAGATGGAGGATTTTAAACCAACCGGCACCGCTGAACCCCCGCTCTCGAAGGCCGTGGATTGGGTCCGTTATTCCGAAACGGCGTGCCGGGAACTGAACACGATGCCCCAATGGGCCGGCTCCTGCTGGTATTACCTGCGTTTCTGCGATCCGGGGAACCCGGAACGCTTTATCAGCAAGGAAGCCGAGCAGTATTGGATGGGTGGAACGGGAACTCCAGGGGGAGTCGATCTCTACGTGGGTGGTACCGAGCATGCGGTACTCCATCTCCTCTACGCCCGTTTTTGGCATAAGGTTCTCTTCGATCTGGGTCACCTTACCACACCCGAGCCGTTCCAGCGACTGGTCAACCAAGGGATGATCCTCGGTGATGACGGGCAGAAGATGTCGAAGAGCCGTGGCAATGTCGTCAACCCGGATGCGGTCGTCGCGGAATACGGCGCGGATTCACTCCGACTCTACGAGATGTTCATGGGCCCCTTGGAGCATGGAAAGCCCTGGAGCATGACCGGCGTCGAGGGGGTCTACCGATTCCTTGCCCGGGTCTGGCGCATGGCGATGACGGAAAATCAGGAAGGAAATTGGGTTCTCTCCGAGGATCTCGCCGAGCAGGAACTGACAGCAGGCCAACGCCGTGTCCTGCATGCCACGATCAAGAAGGTGACTCAAGATATCGAATCTCTCAGTTTCAATACGGCGATCTCTCAGATGATGATCTTCACGAACGAATTCACAAACGCAAAGCCTCGCCCGCTGGAGGCTCTCCGTCTTTTCCTTCCCCTGCTCAGCCCCTTTGCTCCCCACTTGGTGGAGGAAATCTGGTCACTCCTCTCGGCAAAGTTTGCAGGATTCCAAGGACTCGCCTCTCAGTCGGCGTGGCCTGCATGGAATGAGGAATATCTGATCGTCGACGAGATCTCCTACGCGATACAGATCAATGGCAAGGTACGAGGCCATCTCACAGTACCCACAGGAACGAACAAGGAGGCCGTCGAGAAGGCCGCATTCGCCGATCCAGCACTTGCAGAGCACCTGGATGGCAAGGAAGTGAAGAAAGTGATTGTCGTGCCGGGACGCCTCGTGAATATCGTGGTGGACTGATTGATTGCCACTTCCCTCATTCATCCCCAGCACTTCATCATCTAATGAAAATTCGCACCCTCCTCCTCGCCTGTTCCTTGATTCTTTCTACGTTTTCACTGCGTGCCGACGATGACACGCCGCTTGAGAAGCAGATGCAGATCATGGCCCGGAGCATGAAGCAGCTATCCCAGCAGATCACTGACTCCACCAAACAGCAGGAAAGCATCATGCTGCTCGAGACTCTTAAGAAGGCCGCTTCAGACTCCAAAGGATTGGATCCCCGCAAAACGGCCTCGATTCCCCAGGCGGATCGCGAGAAGTTCCTGACTGCTTACAAGGCCCAGATAGATAAACTTTCCGAAGCCTTCAATCAGATCGAAGAAGCTCTCAAGGCCGGCAAATACGATCAGGCAAAAGTTCAGCTCGCTACCGTGGGATCGATCAAGAAAGAGGGACACTCCAAGTTCAAGCAGGACTAATGCTGATTAAGCGACAAGAGGACAGGTGATTGGGAATGGGGCGAAAAACCCTTTTCATGATTTCCTATAAGCTGCGGTCGATCCCCTCTCACCGAGTTAGGCTGATCCGATCAGGATTCCGGTAATAAAGACCAAGACTCCTCCCACCACCACCTGAAAGGTTGCCGCGAGCAGGGGCGTGTCCATGTACCTGTGGCGGATCCAGGCAATCGCGGCCAATTCAACAGCCACAACGGCAATGGCGACGGCCATTGCAACCCCGAACCCCGGGATGAGGAAGGGAAGCGTATGGCCGATACCTCCGAGGGTGGTCATGAGCCCACAAATGGTACCGCGAATATAGGGATGGCCGCGCCCGCTGAGGACCCCATCATCGGAGAGTGCCTCGGCAAATCCCATGCTGATACCGGCACCGATGGAGGCGGCAAGACCGACAAGGAAGGCATCGTGACTGTCACGAGTAGCAAAGGCCGCAGCAAAAACCGGAGCGAGTGTTGAGACAGATCCATCCATCAGACCGGCAAGACCGGGCTGGATGTACTGCAGGATGAACATCCGGCGCTCGGTTTCACGCTCCACATCCAACGCACCGCTCTTCTCCATGGATTCACGGAATCCGGCGGCCATCTCCTCGTGGGAGGCCTCGACCAGGGCAAGTTCGTTCAGGAGTTTTCGAGTGGAGAGATTGGAGGTCCGCTTGGCGGCAACCTCATAGAACCTCCGGGCTTCATACTCCATGGTCTCCACTTCCTTGCGAACCTGATCGACAGTCAGGAGGGGCGCGAGCCAGAGCGGTTTACGCGTCACGAATCCCTTCACATCCTGGCGACGAATGAAGGGGAGATTCTCTCCATGAGCAGCCCTGAAGGTTTCCATGAGACGGTGGGCATGTCCCAACTCCTCATCCCTCATCGCGATCAGAGTCTCTGCAGTCGACGGATACTGATCTTTCAGGCGCTCGGCGAACTGGTCGTAGATCCTTGAATCATCCTCCTCCGCATTGATTGCCAGAGCGAGAATCTCTTGTTCGTTAAGGTCGTTGAAGGAGCGGGCCATAGAGGTGGACACTTCCTATTCAGACTTTGAGGCTTCGGAGCGCAATTTCCCTCACTTGAGGATACTCCGGAGATCCTCCGGCATGCGTCCCTCGTAGAGCGCACGTCCGATGATTGCGCCATGGATTCCGGGAATGGTGGCTAGTTGGCGGAGGTCCTCCGGCCCGGAGACTCCCCCGCTGGCAATCAGATCACAAGGAACGGCTTCCGCCATCTCGTGCATGGCTATGAGATTCGGACCCTGAAGCATCCCGTCGGTGGCAATGTCGGTGTAGATAATGGTCCGGATGCCAGCATTCACAGCCTCACGGGCAAGATCAAGGGCGGTGAGTTCCATGGTCTCGACCCATCCTTTGACAGCCACCTTGCCATCCTTGGCATCAATACCTACAGCCAGTCGGGCTGGCCCGAAGGCTCCCGCCGCCTCGGCGAGAAATCCGGGTTCGGCAGCCTTGGTGCCGATGATGACCCGGCGAACACCGGTTGCAAGTCCGGCCTCAATCGATCCGGCATCACGCATCCCTCCCCCAAGTTCGCAAGGCACGGAGAGCGCCTTTGTGATTTCCCTGATGACCTCAAGATTGCGACTCTTCCCCTCGAAGGCCGCATCCAGATCCACAAGATGGATCCAGTCGGCACCTGCGGCCTCCCACTTGAGCGCCATGGCGACAGGATCGTCGCTATAAACGGTTTTTTTGGCGGCAAGGCCCCGCTCTAGGCGGACAATCTGACCACCCATCAGATCAATTGCGGGATAGAGTAGCATGTTAGTAAAAGTAAAAAGGCAGAATTAAAAATGAAAAATAAGTAACGGTACCGTGTATTCTACCGCAACGAAGAGATGAAGTTGCGGAGCATTTCGAGTCCGAGAGCCTGACTCTTCTCGGGGTGAAACTGTACGGCACTCAGGTTGCCTTTGGTCACACTCGCGGCGAATTCACCATCATAGTCGCAGGTTGACGTGATGACCTGCTCATCCTCGGGAACCGGGTAGTAGGAATGAACGAAGTAAAAATCGGGATTTTCACCCAAGCCCTTCATCAGGCGATCGGAGGGCTTGCGGACATGCAGTTGATTCCATCCCATGTGGGGAATCTTGAGTCCGGAAGTCTTGGAAAAGTGGATGACTTTTCCACGCAAAGCACCGAAGCCCTTAACCCCCGGAGATTCCTCGCTTGAATCAAAGAGCAATTGATACCCGAGACAGATGCCGAGATAGGGCTTGTCGGCGGCAATCCATCCCTTGATCACATCCCAGAGACCAGCCTCGCGAAGTTGGCGGGCACAATCCCCGAAGGAGCCCACACCAGGCACGACCAAGGCGGCGCATCCCGTGGTATCGGCTTCGCACAAGACATGGATGCACTCAGCCCCGGCATGCTCGATGGCACGCTGAACGCTTCGGAGATTACCGCTTCCGTAATCGACGAGACCCACCAAGGGGAGCTTACTCACAGCACACCTTTGGTGCTGGGGATTCCCTTCACGCGATCATCATGGGAAACGGCGACATCCAGCGCCCGCCCCAGCGCCTTGAAGATCGCCTCCGCCATGTGGTGGGCGTCACGTCCGGCAAGAATGGAGACATGGAGCGTCAGACCCGCCTGCACGCTGAATGCACGAAGGAACTCCTCGACGAGCTGGAAAGGAAAGAGTCCTATCGCCTCGACCCCGCGCGGAACCTCATAGACAAGATAAGGACGGCCACTGCAATCCACCACGACCCGGGCCAAGGCCTCATCCATCGGGACATAGGCGCTCCCGTAACGGCGAATCCCCGACTTGTCCCCTAAGGCCTTCGTGAATGCGGCGCCGAGAGCCAGTCCCACATCCTCGACGGTGTGATGATAGTCGACTTCGATATCCCCTTTCGCCTCGACATCCAGATCGATGAGGCCGTGACGGGAAAACAGGGTCAGCATGTGGTCGAAGAACGGGATCCCTGTCCGGACAGAGGATTTCCCCTCGCCGTCGAGTGAAATATTGAGCGTGATTTCGGTCTCGCTAGTCTTGCGATCGATGGATGCGGATCGGGCTGTGGCGGTCATGGCTTGGCGGGTGCTGCAGAGATCGGTGACGAGGTCGGATTTTTGGGTGTGACCGTGGTTGCTTGGGTTGCGGCTGGGGCAGAGGCTTGGGATTTGGCAAGATCTTCCAACTGAAGCTTCAGGCGGGTGTTCTCGATGTTGGCCGGCCATAGGGCCTGAGATTGGGTCAGTTGGTCCTGCGCCTCCTTCAACTTCCCCTCGGAGGCGAGTTTGGCACACTGGCTTGCTGAAGCCATCCCCTCAGTCATCGGGATTTTCTGAAGGGCAGTAAGGCGTGTTTTTTCAGCCGTGATCAATGCCTGAAGAGCATCCATCGATTCCTTGCTGTTCTGGAAGATCGGATAGAATTTTGAACCATCGGCCGTGGCGGAAGCAATGGCGTTGGTTGCGGAAACCTTCTCGTTTTGAAGGGCATCCCTGATCTCCCGCGCCTGATCAGCAGGCGCCTGGAGCAGTGAACTCTGGCGACGCTTGTCGATGATTTCGAAGTTGGTCTTCGCTAGGGAGAGTTTGTCCTGAAGTTGATCCAACTGGGTTTGGGCCAATGCGATCGCATTGGGCATCACCTCCGATCCCGGGAACTCCTTCTCAAGCAGTTCATAGGACTGGAGAGCCCCCACGGTATCTTTCGTTCCGGCCAACTCCTTCATCCCGGTAAACTTGATTTTTGCTCCCGATTGATAAGGATCGGCTGCGATCTGGGCGGCGGTGATCCATACCCCGGTGATCCGTCGATCTCCACGGCGGACGCGGGATCGTTCCTCTTCGAGAGAACGAAGATCATCACGCAGTTCCGAGATATGCTTCGAGTAGCGGTAGCGTGCCAGGAATTCGGGAATCTTTTTGTCGATGAGCAGGTCATAGAACGAGGAGTCTAGTACCGTGTCCGGTGTTGCCAGGCTACCAATTGCCTGGAAGGCTTTTTCGTCAGCGGGTATAGCGGCCATGCGGACGATCTCGTCGCGGGCATAAGACTTCTGATCCTTGATCGTCGGGGTCACATAATACTCGATCAAAACGGCATCAGGAGTCTCACTCAGGATCTCCCCCTTGATTTCCCTGCCATCTTTGAGGGTGATGGTGTCGGCCTTCAAGGCCACTGCCGATGAGGCAATGATCAGTGGGCACAGCAGGGTTAGGATACAACTCTTCATAAAATAAAAACGTTATCTGATTTTGTTCAGGAAACCATCCTCACTTTTCAATTTTTTGACCATGGCGGCAAGAAAGCGTTCTTGAAGCCGGATACGATCTCCCAACGATTCCTCGGAGGGCGTCTCCAGGGTGAAGGTCCTCGAGGCATGATAAAAATGCAGAAGGAATGCCTCCGGATGCCCTTTCATAAGATCCGGGGTGATGCGTCGACGTATCAGGCCGTTTCTGGCAGGGTGGCCATCGATCCTGCGGCGGGGATCAGCGGGCATCACGGATGCCAGTTCGGCGCAGAGGGATTCACCCCAGTGAGGCCGTTTTGCCGCAACCTCGTAGAGATAGAATCCTCTCGAATCGTAGTCCTCATGCAGGGTGGCTGCGGCATCAAAGCGAGCCTCCCTCATCAAGGCACGCTGTGCATTGATCTGAGGCACCTTCCTTGAATCATAGAAGCGGTTGAGATCTCGTCCCTCGGCATCGAAACGGATATTCCTCTCAAGTCCCCAGGGATTCAGGCAGGGAAAGATCATCCAATTCCAGGACTCCAATTTCGCGAGTGAGGCTTCGGCCCAACGTATCAGGCCTTCCACCGGGGCCGGTTCATCACCATGGATGCCTGCCGAGAGATAAACGGAGGGCATTTTCGGGTCAGGATGCTCCGACTGCACGACCATCAGGGGATATCCCTCGGCCTCACCGTATAATGATAAAGAAAGCGACGTACGACCTTTCACCACAGACAGCCACCGTTCCATCAGCAGGCGGTAATCCCTTACCTGATCAGGTAAGGGAGCTGTGCATGGAATCGATGGAGCGGTTGCTTTCTTCAATCAAATAAATCGAATTAATCAATAAAGCGTTTCTCGATGCCACCATAGGCATCGATCCGGCGATCCCGAAGGAAAGGCCAATGGGTACGCTGGGTGTCCATGAACTGCCGATCGAGCGCCACCACGAGCACGGTCTCCTTGTCGGCTGGAGCCTCGGCGATGATCTGACCATTGGGCGCGGCGACAAAGGTGCCTCCCCAGAACTCCAGCCCATCCCCGCCAGCAGGAGACTCATGTCCGATACGATTGACTCCACAGACATAGCAGCCATTGGCAAGCGCATGGGCACGCTGGGCGAGTTGCCAAGCGGCCTTCTGGTTTTCTCCATACTGCTTCTTCTCCGAGGGATGCCATCCGATTGCGGTCGGATAGAAAAGCACCTCTGACCCCTGCAGGGCTGTCAAGCGCGCCGCCTCGGGATACCACTGGTCCCAGCAGATCAGCACGCCGAGATCACCGGCACTCGTTTTCCAGTTGCGAAAGCCAAGATCGCCCGGGGTGAAATAGAACTTCTCATAAAAAAGCGGGTCATCGGGAATATGCATCTTGCGATACTTGCCGAGATACGCTCCATCGGCCTCGATAACAGCTGTCGTGTTGTGATAAAGGCCGGGCGCACGTTTTTCGAAGAGTGAGGCGATGATCACCACCCCGAGTTCCTTAGCCAGTTTGCCAAGCGATTTTGTGGTGGGACCCGGGATCGTCTCGGCGAGCTTGAAGTAGTCATGATCCTCGCTCTGGCAGAAGTATTCGCTCAAAAAAAGCTCCGGCAGGCAGACGACTTTGGCCCCTTTCTTGGCGGCGTCGCGGATCAGGCGGATAACTGTCTTCAGATTCTCCAAGGGGGAGCTGACACAGCGCATCTGCACTAATCCCACGGTGATCATGTCATGGGAAACCGGAGCTTCCTTGGAAGCTTTCGAAGTTTTGGGTGTTTTGGCTTTCTTTGGCACCCCTCTCTGCTACCCAATAGCTGTCCAATGAAAAAGACACTTTTCGCCTTATCCACGACATTGACCACCACTCTCTCCTCCACCCTCTTCATGGCCCCGGGTATCGCGGGAGCCGCAAACCCCGCCGAACCGATCAAGGACATCCGCATCGTCCTTCACACATCCAAGGGTGACATCCATGCGACCATGTACGCGAGCAAGGCCCCAATCACCGTCGCCAACTATCTGAACCTCGCTCGACGCGGCTTCTACGACGGAATCACCTTCCACCGCGTCATCCCCGATTTTATGATTCAGGGTGGCGATCCTACCGGCACCGGCATGGGTGGTCCCGGTTATAAGTTCGCCGACGAGTTCGCTCCCGGTCTCAAGCACGACCGTAGCGGTCTCTTCTCGATGGCCAATGCCGGCCCCGGCACCAACGGCAGCCAGTTCTTTATCACCCATGTCCCGACACCTTGGCTCGACGGCAAGCATGCCATCTTCGGTGCGGTCGATAGCCAGAAAGATCAGGATGTCGTGAATGCGATCAAGCAGGGGGACAAGATCACCTCGATCGAGATCGTCGACTCACCCGAGTCTCTCTTCGCCGCTCAGGCGACCCAGATCGCGGCTTGGAATAAGGTGCTGGGGAAGTGAGTCGGAGAAGCTGAAGACTCTAGCAGTTTAGGCTCTAGGATTTTAGAGACTCAAAGAAAGAGGCGTTGGCTCAGGAATGAGTCCAACGCCTTTTTTATTCCTAAAAAACCGCTGGTTCTCCTTCAGTGAGGATTTTGATTTTTCCGTCGATTCCCAACGACCGGGCGTGACCGAGCAATCGGTCGGGAGGTTCCTCCAACGGCTCAAATCCCAGCCTGAAGGTGCCATAGTGCATCGGTATCATCACATCGGCCTTGAGGGCGGTGAAGGCACGCAGGGCCTCCTCGGGATTCATATGAACATCCCTGCCTGTCGGAGCGTCGTAGGCCCCGATGGGAAGCAGGGCGATATCGATCTTGGAGTGCCCACCGATTTCTTCAAATCCGTCGAACCAGGCACTATCGCCGCAGTGAAAGATGGTGCGTCCCCCATACTCGATCAGGAATCCCCCGAAGCCACGATGCCGGTCATGCAGCACCCTGGCTCCCCAATGATGGGCCGGAGTCAGAGTGATCTTGAGGGAGCCTAGTTCCATGCTCTCCCAGCGCTTCAGCTCCTGCACGCGGTTAAACCCGAGCCCATGAACTAGGTCGCCGACATGTTCGGGCACGACGATTGGTTGATTGGAGGCCACGGCCCGGAGTGATTTCTTGTCGAGGTGATCGAAATGGGCGTGGCTGACAAGCACCAGATCGATCGCTGGAAGCTCATGGATCTCAAGGCCCGGTTCCTTCAGGCGTTTGATCACCTTAAGCCACTTGGCCCAGTTAGGATCAATGAGGATGGAATGCTCGGGCGTCTGGATCAGGAAAGAAGCATGACCGATCCAGGTGATGGCGATCTGACCCTCCGTGAGGTCAGGGAGCGTAGTCGTGGCGGTGACCGATTCACGCTTTGAAAAGAGGGAGGGGATGATCACCTCGGTCAGGAAGTTGCGCTTATGCCATCCCTGCCCGAGCTTCATCGAGACATGATTCTCGGGCCTTGTTTTGGGCTTTTTCTTAAGACCCGTCTTCATGGCGACACGTTTCTTGATGCTTGCGGTTCCTTGCTGGAGAAGTTTTTTGACCATGCTCGCCTTGTTTATGTCATAGAAAGGGTGGATGAGAACCGCCGAAAAGCAAAGACTGCGTGAGCGGATGAAAATGCTCTTCGCAAAGGGCCCGTCGGAAGGGAGCAAGCCACTGATGGAAAATCTTCTCCGACAGATTGACCGGAAAAATCCAACTTCTGTTCTCATCTATGCCCCCATTGGATGTGAGGCGGATCCGCGCGCGCTGATGGAGCTCGCACCGGAGCGGTCTTATCTTTTCCCCAAGGTCGCAGGGGATCATTTGAATATCTATCGCATGAACTCCAGAAGCCGCTGGATCACGGGTCCTTATGGCATCAGCGAGCCGGATCCGGAAAGCTGGGAACCTGCCAACCTCTCCGAGGTTGATCTGGCCGTGGTGCCGGGATTGGCATTCGATCCGAAGGGTGGACGACTCGGCAGGGGTAAAGGATTCTACGACCGACTCCTGAGCCATTCAGAGTTTCGGGGGATCAAGGTGGGACTTGCCTGGGATTGGCAGGTTGTGGACGAGGTGCCCTGCGAGAGTCATGACTCACTCATGGACCTTGTCGTCACGCCGACAAAGATCCATGAGACTGGGAGCACATTGGACAAACCGGAAGAAAGAGGGTAATTGCTAGAGTTTGGTACCGAAAACCTCATGGCCTACACCGAACTACCCACACCTTTTCAAAAGAAGACCTGCTGGGCAGCTCTCACTGCGCTCGCGGCCCTGGCATTCGTCGCGGTCATTCTTGTTGCCGGCTGGAGCATTGTTTCAGCTTGCAGTTACCTCAAGCCAGTGCTCACTCCGATAGCGATTGCAGCTGTGCTTGCCTACCTGCTCACCCCGGTCGTGGGTCTGCTCTGCAAATGGAAAATTCCCCGTACCTGGTCTGTGGTCATTGTCTTTGTCCTCTTCTCCGCTGGCCTGGCACTGATCGTAATTACCGTTGCCCCCTCGCTCGAACACCAGGGAAGCATCTTCGCCAGCCGCATTCCCGCTTACAGCCAGAGCATCGCCTCTCTCGCCAAGCAATCCGCCACCGAACTCCAGAGGCTGGCGGCCCTGAGGGCTTCCTCACCGACGCACGGTTCGCCACTCGCGGATTTAACACCCGAGAGCATCAAACTTTACGGGATCGAACTGGCGACCAATGGAATCTCCTGGATTCAGGAAAAACTACCGACCATCGCCTCTGCCACAGGAACTTTTCTGCAGAAAAGCATCGGCGGCGTCTTCGGTGTTCTAGGATTTCTTTTGAGTCTCATTCTGGTACCCGTCTTTCTCTTCTTCTTCCTGCTTGAGTCGCCGCAGATCGGCACGAATTGGAGTCGTTATCTCCCCCTCAGAGCCTCACCGCTCAAGGAGGAGATCGTCTCTCTCTTCAACGAGATCAATGACTACCTGATCCACTTCTTCCGTGGTCAGTTGCTGGTCAGCCTGATTGACGGCGCCATCGTCGGCACGGCTCTCTATCTCATCGTGCATCTCGATTTCTCATTCCTGATTGGGCTCATGGTCGGGATCCTATGCCTGATTCCCTATCTGGGCATGGTTCTCTGTCTGGTTCCGGCGCTACTGATTGCTTTGGCCCAATACGGGGACTTGTGGCATCCGACCCTTGTCCTGATTGTTTTCGTGGTGGCCCATAATCTGGATGGAATCTTCATCTCCCCAAAAGTCATCGGTGAGTCGGTGGGCCTCCACCCGATGACCGTCATTATCTCGGTCTTTGCCTGGACGATCGTCCTGGGAGGATTACTTGGCGCGCTTCTTGCCGTCCCCCTTACCGCAACGCTGAAGGTGCTCTTGCGCCGCTATTTCTGGGACCGTCCGCCGGATCAACCTGTTCAGCAGTCCTTGAACATCAAGGAAACGATCCAGGAGAGAGTCGAGAAAAAGAGTGCCTCCATGACGGTGGAACTGCCGCTCTGAGTCGTCAGACTCCGTCGGGAATGGGCGGTGGCATCTCGGTAAGACTCCGGACCAGTCCCAGCTTTTTGTAGAGAAGGCAGATTACAAATCCTGCAATACCTCCCCCGAGATGGGCGAGATGCCCGATCTGCCGCTCGATTCCGAGTAGCCAGAAGAGAAGGGATCCAACGATGACCAGCCAACCAAGGGTGGAGGCTTTCATTTTCACGGGGATCACGAAAAAGATGAGCGCGGTGATCTGAAGATTTGGAAAGAGCGTTCCGAAACCGACCAAGAGGGCACAGACCGATCCAGAAGCCCCCACCAGATCGACGCTGCCAGGCGTTGCGATCGTCTGGAGAATCCCCCCGAACAGAGCCCCACCGAGATAGAGTAGCAGGTAGCGGAACGGACCCAATAACTCCTCAAGGAGGGGACCCGTGAACCAAAGTGCCACCATATTCACGGCGAGATGCAACAGGTTGCCGTGAAGAAAGGCATGCGTGAGCAACTGCCACCATTCCCCGCCGTCCAACCCCTCGCGACTGAGCGCAAGATAAGGAAAGAGAGAACAATCAAAGAAGAGCCGGAAGAGTTCCTCCGAAAGAAACAGTGTCAGGTTGATCCCAAAAAGAATCGCCGTGACAGGAGAGCGACGCAGGCGGTCCATCATCCCGGGAAGAGCAATCAGCGCGACTTCGCTGCTGGCGCAAGCACGGGAAGCGCCGCCGGCCTGAGCGAAAAGGTCAATGGGAGATAACCGACCATTTCGCCATCGAGCTCATAAGGAACCGGCTCTTCGGAAGAGAGTTCGAGGGATGATGTCTGGAAATACTCCACATCCTTCAGTTCCGTATGCTGACCCATCAGAATGGCATGCATGTAACGAAGGAGATCCCAGGGACTCTGACTCTGGAAAACAAGGACATCCAACAACCCGTCCACCGGCGATCCCTTTCGGAACATCGTGAACGGGCCGCCGTAAAAACGACCATTTCCCAACAAGACAAACGATCCCGTCCTCAAAGCCCCGTCATGGCCTTTCAACGTGATGGGAGGTGGCGTTTGCCCAGCCACCTGCGCCAGCGAGAGAAGATAACTCAGGGGACCAAGGGCTTTCTTTGATTCCCTCGTGGTTCGCCTCACCACCTCGGCATCGAGTCCCACACCGGCCAACTGGACGAAACAGCGTTCCACCCCTTCCGCAAAGCAGATCGGGAGATCCAGATGGCGAACCTCACCATTCATGATGATTTTCCAGGCCTTCTCCAGGGCGTTCATCGGAATGCCAAGTTCGACAGCAAAGACATTCATGGTGCCGACAGGGAGAATGCCGAGCGTCACATCCTTGCCCCCCGAGGACATGATGCCGTTCATCACTTCGTTGATGGTGCCATCCCCTCCGGCGGCGACAATCGTCGAGAATCCCTCCGCCACGGCACTCCTCGCGATTTGCTCCGCATCTCCAGGCGTGGTGCTCAGACGCATCTCCACATCCCCGGCAATCTCACGGATTCGTTCGGGAAGACGCCCCGCCTTGTCGCTATGGGCTGCTGGATTAAGGATAATAAGAGGATTCTTCACACTTCACAATTGCTGCAGGACACTTAAGTTGTTCGGGTGCGTCCGATTGCCAAGCCCTTTCTTTTCTTTGGGACGATTCTTTTCGGGATTTTCCTGCTCCTAGTGGTTGCGGTGAATCTCTCCCTTCAACTCCCCAGCATCAAGGATCGGATCCAAACATCCCTTTCAGCAGCTCTCGGAACTCCGGTTTCGTTTAAGAGCGTCTTCATGAATCCAGCAGGCGGCATTCGCCTCAGCGAACTCGTCTTAAGCCCGAATGCACATCTTAAAACAGCCTCCGCCGAGACACTTACGATCTATCCTTCATGGGGCAAACTGCTGAAGGGAGAACTCTCACCTTCGGACATCTCGCTCAAACACCCAACAGCCATCGTGATGGTTAGATCAACGGACACGCCGACACTTCCTGCACCCATCAATTCCCCTCTCCCTTCCCCATCATTCCCCACCTCCTCCTCTCCCCTAAACTCCCAGACGTCCGGGGCGCGAACATCCACCCCCTTAAATGGTCTTGCTGACTTGCTCCCCTGTCTTTCGCTCTATCATGGCGAGTTTTCCCTCCTCGATGCCAATTCTCATCCGGTTCTCCAGTTAAACGACGTCAATACTCGCGAAGAGAAAGGAGGCCTCAAAATCATGGCGACTACGGCCCTCATCAATGACTCCCTGATTCTTCATCATCTCGATGCAAATGCCGAAGCAGATACGGAAGGATCATCCCTTTCACTTCAAAACATCTCCGCGACCATGGGAGAGGGACGCGTCACCGGCACGCTCCGATGCGGCCTGCCACCCGGGGCGCCCTCATATAACGCCAACCTTCAACTCACGGGAGCCAGGTTGAGCAAACTCCTTGCCGATGCTTCCTTCGGCACTTCCTCGGCGGAGGGATCTATCGACGGTGATCTTATCCTTGAAGGCACCGCCGGCATCGGAGCCACCATGACCGGCAGGGGATCCCTGCACTGCAAGGAAGCCGTAATCGAACCGGTGACCTTCCTGAAACAGATCGGCCAACTGCTCAATGTGGATGAATTAAAGCTTCTGAAACTCGCCGAGGGGAAGTGCCTTTTCCGCATCGACGGAGGTCATGTCGTGATTGACGAACTCTTTCTCCGATCGGAGAACTTGATCCTCTCCGCCAAGGGGCCCGTCCAGAACTCCGGTGAGCTCAATTTGGAATCCAGGTTGCTGTTTAATCAATCCCTCACGGGTCGACTCCATGGTCTCCTGGGATCCCAGCTGACCCCGGCGCCCGAATCAGGCTACTCCCAAGTGACCTTCCATGTGTCGGGTCCCGCCTCCAATCCAAGGACGGATCTTATCGAGCGTCTTACCGGAATTCATCTCGGTGGGAATCTGGGGGGATTGGGCGGCCTTCTGCAGGGGCTTTTCGGAAAACCTGCTCCCCAATCGCCATCTCCTTCACCTCAACCGCAGGCACCATCACCGGCACCTTCGCACTGAGACCAAGACATGCGCGTGATTGCAGGCTCGGCCGGAGGACTCTCACTTCAGCCTCCAGGTAAAAATACCAGGCCCACCATGGATCGGGTGCGGGGTGCCATCTTCTCCTCGCTCGGCGAACGTGTCCCCGAGGCTCGCGTTCTGGATCTCTTTGCGGGAAGCGGAGCTTTGGGGATCGAGGCCCTGAGCAGAGGTGCCTCCTCAGCCACCTTCGTGGAGTCCCACGGACCGACAGCAGGCCTGATCAGGAAAAATCTCCAATCGACCAAACTCGATCGACTTCCAGGAACTGTTCAGCAGATGGATGCCTTTCGCTTCCTTGATCTTTACGTTGAGGAGGAGGGATTCGACCTGATCTTTGCCGACCCTCCCTATCTCAAGGATACAAGACCTTCGGCCGGTGATGTGACCAACCTGGCCGACATGCTCCTTGGTCATCCGAATCTTGCGAAGACACTCGGTACCGAGGGGCTCCTCATTCTGGAATGTGAGCGCCGACAACCGCTCCCATCCCTCACATCTCCCATCTCTTGGGAGATCCTCTCCGACCGCAGTTACGGGGAGTCCCGTATCCTGATCCTTCGCCAAGCATCATGAGAAAGCTCTCCCTCTTTCTCTACAATCTGCTCTTCGTTCCGATCCTGATGGTTCTTCTGCCGGGTTATCTCATCCGTATCCGGAAGCGCGGCGGATATGGAAACAAGGCACTCCAGCGCTTCGGCATCTTCGATCGGGAAACTTCTGCCCGGATTGGCCGGAAAAGAATTTGGATCCATGCCGTGAGCGTCGGTGAGGTCGGCGTCGCACTGAAATTCGCCACGGAGTTTCACGGACGGGATCCTCAGGCACGATTCCTGATCAGCACAACGACCTCCACTGGGCTCGCTATTCTCGAGAGATCAGCCTCCGAGTGGATGGAACCGATTGCCAATCCGATTGACCTGCCGATCATCACCTCTCGACTGATCCGACGACTTCACCCTTCGGCACTACTGATGGTGGAGGCCGACCTCTGGCCCAACCGCATCGCTGCCTGCAAAGAGCTCAGAATTCCCGTCGCCCTACTCAATGCACGACTCTCGCCACGGTCTGAAAGGCGTTTCCGCATGGCCCGTGCCTTCACGGCTCCTTTTTTCAACCAACTCGACCTGATCACGCTGACTGATCCCGTGGATGAGGATCGATGGATCTCGCTCGGGGTGAAGCGGGAACTACTTCACCTGACGGGCAACATCAAACACGACTCCAAGAATGAATTGAGCATCTCCCGGAGCAGCGATCCTATGTTACTGGCTGCGAGCACCCATGAGGGAGAGGAGAAAGAAGTCGCAACGGCATGGCTGACGTTGAAAAAGGAATTTCGAAACCTGCGTCTGGTCATCACTCCCCGCCATGTGGAAAGGCGGGAAGAAATTCGCCACACGCTTAAGATTCTTGGTATTCCCTGCCATCTCAGGTCCGAAGGGGCAGATCTTTCCGAAGAGCCACTCCTCCTCGATACCACCGGAGAACTCAGAGCTTGGTATTCCAAGGCTACGATCGTCTTCGTCGGCAAGAGCCTCCCCTGTTCCGTCAACAAGGGGGGCCAGAACATGATCGAGCCTCTGCAGGCCGGAGCGCCGGTGCTGATCGGCCCTCATACCGGCAACTTCGAACCGCTCGCCACGCAACTCTGCGAGGCGGGTGCCGCCATTCGGGTGAGAAACTACGCCGAGGTTATGACTGCAACCCGACTCCTTTTGGTTGATGAAAAACAAAGATCCTCCAGGGTGGCCTCGGCACAAAAAGTACTCCAACCCCACCAGGAAGCCACGGTTCGAAATTGTGTTTTAGTGGAAGGATTGATGAACGAATTCACGCCTCATCATTCATAATTGGCCCTTCGTACTTTTTCCCCCTCTACTCTTCGCTTCCTTCCCAGAAGAGCCGAGCGGCTCGGGACCAGTCGCGCTCGGCAACCCTTGCCCGAGAGGCTACGCCCATCCGCTTGCGTAGTTCTTCATCCTCGACCAACAGCCTGACCGCGGAGGTAAGTGCATCGAGATCGAGTCCCTTGGTGACTCTTCCGTCGACTCCCTCCTCAACAAGATCCTTCGGACCTCCGATATCCGAAACGATGACCGGGAGTCCGCTCGCCTGAGCCTCGATGACCACATTGCCGAAGGTATCGGTCGTGCTGGGGAAAACAAAAAAATCGGCGGAGGCATAGGCGCTGGCCAACTCCTCCTTGTGCAGGCTTCCGGTATAGATTCCCTCGGGTAGCAGCTCCTTCATCATGGCGGCATAAGGGCCATCACCGACGATCAAAGGCCTGACCTTCACTCCCGCAGCCAAGAGACGGCGGCAGGCGGCGGCAAAGAGATCGAGATTCTTCTCTCGCGAGACTCGCCCCACGTAGAGAGCTCCCACCTCACCATCACGAAGACCACGCTTCTTCCAGAAATCAGGCCTCCTCTTCTCGGGGTGGAAGAGGCCCGTATCGAGACCACGTGGGAGAATCTTGAGTTTCTCGGGAGCAATACCTCGATCGATCCAGCACTGACGGTAATGGTCGGAGTTCACATAGACGGTATCGAGCTGTGAGTAGAACCAGTGCATGTAGTTCCAGGTCAACGACTCCATCAGCCCGTCCTCGGTGAGGATGCGGACATACTCGGGAAAGTCGGTATGATAAATGCCGGCGGTGGGAAGACCAAGCACTCGTGCGGCTCCTAGGGCAGCCAAACCCACGGGGCCGGGAGTACTGATGATCACCTCGGTGAAATTTCCCGTCTGCAGATGATCGATGATCTGAAGCAAGGGAGGGAAGCTGAGTTTCTGCAATTCATATTCCGGCAACGCAAACTCCCCGATCGGAGGAAAGTTCTTGAGTGGAATCCCGGGGACATCGACCTCGTGGCGGGAGACCATCACCTCGACCCCGTTGCCATTGGCTGCGATTGCAGCGCTCATTTTCTGGATTGTCGTGGAGACGCCGTTCACGTCATCAAGGGTGTCGGTGAACCAGGCACGGCGATTATTGGATAACTCGGGGGCGATCGTTCCACGCATCGTGCGGGAGGCCTCCCTGAGGCGGTGACGGGGAGGAGTGCGGAATGCGTAAAAATAAGGACTGAGCAGTGCCACCAGCGGGATAACGGGCCCGACCATTTGAATACTCTCGAGGAAGCGTCCGTCGAGCAACTGCTCGAGGAACTGCATCGTGAGCCTGTAGGCAAGACGGCTCGCCATCATGTTCGCCATGAGGAAGGCTCTGCGGCTGGTATCCTCGACCCCCTCGAGTTCCTTGTTCAGCTCCGCCCGCATTTCAGGCTCGTTCAAGGCGCCGGAAAGTTCTTTCCAGAGCGAGCGTGGCCCGGGATTGGCGAGCTCGAAAATCTTCCCACTGGCGATCCCCTGGGCAAGAAAGGCGAATTTCTCACCCGGAGAGAAGACCGTCGGATCCTTCCCCTCCATGAAACGGGCAAAAGCCTTCTCGACGAGACGGATGGTTGGAGATGCGGCGTGACCCTCAAGACGCTTCTTGGCGTAGGAAAAGGCTACCTGATAGGTGTCAAGCGCCGCTCGAAGTGGATTGCCCGAGTCGCCACGAGGTTCGCAACGACCCTCCCTGATGTGCCGAAGCAGATGAACCGCATCCCGGGCTTCCGGGGTCTCCGTGTAGGTCTTGCCGGGAATCGTCCCGCCGTGATCGTCCGATCCGCCCACCCAGACCTTGCGCCATGGCTCATCGTGCGTCGCCAGCAGACCGGTCATGAGCGTGAATCTCTCAATATCTGAAGGGTTCAGGTCGTAAAGATAGCGGGTCACCCCGCCAAGAAAGGCACCGGCACCACCATTGATCCCCTCGAAATTCCGAAAGAGTAACGCCAGCTTCATCAGGTGGACGGGCCTTAGCTTGTGAGAAAGTCCATGGAGGCATTGGGCCACGCCATGAGCGAGGTCATTCTGAACAAGGTACTGCTGAAGCTCGTAGATGTTGGTCTTGAGCGCCTGGATCTCCACATGTTGGAACTCCGTGAGCCCCCAGACCAGAATCGAGACACGGCAACCATCCTCGGGAAAAACAGCCGTCACCGATTCGCTGATAAAGACCCCGGGCAGGTGTGCGACTTCCAGGCATCCCTCGATCGAGTCGTCATCGGTGAAGGTGAAGAAGTCCATCCCGGCACGACGAAGCTTCTCAAGCAAAAGATGCGGATCGGAAACACTCGCCGGAACATTCAACCGGCGTAACAGCCACTCCGGGGAGCGAAGGCTGTGACGGGTATGGAGATGGAGGTCGATTCGAGCCATGAAATTCAGATTCTTTAATGACCGCTACTGCGCCATTGGTCGAGCCATCTTGCGTAAGTCGTCACTTGCCGTGTCTCGACAGCCCTCCTGATGCAGGAGAGAGCATGATCGCGTATCACCTGATGATCCCAGTCGGGAGGGTGAAGTCCGATCCTAAGCAAGGGACTTTCGCACAGGGCGTGAAGAAGCATCTCGTTCCAGAGAAGACTCACTCCGCGGCGCCAAGGAGCCCTTACACTGTAGACCATGCTACGAGCAGGGAATGAGTCACCGTTCTTGCAATCAATCAACTCACCAATCCGGGTCGTGTAATCAAATCCCGCATCCCTGACCGCCAACTCGGCTTGCTCCCCAAGCAACCACGCTGGGGCGATGAATCCTCTGGGGCTGATGCCACAGGACGCAAGAGCTCTTTTCCCCTCTAATAGTAGCGAAGAAGCCTCATCCTTCGACAGATCATAGAACTCCCCCTCGCCGGCAGTATAGGAACGAGTGATCATTCGGGTCGCCAGTCCCTCCTGCTCTTTCTTTGGCCTGAGATGATAAAATCCATGCAGGACGGCTTCATGTCTCTCGTGTCCCGGAGCCTCATCACTCTCTTGGTCCGTGATTTCACGAAGCCACTCACCGAACTCCGAATCGGCATCGATCCTCCCTTTGTGATGATGGTCTGGAATCACGAGTAGCGAAGTCACGGGCACCCCCGTTGCCTCGAGATCTCGCAGCATGTCATCAACGCGCGTCCTGGTTAAGGTCGAGACATCGTGGATCGAGACCACCAGCGAGGGAACCAAGGCACTTCCCCCTGCTGAGGAAGGCTTCCGCGAATGCTCGGGGGAATGGGGTTGGGATGGTGCAGTTTGCATTGGCCGCAGGGTGTGTTATCTGATGTAGTCAAGAGCTTCACGCAATGCCAGACGAGACACCCGATTCACCAAACAGCAACTCCTCCAAGCCGAAGCGCCCACCCGGTGCTCCCGAGCCTCAGTTTAACTGGCGCGGCCTGCTCCTCTTTGCCATTGCTTTCGCTCTCATCGGCGGTGCCTTCCTGTTCCGGGGATCCAGCATGGTCGCGACGGATGAGATCAGTCTGCCTAAATTCGAAACCCTCCTGAAGGAAGGGAAGATCATCTCCACCCCCGACAAGCCGATGGCCCTGGTTATTGAGGAAGGTCGCAATACCCAGTACCTTTCGGGCTATTATCGGAAAAAAGCCGTTCCTCCAGCCACCGAGGAGATTCCTACCCCGTTCAAGACCTCGGTCTACATGCCCTTCAACGGCACGACCTTGGAGAAGGAACTTGCCGCCGCGGGCATCACCCCCGATGTCCGTCCCGAGTCAAACATGGTCGCCTCGACCATCCTGAACATCCTGCCGATCGCCCTTTTCCTCGTCGTGCTTTACTTCTTCTTCCGTTCCCAGATCAAGATGGCGGGACGTGGTGCCATGAACTTCGGCAAGAGCAAGGCCAAGATGCTCGCCAAGGAGAAGAACAAGATCACATTCAAGGATGTCGCCGGCGTGGAAGAGGCCAAGGACGAGGTTCAGGAACTCGTCGAGTTCCTGAAGGATCCCAAGAAATTCCAGAAGCTCGGCGGTCGCATCCCGAAGGGTGTTCTCATGATCGGCTCCCCGGGAACGGGCAAGACTCTGCTCGCGCGCGCCATTGCTGGCGAAGCCGACGTCCCGTTCTTCAACATTAGCGGATCGGATTTTGTCGAAATGTTCGTCGGCGTGGGCGCCTCGCGCGTCCGCGATATGTTCGAGCAGGGTCGCAAGAACGCCCCCTGCCTCATCTTCATCGACGAGATCGACGCCGTGGGCCGTCATCGCGGCCATGGAGTCGGCGGCGGCCATGACGAGCGTGAACAGACACTCAACCAACTCTTGGTCGAGATGGACGGCTTTGATGCTCAGGATGGCGTTATCATCATCGCTGCCACCAACCGTCCCGACGTCCTCGATCCAGCCCTCCTGCGCCCCGGTCGTTTTGACCGACAGGTGACCGTCAGCCTCCCCGATGTGAAGGGTCGCGAAGAGATCCTCCGCGTCCATGCCAAGAAGGTGAAGCTCTCCGAATCAGTCGACCTGAGCCTGATTGCTCGGGGCACACCCGGTTACTCCGGCGCAGAACTTGCGAATGTCCTTAACGAGGCCGCCCTGATGGCTGCCCGCAAAGGACAGGTGGCGATCGAACAATCCGACCTCGAGGAAGCACGAGACAAGGTCCGCTGGGGCAAGGAACGCCGCAGCATGGCGATGAGTGAGAAGGAGAAAACCTCCACCGCATGGCATGAAGCGGGCCACGCACTTCTTAACGTAGTGGTCGACCACAACCACCCGCTTCACAAGGTGACCATCATCCCCAGAGGCCAATACCTAGGCGCCACCATGTATCTTCCCGAGGGCGACAAATACGCCACGCAGCGGAAGGAGGCTCTCGCCATGCTCATCATGACCATGGGAGGACGCATCGCGGAGGAGATGTTTACCGGAGATGTCTCCAATGGAGCCTCCGGCGATATCGCCCAGGCCACCAAGCTTGCACGCCGCATGGTCTGCGAGTGGGGAATGAGCAGTCTCGGAATGATCCGCTTCAGCGACGAAAACGAAATGGTCTTCATGGGGCGCGACGCCGGTCGCTCCCGCGAATACAGTGAATCGACGGCCCAGCAGATCGATGGCGAGGTCAAACGACTCATCGACGATGCTTACCGTCAGGCGACCGAGATCCTTGAGGCCCAGAAAGAGAAAGTGAAACTGATTGCCCATGCCCTCTTGGAATTCGAAACCCTCGAGGGCTCACAGGTTGAGGATCTCATTAATCTCGGCTACATGCGCAACCCTCCTGTGATTGCCCAGAAGCCGCCTCCTCTCCCGCCACCACCTACGGACACCCCATCCGCTGAGGTGAGCAAACCGATCGAACCCGACTACCCCACAGGTGGTCTGGCGGCTCCGGTTCCGGCTTGAAATCACTTCCCCCCCGCAGCAGGATCGGTGAAATGAAACGTCATCTTCCCCTTCTCTCGCTCGCAGGTCTCATTGGTTCCGCGGTTTCCGCAACCGCCCACCCTGCCCAGTGCCACTCCATGGATTTGGGAGGAGTAACTCAGGCAGGTTTCCTTCACCCCTTCACAGGCCTTGATCATCTGCTTGTCATGGTTGCCGTGGGTCTCTGGGCTGTTCAGATCGGCGGTCGCGCTCTCTGGCTTCTACCCTGCTCTTTTGTCGGCACCATGATTCTGGGAGGGGGCATTGGACTCGGTGGGGTTCATCAGCCCTTGATCGAACACGGCATCCTTGCTTCGATCGTTCTGCTTGGTGTGGCTCTTGGAATCGCATGGCGTCCGTCAGTCTTGGTCTCCGCCCTTTGCGTTGGGGCCGCAGGACTCTGTCATGGCTACGCACACGGATCGGAGATGCCATCCG
>Ga0208872_1000569_pt1 | contig 25903 bp, 34 predicted proteins | sample CryBogCBH12Aug08_FD_185508 | JGI IMG/M metagenome (GOLD analysis project Ga0208872, IMG submission 185508) | Freshwater microbial communities from Crystal Bog, Wisconsin, USA - CBH12Aug08 (SPAdes) | ecosystem: Environmental > Aquatic > Freshwater > Lake | place: Crystal Bog, Wisconsin, USA...
CACGGGTGCAATTACGCTTGCGGGTACGCTTGCTATTGCCAACGGCGGCACGGGACTTACGGCTCTTGGCACAGGCGTTCAAACTGCTTTAGGGCAAAACGTCACTGGGACAGGCGGGATTGTACTGGCAACTTCGCCAACGCTTGTAACTCCGGCTCTTGGAACTCCGTCTGCTGCTGTTCTTACAAATGCCACAGGGCTTCCATTAACCACGGGCGTTACGGGTACGCTTGGAACTTCAAATGGTGGCACAGGTTTAACAACCTTTACTGCGGCGAATAATGCCATATATTCCACATCTGCCTCAGTGTTGACGGCGGGAACATTACCAGTTTTAGCGGGCGGTACAGGTGTTACCACGTCTACAGGTACTGGAAATAATGTTCTTTCAAATTCTCCTACTCTTGTAACTCCAGCCCTTGGCACTCCAGCATCCGGCGTTATGACTAACGTAACGGGTCTTCCATTAACCACGGGCGTCACAGGCGTGTTGCCGACAGCCAATGGCGGCACTAACCTCGCGTCGTTCACGTCGGGTGGCGCTGTATATGCGACATCGACTACAGTTCTTACAACCGGCACATTACCGATAACGGCGGGTGGCACGGGCCTCACATCATTCGGCACGGGCGTTCAAACTGCTCTTGGCCAGCCTGTCACTGGTTCAGGTAGCATTGTGCTGTCAAACTCGCCAACATTGGTAACGCCGGCCCTTGGAACGCCTTCCGCGGCTGTTTTAACCAATGCAACCGGCCTTCCATTATCAACGGGGGTGACAGGAACACTTGGTGTAACCAATGGTGGCACGGGAACATCAACCGCGTTTACTGCCGGCTCCGCAATTTTTGCCGGTGCTTCAGGCGTATACACACAAAATAATGCCAAATATTTTTGGGATAATACCAATTATCGTCTTGGCTTAAATACTGCCACGCCGATAACAACATTGACGGTTGTGTCAGCAACTCAAACTACTACACCGTCCGCTGCTCTCCCGGCTGGAACTGACTTATATATTGTTGGCGCGAATGCTGCCAATACACGCATTACACAAGATGCTTACGGAACGGGTGCTTACGGTGTATACACGGCGCGTTCTGCTCGCGGCACCGCAGCATCACCAACAGCGTCTCAATCTGGCGACTTTTTGGCTCAATTTACGGCCCGCGGATATGGCGCGACAGCATTTGGCGCGTCATCTACCGGCTATTTTGCTTTAACTGCGGCTGAAAATTTTACCGATACTGCCCAAGGCACATACGCGTCACTTTATACAACAGCAACAGGCACAAACAGCGCGACTGAATCATTCCGCGTGGGGCCATCAGGACAAATTGGGGTAGGCGCTGGGGCAATCGCTTACGGCAGTTCTGGGCAGTTTCTTACATCTGGCGGCGCATCGGCATCGCCATCTTGGACAACTGTTTCATTGTCCACTTTGACCGGCACGGTTCCTGTTGCCAACGGCGGCACCGGATTGACGTCCTACACGGTCGGTGACCTCATTTACGCATCAGGCACCACGACGCTTTCCAAATTGTCTGACGTCGCCACCGGTGCGGTTTTGGTTTCCGGCGGTGTCGGTGTTGCGCCATCCTACTCGACGACGCCAACCGTCACGTCTTTGACGACGGGCAGCATCAGCAATAGCGGCAACATCACATTTACTGGGTCTGGGTCGTTTTTCCTTGCAGACTTCACCAATGCGACATTGACATCGCGCTTTGCCTTCCAAACCAGCACAGCCAACAGCACGACCGGCATCTATGCCCTGCCATCTGGCACCTCAACGGCGGCGTCTTGGCAAGCAACGAACAATTCTAATCCAACCAACGCATCAAAGATTTTGATCGCGACAAACGGCTCGACCGATGTTCAGTTGGTGTCCGGCATCAACGGCACAGGCACATATTTGCCGCTGTCGTTCTATACGAACGGTTTGGGACAGTTTGCGATTAATACGTCTGGCGCGTGGGGCATTGGCTCTGTTGCGGCGGCAACAGTCAACTACGGCACGACAGGCCAAGCCTTTGTGTCCGGTGGCCCGTCAGCGCCCCCGACATGGACAACGATTACAGCCGGTGCGACAGGCGGTGGAACGGATGCTATTTTCTGGAACAACGGACAAACTGTGAATACGTCTTATAGTATACCTGCTAATACTAACTCAGGAACCTTCGGACCCATTGTTATTTCTTCCTCCGCCACGATCACTATTCCAGCATCTTCAACTTGGACCGTAATATGAGCATTTCTAATCTTACAAAAAATGAAGCAAAAACAGCATTTAACTATGTTGATGGTGTTCTTTTATGGAAACCCCGCAATATAAATAAAAATTGGGATACGCGTTGGAGCGGGAAACCTGCTGGGCGAACTAAATCTGATGGCCGTATGGATATTTCTTACGGTAATAAGCGCATAAAATATCACAGAGCAGTTTGGAATTGGTGGTTAGGCCATATTCCTGAAGATATGGAAATTGACCATATAAATGGCAATCCATCAGATAATCGTATTGAAAATCTTAGAATGTGCAGTCACCAAAACAATATGTTAAACCGCAAAATTCAATCCAATAATAAATGTGGAAATAAAAACATTTATTTTCGCAAAAACCGTAATGTTTGGGTTGTAGACATTAGCAATAAAGGAAAAAGGTTTGTTCAAGAATGCAAAACACTGGAAGAAGCAAAAGAAGTAGCATATAATGTACGTATGGAATTGCATGGGCAGTTTGCTAATCACGGCCAACATCTGGCGGAGGCGGCATAATGGGCAATTTAACACTCAACGGATCATCGTCAGGTCAAATTACCATTTCCCCACCAGCGGTTGCGGGAACGAATACGATCACGCTTCCTGCTGTGACGGGAACCATGATTACGACCGCCTCGTCTGCTGCATTGCCGGTTTCTGCTATCAATGCAACTGGGACGCCATCTTCCAGCACATATCTTCGTGGTGATGGGGCATGGGCTGGAGTTTCCGCATCGGGCCAGTTGGTTAAAATTTCAATTCTTACTTCTGGGACGTCTTTTACAACCCAAGCATCCACAACGCATATGTGGGTAGAGTGCGTCGGCGGTGGCGCTTCTGGCGGAGGCAATAATAACGGTCAAGGAGGCGCTGGCGGTGGCGGCGCTGGTGGATACTCTGCAAAGTATTTCACCGTTACAGGTAATACCGCATATACCTATGCAATTGGAAGCGGGGGTGCGGCAATTGCTCAAAATAGCGTAGTAACAGGAAATTCTGGTGGCAGTAGCACATTTACGGTTGGTGGTACAACTATTACCGCCAGTGGTGGGTCTGGCGGCGGGAGCAGCAATGGCTCTGCTATTGGATATGGTGGTGCCGGTGGTTCTGCTTCTAATGGCGATATAAATACTTATGGAACAGCAGGAACTCCGGGTGTAAGCAATTCCAATTCGCCTTATGGGTGCGGAGGAACTGGCGGAGGAAGTATTTTTGGCGGCGGTGGCGCAGGGTCACAAAATGGTAGCCCTGCGGTTGGCAGTGGAAATGCTTATGGCGGCGGTGGCGGTGGTGCATCTGCTTCTCCAAGCGGCGCTGGGGCGCAAGGCGTCATTCGTGTTACGGAGTACACCTAATGACTATTTCACTCACTAATCAACGCGCTGCCCTTGTTGATGCAAACGGCATCGTCCAGAACGTCATCGTTTGGGACGAAACTTGTGTTGCGCCTAATGGCTTGACGCCTATCGTGGTTGATAACACGGTCAGCGTTTCCATTGGCTTCAAGCACAATAGCGACAACACATTCACCAATCCAAACCCACCTGCGCCACCCGCACCTGCCCCACAACCGACACTTGCGGAATTACAAGCGCAGTTGGCCGCATTGACCGCACAGATCAACTCATTGGCGGGGGCTAAGTAATGACTGCTACACTTCAAACCACTAACATCCAAAACGCTACCTCCTCCACGACCAATCTTGCATTGGATACATCAGGCAACGTGACTGTCGGCAGCAGTCTGACGGCTGCAAACAACATCACGGCCACATCTGGCACGGTGGTGATGGCGTCTTCGTTTTTGCGGAACAAGATCATCAATGGTGCGATGCAGATTGCTCAGCGCGGTACGTCTGCTACAGTCACGGCAGGAACTGCTGTTCCAACTGCATCAGCAGGGTTTCCATGTGTTGATCGTTGGTTCGTTTATTCAACCGGCGCTAACGTTACCGCCGCCCAAGTGGCGGGTAGTGGCAACAATAAAAACTTGTTGCAAATTACTGGCGCAGCATCTGTAACGGCAGTTGGTGTTGGCCAAAGAATTGAGCAACTTAACTCTTACGATTTGGCTGGCCAAACATGCACATTGTCAGTTTATATGGCCAATAGCGTTTTGACTACGGTGACATGGACAGCATCATATGCAAACACTGCGGATACCTTTGGAACAATTGGGACGCCATCAAAAACCCAAATTGCAACGGGGACTTTTACGGTTTCATCTTCGCTGACCCAATACACAACAAACATTTCAATTCCATCAGCAGCAACGACTGGTATTGAAATTTTGTTTACTGTCGGGGCGCAAACAAGCGGCACATGGACAATTGGTTTAGCCCAATTTGAAGTCGGCTCCGTCGCCACACCGTTTGAACGGCGGCAGTATGGGCAGGAGTTGGCTCTGTGTCAGCGGTATTATGAAAAGACTTATGACATAACCACAGCGCCGGGAACGGTAACAAACAATGGCATTTTGTCTATGATGTCATTTGCTTCAAAAACAATTAGAACGGTATGGAAATTTGCGGTTTCAAAAAGAACCGCTCCAAGCATTACTTTTTACAATCCTAACAATGGAAGCACAACAAATCCATTTAGAGATTTTGATAGCAGCACAAATTATAATGGCGGAACCGACGCAATTGGGACTGATAACGTAACTGCTTCTTGGTATTATGCCGCAGGAGGCGGGAACACAAACGGTGAATGGGGCGGCGTCCATATAACTGCATCGGCGGAGTTGTGATTATGTATAGCAACGCTCAGTACACAAAAGACACGGCAGGTAATCAAAACGCCATCCGCGTTGACATCAACGGCGTGACCAGTTTCGTGCCTCTTGATCCGAATAACACCGACTACGCTGCCATCATGGCCCTCGTCGCAGAAGGCAAACTTACCATTGGAGCCGCACAATGAGCATTATTTTAAGCGGACAGGTTGGCGAAACTTTCCCGACGTGGACAACGGCGACGCGACCTGCGACGCCTAACCAAAGTCAAATGGGGTTTAATACGACCACAGTCGCTCTTGATGTGTGGAATGGCTCCGCATGGGCCAGTATTCCTATGCCGACCAGCCAAGGCTCGTCGGGGCAAGCGTTGCTCTCTGGTGGTTCCGGTTCCGCTCCTACATGGGGGTCGGCGGGACTTTCTACTCAATCTGTTCAAACATCCAATTTCACTGCGTCTGCAGGATACATTTATCCTGTCAACACAACGTCCAGCGCAATCACAGTTACGCTTCCTGCATCGCCTGTTGCGGGTAATCAGATAACTATTGTTGATTATGCGGGAACAGCGGGGGCAAATGCTATAATTGTAAATCCTAACGGGAACAACATTCAAGGGGCCGCTTCTTCCGTTCTAATAAACACAAATAGGCAAAGTTTGAATCTTGTTTATGTTGACGCAACCCAAGGTTGGGTTTCATACGCGCAACAGTATGCTGCCATTGTAGGATATGTCGCAACATATCTTGTAGTCGCAGGTGGCGGCGGCGGAGGATGGAACCATGGCGGCGGAGGCGGCGCTGGCGGTTTTCTTGCAAGCACAACTGGGTTTACAAAAGGTCAGGTTTACACCGTCACTGTTGGTGGCGGCGGTAATGGCGCATCGGGATCGGGACAAAACGGAAGTAATGGTTCAAACTCTTCAATTTCCGGTACCGGAATTACAACCGTAACCGCAATCGGTGGTGGCGGTGGCGCTGGTGATGGTAGTGGATCTACAGGACAAAATGGGGGTTCTGGAGGCGGCGGTCAAAATAGTAATACAACGCCCGGTTCAGGAACATCAGGGCAAGGTAATGCTGGCGGGGCTGGTGCTGGCAATAATGGCGGTGGTGGAGGAGGTGCAGGCGCGGCAGGTTCAACGGGTAACGTAAGCAACGGTGCTGGTGGCGTTGGATTGCAATCTTCTATAACTGGTTCATCAACTTATTATGCTGGTGGCGGCGGGGGTGGTTATAATAGCGGCGCTGGGGGATTAGGTGGTGGTGGTGCAGGTGGAGGAAACTCTTCTGACGGAGCATCTGCAACAGCAAATACAGGCGGCGGCGGTGGCGGCGGTGGTGGTGGCGGTTATGGCCGAGGAAATGGCGGTTCTGGTGTTGTTATTCTTTCAATACCAACAGCAAACTATACCGGGACTACGACAGGCTCTCCGACCGTGACAACATCCGGTAGCAACACTATTATGAAATTCACCTCTTCAGGGAGTTACACAGCATGAGCCATTTTGCCAAAGTTCTTGATGGTAAAGTTGTTCAGGTTATTGTGGCTGAACAAGATTTTTTCAATACGTTCGTTGACTCGTCACCGGGCCAATGGATTCAAACGTCATACAATACGCATGGCAATCAGCATCCAGAAGGCCGTCCATTGCGCGGCAATTATGCCGGTATTGGTCATACCTACGATACAACGCATGATGTTTTTTACGCTCCTCAACCATACCCGTCGTGGACATTGAGCCAGACAACATGGTTGTGGGAAGCGCCCGTTCCATATCCTACTGATGGCAAAGAATATCGGTGGGATGAAACCGCCAAAAATTGGGTGACGCCATGACTACTTCGGACAACAATAACCTTGTAATTGACGCCGCCGTTGCCGCGGGGTCGCTAACTCTTCCTTGGTGGGCGCAGGTACTTGGCGAATGGGTTGGCTTGGCAATTTCGGTATTTTGGCTTATCCTATTGGTAATTCGTATTGTCCTCGCTCTTCGTGAATGGTTTAGGGGTTAATTATGTCAACAACAACAAATCTTGCCCTTAATGAACCCGCATATAACAGCACGTCCCCAACGTGGGACCAGCCACTTAATTACAATTCTACCATTCTTGATGCTGTCATGGGCAATACAACATCTATTGCCCTCACCAATTCAAATGTAACTTTGACCGGCCCGACATCAACGGGGGCGGGCCAAACGCAAGCCATGCGGATTGTGCTGACGGGGGCTATTTCAACAAATATTACAGTTACTTTTCCGTCAGGCATTTCGGGAAGTTGGGTAATTTATAACACCACTTCTGGCGCGTATACCATAACAATTGCATCTGGTGGCGGCGGAACAACCGTGACTGCTCCGCAAGGTTTTAACATTATTGTCTATTCTGACGGCATTAATATTCGCTACGCCAATGACGGGACGGTTGTGTCTCCCCTCCCAGTTGCTAATGGTGGAACGGGGCTTACAAGTTTAACAGCCAACAATGTTGTGCTTGGCAACGGCACAAGTGCAGTGCAATTTGTTGCCCCCGGCGCATCTGGAAATGTATTGACCAGTAATGGCACAACTTGGGTTTCAGGTGGCGGAACTTCACCAACTCAAACAATTTATACTTCTGGGTCGGGAACTTATACACTTCCATCCAATGTAAAATGGTTGCGCGTCCGCATGGTCGGCGGCGGCGGTGGCGGCGGCGGAAGTAATGGCGGCGCCAGTGGCGGCTCGTCTGGCGGGACAACTACTTTTGGTTCGTCATTCTTAGTGGCAAATGGCGGGTCAGGAGGGGGAACCGGCGCAACCGGTTCAAATGGCGGCACAGCAAGTATTAGTTCCGGTGCCGTAGGGGTTGCTTTTACAGGAACGTCCGGCATTCAAGCCGGAACATCTACCACAAGTCTTGCCGGTGGGAATGGGGGAAGTTCTCCATTTGGGGGCGGTGGTATGGGCGGAGGACCGACTGGCGGGTCGGGATATGCTGCCGTAACAAATACTGGTAGTGGCGGCGGTGGCGCAAGCAATCAAGGCAACCCCACAGGTAACTATGTCACAGGTGCCGGTGGCGGAGCGGGTGGTTATATTGATGTCATTATAGGAAGCCCTTCATCGTCATATTCATATTCCGTTGGAACCGGAGGAAGTGGCGGAAGTGGTGGCGGTGCCGCTGGTGCTGCCGGTATTATTATCATTGAAGAACACTACGGTTCATAATGCAATTTACATGGTCATTCCCTCAATTCATTGTTGCTTCGGTGTATGACGGTTTGCCCAATGTCGTAACCGCCATCAATTGGGTATGCACGGGAACAAATGGAACTGTCACATCATCGGCATCTGGCACCGCTAAATTAGGCTCGCCAAATCCTGCTGAGTTTGTTCCGTATGCTGACATTACGCAAGAAATGGCGTATATGTGGGTGGCCGGTTGCATAAGCATGCCCGGCGTTGAAAACCAGATTGCGCAGCAAATCAATGCGCTGTCCAATCCACCGATACAACCGCAAAACCCACCCTTTTGGGCAGGAGATTAAATTGGAAAATCTTGAACTTGATCTAAAATTGACAGTTTCTCACGTAAATACGTTGTTGAAGCATCTTGGCGCGGGAATTTATTCCGAAGTGGCTGAAGTGATTCAATTGCTTCACGGCCAAGCCCAGCCTCAAATTCAGGCCGCCGCCGTTGCTGCCCCCGCCGTTGACCCGGCGCCAGAGGCTGCACCGGCACCAGAAGCACCGGCGCAATAACGGAGCCACTATGGACCCGTTTACCGTCCTTGCTGGTGCTACGGCCATTTACAATGGTTTGAAGTCGGCTGTTAGTGCTGGCGAGGACGTTGTGGACACAGCACACAGAGTTGGCAGCCTTATGTCCGAAGTGGCTAAGGTTGTCCAACTTGTGTCTATGCCACGCAAGAAAAGCGTGTTTCAGTCACAGGCTGAGTTTGAGGCGGAGGCAATGAAGTTGTATGCCGCCAAAGATAAAGCCAACCAAATGGCCGCGGAAGCAAAGAATATGTTTGTTTCCCTGCATGGGTTGGCGGCTTGGGATAATGTACAGCGTAAAGTTATTGAATTACGCAAAGAGGCGGCGAGACACGCCAAGGAAGAATACGAGCAAGCAATGGAAACCCGCCGAGACATCATTATGGTGTCAAGCATTGTGGGCGGCCTATTGGTTGCTATGGGCGGTTTAGGTATTTGGTTATCATTGACCCATTAAGGGAAGCAAAAAATGGATATTCTTAAAACTTTTGGGCCATTAATTGGGTCTGTTGCGCCGACAATCGCTACAGCCCTTGGCGGGCCAGTGGCCGGGATGGCGGTCAAGGCTGTGTCAAATGCATTATTCGGCCACGAGAATGGAACTGAAGACGATATTATGACCGCGTTGGCCAATCCAACGGGCGACCAGTTGGCGCAATTAAAAAAGATTGACGCTGACTTCAAAGTTCAAATGAAGTCGTTAGATATTGATCTTGAAGAAATTTCTGAGCAGGACCGCGACTCAGCCCGTAAAATGGAAATGTCTACGCGGAGTTGGCTTCCCGAAGTCCTTGCCATCCTCGTCACCGCTGGCTTTTTCGGCATTATTATCTTTATCCTTAAGTTTGGACTTCCCGAATCAGGGAAAGAGGCCATTCTTCTCCTTGTGGGATCGTTAGGCACGGCGTGGACTGGCGTTATGGCATTTTACTTTGGCAGCAGTGCTGGGTCTAAACAAAAGACGGAAGCGTTGACGGCGGCATTAAGCAATGGAAAGTAATTTTGAGCAGTGCTTTGCCTTAGTTCTTCGGAACGAGGGCGGCTACGTTAATAACCCGGCTGACCCCGGCGGCGCCACAAATCTTGGCTGTACTAAAGCGACTTGGGAGGCTTGGGTTGGCCACGCCGTGACTAAGGACGATATTAAAGCACTCATGCCAAATGACGTAATGCCCCTGTACAAGGCAAAATATTGGGATACAGTTAAGGGCGATGATCTTCCTGTGGGGGTTGATTATGCAATCTTTGATTTTGCCATCAATTCGGGGCCGTCGAGGGCCGCCAAAACTCTTCAGTCGGTACTCGGCGTGGCAGCAGACGGACAAATCGGCCCCGCCACGCTCACTGCTCTTGAAACGGCAAACCCTCGCGATGTTGCTACGTCAGTCTGCGAAGCAAGATTAGCGTTTTTGCAAAGCCTTCCAACTTATGCTACTTTTGGCAAAGGTTGGTCGCGTCGGGTTGCCGAAGTTGAGGCGGACGCCTTCAAAATGGTTGGGTGATCCATGTCTTTGACTTATTCGTCATATGTCCAACAAATTGCGACTATGGCGGTCGTCCCCGTCACGGACCCTAATTTCACGATTATTATTCCGTCTATGATTGATTACGCTGAATTGCGCATGCAGCGTGATTTGGATTTTTTAAGTACGCAAATTAGCACGACCTCTTACAGTTTTACTGCCGGGAATAACCAATTAACGCTGCCCACGTCTCAATTTATTGTTCTTCAAACTTTAGAAGTTATTGATAATTCAGGGAATTCGACCCCACTTTTGCCAGTCACAAAAGAATTTATTCAAAATGTTTACGGATCGGGTTCTACTACAGGCTTACCTCAGTATTTTGCTGTTTATGGTGGCGATAGTGCTACTACGGGTAACACTTCACAGTATCTAATAGTTGGCCCTGCCCCCAGTGCTAATTATGTAAATACGCGTTTGACCGGCACGGTTCGGTCAGCGCCTCTGTCTGCAACAAACACAACGACATTCATCTCAACCTACTTGCCAGATATGTTTATTATGGCGAGTATGATTTACATTTCTGCGTATCAGCGGAACTTTGGTCGAATCAACGATGACCCGCAAATGGCCCAAACTTACGAGGCGCAATATCAAGCGCTGAAGGCCAGTGCGTTGGTTGAAGAGAACCGCAAGAAGTTTGAGGCGGCGGCGTGGACATCATATTCACCTGCCCCGGCAGCGTCACCCACGAGGTAAACGATGCCGCACAATACTATCAGACTCAATCCGGGCGTTGACACCAATGCCACGCTTGCCCTTAACCAAGCCAATTACTCTGTATCAAATTTGATACGTTTTTTGCCGGAGAGAAGCGGCGCTGGTTTGGCTCAAAAATTGGGCGGTTGGATCGCTTACTACGGATCGGCGCTATCCTCAAAAATTCGCGCATTGAAGGGTTGGGCGGACCTTAATGCCACTAACCATTTGGGCATTGGAGCGGAAAGTGAACTTGCCGTTTTAACCAGTGGCAATTTAGTTGATATTACGCCGCAAATTACTATTACTAATACTTCGCCTAATTTTTCTACCACGTCTGGCTCAAATATTGTAACCATAGTAGACACAAATATCACGCCATCAGTATTGGATGTTGTTAATTTTGTAACGCCTGTTTCTGTTGGCGGTTTGCTGTTGACTGGTCCATATGTAATTTACACAGCAGCCAGCAATACTTACACAATTCAAGCAGCATCAAATGCAACATCTACAGTTACAAGTGGCGGCGCGTCTTACGCATTTTCTACGACCAGCGGCTCGTCTGTGGTGTCGGTTTCGCTTGCAAATCACGGTTATAATGTTGGCGACGAGTTTTATATTGGCGTGTCGACTACCGTTGGCGGCATTACTTTATTTGGTCTTTATACTGTTTTAAGTGTTACTTCATCCAGCGCATTTACGTTTGCCGCATCAAATACGGCGACATCCACCGCCGGACCCACTTTGATCAATAGTGGGAATATTCAATCGGAATTTTATATTGCCCTTGGCCCACAGCCGACCGGCACGGGGTATGGTGTTGGTGGGTATGGTGTTGGCGGATTTGGCGTTGGAACGACCCAGCCATCAACTCCCGGCACGCCAGTAACTGCAACTGACTGGACGCTAGACAACTTTGGGCAGGACCTTGTGGCGTGTCCGGCGGGCGGCGCAATTTATTATTGGCAGCCAAACGGTCAATTACAAAATGCTCAAATTGTTGGGGGCAGTGGTCCGTTAGTAAATAGCGGTATTTTCGTTGCAATGCCGCAGCGCCAAATTATTGCCTACGGGTCATCATTCACCCTTTCTCCTGACCCATTGTTAGTGCGTTGGTGCGACATTGGCGATTTTACTGTTTGGAATGCTACGGCGGACAATCAGGCCGGGTCATATCGTATTCCGACCGGTTCAAAAATTGTTGCTGGCACACAAAGTTCTCAGCAGGGTTTACTTTGGACTGACCTTGACCTTTGGGCGATGCAGTATGTTGGCGCGCCATTGGTGTATGGATTTAACAAAATTGGATCAAATTGCGGCGCGATTTCTCGCCACGGCATGGGCCAACTTAACGGCGCAATCTATTGGATGTCGCAGAAGCAATTTTTTATGATGGCTGGGCAAGGCGTTCAGGCTATCCCATGCCCGATTTTTGACGTTATATTTCAAAATATTAACAAATCGTATTTGTCCAAGGTGTGTTGCGCCGTTAACTCGCAATTCAATGAAATCACTTGGTACTACCCGTCAGCGTCGTCAACGGAAAACAATAGTTATGTTAAATATAATGTCGGCCTTGGGCAGTGGGACTTTGGTTCTCTTGGCCGGACTGCTTGGATTGACCAGTCTGTTCTTGGCTCTCCCATTGGTGCTGGGTCTGATAATTACCTTTATCAGCACGAGGTAGGCAACGATGCCGCCAACGGAACGCAAACGACAGCAATGCTGTCATCGTTTCAGACGGGTTATTTTCAACTGAATGAGGCCGATAATATGATCTTTATTGATCAAATTTGGCCAGACATGAAGTGGGGAACTTACAGCGGTAACCCCAACGCCACCGTTCAAATTACATTTTATGTAACAAACTATCCGGGCGACACTCCAATTCAATACGGCCCCTACAACATGACACAAGCGACGGAATATTTGTCCGTCCGTATTCGTGGCCGCCTTATGTCTGTTGCCGTGTCATCTAATGACGTGGGAACATTTTGGCGGTTGGGCGCTATTCGATACCGTTACCAACCGGATGGGAGGTTCTAATGGATGCATCACTTGGCGATCTTCTGACAACCCAAAAAAACGGTGTTATTGCTATTAACGCCTACACAAATGCAATTAACACACAGGCGGGGTCGATTAATACTAAAGAACTATCCGCATCGACGGTAATTAAATCGTCATCGGGTTGGCTTGCTACCGTTAGCGTTATTGTTGCCGGTAGTACGCAGGGTTACTTATACGACACGAACAGCACGTCGGCCACGTCAGGGAATCGCATTTACGCGGTGCCAAATACAGTTGGCGTCTATAAAGTCATGATGCCATTTTCAACTGGTTTAACATTTGTTCCGGGGACCAGTTCAGTCATCGCGGTGGGGTATACATAATGCCATTAGCACACGGTAAATCCCAAGCGACAATTAGCAAGAACATTAGCGAAATGGTTCACTCTGGCAATCCGCACGATCAGGCCGTCGCCGCGGCGTTGAATATTGCCCGCTCTGGCAAAAAGCAGGGCGGCGAACAAACAGGGAACGTTGTCCACGTTGGCCCGATTCACAGCCCGGTCGCTGGCCGCACGGACCATTTGCCCATGCATGTCCCCGCTGGATCCTACGTCATACCCGCGGAAGAAGTGGCATTTCTTGGCGAGGGCAATACCCTTAACGGGTTCAAAAACATTACCGAGTGGGTGGAGAAATACTATGACCACACATTTACAAATGCTGGCAGTCCTGTCCCTATTGTTGCTGCTGGTGGAGAGTACGTTATACCCCCTCAGTCTGTTTATGGAATTGGTGACGGGAATTTGGAAAAGGGTCACCGGATTTTGGATGAGTATGTAAAGAAACTCCGCCAAAAGCACATCAAGACACTGCAAAAATTGCCGCCGCCCAAGAGGGATTAGAATGAATTTTTCATTGAAAAAACAACGAGTTCGCCTGTCTAAAAGCGCCCGCGCGCGGCTCCCGCGTCCAGAGCGCGTCATGACCGACGCTGTAGCCAGAGTTGCTCAGCCCGATGACGAGGAAGGCATCATGACTTTGGCGCGGATGATTCACCAAGAAATTGGAATGTTTGAGTTAAATGAGCAAAAAGTCCGCGATACTATCCGCCCTATGCTACATAAGCATTTTGGCATTATTGGCGTGGTGGGAAATAAAGACAATCTTGAGGCAATGATTTTGCTTCGGGTGGCTAATAATTGGTATTCGGACACGCCATTTTTGGAAGAAATGTCTGTCTTTGTTCGCCCCGAATACAGGAATGCTACTGTTTCTCGCGTCCAAAAGATGATAGAATTTGCAAAAAAGGCCGCTGATGGCCTTGGCTTGCCGTTAATGATTGGCGTTTTGTCAAATCAGAGGACAAATGCTAAAGTTGAACTCTATGAAAAGCACTTTGGTGACCCGGCGGGTGCTTTCTTCATTTATGGGGCAAGGACGGGACAGCCTGAAGGGGCTGACCTTGCGTCTTAAAGTTTAGGAGAAGGCCCGTGTGCGGTTCTAAAGGTACGTCCACTACAACTTCCACTTACTCCCCTCCCGCGGGCGTTCAAGCCAATTATGACTATTTGGCTAACCAAGCGAAGCAAGTGTCGGCTACGCCTTTTCAACAATACACGGGCGAAATGGTTGCTGGCCTGACCCCCACGCAAGAGGCGGGGATATCTAATGTCAATGCATCGGCTGGACTAGCGCAACCATATTTTCAGGCTGGAACGGGATACGTTCAACAGGCAGCGAATCCATTTAACCAGCAATCCCTTAATCAATATATGTCGCCATACATCAATGATGTCGTGGCGCAGACAATGGCCAACTTGAACGAAACCAATGCCCAACAACAGCAACAAGTGTTGGGCAATCAAATTCAGCAAGGCGCGTTTGGCGGAGACCGCGGGAAAATCGCTCAAGCCGAGTTGGTCCGCCAGCAGAATTTAGCGAATGGCCAGACATTGGCCAACGTTCTCCAAGGCGGCTACGGCCAAGCATTGGGGCAATTTAACGCCGATCAGGCCCGCGCTTTGCAAGCCGGTTCAACTCTTGGGACATTCGGCACTCAGGCTCAGTCGGCAGCAATGCAGGGCGCTCAAGCGCAATTGTCTGCTGGCGCGCAACAGCAAGCAGTCCAGCAAGCGCAAGACGTTGCAAATCAGCAGCAGTTCCAAGCGGCTCAGGCTTATCCGTTCCAAACAACCCAATTTTTGGGCAATATGTTGTTGGGTATTGGGGGGCAATCAGGCGGCACGGCACTTACAAGTGCGCCCGGTCCAAATATTGGGTCGCAAGTTTTGGGTGGCCTTACTACGTTGGCATCTATTCCGTGGGGGTCAGACGAACGCCTTAAAGAAAATATGGAGCCTGTCGGAAAAACCTTCGACGGACAAAATATTTACAAATTCAACTACAAGGGCGACGGCCACACAATGCTTGGCTTAAGCGCGCAGGAAGTTGAAAAGCATAACCCAAATGCGGTTCACCGTGACGATCAAGGCATGCGTATGGTTGACTACGAGTCAGCGACACATGATGCTGCCGACAAGGGCCATTTTGCCCGCGGCGGCGTCGCTGATTGGATGGGTGGAGCAGTGCAAGAGGGATTGGGGCGCGCGCATTTTGAACTTGGCGGGATGCCATATTCAGACCAACCAACTGGCGGGTCAACAAAGCCATTGACGTTGGCCGATGTCATGCGTGTTTCAAATGCTATTCTTGCTAATAGGCCGGGCGGAAAAACTAATATTCCCCAAGCGCCAAAACCGTACGACGACACCGGAATTACAGATGTCGCAAAACAATTGGCGAATGCAACGCCAGAACAAAGAGCGAATATGAAGGCAAATATTGCCTCTATTCGCAATAATCTTGGCCTCGGCACAGTGGATGCTGCATCTATTATTGCGCCAACAAATTATCCTGATCAAACGGCAATGGGCGGTATGTACGGTCGTTTTGCGTCAGGTGGTTTGGTGGGCCGTAAAGCATACGCTGGAGATGATGGCCAATCTGGGGGCGTTTTGCCGTCCGATGGGAAAACTTTGTTCGAAAAAGCCACTGGCATGAATTTGTCTGACAATGCCCGCATGGGGCTGCTTGCTGCTGGCTTGGGTATGCTGTCTAGCCGCTCCCCATTCTTTGGCGTGGGCGTTGGTGAGGGCGCAACTGCGGGCCTTGGCACCTACTATAATGCTCTCGCCAACCAACGCGCTTATGAAAACAAGCAGCGCGAATTGGGTTTAACAGAAGAAGAGCGTGAAATTGGACGGACACAAGCCGCCGCCTCGACGCTGAATGCTCAATCGACGGCAAAAGATGTTGCACTTAGAACCTTGGATAAAATTAAACAAAGTTACAGTTTAGGCACTGGTGACCCAATGTATCCTGATGGCCACGTCAATGGCCCATACGGGAAGCATATGTCTTACGATGAATATCGCAAGCAAATGAGTGGAATGCTGGCCGCATCAGGGGCGTTACCCCCAGAATTAGTAAATATTTTATCCGACCCATCCCAATTAATTTCTCCTGCACCTTCCGTTGCAGGAAAGGCGTTGGGCGGTTCGGCGACAAACGCCAATCAAAGTGACGACCAATCAAACGCGAGCATTGTGGCAACTGCGCCCGCTCCAGACCAAGGGGCCGACGTAGAAAAGCCTATCCAATTGGCGCAAGCAGCGACTGGATCCTCAGCGACCGATCAGGGAGGAATGCAACCAATTGATTATGACAAGTTGGCGCAAGATGCTTTGCGCCGTCGAGATATTGCGCGGTCGCACCCAGAATTTGCAAATTCTGACGCGGTGGCGAAGGCCGCTCAAGAAGATTACGATAAGTATTCTAAATTGTCGCCAACAATCCAAAAACAAGCGCGCGATTTAGAGGCGCAACAAAAGGCTATGGAATTGGGCATCACGCAAATGGGTGATGTTGATAAAGGGTTGGGTGATCGTTCAGATTCACGCCCAGCCGCGCGCGCCCGCATCAACGACGCATCAAAACTTCTTTCCCTTTGGCAATCGGGTCGCTTGAGTGACATTAAAGCGGCAGCGCCAGCGATTGCGGCGTCATTAGGCTTAGACATTAAAAACTATGCATTAAATGATGCGGCCTCGTATGAAACATTTACGAAGGACGCAACGCAAGCAATGTTTGACAAGGTTAAAGACCTTGGTGGCCGTATTTTGGTGACTGAAATTGAAGGCCAAAAACAAGCGAATATGAACCCCGACCTGCAACCAAAAACCAACCGCAACATTATTGGCGTTGCGAAGGGATTGATGGATGCTGAAGACAAATTCTTCGACGATTACAATACTTGGCGAGCCGGTGACGGTAAGTATGCAAACCTCGCACAATATAATGCGTGGAAGGCGGCGTGGCGCAAAGACCCCCAAAATAATTTAGATAATTTTATTGATCAGGGGCGCGCCAATACTCCAGTTCGCGGCGACTTTGCTACGAATGAAAAAGAACGAAAGGCGGGATATAAGTATGTAATTCCGCCCGAAAAACTTGGCGACGAGCAACGCGCTCAATATCCAAATGGGTTGATTGCTCGTTGGACAGGTAAAGGTTGGGATCCGACGTCTTTGGAGGCTCCAGAGTTCTAATGGCTAATCAACAACAGAAAATTTTATCGGACGCTGATTTGGGTATTGTTGGGACGCCAACCCAAACAAACCAAAATGCTGCCGCGCCTCAACAGCCCACACAACCCCCAAATAAGTCTGTTTTATCTGACGCTGATTTGGGGTTGTTGTCTGCGCGGCCAGATTTGCGCCCAACTTACGATGTCCCCAAAAGCGCATTGTCTGCGGCTGAACGCATGCCAATTGGATTTGTTAATGCGCCCGCTGACATTATGAATTTTGTGTCTGACGCATTGGAAAAAGGCTTGGCAACAACTGTTGATGGCGCAATAAATCTTTACAATTCTGCCGTTGGCGACACAGACACTCCTGAAGGCAAGCGTCGTTTGGAAGTTGCCCGAGGTGCTTTGAGTAAAGCGCATGAAACAAATTTAGCGACGCGCCCCTATTCAACTTCACAAATTGCCACGGAAGTTGACCCGTATGCTCGTCAAGTGCTGCCTGTTGGACCCGCGTATCAGTCAAAAACTGGCCCCGGACAATTTACGCAAACGGCTATTGATGTTGCTGGGCCGGGCATGTTTGGTAAAGGGAAACTTGCGACAAAATTGTTGCGCGGCGCTACTTCTGTTCTTGGGGTTGAGGCGGCGGATACTGCCGCTGACTACGCTGGCTTGACTGACCCAACAACTCGCACGGCATTGAGTATGTTGGGAGGCATTACTGGCGGCGGTGTTGGTGAAATGGCCGTGCGCGGCAAAAATGTTGTCGGCAATATTGTTGACCCAACACAGGCGGCAAATGAACGAATTGCTCAGGTTATTAAACAAGCCAGAGAAGAAGGGCGAGCGCCAACTGACGCAGAAATTCAACAAGCACTTGCGTCAAATGCGCCGCTAACGGCTTACGATTTAGCGGGCGAGCGCAGTCCTGAACTTGTAAATCCAGCAGCCACTGGCCCAGAGCGAGACGCTCTGTTGCAAATAAATAAGGCCATTCAAGATCGTGGCGCGGCGGCATTTGGTCGTGTCAACGATGGCTTGGATAATATTCTTGGCCGCAAAGTTGACGCCGGTGAAACGCGCGCAAAAATTTCTGAGCAACAAGGTATAGACAATAAAGCAAATTATGAAAAAGCATTAAGTGACCCTCTAGCAGCAAACATGGAATCGCCAACGGTTATGAAATTAAAGGATAACCCTTTAATTCAAGGCGCTTACAACGACGCTGTAAAAACTTTGGGTGGGTATTCCCCGTCATTAAAGTTTTGGGATCAAGTTAAGCGCAATTTGGATGACGCCAGTAATGCGGCATTTCGTCGAGGCGAGGGCAACTTGGGGTCTGATTTATCGACTGTCCGCAATCAATTGCGTGATGATCTAAAATCACAAAATCCAACTTACGCTGACGCATTGTCTGGCGCGTCTGATTTTTTCAAAGCCAAAAATGCAGTTGATGCGGGGTATAAATACGCAAGTAAATTTAATACTTTCGACGCTGCCCAAGTGAGACAGGCTATTTCTAAATTTAGCCCAGACCAATTGGCTTTGTTTCAAGAAGGTTTTGTTAGTGCTTTGAAGGATAAAGCGCAGGGTGGTGCCGATAAACTTTTAACAGGCCTTGATAAAGCATCGTCGGTTGGGAAATTAAATGATGTGTTCCCGTCCAAAAATGGAACACAAGCGCGTCAAATCCAAAGCATGGTTGATTTGGAAAATATGACGCGCGACGTTGACACAATTAAACTTGCCCAAAATCTTGGCGAAAGCAGTCAGGCTGGCGCTGGAAACCGCATGCTTGAATTTGCAGTTTCCGGTGCTTCTGGATTAGGTTTAGGAGCATTTCAAGGTCCAACAACAGGGACCATTGCTGCTTTAGGAACTTTCCTCGCAACGGAGGCAACGCGTGGCGTTTTAAGCGCCGCTCAAAAAAACGTGGCGCGTCAAGTTGCTGAAACATTGGCGTCTGGCGACGCTGGGAAAATTGCAGAATTGTCTAAGTTGGCCGAGACAACGCCAGCCGTAAAGACAACACTGCAAAAACTAGAACCATTCCTCGCGCATACCGCACTGACCATGACTGGCGTTAATGCAGCCAATGCAAATCAACGCCCGCAACGCGCGTCGGGCGGGTCCGTCATCGACAAAAAGGCAGACGCTTTGGTGAGCGAATCACTCCGCAACCAAAAATTAATCGCCAATCACACAGAGCAAATGCTTTCGATGCCCGACGACGCGGTGATGCAAGCGTTACATGTAGCGCGGAGCGTGGCGGCCTAGTATTTCTCTGCCGCCCGCAATACCCGCTTGGCGTATCTATTTTTTGTAGATACGGAGCCATTATAGCAACCAAGCATGAGCGTAACATCCTCGTGCTTGTCGCGGCAGTAACTCAAATACCGCAAGCCATACTCCAAGTTGTTTTCGGGTTTCATCAGGTCGCTGGCGGACCCACGGAAGCCCATTGATCTGGCAGTGCCGATGCGGATTTGCATCAATCCGTAATTGCCGTCCTTTTCAACGTTCGGCTTAAATGTGCTTTCTACGTCAACAAGCCCCAATGCAATTTCTGGCTTGATGTCATGTGAAATCGCTGCCGCACGAATCATTTCATGCAGGGGCGAATTGGCTGATTTGCTAACGGTCTCGCAACCTACCGAAACCAAACAAGCGAGTATTAAGGTCGATAGTTTCATCACGCTCAACGCGGGACGATTGAACCATCTAACTTCTTTTTCCACTTGGAGGTTTTACCATATGGAAGCGGAGATTTCGACCCCCTAATTCCCAGATGTTTGGCTTTCTGTCTTTTGGCTTTTGCGGTCATTTGATGGTCCTTTTTTGTCTTTTCTTTTGCACATGGCTTGCATGTCAAACGAATGTTGTCGTCAGTGTCCGTGCCGCCTAATTCCAATGCACGGACATGCTCGAATATAAACTGCCCAGTCATCAATTTGATGCCGCACAGCATGCACTTCCCGCCCTCGCGCTCCCAAATCGCCAATTTTCTTTTGGCTGATAGGTTGCCACGCTTGGTTGTTCCGACGTCCTCAATCATGATTTAATTCCGATTGCGGGACAAAAAATGCTGGTCGTCCACCGGCGGGGTCGCGCCACCATTTTTCTTTTTTCCCGTCGCGGGCAGTAATCCACCCCCTGACGTCATAAGTTCCATTCAAGCCAGTGAGCAACCAGAAAATTTTATCGTCCTCGTCCTTTGGGTGAAGAATTAAATCACCATTGGACCGTGACGATGTTCTCACTTGGTAATTACCAACGTCATCGCCGCGCATCTTTCCCTTGCCATGCCAAAACACATTTAAGTGCTTCGCCAATGCAAATTCCCCCATCGCGCCCTCAATGGAGTATTGCCAATCGTTTTCATGGCCAGCGCCATACGCTGGCTTCACATTGTTTTTCACATTTTCTATTTGTCGCATGATGCCAGCATTTGCCGCCAGCAACATATCGGATGCGGTTAAAACAATTCGCGTCATTTGAAATTGTTTCCTGCTCGTTGGTTGGCTTGTTCTGATCGCCACGCCTCAATTACAGCGTCGGCGCGGTTTCTTTCGGCTCGGTAATATTCGTCCCACTTAATTGCTTCGGCTTCATCATCAACGGCTTGGATATACCGACTGTGTTGCTCGGCCCAAGCCTCTTTCATGGCGGATGTTTTTTCTTCGGAGTTGAGGATCAGGTTCGCCCTGACCCTCTTTCTCGCGTGTTCAGCCCTGAAACGATTGGCTCTGGCCTCGGCCCCCTGCTCACTGTGCGCCGCAAGGAAATTAAGCGCCTCTTCCATCATTTCATCGGTTATGAACTTCATTCGTATTTCTCACTGAAATTAGGATCATACGGGACCAATGTAATCCAGCACTCACCGTCTTGATTTGTTAGTGGGGCCGCTTCAAGGGACACATTGATATTTGTGCCATTGCGGCCCAAGAAGCCGCGGCCCAGTTTTGTTTTCCTGACATTGCCATGCCGATCCTGACGGTAAGACAAGACAATATATTCAGTTGATCCATCTTTATCTTGATTCATATTGCCTGTGCCTTTCTGCATGGTGTGTCCGGCACAACCAAATTACTTCTAACGGTTTTGAATAGTCTTCGTGATGCGCCTCAGACCTTGAATTACCACAAACTACACAAGGCGTCTTTATCAATTTTTTGCTCCTTATGGCATTGCGAACTATAATATGCGTTTTCCGTTTTTCTGGATTTTTTTCAATCCAATTTTTTTTGTGTTCTCTTAACTTTTCTCTATTTTTTTCTGCCCAACGTTTTCTTTGTTGCCTAGCATATTCACGACGTTCTTCATTATGATAATACCTATTCCGGTCATATTCCCGAACGTGGTCATTTTCTGCTCTGTGAACTTTAACTCTGGATTTAACGCATTCTTTACAATGGTTTAGATATCCATCTGCCATTTTAGCATGAGCATAAAATCCAGAGTTGAGTTCTTTTTCACATCCGCATGAAATGCAAACTTTGGTCTTACCCATAACAAACCTCTGCGAGTTGGGAATCAGTCCCACAGAGGTTAATTAAAAGGGATTTCGTCGTCAATATCTACTTCCTCCGCTTCCGCAACCTTAGGCTTGGCTTTGGTCATCGTCTTACTCAGTAAGGAAGTCTTTGGCGGGGCGGATGCACGTTCGCCCGATGAATTCTTTTCGGTGAAGGAACAAGTCCAGAACTCGCCAGATTTGCCATTCTTCGACCAAATGCTGATGTAGTATTCCTTCCCATCAACCATGACCGAGCCGTTAAAGTCCGGCTGGTTGTCACGCGTTTTGCGATTATTGACGAAGAAGGAGCCACTATTGTCGCGTTGTTCGTATGCCATTTCACTTTGCCTTTTTACTTGCATTGATTTCTTTTACGCGGTCTGAACAGAGTTGGCGCAGTGCCTCGTAGTCCTCGCTGTCCTTTTCCAAATTCATGGTCGCAAAGTTTTCTTTTAACTCTTGCTTCCAAAAATCCTGAACGTCCTTGACCGTCTCGCACATTTCCACGGCCATTTGGAAGACCCGCATATAAGTCAGCAAGTCTTTTGTATAGTTGGCCCACGGCAATGTCTTGGCTGGCTCAGATGACGAGGCTTGCTGATCCCGCTCAGGATCATCGCCAGTCTCAATCTGAAACAGTTTGAACAAGAAATATTTATTCGCGCCAGTGATGGCCTTGTAAACACCCTTGTCACCCACAGCGCCATTCTTTGCGCGGTCGTTACCGCAGCCAGAAATGCGAATGGGCGTCGGCCAAATGTCGCCATCCCTGTGGACCAGCGTGTATTTCATGTCCACAATGGTGTTGCCATGCTCGTCCATCGGCCTGACCATTTCAACCGACGGGATAAGGATCAAGCCTTCCTCGATCAAGGCTGGACGCAAACGCTCCAACAAGTCGGCCTCTGACGCATACTTGTAGCCGTGAAATTTATTCTCACTGCCCTTTTGAACGTAACCGACCTTTGCCATTACGTTGTGCAATGCTGTCGCTATCTTCGCACTCATTTCTTCAATTTCCTCTGATTGATAAGGCTGTTCCGCCATTTGAGAGGGTGACGCCCGGCACATCCATTTTCTCCAACATTTCTTTCAGCAATACCCTATTTGGTTCTTTTTTGATTCGCATGAAGTCGTCTGGGATCGCGTACTCGTCATACACGACGACCGACGGCGGCACGTTCCTGATGGAAATCGTCGCGGTCGGGAATTCCATTTTCTTGATGTCCGCCACTTCCATCAGGCGCTTCATCAATTCACGGCCAAATTCGACCCGCTTGTCAAACCGAATTTGGCGATCCTTGATGTCACGCATGGCGGCGTCGCAAGCATTGGACAGGTAAATTGCGTCTTGTGTGCGGCGCAACAATCTTTCCATAGTTTCACGAAAATCTGTAGAACCTTCAAGCATATCCGCCCTAAGTTCCTCGTCTGCGGCCAGTTCTGGGTAGCGTTCCAGAAGCAGTTCAATTGTGCGCCGCAATATTTCAATATCGTATTGATTTGGCATTCGATTCCTTTCACAAAACCTGTTTAGGTTTTTGTTCTTATGTTGTCCCCAACGGGAAGATCATTTACGCATAGTGAAAATTTAGTCAAGAGGCCCACAATGCTATTACAACTCAATCCGCCCATCCCAGTCATTACGCCAAAGGGCAAGGGGCTGGCCCATGTCCTGATCGACTACGGACCAGAACATGATCTTCTTTGGGTCGTATTTCAAGACGAAAATGGCGAGTGTTGGACTTTTAACAACAAAGAAGTCCGCGGTCAGGTAAACGTAACCATGAGCAGACCAATTGTTGCCCAGCCATTTGCGGCTAACCATGAGCGGCCAAGGATTGTGCCAAATGTCTGAACATCCATTGCGAAAATGGCGCATAAACAACAACATTACCCTGACAGAATTGGCGTCGCGGTGCGGCACGACGGCAGCGTCAATCTCACGCATTGAGCGAGGATCGCAGCAGCCGTCTATGGCCATGCTTATGAAAATTTTTAAGGCCACAAACGACGAAATTAATTTTTGGCATTTCATGTGTGAGTGGGAGGGTAATCGTGATCAGGCTTGAATTACCATTAGCGCCCAGCACCAATCGGCTTTGGCGCGTCGGAAAGGGCGGTCGCATGTATCGCGCCCCTGAGTATGTCGCTTGGCTAGAAGAAGCCGGTTGGATGATTAAAGAACAAACCAAGAACCAAATATCGGGGGCGTATGTCCTCCACATTTCTGCAACCAAGCCAGATCGTCGGAAACGCGATTTGGACAACTTACTGAAATCAACGAGCGACCTTTTGGTGAAGATGAAAATAGTCGAGGACGATTCGGAATGCCGCGGAATTGCCGCCGAGTGGGCGGATCATGGCATCCCGATGGTTGTGTCTATTTACGGCATCGAGGAGGACGCATGGACAGAGAACCGCAAACGATTGATGAATTGAAGGCTCGCTATTTGGCCGTGAAAAAACGGCTGGGCGGCGTTTCTGGCCCCACGGGTGTTGTGCCGGTGGAACGCGTCCGCGTGTCGCCTGACCGACGTGAAATCCGCCCCGACATTCTTGAAGTTGCGCCGCCCAAAATGCGGTTTACGGCAATGCTTAGGGAACTCGCCAAGATGCACGACCTCGACCCCGATATAGTGAAATCACCATGTTACAAACACGACGTAATTCGCGTCCGTCAGGAATTATTCTACCGCGCCGTCAATGAGTTAGGCATGGGCTATTCGCAAATTGGCCGCATGATGCACACAACGCACTCGACCGTGATGTATGGCGTAAAGGCCCACCAAAAAAGACTTGCCGAGGCTGGTTTAAGGGCTTAGGTTATTTTTGTCCGCCGGATGGTCCGGTGGCAGTTCCTGTAATCCTCCTTTGACTTCACCCCGCCAGCGAAATCTCCCATTCGTTGGTGGGGTTTTTTCTCGCGCGCGCGCGTTGACTTCCAGTGCTTGACTTCCAGTGCTATGCTAAGGTAATCTAGCCAGAGTAATGTAATGGATATCTTCCAGAGTATAGTAATAATAATATATATATATAATACACATAACAGGAACCGATATGGTCAAGGCTATTCTCCGAGATTACCAAACCGACGCAATCGCTAAACTTCGCGAATCACTTTCGTCCGGCCACAAGCGCCCGGTCGTGCAAATGCCAACTGGCGCTGGCAAGACAATTGCGGCGGCTGAAATTGTCCGCATGGCGCGGTCGAAGGACAAACGGGTTTTGTTTTGCGTCCCGTCACTGTCCCTGATCGACCAAACCGTGGACAAGTTTGAAAAGCACGACATTTGGGAAATTGGGGTGCTTCAGGCGATGCATGAGCGCACTGATTTGACCCAGCCCGTTCAAGTTTGTTCAGTTCAAACTCTGGCTAGGAGAAAAATACCGCCAGCGGATTTGATTATCGTAGACGAGTGCCACGTCATGTTCAAATTCTACGACGATTGGTTCAACAGTGATGCTTGGAAGGATGTTCCGGTCGTCGGCTTGACTGCCACGCCGTGGGCCAAGGGCATGGGCCGCATTTACGATGATTTGATTATTGGCACTACGACGAAAGAACTAATCGACCGCGGCCATCTGTCTGACTTCCGCGTTTTTGCTCCCGCTCACCCTGACCTGACCGGCGTGACTGTTGTTGCGGGTGACTACAACAAAAAGCAACTTGGCAAGGCGATGGACAAGGCTCCCTTGGTTGCCGATATTGTTTCGACGTGGTTAGAGCGCGGCGAAAACCGGTCAACGATTTGCTTTGCGGTGGACAGGGCGCATGCCAAGCACATCCAGAGACTGTTTTTGGAGGCG
>Ga0208872_1000571_pt1 | contig 25847 bp, 21 predicted proteins | sample CryBogCBH12Aug08_FD_185508 | JGI IMG/M metagenome (GOLD analysis project Ga0208872, IMG submission 185508) | Freshwater microbial communities from Crystal Bog, Wisconsin, USA - CBH12Aug08 (SPAdes) | ecosystem: Environmental > Aquatic > Freshwater > Lake | place: Crystal Bog, Wisconsin, USA...
CCCCGGTAGGCGGAAGTGTCGGTATTGGTGCTGGATCTGCTGGGTCTGGGGTGGGGGCGACTTCTGCGGCAGCGGCCAATAGTGCGGTAGCTGCGGCTGGCTCAACTGCTACCTTGGGTACTTCGGCTGCTGCTGTTGCCGCCGCTGGTACAGCGGCCGGTATTGGTGCTACAGCAGCTGGCTTAGCTGCGGTTGGCGGTCTTAGCATAGCTGGTGCGCTTGGCGCCGCCGCTCTTGCTGGGGTTCTGGTTGCTGCGGCTAGTAGTAAATCAGGAGGCGGTACAACGGGAACGGTTGCGCCTAAGTAATCCAAGTGTATTGAACATCAACCCTCTTTGTATGTGCGCCCACATTCTGGGTACAAGCACTACAATAAGAGCGCTAACTGTACCGACCTTTATGTCGGTTTTTTTATGCGTTTTCCAGTAGACGTCAGTGCTTTTAGGTAAAACTGTTTTTTCATGCATCACAATTTACTCACGCGGATAGATTATTTTCTCAGCAGAATCTTTATAGCCTGTTTTCTGTTGCTAGGTATCAGCGCGTGCACCGGTAGTCAAGGCGCTATCTATGAATCTCTCAAGCTCACTTTTACTAACCCGAATACGGTTATTGATTCTTATCCTTTAGATCCTCGCTTTACTTATCTGCGCGCTGATGTGAATGGCAATCCTGCTTTACTGGTTTTGGGTTACATAGATCCGCAAGTAAATGGATTAACAGAGGTGTGGTATTCCTCTTCGCGTGAAACGATTCGCATCCAAAATGGACGCTTATCCAGTACGCATGGGCTAGATATTAATTGGATTGAAGTGAAGTTGATTGATGCACCTTTCATCTCAGCAGCGCTCGATCCAAAAAATATTGAAGCTGCAGAACTAGCAACGACAAAAATATATCGCAATTTAAAAAATCCTTTGAGCTACACACGGATTCGCACAGTGATGCCAGGCTATCGTGCGCAAATTGAGGAGGTCGTCTTAATGAAGGCGCTTTCAGAAGCGCCTAGCGATGCTCCTAAGCGTTTAAAGGAAGGGCCATACAGCACTAATTTACGCTGGGTTGAAGAGCGTGTGTCTCCCAAGTACCGCGTGATGGATAATCCTGGACTCGCCCCTGTTACCGCAATCTATGCGATTGATGTCAGTACGCCAGCAATGCGCCCCATATTTGGTCGGCAATGCCTCATGCCTTCTTATTGCCTTTCATGGCAAGTGTGGCCATGGCCTCCAGTAGCTCGGGCTAAATCATGAAACGCAGAGTGATTGTTCGACAGAGGGCACTCCTGCGCGAGCAAGAGTTCAATGTATTTCAGCGTCTATTAGCAAGCACACTGAGTGCGTGTATTTTTGCTTCCACTTTAATTGTTCAACATGCGCAAGCTCAAATGGTTGTGAGTGATCAAAGTGCAGGCTCGGAAGCGATTCCTCAGGGTAAAACAAAAACAAAGAAATTCATCAACTATCCTGGGCTTGGCGCTGGGGCGGGATTGACTGCTGGAGTCAGTCTAGGAGCGGGTCCTGGTACGGGATCTGTTTTGAGTGGAACCCCTTCGGCAAGATCTTCTAATGCCCCTCTTAGTTTGCCTACTGCAAATCCAACATCATCTGTAGTGAATTCTGAAAAGCGCCCCTCTTCAGTAAGTAAAGCCAACTCATCTTTGCAAGATCATCTGGGAGTAGTTGATGCAAGCGCGGGAGCTACTGCAGGACTCACTCTAGGAGAAAGTGCTGGCGCAAGTGCAGGTCCTGCATTGGTTTGGGGCCCAGGTCCTGGCCCAGGTGTTCGGACGGTAATGATTATGCCTGCACGCAGTACCCCTGCAGAAGATGGCCCACTGAAAACAGTTCAAGATACGGCGCCAGTTAAATCGGTTACCTTAAACGAGCAATCTCCCAAGACCGATTCTCAGGAAACGGTGGTGCTGGTACAGAGCAAGCAGGCTAATGCAAAAGCAAACGCTGCGTCAAAAGCGAAAGCCAATAAAAAATTGGCTTCAAACCCTCCAGGGGAGCCTCCTCTTACACCACCGATTACTGCTGTAGTTATTGATGAGTCGACAGCGGTTGCAGGAATGCGTTTAAGTGAGTGGTTAATCCAAGATCAACGACGTAAGCAATCAACTGATCAAGCGTCCGCTAGCGGAGTCGAGCAACCTAAAGTAGCAAAAGGTCCCGATGTCCCAGAAAAACCAGATCCTTATTTGTTAGGTATGGCGTGGATAGTCCCTTCAGAAGTACCGACTCAAACAAAGCAAAAAGATGTGCTCTTGGAAACCTTAAAGAAGATGCGTTCGCCTAGTGGTGAGCCTTCATTTGATAAGTCGCGCGAGGTTTTACGAAATTTAATTGAGAGCATGCCGGTAACAGGGCGTGCGTTATTGCCTAGCACTAGCGCCCGTTATTTAGAAATTAATCCACAGCTTGATCCGATCTTGCAGGCTGGTGAAGAAATTCGCATTCCTCTAACGCCGGAGAGTATTACGGTGATTCGCAGCGATGGATTACTGTGTAAAGTGCGCTATCAACCGAATGTGGAAACGCGTCAATACTATCGCGCTTGCCGTGCGCAAACGGTGGTTGCTGACTGGGCGTGGGTGATTGAACCGGATGGAAAAATTCGCGTAGTTCCAACGGCCAGTTGGAATGAAGCCAAGCAAGATTTACCGGCACCAGGCGCTTGGATTTGGGCACCACCACGGGGATCAGGATGGTCTGATCGAGATGCACGAGCTTTTTCTGAGCAGCTGGCTGCATTTTTATCTACGCAAGAAGTTTCTGGCGATGCCTTGAGTCCCGATAATGAGGCCAATTTAAGACGCCCACCCATTATGTCGGTCGACGATCGCTACATGACATCGCGGGATCTTCCTTTAACCCGAAGTATTTGGGGTGAAGTGGGTTTACTGGAAACGCCGACTGCGCGCATCGCACCGGCTGGAACTGCAGCTCTTGGAGTGAGTAATGCCAATCCCTATGGGCAACTCAATTTTTTCTTAACCCCAGTAGATTTTGCCGAATTTGGTTTTCGCTATACCAATATCAATAATATTCCGTACGGTTCTTATAGTAGTCAGACTTACAAAGATAAAAGTTTCGATATTAAGTTTCGCCTCTGGAAAGAAAGTGCCTATATCCCTGAGATCGCAGTAGGTGGACGCGATATTTTAGGCACTGGATTATTTTCTGGTGAATATCTTGTGGCCAATAAGCGCGTGAGTGATTTTGATTTCAGCTTGGGCATGGGTTGGGGTTATCTAGGTTCGCGCAACAACATTCCCAATCCGTTTAAAAAGATTTCTTCCGCCTATGCTACGAGACCGCCACCAGTAGTGGGTGAGGGCGGCACTTTGAGTGGAAACTATTTTTATGGCAATACCGCGATTATGGGTGGCTTGCAATATCACACACCGATCGATGGATTGATCTTAAAAGCAGAATTAGACGGTAACAATTACCAGCATGAACCTTTTGGTGTGGCGCTACCTACCAAAACGCCTTTGAATTTTGGAGCGGTATATAGCATGGGGAACTTTGACTTCACGGCTGGCTTGCGTGGAGGTAATACCTTCATGCTAGGCGTTACTTTGCATGATCGATTAGATCTACTTACCGCCCCTAAGTCAGCTGAGGCCAGAGCAGTACCGGTTGATCTCAAGTCGATAGCCTATCAAGTGCCTTCACGCGCGGATAACAATCCAAGCTCAGTAGTCACGACCTCGTTTAATGCTGCAGGAGATCCAACGCTTGCCCCCAACTTGCGGGTTGACTTAATGAATTTGAGTAGTGCTAACGCTAGTACAAAGTCTGGAGCAAAGTTAGGTACTAGCGCAAATACTGCCACTACGGTGAGCTCGAATTCAAAACCACTAAACCCATCGACTCGCACAGTAGCAAGCAACACCGCAGTGATCAGCAGTGTTGCACCAACGCAAACTTTACTCGACTTGCAAACGCTGACTGGTTGGCAGGTTAATGACATTAAGGTTGCTGGCAATACTTGGATTGTGCAATTTAATGATGCGACTGGCGTGTATATCCGAGAGCGAATTGACAAAGGTGTGAGTGTATTACACCGTGATGCCCCGGCCAATATTCAAGACTTCCAGCTGGAGTTTTTTAATAAAGGCTTGATGGTCTCTGACTACAAGGTAGATCGAGTGCAATGGATGTTAAGTCAAACGCAATGGCTGCCTCCATCACAGAAAAAAACGATTATGGAGCCCTTAACATCGGAGGCTACAGCAAAATTACCTCCGGGCAGTGTTTGGGGTCGACTAGACCATAAGCCCTACGATGGTGAATTGGGTTTAGGTTATTTCCAGGTGATTGGTGGTCCTGATACGCCATTGTTATTCGCTGTTTCTGCTACTGCAGATGGCACTTATAACTTTGATAAAAACACTTGGCTGACTGGTACAGTGAGCGCGCGTTTAATTGATAACTTTGGTAAATTTAATTACACAGGCCCCACCAATTTGCCACCAGTCAGAACCGATATTCGTCAATACATGACAACTTCGGTAGCAACGATGCCCAACTTACAAGCAACGCGCACATTCCAGTTGGGAGGCGATCATTTTGCGAGTGCCTATGCTGGCTATTTAGAGATGATGTTCGCTGGTGCTGGCGGAGAATACTTATATCGCCCAAGCAATAGTCGCTTTGCAATTGGTATCGATGCCAACCGCGTCAGGCAGCGTCAATTTAACCAGTGGACTTCCTTGCAAAGCTATTCAGTTAATACAGGCCATATCACGAGCTATTGGGATACGGGTTTTGAGGATATCTTGGTGAAATTTAGTGTGGGTCAATATTTAGCGGGCGACCGTGGCGGCACTCTTGACTTGTCACGCGTATTTCAAAATGGTGTGAAGATTGGAGCCTATGTCACTCGTACAAACGTGAGTTATTCACAATTCGGTGAGGGAAGTTTTGATAAGGGCGTCTATATTGCCGTACCATTTGATGCTTTCTTTGCAAGACATACTGATTCGGTTGCCAACTTGTTATGGACACCGCTGATTCGAGATGGCGGCGCGATGTTATATCGTAAGTATCCTTTGTATAACCTGACCGGTACACGCGATGGCCGTGCCTTAACCACAGGTCAGTGGCAGTTAGCTGAATAATTTAAAGAGTAACCACAAATGAATATATTACTTACTGGTGGCACGGGATATATCGCGAGTCATACCGCCATTGTTTTAGAGCAAGCGGGTCATCAAGTTGTGCTCTATGACAACAATTCGAATAGCAAGCCCGAAGTAGCAGAGCGGATCGCTCAAATTTTAGGACACTCAGTTTCTTCCATTATTGGCGATGTCCGAGATACCGACACGTTAACTCAAGTACTTCAGATGCATCGCATTGATGCGGTCATTCATTTCGCAGGACTCAAGGCAGTGGGAGAATCATCTTCAATGCCGATTGAGTATTACTCCGCCAATGTGCAAGGCGCGATTAGTCTCTTGCAAGCAATGGCAAGGGCGCAGATATATCAGTTGGTATTTTCCAGTAGTGCCTGCGTGTATGGTGATCCACAATATTTACCGATTGACGAGTCGCATCCAACTGTCCCCACCAATCCTTACGGCAGAAATAAATTGCAGATTGAACAGTTACTGCAAGATGTTGCACAGAGTGATTCCAAAGGGAGTGCCAAATGGAAGATTGCGAGCTTGCGCTACTTTAATCCTGTAGGCGCTCATGATTCCGGTCTAATCGGCGAAGACCCTAGTGGTATTCCGAATAATTTGATGCCGTTTGTTGCACAAGTTGCCGTTGGCAAACTCCCTCAACTTACTGTCTTTGGTGATGACTATGCGACACCCGATGGAACTGGGGTGCGCGATTACATACACGTGATGGATTTAGCTGAAGGCCATTTAGCAGCTCTGGAGTATTTGCAAAAACACGCTGGACTTAGCACTGTGAATCTGGGCACTGGGACGGGATACAGTGTCTTAGAAATGGTGCAGGCGTTTGAGCTCGCTAGCGGCCGTCCCATTCCCTATCAAATAGCGGGCAGACGTCCTGGAGATATCGCGAGTTGTTATGCCAAAGCGGATAAAGCCTTAATCGATTTTCACTGGCAAACGAAGCGGTCGCTGGCGCAGATGTGTGAAAGCGCCTGGGCTTGGCAAGTGACCTGTAATCGCTTAAGCAATTTATAGAGACTGCTTTGATCGATTTCATCAACCTATTTTGGCGGCGGGTTGCATTTTATTTAATCCTACTATTTTTTACTGTCCTCTTTTTAGTACCCGCCCAGCTGTTACCTGAAGAGTCGATTTTTCATTGGTGGGATAAAGCACAACATACAGCGGTATTTATCGTATTGGCAGCCTTTGGCGCTGTCTCGTATCCTCAACATGGGCGCAAGGTCTTTGCGGGATTACTCTTTTATGGTGCCTTCATTGAGGTGGTCCAATCCCTCACCAGTTGGCGCCAAGGTGATCTCTATGATTGGTATGCTGATGCCTGCGGTATAGCGGTAGTTTGGCTCATTTACGTCTTACTAAATCGTGCTCAAGCCCGAAGCTTCGAAAAGCGGTAAATTCCAATTTCTACAATCTGTGGTTTAGGCCTGAGGGGCAGCCCAATTACCTAGGGCTAAATTCCCGAGATTAATTCCAGCCTAGCAATTGCCCAGCATTTAGACGTAAATATCAAAAATTACATATAATCAGGGCTGAAATCCCAAAGCGAACAAATCAAGGAATAGTGGCAGAAAGGTCGGACGCATCACTCTTGAAGGCTGGTCTCAATTTTTCCGCTAATACTGCAGATACCACCCCTCTCATGTGAGAGCATTTTTTAAATTGGTCTTATTAATAAACGAGTGCGACATGAATAGAAAAAATAGATATTTTCAGATAGCAAGAACACTTACTTTTATTTTTTGCGGACTGGGAATGTTCAGCTCAGCATGGGCTGATACAACAAAAAAGTTTGACTACGCATTTAACAGCGTCATTCCAGGTTACCAAATAGCCGCTTATGGTGCGCCAGCAAGGGTGAGTGGTGTACTAACTTTTGATTCAGCGGGTGCTCTAGCTAGTGTTAGCGATATTACTATCTCTACCTTGCCGGGAAATTACATTGTGACATCGGTAACTGGCAATCTGAAGAACTATAGTTTTGCATTTAAGATCGAATTGCCAGCATATTCTGTGACGGTGTATTACGACTTTTATTTCAATTTCACTGCGCCCTACATGTACTCTTACCATCACCCAGAAAATAGCCCAGAATATTTTGGTGGAAGTTACCTAGTTTCTCCTGCTGTGCCTATACGCTAAAACTGTCGTACCTTCTTAGCGGAGTACGCTTGACATGCACTACCTTGCTAAGGGTGTTCAAGTTGTTTGCCTCCAGCATTTTTCATAATGGAAGATTCTATTGGCCATTCTGATAGATTTGGAATATTGGACTGCTGACTGGGCTACCACTGTCTTAGCCAGTTAGGATTGTGACATTTAGCTCAATGATGGTTCGGTGACCAGTCTGGGTGCGGCGAAAAGTCAGTATGCCAAGGGCTATCTTAGGCATATCTTCTCCAAAATGAAATTAAAAATTCCCCAATAAGCTATTGTTTTAAATCAGAAAATGCTAAAGTAATAAGCCGTAGTAAAAAAGCAAGCAATCACGAGGCTCGATGGAAATGAATGCCATCAAAGTTTTAGTTACCAATCAAAAAGGTGGGGTCGGTAAGAGCACGATCTCTGCGAACTTGGCAGCTTACCTGGCGATTCAAAATAATGTTCAGGTGAACTTAATTGATTTTGATAGGCAACTATCATCTTCAAAATGGGTTAGTAAAGCGCCTGATATTGGCCTACAAGTTCATCAAGCACATTTATCTTATGAGGATACCGGCTCTTTAGTATTGGCTGAGGCAAAAAGATGTTTACACAAGTTTTCAGTTGGTTGCGAAATTAGCATCTCTGATTTAACTTGGACCTATGCGATGTCGCCAGAGTTTTTGCTGGAATACGATGTGATATTGGTTCCAAGCGCCACAACTAAATTTGAAATGGCTAGTTCTGAAATTTTTATCCTTCAGTACATTCAGAAATATTTAAATCAGATTAAAAATGTAGGTCAAGAAATATTGGTTGTGCCCAGCCGGGTTGATAAAAAGTTTCAACCAGAGCAAACATTTTTAAATCTACAAGGCATTGATCAATGCTCTGTAGCGCCCCCTATTTTTCTGATTCCGGCCATAGATGATTTTGTCTATGAAGATTTTTTGTGCGTTTCAACCAATGCTGAAGTGGCAAAGAATTTTTCAACATTCGGTGAGTATGTCGCTAGATTAATCGCTGAAAAAATTATGACAAAGAAAGCTTTTAACGAAAGTCATCATGCGATCAAAAGGGCTTCCAATATCAGCGTATTAGATAAGCATCGCATTGAACAAAAGCGCGAGCGAGATAGAAGCGCTAACCCTTTCTCTGGATGGGTTCCGGATTTTTTAATTAAAAAATAGTTTTTTTCTTGACCATCCACTTTGGCAGGGTAAGGGCGGTAGACTTACTCGATAAAAGTCTGATGAGATGTCTCCAGAAAATGCACCAAGTATGGGAATGCGTCCCTCCGGATTTATATTGACGACTGATAATATATATAAGAAGGCTTTTGGGCCACTCTGACTTTCACTTGTCACATTATTTCAATATCATTTTTTGATCCATTCACTAAGAGCGTATAAATGAATCGCGTTAATCTTATTCTTGGAAGTATCTTAGGTCTAGTATCGATCGGCGTACTAGTCATGGCGGGGTGCGTAGAAGCGGGCGTTTTAACTGTCCCTATTCTTTAAACTGAATCGATAAGAATGAATACGCTATTGCCCTCTAGCCCCAGATTAACTAGCTCTTCATGAATAGGCGTTCTTTTGCTTGCCCGTTTTGTCAAAAAAGGATTCAGGGCGGTCCCTTAGCTTCAATTCACTGCCCTTTTTGCAATAAAAATCTACGCGACACTAATGCGCTGTTGCTGGCCCAATTCAAAAATAACTGGTGGCTCAAGATCCCAGTACTTCTTTGTGGTTTTTTGATACTGCTTCAAGTGCTGATTTTGGCTTGGGGTTCTCGAACTTTTGACTTCGTTTTCACTCTGATTGTTTTAGTCTGCCTTGGGCTCTATTGGCTTTTTAAGAAGTAACTGTCAGAGTCAGCGATGTTTAAGCTTTGCCCCAGAATCGACTCTACTGACCCAACTTGCTTGGGGTGGCGGGCTACAACGGTCTTGTTAACCCTAGCTTCTCACTACTGCTTAGCCTAGCCAAAGCACTCCAAGTGCCAATGTTGACCTTAATCGATACCGATTCATTGCCCTGCTGAGCAGGATATGAGTAGCGCTGAGGCTTTGCACCTTCTTGGCTTGATCAAAGGTAGGATGGTTGATGAGCTCTATGGTGCCAGATAAGGTTGAATCATCTGACTCCAGGCAATATAACCAGCAGCGGTTAAATGGCTACCATCGGTGGTGTATTTTGGCAAAAGACCAAAACGCTTTGAGCTGAGCTGAGCATTTAAATCAATAAAAGTAATGTCATGTTCGCCGGCATATTGTTGCAAACTGGCATTGAGTGCTCGCACGTCATCGACTTGTTTACCGCAGCGAACGCGTGAACATTCCACGGTCGATTGGATATACACTTTTATCTGATGTTGCTCTAAACGCGCAATGATTTTTTGATAATGATTGAGCGCATCGTTAACACTGACTCCCGTAGCCAAATCATTTAATCCCACCAGAATAAACGCTTTCTTTGGATGCAAAGCCAAGATCGGATCTATTCGATTCAGAATGTCGATAGTCCGATCACCACCAATACCCCGATTGGCAATTTTGATATTGGGGAATACTTCAGACCAAATCACACCTTCAGTCAAAGAATCCCCAATCATGACGACATCCACCTGAGGGGCAAAAGCATCAAACAATTGGTTACGCGGTTTTTCCCTGACCATGGCATTGATCAGGAATGTGCCTGAAAGAGGCGAGTTCGCGCTCATCAGTTGATTGCGCCAAAGCTTTAATTGCTGATGCACGATATTTTGAGGATCAGAAGTAGCCACTCCCATGACATAGGCCAACAGCAACAGGCTTAAAGTAGCTACAACAGTGGATTTTTTCAAACGAATCTTTCTTACTCACTCTCGGTGGTTTTCCTGCATCAGGGACAGCTATAAAAGAGTCGACTAAGCCCCAAAGCTTAAGGGTAGCATGCATTGTTTTGATGCGCCGATGGAGCCATCAACAGTGAAAGTTTTGGGCGGCAGTTGTGTGATAGTGAGGATGAATCTGCTCACTGAGCTAGGCTTATTTTTTCTGGGGGGAGGATATTTGATGAGCTCAAAAGGTGCTCCCTAGTAGCAAGCACTTCAAGTTGTCGATAAAGATCCCATGAACTACTCTAAATCTATCTTAAAGCACTTTAAAAGTTGATTTTTTATAAAAATTGCAACTGAAAGGTGTAGTTATTTTGATCTAAGTCAATTGCAATAAGGGCATTTTCCATAGTTTTTGGGATAATTATTAAAACATTAAGCAAGCAAATTTGGAACTCGGCGTGAAAATAAATGCATTGCTAAAAAGATTATGTGCGGCCCTCACGCTAGTGGGGGGGTTGGCTATTGGCGCGGCTCAGGCTGCTACTACTTATTGGACCTTCACTTCGAGTGGCAATGTGGTCTATACAGGAGGCGGTATAAATAATACTTACAGCCTTACAGAGAATCTAAGTTCTGCTGATAATGGCACTACTTTTACAGCTTTATCTGGAAATATCACGGTTGGTGGATCTGCTGGTTCAAGCAGCGGCGCTACTTCTGGAGGATTTTTTTTAGGTAGTGCGAGTGCCCCAAATTTCTTTCAAGTTAGTGCCGCTACAAGTCCAACCTCATTCTGGCAATTTACTGGTTTCAATATAGTAAGTTACACTGCTACTGTAACTGAAACTTATGGAGCCCCATACAACCCTTCTGGGACCAACAACTACTCTCTAACACAAAATGGAGCCCCTGAAATCGATGGCTCCCTAGCGCCAAAAGTTAGCTTCTTACTGGGGTGTTTATTCTTGATTTTCGGCCGCAAGAAACAAAACACAGAACCAATGATGATGGCTTGAGTTACATAACTCAACATCGTCCAAACCCGCTTCAGCGGGTTTTGTTTTTTCTAGTACTCCAATACAATCAAACAATATGAATTTATCTAAGCTTTGCATTATTGCTATTGGGTTGTTGGGAGCTTGGTTTTCAATTGCCCATTCCCAAACAAGCTCACCAGGTGCAGGCGCATCTATTTCTTCATCGGTAGTAGTAGCGACTGTTAATAGTCAAACTATTACGCAAGGTCAATTAGATGCAGTAACGAGTGATGCCCTTAAAGGAGTTGTTGACCCTGTGGTGCAACTGAGAATTAGAACCCAGGCTTTGAATGCTTTAATTAATCAAACCTTGGTGGAGCAGGCCATTAGTCGGATCGACTCCAAGCAAAATCCTGATTGGGAAAAGATTGCACAAAAAGCGCAACAAGAGGCTGTGGATAACGCTTATATTAATTCGCGGATCGGCAAAATTGCCGAGCCTCGCTCGGAGCAAATTGATCAAATTTATGCTGGTAATCCGGATTATTATTCCAAGAACAAGATCTATCACTATTTGGTTTTGACATTCCCGCTAACCGATAATGTGACGGCCAAAGATATTGAGACGACCTTAACGATTGGTACCTCAGCGTTTGATGGCGTCAAAGAACTGCTTGGTAAGCGCGGCGCTAAATTTGAGAGCATAAGTAGTTGGGGTTCTGCTATTGATACCAATCCTAAAATCTTATCCATTCTTAAAACCTTAGCGGATGGGCAGACGATTGGTCAACTCAGTCCTGATAAAAAAGGGATGGCGGTGATCAAACTCGTGGGCAGTTATCTTGATCCGATTAGTCTTGAAGATGCCCGGCCGATGATCACGGCAAAGGTAAAAGAGGCCATGCGCAACCAGGCAGCCCAAAGTGTGTTGGCTGAATTGCGTGCTAAATCTAAAGTGGATATTAACGATAGTGCTTTGGCAGTGCAAGTTCAAAACGCGCAAGCGATTGCTGAAAGAGAAGCAAAGCCCGCCAATCTTTTAGAGCAATTTAAGGTGGGTTGGTATTTCGCGTTGATCTTACTCGTGCCTGCTGGTTTTATTTCTTTTTATCGAACCCCTGTCCCACGAAATAAATTCCCAAAAACGGCCAACGAGAATGAAGCTGAACTCACTTTAAAAGAGAAAATCTTAGACTACATTCATCCGACTATGGCGTATTCAGGCGATAACTTTAATAAGTCTTTTTTACAAATCGCTGCGGAAGATTTGGGGCTCTTGTGGAATGCTCGAGTAACCCAATTTGCCTTAATGATCGTCATGGCCATCTGGTTCTTTATTCCCTTGTATCAGTTTTTTGCTAATCCTCCAGTATGGTTGGGTTTACGCATGCTCATTTCTATCGCTCTATCGGGAATGGCTTGTGGTTTAGCGATTGCAGTCGCTTGCTGGAAGGTGCCTCGCATACATCAGGTGTTTAAGCACCATTTAGCTGCTGTGGCGATGCTCATCGTGGCTCAGTTCATTATCTCCTTAGTCTAGCGCTTTAGAGGGTGGTGCGACTTTGTAGCAAATAAGCGCTCACGAGAGCGGTGACATTCTTGGGCGCATTATAAAAAAGTGAAGCGCACCGGCCAAGATAAATCAAGAAACGCTAATACCATGTATCACGCTGACTGCCTACGCATGAGCCCAAAATCTGTATCATAGGCATTTACTGAATATCTCAATTTAAAAATGGACTTTAGCTTTATCAAAAAGGTGGTCATGAGGCGTCGTTTGCGTCAGAATACAACGCTTCTCACACAAGCGAGCTTACTGGCGCTCTTTGGCATGCTGTCCTTGGCGAGTTTATCAGCATTTGCCAATGTAGGACTTCGCAATACTCCTCTACCTGAACCCGATCTCTATCAAGCATTTCCAAACAAAGTGGTGGTGTTGGCCGATGTACCCCAACTTAAAAATGGCAATATCTCCAGCGAGTTTGGTTGGCGATATACGCCTAATGGCGGCGGAAAAAATCATGATGGCATTGATATTCCAGCGCAAATGGGTAGCCCCATCTTGGCAGCCGGAACGGGTCGAGTGATTTATGCAGGCTTTACGAGAGGCTATGGAAATATTGTCGTGATCGACCATGGAAATGGTGTGACGACACGTTATGCCCATGCCCAACAAATTTTGGTTAGATTGGGCGATTATGTAGCGCAAGCAACCCCAATTGCGACAGTGGGGATCACTGGTAATGCGCGCACCCCACATTTACATTTTGAATTTCGTCAGTATCAAAATCCTATGAATCCTCGGGCGCTGTTAGAGCTTGATGATTTAGTCAATCCTGGACACCCTCAGCGACTAACAGTAGCTTCAGGATCTCGCTATTCCCGTGCAGCCTTATCTAAGAAGTCCTCTAGTAAAAAAACTGCCGTACTGTATACCCATGACATTAAGGCTTCTTTAGAGGCTGGACCGAGAAGAAAGATTACTCCTAAGCCGATGTATCTTACAAAAGAAACGAATTCAAATAGCGCTCACCTTAATCGCTAAGTGAATAGAATAATGAGAGTATCCCCAAGGCCAATACTCGGCACCTATTAGAAGCTGGGGAAGATCCTAATTTGGCATTAAAACGGCAGTATTGCTTCTGGCTTGGCCGCAAGCAATACTGCCCTAAATTCTGCCTGTATGCGCTCTATTGCAGCTTGGCTATCCGCTTCAAAGCGCATCACCACAACGGGGGTAGTGTTGGATGGCCTTGCAAGACCAAAGCCATCAGCGTATTCCACCCGTACACCATCAATCGTATTAATGGCCACTGAGCTTGGAAAACGCGCATTGGCTTTAATGGTTTCTAGTAATGTAAATGGCTCCCCTTCAGCACATGCAAGTTGTAATTCAGGAGTACAGATGGCGTTAGGCAGTTGATTGAGCGTATCGCTAGGATTCACTTCTTTACTTAATATCTCAAGTAAACGAGCGCCAGTATACAAACCATCATCAAAACCAAACCAACGGTCCTTAAAGAAGATATGACCACTCATCTCACCAGCGAGAGGTGCGCCAGTTTCTTTGAGCTTGGCTTTAACGAGAGAGTGGCCAGTTTTCCACATCAAAGGCACGCCACCATGTTCCTTAACAAAGGTAGCTAAATTACGCGTGCACTTCACATCGAAAATAATCTGACCGCCAGGATTTCTGGAGAGCACATCTTTGGCAAATAGCATCATTTGACGGTCTGGGAAAATCACCTGACCATCTTTGGTAACGACCCCCAAACGATCGGCATCTCCATCAAAAGCGAGGCCAATTTCATTATCGGTCGTCTGGAGATTCTTGATGAGATCTTGGAGATTCTCAATATGTGCAGGATCGGGATGGTGATTTGGAAAATGACCGTCTACTTCACAGAACAACTCTTGGACTTCGCAGCCTAAGGCCCTAAAGAGTTTGCCAGCAAATGCACCACCAACACCATTGCCGCAATCGACAGCAATTTTCATCGGGCGAGCAATTTTGATATCGCCAACGATGTACTTGAGGTACATCGGAAAAATATCGAATGCACTGCGACTTCCTTGACCTGTGACAAATTGCTGAGCTTCAATGCGTTTGCGCAGAGCCTGAATCTGCTCGCCGTAAATAGCAGCAGTACCCAAGACCATTTTAAAGCCGTTGTAGTTCGGTGGATTATGGCTGCCTGTAATCATGATGCCGGACTTAGGGCTCTTGCCATCAATCGTATGATTAGCGGCAAAATAGACCATGGGAGTGGCTACGAGCCCCAGATCAATCACATTGATACCAGTAGAGAGTAAGCCTTCGGTCAGGGCCTCAATTAAGCTAGGGCCGGATAAGCGTCCGTCACGACCAATCACGATGTCGGTCTCACCCAGTTCACGCATCTCAGTGCCAAAAGCTTGGCCGATCAGTTTGGCGATGGAAGAATCTAAGGTCTCATCAATAATGCCGCGGATGTCGTAAGCCTTAAAAATCGATGGTGATAGTTGCACTTTTAATCCTAACTTTTTTATTAATGAGTGATCTCAATGATCGAATGTAAATATTAGTACCTATGATGTCATTGCAATCGGGTTGACGCGCTGTTCAGATCTATGAATTTAAGAAATTGATTCTGGCGGCAGTCACTGCGTCAATATTGTCACTGACGGTAATATTAGATTGATGACTTGCTAAGGCACGCTCAATCGGCTTAGCTAATACTTTGCCGTATTCAACCCCAGGCTGATCAAAGCTATTGATATTCCAGAGAACGCCCAGTGTAGCGGTGCGGTTTTCATAAAGAGCAAGCAGGGCTCCTAGGTAAAACGCATTGAGCTCCGGAAGGAACAGGAGATTGCTTGGACGCTTGCCTTGGTACACATTATTTGGATTGGCGTCGTCCTTTCCATTGGCTAGTGCTTGCGCTTGAGCCAGGCAGTTGGATAACAAGATGCGATGATGTATTGCTGCCTCTGGGTGATCACTCATCGGTTTACGCACAACAATAAAGTCAATCGGGACGATATCGGTACCTTGGTGCAGGAGTTGAAAGTAAGAATGTTGAGCATTACTGCCTGTGCTACCAAAGACAACTGGAGAGGAGTGCTTTACCGGCTGACCATTGCGATCTACGCTCTTGCCATTGCTCTCCATATCGAGTTGCTGCAACCACCTCGGAAAAGAATCCAAAGCATCCGCATAAGGAATAACAGCATACGCTTTAACCTTATTTTTCTGCTGCTGATAGAGCAGGGTTAAGGCCATGATGACGGGTAGATTTTCTTCAAGTGGCGCATTTTTAAAATGCAAGTCCATCGCATGTGCACCTGCCAAGAGGTCTTGGAAAGTCTTAAATCCGTATTGTAGGGCGATCGGTAGTCCCACTGCGGACCATACAGAGTAGCGGCCACCAACCCAATCCCAGAAGGGGTAGATATTCTCTTCCTCAATGCCAAAAACTTTAGCCGCAGGAATATTGGCTGTGACTGCAAAGAGTGAGCGGGCAATTTGTCCCTTAGTGCAACTACTATTCTGAAGCCAAGCCACAACTGCTTTGGCATTCATAGTGGTTTCTAAAGTGGTAAATGACTTAGAAACAATAATGACTCGGGTGCTATTGGGCTGGGCACGCGCCAAAATGCGTGCTAACTCAGCGGTATCAATATTGGCCAAGAAATGCATGCGCATGCCACGACTCTCAATGCCAGGGACATGAGCCAAAGCTTCAAGGGCTAAGCGAGGACCAAAATCAGAGCCACCAATGCCAATATGAATCACATCAGTAACGCCAACCCATTTATTGCAGAGCGCATCAATCCGTTGCCATACTTCGGAGACGGCAGGCATCACATCTTGCCCATCTACTAAAACTGGTGACTTAGAGAGATTGCGTAATGCCGAATGTAGGGCGGGGCGATCTTCGCTTTGATTGATATGTTTACCAGCAAACATATCGATAATGAATTGTTCCAGCTTGGCAGTGCGCGCTTGAGTGAAGAGCTTTTTCCAGTGAGCCGGATTGATGTCTTGGTATGCTGTATCGAGTACAACACTGACTGCGCTATGAGCACCGTTAGGTCTATTTTGACTGGGTAAAGTGATGGTTGAATCAGTGTTTAAATTCATCATTAGATTTTAGCAATAAGTATTGCTAAGGCTGTAAATCACTGAAAATGTTACGATTTCAGTGGTAAGTTTAGGCTGCTACTAAGAAGATGTGGCTAAATTAGAGGATGCACCAAATAAGATGGGTACAGGGGTTCTAGATGGAGCAGGTAGATTGCGTTGTGATAGGCGCCGGAGTAGTGGGTTTAGCGGTCGCCAGAGAAATGGCCTTACAAGGCCGTGAAACGATTCTGCTCGAGCGTGAGGCAGCTTTTGGCACTATTAGCAGTGCGCGCAATAGCGAAGTGATTCATGCTGGTATCTATTATCCAAAAGATTCTCTTAAAGCCAAGCTTTGCGTTGAAGGCAATCGTCTCTTGTATGAATACTGCCGCAGTCATCAAGTAGCCACTCAGCCCTACGGCAAGCTCATCGTAGCTGCCGATGAAACGCAAATCGATGACCTGCAAGCAATTCTCTATAAAGCTCAAAATAATGATGTACCCGAGATCAAAATGATTTCCGCGGATGCCGCTAAAGCATTGGAGCCAAACCTGCAATGTTCAGCCGCCATTCTGTCTTCATCCACTGGCATTGTGGATAGTCACGGTTATATGCTGTCTTTATTAGGGGGCTTTGAAGATGCAGGCGGCATGCTGGCTTACCAATCACCATTGATCAGTGCCAAGCCCATTGGTAATCAGGCTGAAGGGGGGTTTGAGTTAGAGATTGGTGGTGCAGATGGGATGAGAATTCAGACAAGACTACTGATTAACTGTGCGGGCATGAGCGCACCAGCGCTTGCTCAAAAAATTGAAGGCTTAGCAAAGGAGATAATTCCGAAGGCGTATTTTGCTAAGGGCAATTACTTCTCACTCTCAGGTAAATCTCCTTTTAGCCATTTGATTTATCCCATTCCAGAACCAGGCGGTCTGGGCGTACATCTGACCTTGGATATGGCTGGTCAAGCTAAGTTTGGCCCTGATGTGGAGTGGCTGGAGATTGATCAAGAAGATCAAATTGACTACACCGTTGACCCAAAACGAGGCGAGGGCTTTTATGCTGCGGTTCGTCGCTATTGGCCTGGTCTAAAAGATGGCGCTTTGCAGCCAGATTATTCTGGTGTAAGGGCAAAAATTGTGCCCTCAAATGCACCTGCAGGCGACTTCTGTTTTGATGGCCCGCAGCAGCACTCTTTGCATGGCCTCTTTAATTTATATGGTTTTGAGTCCCCAGGCCTAACTTCCAGCTTAGCAATTGCTAAGCATTTAGAGATGTTAATTAAAGACTCGCTTTGACATCCCCCCCTCCCTAAAGGGAAGGGATTCCTACTGCTAGACGCTCATGTCCGAGCGCAAGAATATTCTTGGCAGCGTTTACATCGCGGTCATGAACCATTCCGCAATCACTGCAAACCCATTCTCTTATTCCAAGTCCTGCGATACCTTTCGGCCGCGAAGGTGGCAGAGCGCCACACTCCGAACAGGTTTGGGTTGTTAATGCCTCATTGACTTCCTCATACATCACGCCAGCGCAATCGCTTTTATATTCCAACATGGTTTTGAGTGATGACCAACCCGCATCGAGCGTGGATTTAGCCATCTTGGTTTTGATGAGTTTGCTGCTAGATACATTTCCTACAAATATTGCTCCATACTCTTGAGTCAGCATGGTCGAGAATTTGTGCAATTCATCTTTACGGCGATTCTTGATCTTGGCATGAAGCGCCTTGATTAAGGACTTCTTATTGGCGCGTTGTGCCATGCCCAGTGATTGCTCTAGCTTTCGGTAATTTCTGCCAATAAGGCGATGGCTATCACTGGTTACGGCACATTCTTTGAGCCCAAGATCAATCCCGATGGATTTAGTAGCGGTATTGGGCTTCTTCTCTACTTTGACCGTGGTATTGAAATACCAGTGTCCACGGGAGTCTTCTGAGAAGGTACCAGAACCCAGTTCGTAATCCGTCAATCCGTAACTGTCCCAAATATTGAACTTGTAGCCAGCATAGCGAATTTGTCCTCCGCGATAACTAATGCAGTCATGACGATACGGTACCCAGCCAAGCGATCTTCGTGATCCATTGCTTTTGCGCCAAGAGAGCTTTATTTTCTTGAACTGTTTACGCCGCGTGGCCAGCTCATGACCGATCATTTGCACTGTCGCTGAATTGAGTATTAATCCTTCTTTGCAGGCGCCAGCAGTATATTTTTGCAGATCATAGCCGCTCATGAATTTGCCGGTACGCTGCGTATGCTTAAGCGAGAGCTCATTGCAAAAATTCCAAACAAAATTAGCCTCATTTGATAACTGGCGCAATACTTTTGCATGCTTATCTTTAATTCTTACTTGCAGGGTTTTAATGGAGCTCACATTTGATATTATAATTGGTCTATGAATAATAAACAAGCCTTAAGACAAGGTAGATATTGTATATTTAATATTCATATTCATTTGGTCTTTGTAACAAAATACCGTAGAGGCGTCTTTGATGAATATCTCCTGGATAAGCTCAAAGTCATCTTTGCCAATATCTGCACGGATTTTGATTCGGTACTTGTTGAAATGGATGGCGAGGATGATCATGTTCATTTACTGATATCTTATCCTCCGAAAATCGCGATATCAAACTTGGTTAATAGTCTTAAGGGTGTATCAAGCCGATTATTAAGGGCGCAAGATTTTGACAGGCTAAGAAGTAAGTTATGGGGAAAGCAACTCTGGTCCCCAAGTTATTTTGCCGCCAGTTGTGGCGGAGCGCCAATAGCTATTATTCGCAAATATATAGAAGATCAAAGGTTAGAGAAATAGCGCAATTCATCCTCCGCCTAAACGCGAAGGATTTCTTGCTTTAATTTTTGTTAAAGTTTTTAATGCAGAGCATCAAATGGGTTTAGTAGTGGAATTCTGAAGCGTTTAAAGTCTTTAGTGTTGCGAGTAACTACTGTCAGTTTTTTTTCAATGGCTGTTGCCGCAATCATGGCATCTTCTCTGACGGTATTTGATTGGGCATGCATCATTTTTGCCCATAAGATAAAGGTAGTACCAGTCATTGGCAAAACATTATGAATGCTAGCAATGCTTTGTAGCCATAATTCTAAAGACTCAGCTTTTTTCTTGTCTTGCTCGCGAGTTATCTCAATGCCCGCTTGAATCTCGCCTATCGAAACTGCTGAGATGTAGAGATCTTCTTCGGCAATATTTTTATACCACTCCAACACGGCTCCATGTGGCTTTGGTCTACGTAATTCAGAAATAATATTTGTATCAAGTAAGTACATGCAGGCGCTCACAGTTTGACTGGCTTGCGAGATACGCCTTGGCCGCGTTTTGGCACAACTAGCTCTCCTCTGGCTTCTTCTGATAGAAGAAGGGATTTAAGCGAGGGTTTGGCTAACTTTTTCAATGCATTCCACTCCTTAATGGTGATGAGAACCGCTGTTTCGTGACCGCGCTTCGTAACTACTTGAGGCCCTTGTTCTAAGCAAGCATTCAGTAGCTCACTAAATTTTGCTTTGGCATCCTGTACTGCCCAATGATTATTCATGTCTATTACTCCTGACTAGATATCTGACTAGTTTAGCAGAATAGAACGTGACTGTGACGCATTAAATCAACAGAACAAAACCGTGAAAGTCAGGAGAAATGCGTTTTTCTGAAAGTGCTTACTGATTTCCTTATAATCTAGCTCTCAATACGCATAGGAAGAGTGGCAGAGCGGTTGAATGCACCAGTCTTGAAAACTGGCGAGGATGAAAGTCCTCCGTGAGTTCGAATCTCACCTCTTCCGCCAGCCTATATAAATCAAGGGCTTACAAGCGTTTTTAGCAATTTGATACCACTAAGATATACCACCTATTTAGCGTGGTTTAAGTGATGCAAGTAGAGCCCCTTTAAGCAGCTTCTCAGCTCGTCTCTCAGCTCTCGCTATCTTCTTATCAAGTATCTCCTCAGGTGTCATAGAAGCCTTAATAGACACCTTCTCAGCTACCTTTAAAGCCTTAGCTTTAGCTATCTTCTCAGCATTCGCTTTACGAGTTGCAACACTCTTAGCAGTAGAAAGTCTCTGCTGATAGTTCACTATTAGACCCAGCTCATGCTTCCTCTCTACATAATTAGCCATGATCTGCTCATCAATAGGTCGGACATAAGTATCAGGAAGTCTCTCCAGCCCTATCGCCTTGGCACAACATAACTGCATCCACCCTAAGGAAGTCTTTACGAATACAGATCGAGAATGATGCAGTGGTAACTTGCAGTAAATCTCCCTGTCATAACATTGCCACTTGGTTATCCCTCTAGCCTCGGCTTGTGCCTCACTTCGCATCTCCCAGTTGGGACTTGCCGTGTTGAGTTGGTAATCCTCGGATCTCACTAGATTACTCAATAGGGTAGTCTTGCGCATTTAAGTGGCTGCACATTAATGACTTATTTATCAGTCATTCACTGATTTAAATTGGTGGAATACAGCGGTCTATTTGCGTCAAGGACACCCTGGTCGGCGGCATGTCAATAAAAATGCATATATCACGCTATATTCTGTCAATATGTCAACAAAACTGCACATAACTGGCTATATTGGCTACAAAACTGCATATTGCAATTGAATTTAGCTTTTGAAGCTAGTTAGCAAAAAATCATTCAAACTGCTATTTCGTAGGAAAAAATGAGAATATGTTTAAAAATGTAGGGATCTATTGAAAATCGTAAGAAAAAGTTTGTAAAAGTATTTAATCGTAAGAAAAAGTGTGTATATGTAAGAAAAAGTATGAGAAAATAGCTATTCGAACGAAAAAGTGGGGCTTTGGGGAAATATGAGCGATATAGGCTATTCACAAGTAAAAAGTCAGCTTGATCTCAGTGCTTTTGATCCACTTGTACCTGCACGCCTTGCCTCGGTAACCAGTGTAACGCCCACCCAGGGCGCATTGTTGATACCCGCAAAAGTAGCGCCCAAAGATGATCGCCCACTAAGCCACCTGTTGTTTGCGCTAAAGCATGAAGGAGTTAATCTCCAATTGTTATCGCAGGCCTTAAGAAAAATCCCAGCCCAAGAGATGCTGGCCGCAATTAGCGTATCGCCAACAGGTGTTTACATTCGTACGGCTTGTTTTTTGTGGGAAGCCTTTAATAAGCAAGAGTTAAAGGGCGCGCCAGCAATTACAGGGCCAATGGTTAATTTATTTGATCCCAAAAAATACATTACAGGACCAAGCATACGCAATGCCAAGTGGCGGGTTAATTTCAATGGCTTGGGTTCTTTGGATTACTGCGTCACTGTTGAGCGAACTGCGCACATTAATAGTTTGCTTGAATCTAAAATCCTCCAGAAAGCAAATGAATTTCTACTGGAGCTTGGTGGGGCAGCATCCGATAGGGCAATGTCTTGGGCTTATTTAAGTGAGACCAAAAGTTCTTTTGAAATTGAACATGAAACACCGAGCGCCACTAAAGCAGAGGCATTTGTAGAACTACTTAAAAAAGCCCATCTGACTACCCAGTTAGATGAAGAGTACTTAGTTGGCTTGCAAAATACCGCCATTACCAATCCTTTGGATAGAGCTGTTAACTATCGCCATCAACAAAACTGGTTGAGTAGCCCATTACGTGGTGCTGCTGGCGTAACGTATATTCCACCGCCACCTGAAATTGTTAATGACTTGATGAAGGGCTTGGTAGATTTTGCTAATGCCTCGCCAAAGCAGATAGACCCTTTGGTTGCGGCAGCGATTATTTCATTCGGGTTTGTTTTGATTCACCCATTCATGGACGGTAATGGGCGCTTATCGCGCTTCTTATTTCATCATGCTTTGTGCCAGTCGGGCGCTTTAAAGAATGGCTTGCTATTACCAGTATCCATTGCGATGAAGCGCAATGAAGATTTATACCTAGCTGCTCTAAAGAGCTTTTCTGAATCTGCTCGCAAACGCTGGGAAGTCATTTGGATTGATGGTGATGAATATCAAATGACATTCAAATCAGATGATTCCTTATATCGCTATTGGAATGCCACTGCCTGTGTTGGGTTTGGATTGGAAATGGCCAAGCAAGCATTGGAAAAGGACTTAAGAGAAGAAACTGAGTTCTTGGCCAAGTACGACCTTATTTCCCGTGCAATTGATGGACAGTACGACATCAGAGGCAAAGATCTTAATGCCTTAATTCTGTCCTGCATGGAGCAAAACGGAAAACTATCGGCTAACCGCCGTAAGAAATTTGCTACAACGGTGCCTGAAGAAATATTTGATGCAATTGAAGCTGAATATATGAAGGTAGTAGGCTGATTCAAAAAAGCCTCGCACTCATTCCGTCAAGGGCACCCCAAAGGGGTAGCTTGCGAACCCTTGACGGCCGCGACCAAATAAACGCTAACTCCAGGTCCGTGAGCCGCATCGGGCACCGAAAGACTCATGGACATGGAGAGCAAAAGTGACCCCCTCCCAAAAAAGTAATAGGGTCCAAAACTAGAGTAAGGTCGCTTTTAACTCCCCTCAAAATGAAAGGCCCTCCGTTTACGAGCTGAAGGCGCCACCATCTTGAATTGCTTTGAGTTCTTCGCCTGCAATGCCTAGCTCTTGAAGTAACTCCTGAGTATGCTCACCAAGTAGCGGGGGGTGGCGGCTCACTTGTTGTGGGGTGCCCATCATCTTGACCGCAAAGCCGATATTGGGGACTTTGCCCTCAATTGGATGATCGATCTCCATGCGCATCTTGCGATATTTAGCATGCTCGCTACCAAAGGCTTCTGGGTAGGTATTAATTGGTCCTGCTGGGATACCTTCCATTAGCAGTAGGTCAATCCACTCTTTACTGGATTTGGTGGCGAAGATTTTTTCAAGTTCTGCGGCCAAAATTAAGCGATTCGCTAAGCGTTGAGGGTTAGTTTTAAAAAGAGGATCTTCAAACAGCTCAGGGCGACCAATTTTTTCACAAAGTAATTTCCAGAGCTTTTGATTAGTGGCCCCCATCACAAAGTAGCCATCAGAGGCTTTCATGGCTTGGTAGGGTGCGCTCATGTGATTGGCGGTACCTAGCTTGTATGGTTCAACACCAGTGCCCCAGTACTGCGCTGTGTCCCAAATAGAAAATGCTAAAGCAGAATCAAACAGGGAGGCATCAATAAATTGACCTTCGCCAGATTTAGTTTTACCAATGTAAGCCGACAAAATTCCATAGACGGCAAAGAGGGCGCAACCAATGTCGGCGACAGGAACGCCAGCCTTAACTGGTGGACTATCAGGATAACCTGTCACACTCATCACACCGGACATCGCTTGCGCCATCAGGTCAAAGCCGGGGCGATCTGCCCATGGACCTGTTTGTCCAAATCCAGAGATGCTCGCATAGATCAAACCAGGGTTCAGTTCTTTCAGTGATGGGTAATCAATTCCCAGTTTTTTCATGACACCAGGACGGTAGTTTTCAACCAAGATGTCTGCTGTTTTGACAAGCTCGAAAAATACTTTTTTTCCCGCCTCGGTTTTGAGATTTAAGGTCATGCTGCGTTTATTGCGATTCATGTTCAGAAAGCCCATGCTATCTGAGCCTTTCATCTTGAATCCCATGGCGCCACGGGTTTGATCTCCCGTTCCTGGAGGTTCAATTTTGATCACATCAGCCCCTAGGTCGGCCAGAAGCATGCAGCAGTAAGGGCCAGCCATGACTTGGCTGACATCTAAAACGCGGACTCCGGCAAGCGGTAAAGGTTTGGCGCTAGGGGTTTTCGGCATTGTCTCTATTGTTTTTATATGTTTAGAATGAATCACATAATATCAAGCAATAGCTAATAGGCTGTCTTGATAGATATATAACTAGAACAGTATTGGAGATTTCATGTTGATTAAGTCCCCCAAATGGATTGCGCGAAGCTTTGCTTTGGCAACCGCTTTTGGTCTTTGTGCTACGCCTTTTTCCGTGTCCGCTCAGCAGGCATACCCTACTAAACCGATTCGCTTAATTGTTGGGTTTGCTCCTGGTGGAGGAACAGATATTGTGGCGCGTGCGCTTGCTCCAAAAATGGGTGAGATCTTGGGGCAGACCGTGATTGTGGAAAACAAATCTGGTGCTGCGGGAACTATTGCTGCTGATCAAATTGCAAAGTCAACGCCAGATGGCTATACCTTGTTGGTAGGCCATTCAAATTCAAATGCAATTGCGCCATTCGTACTGACCAGTGTGCCTTATAACGCTGCAACGGATTTCACGCCGATTACTTATCTGGGTTATGTACCCAATGTGTTGGTGGTGAAAGCTTCCTTGCCGGTGAACTCGGTAGCGCAATTGATTGCCTTGGCTAAAGCTAACCCTGATCAAATGACGTATGGATCTTCCGGCATTGGTAGTACTCAACATTTGGCTGGTGCACTCTTTGCCAAAATCGCTGGGATCTCTTTAAACCATGTCCCTTATAAGGGGAGTGGCCAGGCGATTATTGATTTGCTCGGTGGGCAGATTACGATGAACTTTGATACATTGCCGCCCAACTTGCAGCAAATTAAGGATGGTAGCCTCAAGGCCTTGGCGATTTCTACGCCTAAGCGTTTGTCGATTCTGCCAAACGTGCCAACCTTTAATGAAGTTGGTATTGCAGGATTTGATGTGACGAACTGGTATTCCATCATGGGCCCTAAAGGCATGGATCCTGTTGTCGTAAATAAGATTGATCAAGCAGTCAAAGCCGCGATGGCTGATCCGCAAATTAAGAAGACTTTAGATTCTCAAGGCTTGCAACCTGAAGGCCCGACCACACCAGCGGCGTTCAGCTTGTTTTTAACTGGAGAGTTGGCTAAATATCAACGTCTCGTTAAAAGCTTAAATATTAAGGCTGAGTAATTACTAGGTATGACTGCTCAAGTCTTATGTGAGATTGATGATGGCATTGCGCATGTGACTTTTGATCATGTGGCAGCGCGCAATGCCATGACGGTAGGCATGTATCAAAGCCTAAAGAACATTTGTCAGGATCTTGCGAAAAACCCTCAGGTTCGCTTAGCCATCTTTCGGGGTGCGGGTGGTAAGTCTTTTGTTTCTGGCAGTGATATTGCCCAATTTTCTGACTTTAAAACGGGTGCCGATGGCATACGCTATGAAGAGGGAATCGATGACTTCTTGAGCCCGCTGGCAACCTTGCCGATTCCAACGA
>Ga0208872_1000577_pt1 | contig 25810 bp, 27 predicted proteins | sample CryBogCBH12Aug08_FD_185508 | JGI IMG/M metagenome (GOLD analysis project Ga0208872, IMG submission 185508) | Freshwater microbial communities from Crystal Bog, Wisconsin, USA - CBH12Aug08 (SPAdes) | ecosystem: Environmental > Aquatic > Freshwater > Lake | place: Crystal Bog, Wisconsin, USA...
GACGAAGGCATCCGCTCCAGCTTTGGCTGCGACCATGATGGTTTCGACACTGATGCCGCCGTCGACCTGAAGCCATATATCTTTGCCCATCGCATCGATATGAGCCCTAGCCTCTGAAACTTTAGGCATCATCTCTGACATGAAGCTCTGCCCACCGAAACCCGGTTCGACTGTCATAACGAGCACCATGTCGAGGTGTTCAAGGTAGGGCTCTAGGCGTTCAAACGGAGTTGCTGGTTTCACAGCGATTGAGGCGCGAGCACCATGATCCTTGATCGCGGAAATAGTTCGTATGGGATTCTCGCTCGCCTCAAGATGGAAGGTCACGCTCTTTGCGCCAGCTTTCGCATATTGATACGCATCATCATCCGGATTGATAATCATCAGATGGGCATCGACGGGGATTGGGGAACTTTCAATGATCGACCGAGACTCATTTAAGGAGAAAGTCAGATTCGGAACAAAAATATTATCCATCACATCAAGATGCAGGAGATCTGATTCTGGTGCCACTCTCAAAATTTCATGTGAGAGATCGTCTCGATTCGCATTCAAAATACTAGGACAGAGTCGAATCCTTCTTGAAAGAGACATACTTTAGGATACCGCGGGCTTCCGGGAAAAGAGCACCATGAACATGGAATCAGTGCCATGCAGGTCAGACCACATTTGGATCGAACCATCGTCTTGGAGAAAGTTCATCGATCGAGCACTCTCTGGAATGAATCGCTCTGCAGAGAGAACCTCAAAATCCTTGTGCCGATAGAGAAAGTCGGCAACCTGAGCGCGTGTCTCACTTTTATGCGGCGAACACGTTACGTAGGCGAGGATGCCCTCCCTATTGAGGAGTTCCACTCCAGCGTCAAGCAACTTCCGTTGCAGAGATACTAAGTTTTTCAAGTCGGCGAGGCTCTTATTCCAACGTGATTCCGGACGTCTACGAAGAGCCCCTAATCCACTACATGGTGCATCGATAAGAATACGGTCGTATCTGGTGGGAAGAGCAGGAAGATCCTCCCCTTTATGTGAAATTACTTGGCTCCTTGGAACAACATGACTCACCAGTTCGGCGCGGTGAGGTGTTGGTTCATTAGCAGTGAGGTTATCTTTCGATCTGAATTCACTCAGAAGATTGTTAAGCATCGCGGCTTTTCCACCAGGGCCGGCGCACATATCGAGCCACCCGAGATACTCTCGATCCCCAGCAGTATTGAAGAAGATCTCACTGATTAACTGTGAGCCCAGATCTTGAACGCCGGCCCGTCTCTCATGAACGGCGGTATAGGAACCAGGCATCTGGGAAGCGCGAACCGCGTAAGAATTTTCCGTAATGAGCTCCCCGCCTTGAGCGAGAAGTTCCTCTCTCGTTGACTTTCCTGGCCATGCAACCAGATGAGGAGCTACCGGTGAATTATGGGCTTGAAGTAGGTTTACGAGACGTTCTTCTGAATCGAGTTGATCAGAGAGAGCAGAGACGATCCATGAAGGATGTGAGAACCGGATGGAGAGATCCTCAACTTCATCGAAACGAGGTGGATCACGAAGAATAGATCTCAAAATTGCGTTGACGTATGAAGCCTTACCTTCACCAGCAACTGCTCGCGCAACTTCCACCGTAGCATCGACAGCTGCATGATCAGGAACTCGCATCTCGAAGATCTGATGCAGACCAATCCGGAGGAGATCTACGACCGCCGGATCAAGATCGCTAAATGGTCGATCAATCTTTGTGGAGATTGCGTAATCGTGTTTGCCTTGCATCCGCAGGGTCCCATATGAAAGTTCAGTCGCGAATGCTCGATCCCTCTCATCACAACGAGATTGTGAGAGAAGTTCGGGTAGGCGAATATTTGCGTAAGCCCCTTCTCGATTGACCTGACTTACCAGTTTGTAGGCGATCAGGCGACTCTCCTCTGGTTGAGGTCGTTTAAATGTGCTCTTAGCCAAGGAGTTCGAACCGCTCATCAGCTGATAGGCGGGCACCACGAGCGAAATCGGCCGCTTTCATTCTCTTCTTACCTGCTGGCGTTACTTCCGATATTTCAAGGGTGCAATCAAGAGCTTTGACGAGGAGACGATCGCCATCGCTCCATAGCGAACCACCGGAGCGCTCTTCGCCATCGCTAGTGACGATCCTGACTCCGTGAATACTCAGTTTTGCACCTCGAAAAAATGTATATGTTCCGGGACGATCACCGATTGCCCGGACCAAGCGTGAGATGGTTACTCCGGAGAGGTTCCAATTTACGAGGCCCATCTCTTTCGATATTTTTGGCGCCAAAGTTATATTCGATTGGCTCTGCGCCTTCGGTTTAATTCCTTTGGTAATCATCTCTACAACGTCAAGAATCCGATCTCCACCCAGCACGGAGAGCTGATCGAGTAATTCCGGGGTGGTTACTTCGTCATCTAGATCAATTTCTTCTTGCAGGTAGACCGGTCCGGTATCCATTCCCTTATCGAGTTTGAAAATCGAGATACCCGTCTTCTCATCCCCCTCAAGGATTGACCATTGGACAGGAGCAGCCCCACGCCAACGCGGCAAGAGTGAAAAATGAAGATTGAGCCAACCAAAACGAGGGCCGTGCAAAAGCTCTGGTGGAATCAATTTCCCGTAAGAGGCGGTAATTACCAGTTGAGGTTGAACTTCTAAAAGATGCTGGTTTATTTGAGAGATGTCCTGAGGTTTAGCAATGAGTATCCCCTGGTTAGAAGACCAAGATGCGATCTCATTTTCAGTGAGATCTTGACCACGGCCAACCTTTCGATCTGGCAGGGTGATCAGAGAAGAGAGATTATGTTGAGATCTATTGATCGCCTCGATAATGGGAACACTAATCAGCGATGAGGACGCGACCGAAATCTGCACCTAATTACCCAGTCCGCGCGTGAAATGCGGTGAGACCTTGATCGTAGGTGTCGTGCCATTCTCTTGAGCTAACGAGAACCATTCGCTTTCGCGAATCTCCTTCATCGCATCCTTACGCAGATCTGTAGTCATGCGGTCAACGAAGAGGATTCCGTTGAGATGATCAGTCTCATGCTGCAAGGCTCGTGCAAGAAATTCAGTTCCTTCAACGACAATTGGTTCACCGTGCATATTAAATCCTTTGGCCACTGCCCGAAGGGCGCGTGGCGTGTCGTAATAGACCCCAGGAAATGAGAGGCAACCTTCCTCGCCATCCTGCATTTCATCACTCAAATCAAGAGTTGGGTTTACGAGATGTCCAACTTCGTCATCAACATCCCACACGAAGACTCGAAGTGAGACTCCAATTTGAGGAGCCGCCAAACCCGCGCCTGGAGCGTCATGCATCGTATCTGTGAGATCTTTGACCAAAGTTCTAAGTTCTTTATCAAAATCAAGCACCTCACTCGCCGGAGTGGTGAGAACTGGATCCCCGAAGAGTCGTATTGATTGAATGGCCATAGTCCTATTCTAACCGTTCATCAGTTGGCTCGATATCTCTACCTGGGCTAATCGATAGTGTAGGGATCAAATCGATACGAGAACGCTTCTTCCTTCTTCGCGATCTTAATCCGCGTGAGGGCTGCGAATAGCTCAACTATCTCCTGATTGCGTTCTACTGGTATTTTCACGAGAAGACGGCCTTTACCATCTTTACCAGCTTGAAGTCCGTACGCGCTCACCCCCCTCTCCTCAATGAGGTCTCTCAAAAGAGTGAGCTCGGAGAAGGAGCCTCCTAATGAGAGTAGACGTGTGAATGGTGGAAGATTGACTCGATTTCGTTCATGCATCTCGCGAAGCGCGAGATCATATGCGTTTGACTTCATCAACCCCTGAGAGACCTCAAGCGAGGATGGCATGGCGAAGAAGATCTCTCCATCCTTTTCAAGAAGTGTGAGCAGGGTAAACCAATGAGCACGGACTTCCTCTTGGCTGCGAAGTTCAATCTGACCATATGCTCGTTCTGCATCTAGCACGACAATCGCGGAATAGTGAGCGATAGGTTCAGATCCAGGCGTCGCTACGACAAGCGTGGGAGACGTTCCAAGCTCGCGGATCTGTTGATCTGCAGATGAGGAAATAACGGTGTAACCAGGGAAGGCTCTTCCAAATTCGGCAGCAGTGCGTTCAGCCCCTCGAGAGATTGCATACATTTCCTCTGAACTACACCACGCGCAACTCCACGATAGGAAATCCTTTAAGCACAAGGTGCAGTGAGGCGCTTTACCTGCCCGAGGAATAACTAAGCGTCCGCCACATTCGCATTCTGTAATATTCCGACACTTTCGACAGACGATGCCATTGATGTAACCGGCACGCCCGACAGAGACGAGAACGTGTCCCCTTTTTAATCCCTCGGAAATGATTCGATGTGATGCACTATTCTCCCTTTCGTTTGCGGAGAATTTCATGCGCTTAATTGATGATTGCGGGAAGTCAAATTGTGTGAACCAACCAAGTTCTACTTGGCGAACCATTTCTACCGAAGGCGAACGAGAGATAAAGATTATTGACGAGTCCGCGCTGCGTGTGAGGGCTACATCGCGGGAGTTCCATGTCGGGCTGTGAACCTCATAATGGTGGCGTTCTACATCATTGATAATGATCAAAGTGTCGTTCTGCTCCAGATGGAGGAACACTCCCGACCGCAAGGTGAGAAAGATTCCAGATTGAGAGAAGTTGGCTGAAAGGTACTTCGCAAAGCGTTCGCTCTTGGTCTGATGTGATGAGAGTACAGAGAAAGAAGCACCTGCTTCAGAGAGAGCAACACTCAATGCTTCCAAATCCTTGATATCTGGCAGTGCGACTACCACTTTGCCAACACTCGATCGAGACATCGCAATAGCGGCGATTATTGAATAGCTCGGTTGCAGGGTAGGCAAAATCAGAAGATCCCTGAGATGGTGCTTGCTCCGAAGGCGACGATTGAGTGCGTCAGGAAGTATCAATCCGGAAAGTGCTATGTCCTCTTCGCTGGGTCCGGCGACTGTTTCGGACTTTGAAAACTTTGTTAATCCGAGCTTTGAATAGGCAGGCGAAAAAGCGGAGAGAAATGACCAGGTGGAGGTCACATACCTCATAGCCAATTCCCGAGCTAGAGCGATTTGTTGATCAGAGAAGATTCGCATTTCGGAGATGAGTAATGAAATTGGCTTTATTGACCCGTGGTCGGGCCGATCCGAATAACGTCGAACGATGAGACCATCGGTCTGATGGCTACCAAAGGAGACGGCAACAAGGTGGCCTACATCGCTGCCTTCGCACCCTTGAGGAAGGAAGTAGGTGTATATCTCTTCCGAGGATAGATACGGGAGATTAACGAGAACATCCACGTAAGGCCGATCCTCAATCATGACCGGCCGAGGAGAACTCTTCTCAGACTTCAATGTGAGTGGCTTTACCTTCGCCACTTTGGACTACCCCTTTACTGCGTTATTTAATGCAGCGGCTCGATCTTTGCGTTCCCACGTGAAGTTAGGAAGCTCGCGACCAAAGTGGCCATAAGAGCTGGTCGCGGAATAGATTGGACGAAGAAGTTCGAGATCGCGGATGATAGCTGCTGGACGAAGGTCAAATACTTGTTCAATGGCTGCTTCGATCTGAAGTACTGGAATTTTCTCAGTTCCGAAGCACTCGACAAAGAGTCCAACAGGTTGAGCCTTACCGATTGCATACGCAACCTGGACTTCACAGCGTGTTGCGAGTCCAGCTGCAACTACATTTTTCGCTACCCAACGCATTGCATAAGCAGCGGATCTATCCACCTTTGATGGATCTTTTCCGGAGAATGCTCCCCCACCGTGGCGAGCCATGCCGCCGTAGGTATCAACAATAATTTTGCGACCAGTTAGCCCGGCGTCACCCATTGGTCCACCAATAACAAAGCGACCAGTTGGATTGATCAGTGAACGAACACTCGTTGTATCGATAGCAAGATCAGCAATGACCGGATCGATAACATATTTTTGTACCTCAGGGGCAAGCTGATCTTCTAAACTAACGGAATCAGCATGCTGTGAGCTCACGACGATCGTATTGAGCGCAACCGCCTTGTCGCCATCATATTCAATCGTAACCTGGGTCTTACCATCCGGACGAAGGTAAGAAAGCTCGCCTGACTTACGAACTTTAGAAAGTTGGAGTGAAAGCTTGTGCGCAAGTGCGATCGGTAGGGGCATGAGCTCAGGAGTGTCATCACAGGCATAACCGAACATGAGACCTTGATCGCCAGCACCTTGTAGATCGAGCGGATCTACTGAAGAGCTAACGCGCTTCTCGAAGGCAGAGTCAACTCCTTGTGCAATATCTTGTGACTGTTGCCCAATACTGAGTGATACTCCGCAAGAATTTCCATCAAAGCCCTTGTCGGATGAGTCGTATCCAATTGCCAATACGGTATCTCTCACGATGCTCATAACATCGGCATAACCGTTTGTTGTCACCTCACCGGCTACGTGAACCTGTCCGGTGGTAATAAGCGTTTCAACAGCAACTCGAGATTTTGAATCCTGTCCGAGTAATGAATCGAGGATTGCATCTGAGATCTGGTCAGCCATCTTATCTGGATGGCCTTCAGTCACGGATTCAGAGGTAAATAGGCGCTTAGTCATGGGCTAAACCTAACTTATGGGCAGCGAAATCTAGAAGTTTATCGGCGAGTGTCAGCTTTGAGACCCCGTGAAGTTCTTCAACGACTTCTCCACTTCTCACAATCATGCCACTCGTTTGATCAGAGCCGAAGATCGCTCCCCCGCTAACATCGTTGAGATAGATAAGGTCGAGATTCTTCTGCCCATACTTCTCGATCGCCTTTGCCAGTCCATCTTCCCCAGTCTGCGCCGCGAACCCGATGAGTACGCGTTCCCCTTTTCTCTGGCCGATCTCTTTGAGGATATCTACTGTTGGAGTCAATTCAATTGAATGATAGGAGCCCTTATCGAGTTTCTGATTATGGGAATGCAAAGGCTTCGCATCTGCGACTGCGGCCGTCATTATGACGACATTAGCCTCTTCAAAGTGATCCGTAACAGCGCGGTGCATCTGATCTGCGGTTGAAACTCGGAGCATTTCTACTCCTTCAATGTCGGGTTCGTCGGAGTTAGCCGCAATAAGAGTTACCTTGGCTCCACGTTTCGCTGCCGCAAAAGCGGTAGCAAACCCTTGCTTCCCTGATGAATGATTGCCAATATAACGAACCGGATCGATCGCTTCTCGGGTTCCTCCGGCAGTTACAAGTACATTAATTCCTTTCAGGTCTGCCTTGATATCGAGCGTCTCAGAGAGAGTTTTAATAATCCGCGAACTCTCGGGATATCTTCCAACTCCTACATCAGACCCTGTCATGCGGCCCTCATCAGGTTCAACGACCACAACGCCACGTGAACGAAGTAATGCAACGTTCGCCTGAACTGCCGCATTGAGCCACATCTCTGGGTGCATTGCAGGTACAAGAATGAGCGGCGCCGTTGAAGCAAGAATGATATTTGTGAGTAGATCATCGGCTCGTCCGGTGGCGATCCGCGAGAGAAGATCAGCGGTGGTTGGTGCAATGACAATTGCATCGCACTTTTTCGCTAAATCGATATGGGGAACGCTATGGACATTGCTCCATAAGTCGTCATGCACTTCTCGACCACTCAGTGCCGCCCACGTTGCATTTCCAACAAAATTTTGGGATGAACGAGTGGGAACGACGGTGACAAGAAAGCCATGATCCTGAAGGCGACGAATAAGATCGGCACTCTTATAAGCAGAGATCCCGCCACCAACGCCAAGAATGATCTCGCGACCACGAAGAGTCATGAGAGTGTGTTTTTAAGCGGTAGCTTCTTGAGCCTTAGGCTCGAGGTTTTCAATGGTTAGGAGACCTTCATTGATCTCGCGCAACGCAATTGAGAGCGGCTTCTCATGAACATATGTCTCCACAAGTGGGCCAACATATTCAAGAAGTCCTTCGCCGAGCTGTGAGTAGTAGGCATTGATCTGACGGGCGCGCTTGGCTGCGTAGAGCACGAGGCTATATTTTGAACCTGCCTTGTCGAGAAGCTCATCGATCGGTGGATTGGTAATCCCATCCATGTTAGACATTGAGCTCATAGTTGCCTCTTTCATCTTGATAAAACCTGAAAATAAAGCTTCGGCCACGTGGGCTAAGTCGCTAAGGATACCAGTTCCTCAATTACCCGTTCGACGGAGTTATTGACCAGGATGTGGTCGAACTCGCCTGCCGCAGCCATCTCTTGCTCAGCCAGTGCCAATCGGGCTACCTGGCGTTCAGGCGAGTCGGTTCCTCGCCCTGTGAGTCGAGCCTTCAACTCATCCCAGCTGGGAGGCGCGATAAAGACCAATAAGGCGTTGGGATCGCTCTTTCGAACCTGACGGGCTCCCTCAATTTCAATCTCTAGCAGAACATTCTTACCCAAGGCGAGCCAACTCTCGATAGGTGCGTGTGGGGTCCCATAGCGAGCCCCAGCAAACTCTGCCCACTCTAAGAAGGAGCCATCAGCTATCGATTGATCGAACTTCGAGTCGTTATAAAAAAAGTAATCAATCCCGTCGCGTTCTCCCTCACGAGGGTCGCGAGTTGTCGCTGAAACTGAGATCCAGAATCGGGGATCATTTCGAAGGGTTCGCGTGATCGTGCTCTTACCTACGCCACCAGGTCCAGACATAACAATGAGAGTTCCACGAGCCGGATCGATCTTCGACACTGATAACTCCCCTCTCAACGCTGACACTTGATTTGCACCTAAGCCAGCGATTCGTCGTGTTGGCGAGATCTTCGCTCTCTCCATGATTGCTTCCGCTCGAAGTTTACCCACACCAGGTACGGACTCAAGCAATTCACGAACTCGCATCTTCCGTATCGCAGGATCCACAGAGTTTATGAGATCGAAAATACTGATCTCCCCATTCCCGAGTGACTTCTTTGCTGCCGCTCGAACTTGCCGAGCTGCTATTGCCGCACTATTTGCTGCTGCTCGCTCTTCTGGTGAGAGTTTAGGCGGAAGTGGCGTCATCGAGAATCTCCCGAGCCTTTGCACTCATCGCACCTAGACCTTCGCTGTAAAGAGATGTTATTGGACGACCTATAACAAGATAGGTTGAACCGGCCTTGATTGCATCTCGAGGAGTCATGACTCGATTTTGATCACCGAGGGAACTTCCTGCGGGTCGAACACCGGGAGTAATGATGGTCGTCTCTCTACCGATGCGCTCTCTTATCGATGAAACCTCTAAAGGTGAGCAAACGATCGCCCGCGCGCCAGAGTCAACAGCGAGTGAGGCAAGGTTGATGGCAGATTCGAGCGGAGGCTGGGAGTAACCAATCGCCTGGACATTCTCAGCGGTGAGCGAGGTGAGGATTGTTACCGCGGTGATATCGATCGAAGGAGCAGCGGTAGCGGCGGCAGCGACCATCTCCGATCCACCGGATGCATGAACGGTAAGAAACTTTGGTTTGATATGCGAGATTGCTTTAGTCGCACTCGCCACTGTATTTGGAATATCGTGCAATTTGAGATCCAAAAAGAGATCGAATTCTCCAGCGCTGCGTAACCTCTCGATCCCCTTTTCGCCAAAAGTTAAGAAGAATTCGAGACCAGCTTTATATGTCTTAATGGATTCATTGGTCGCTTCAATCCATGAGCAAGCAGTATCGAGATTGTCGGTATCTAGGGCAAGGATCAGTGGATTCATGGAAGGACCTCTCTATGGGCGAAACCGATTGCTTCATTAAGGGAATTGAAACCCTTTTCGATGAGGATCTCTTCTAACTCTTGCTTTACCTTGATCACAGCCGTTGGATTTCCAAACGTGGCAGTACCAACTGATACAGCATGAGCTCCCGCCAGAATGAATTCGAAGGCATCGCGACCAGATGTAATGCCACCCATTCCCAAGATTGGTAAGTGTGGAAGGGCTGCGTGCACCTGATAGACCGCTCTCACTGCTACAGGCCGAATCGCAGGACCACTTAGTCCACCGGTCTTCTGCGCCAATTTAGGGAGCATTGAGTTCGTATCAATAACCATCCCAAGAAGAGTGTTGATCAGTGCGACGCCATCTGCACCGGCGTGTGACACCTCTTTAGCGATCGCCACGATATCTGTTACATCAGGAGAAAGTTTGGCAATGATTGGCAACTCTCCCCCGATATTTCTTCGGACCGCCTCAATCGCAGCACGGGCTGTCTCTGGATGGCAAGAGAAGACCATTCCTCGATTTTCAACATTGGGACATGAAATATTTACTTCGATTCCCACTACGCCGGGAAGATTGCGCATCTTTCTCGCAAGTACCGCGTAATCTTCGACGGTTTCACCCGCAATACTGACAAAGGTTCGTGCGCCTTGTGCAGCGAGCCATGGAATGTCATTCTCTAGAAAGTAATCCACTCCCGGTCCCTGAAGTCCGATCGAGTTGAGCATTCCACTTGGAGTTTCGGCCATTCGTGGAGTGGCACGACCGCTTCGTGGCTTGATCATGATCGACTTGGTGACGATCGCACCCAACTCAGTCAATGGGAAGAATTGAGAGAGTTCTTTACCAGAGCCCGCACAGCCGCTGGCGGTTAATATCGGATTTGGAAGTTGTGCGCTACCGAGTGATGCTGCAAATGAGAAGCTCATGCGCCGAAAGTCCCTTCCGGAATACGTCGTTTGCTATCCCAAATAACGCGCGACCCATCCATTACCGGTCCATCGATACAGGAGCGGAGCATACGAATAACGCCATCATCTCCCTTTACCGGAAGAACACACGTCATGCAGACACCGATTCCACAGGCCATTGATTCTTCGACGGCGCATTGATGCAAAATTCCAAAACTTTCGCTTATGGCAGTGATCGCCTGAAGCATGCCCATTGGACCACATGAGTAGATGATCTCAATCTCATTCTCTTCGATGAGTTTAGGAAGAACATCGGTGATCTGCCCCTTGATGCCAGTGCTTCCATCATCGGTTGTGAGAGTCAGACTCGAAACAGAACGTTTACCGTCGAGCGGAGCATAGATCTTTGCGGAGGTACTTGCGCCAAGGACCATATCTACTCGACAACCCCGACTCTTCAAGAGCTCTGCAAGACCAAAGAGTGGTGCGCTTCCATAACCGCCACCAACGAGGAGCGCTCGCACCGGTTCTGTAGGGATACCAAAATGCGTTCCAAGAGGTGCGACCATATCGACCACCGCGTGAGGTTCCAATGCGGTTAACCAACGACTTCCTTGGCCATGAGGTGCAACAACGAGTTCGATGAGACCTCCTTGGGGTCCCTTCTCCGTTGATCGGTAGATCGCAAAGGCCCTTCGGAGAACCATCGCTGAACTCTCACCACCTACAGCGATAGCGACAAAGTTTCCTGGTCGGGCTTGAGCCGCTAAATCACCAACGGAGAAGACCATATGGTGATAGGCGCCAACCTTTTTATTGCTTATAAGTTCTGCGGAGATTTGAGCCGCTCTCGAGTTCATCGCCCGGCTCCTGCCTGCCACTCTTGTAGCGATTCAATATCAAATTCTCTGCTTTGCATTTCGCGGATGCCCTCAACCGCCGCTTTAAATCCAGCGATCGTCGTGATGATGGGAATCGAACGCTGAACGGAAGCAGTTCGAATTAACCAACCATCTTGCCGTGATCCCCTGCCGAGTGGCGTATTAATCACAAGGTCAACCATTGATGTTGTGATGATATCTACAGCTGAAAGTCCATCAGATTGAGAATCGGAGTTCTTTCGGACTTGGCGGGATTGAACTCCATGGGATGCCAGATACTCGTGAGTTCCGGCTGTCGTAAAGAGCGTGAAGCCCAGATCCGAGAGCGCACGAGAAGGCTCGAGTGCATCAGCCTTATCTCTATCGGAGAGTGAGATAAAGACAGACCCAGACATCGGAAGAGGCCCGAAAGATGAGATCTGACTCTTGGCATAGGCCTGTCCAAAGGTATTCGCGATACCCATCACCTCACCTGTGGATCGCATCTCAGGTCCAAGAACCGAATCAACTCCAGTTCCATCGACTCTCCGGAATCTATTCCATGGAAGGACCGCCTCTTTAACAGAGACGCCATTAGCAACACCGTCGCCAGTGAGTGGAAGAACTCCTTGATCGCGGAGCTGTTGAATAGATACACCGGTCGAGATGAGCGCCGCAGCCTTCGAGAGCGGGTTTCCAGTCGCTTTGCTGACAAAGGGAACTGTTCGAGAAGCACGCGGATTTGCTTCGATAACGTACAACGTGCCATCTCTCGTGATCGCATACTGAATATTGATGAGGCCACGTACGCCGACATTGAGAGCAATCTTGTGGGTTGCTTCTCGAATCTCCGCAATCTTGGAAGCGTCAAGAGTAAAACTTGGAAGGACGCAGGCTGAGTCACCTGAGTGAATTCCTGCTTCTTCAATATGCTCCATGACTCCACCCAAGAAGAGTTCTGTGCCATCATAAAGCGCATCAACGTCAATCTCGATCGCATCATCGAGGAATCTATCGATCAAAACAGGGTGATTTGGAGTAATCTCCGTCGCCTTTACGATGAACTCTTCGAGCGATTCATCGTCATAGACGATCTCCATACCGCGACCACCGAGGACAAATGATGGGCGCACTAAGACTGGGTAGGTAATTTCTTTAGCAATCTTCTTCGCCTCTTCGAAGGTATTAGCCATTCCAAATTCGGGCGCCTTTAGATTACTGATTGCGAGAATTTTGCCGAATTCACCGCGATCTTCAGCTAAATCAATTGCATGCGGGGATGTACCGAGGATTGTTACTCCGGCGTCGAGAAGTCCGCGAGCCAGTCCAAGAGGAGTCTGGCCGCCAAGTTGGGCGATCACTCCAAGTACTGGACCGGCTTGGGTTTCAGCATGGATTACTTCAAGGACATCCTCGAGCGTGAGCGGCTCAAAGTAGAGTCGATCAGATGTGTCGTAATCGGTGGATACGGTCTCTGGATTGCAGTTAACCATGATGGTCTCATATCCAGCCTCGCGGAGGGCGAAGGCAGCATGAACGCAGGAGTAATCGAACTCCACTCCTTGCCCGATTCGATTGGGACCACTGCCGAGAATAAAGACGGCAGGTTTGGTCCGGGATCGTACTTCTGTTTCCTGGTCATATGAGGAGTAGTGGTACGGCGTATGCGCTTCAAATTCTGCAGCACATGTATCTACCGTCTTGTAGACCGGTCGAATATTGAGTCGTTCTCTGGTCAATCTAATCTCGGACTCAGAGATATTGCGGAGTGAGGCTAGTTGTGCGTCGGAGAAGCCAAGGCGTTTTGCGCTGCGGATCAGCACTTCAGAAAGTTCAGCCGCACTTTTGATCGAATCGGCCATCTCATTGATGAGCTGAATTTGTGAGAGGAACCATGGGTCGATCTTTGTCTGAGCAAATACCTCATCGACGCTTGCACCCAGACTCATCACCTTTTGAACCTGTTGGAGGCGATATTCCGTTGGAATCTTAATCTGCTCCAGGAGTTCACCACGTAGAGCAGCATCTGTTCCCCACGAGAAACTCATCCCCTTCTTTTCAACCGAGCGAAGTGCCTTTTGAAGCGCTTCTGGGAAACTCCGACCGATCGCCATTGCTTCACCAACGGATTTCATCGTTGTTGTCAGGCGCTCATCAGCTTCCGGGAATTTTTCAAAGGCAAACCGAGGAACTTTAACAACCACATAATCGAGAGTCGGCTCGAAGGAAGCGGGTGTTGACTTCGTAATATCGTTCTGGATCTCATCAAGGCTGTACCCAATTGCCAATTTCGTCGCGATTTTTGCGATTGGGAAGCCAGTGGCTTTTGAGGCCAAGGCCGATGATCGGGACACTCGTGGGTTCATCTCAATGACAATGATTCGGCCATCCTTGGGATTGACCGCGAATTGAATATTACATCCACCAGTGGCAACTCCGACTTCACGAATAATCTCGATCGAGAGGTCGCGCAACTTCTGGTACTCAACATCTGTGAGTGTCATTGCTGGTGCCACAGTGATTGAGTCACCCGTGTGGACGCCCATCGGATCGAAATTTTCGATACTACAGACGATGACGACGTTATCCTTATGATCTCGCATTACCTCAAGTTCGTACTCTTTCCACCCAATGATGGACTCTTCGAGGAGAACTTCAGTGGTCGGACTATGGCGGAGTCCAGCTCCCGCAATAAGTTCCAACTCAGCCTGGTTGTACGCGATTCCTGAACCTAATCCACCCATTGTGAATGATGGGCGAACAACGACCGGATATTTGAGCTCTTCTACACCGGCTAAACACTCTTGCATGGAATGAGCGATGATCGATTTAGCGGAGTCTCCCCCAACCTTTGCAACGATTCCCTTAAAAGTTTCCCGATCTTCACCGCGGTTAATCGCGTCGACATTCGCTCCGATCAGCTTGGTGCCATATTTTTCAAAGGAGCCACGCTCATACAGTTGCATGGCAGCATTCAAAGCTGTCTGTCCGCCCAAGGTCGCGAGCACCGCATCTGGGCGTTCCTTCTCGAGAATCTTCTCAATAATCTCTGGAGTGATTGGCTCGATATAGGTTGCATCGGCAAATTCCGGGTCGGTCATGATCGTTGCGGGATTTGAGTTGATCAAGATCACTCGAATTCCCTCTTCACGGAGAACTCGACACGCTTGTGTTCCAGAGTAATCAAATTCGCACGCTTGGCCAATCACGATCGGTCCGGAACCGATAACAAGAACACTCTTAATGGATAGATCTCTAGGCATTGTGTACCGCAACCTTCTTGGTCATGAGTTCAGCGAAGTGGTCAAAGAGATATGCAGCATCGTGGGGACCGGCGGCAGATTCTGGGTGGTACTGGACACTGAATGCGGGACGTTCTAGGAGCTCCAGACCCTCCACAACACCGTCATTGAGACAGATATGGGAGACATACCCTGCGCCAAAGACAGTTGTGAAGTTTGAATCAACCGGTGCATTAACTGCGAATCCGTGATTGTGGGCGGTGATTTCAACAGTTCCATCGCGCAGATTCTTTACTGGCTGATTTATACCTCTATGGCCAAAGGGCAATTTGTAGGTAGTGAACCCAAGGGCGCGACCAAGAATCTGATGACCAAAACAGATACCGAAAACGGGTACTGATTCTGAGAGAAATTCTCTCACTAGGGTAACCATCTCATCCATGGTTGATGGATCGCCCGGACCATTCGACAGGAAGATTCCATCGGGTGAGATCGATTCAATCTCCTCTTTTGTTGCACTCAATGGAAAGACGTGAACTTCCATTCCTCTTTCAGACATGTGGCGAGGAGTTGCCGACTTGATACCTAAGTCAATTGCGGCAACGGTAAATTTCTTCACAACATCGACTGGAGTAGGCACCACATATTTGACTGGTGTTGATACATCCGATGCAAGGAATGCCCCCGACATAGATGGCATTTCACGAACCTTCAAGACCATTTCCTCGCGCGGACGCTCTTCGCCGGAGAATATTCCGACTCTCATAGAACCTCGATCACGCAGATGACGGGTAATCGCGCGAGTATCAACGCCTTGAATTCCGACTATTCCTGCATCTATAAGGGCAGATTCCAGAGATTGATCAGAACGCCAATTGGAAGTTCGTGGCGATGGATTCCGAGCGACAAAACCGGCAACCCAGATCTTCGTCGACTCCATATCCTCTGCATTAAAACCAGTATTACCAATATGCGGAGCGGTCATAATGACGATCTGCTTGTGATAACTAGGATCTGTCAAAGTCTCTTGATACCCAGTCATTCCCGTTGAGAAGACAGCCTCACCAAAAGTTTCTCCGAGGCATGCCCATGACTCCCCTTCAAAGATTGCTCCATCATCGAGAACAAGGTATGCCTTACTCATGTACAGCTCCGATCAGATTCTGGTTCTTCATTACTAGTCTGCCGTTGAAAATCGTATGTATGACATCACCGGTCAATTCAAAACCATGGAATGGGGTGTTTCTACTCTTTGAAAGGAGAAGTTCGCGATCAACAGTCCATCTCTTTTCTGGATCTACGATTGCGATATTCGCAATCGATCCTTTCTTGAGATCCAAACCGTGGGCTGTATAACCACCGATTTTCGCAGGATTTTTGGACAAAACCTCAATCAATCGAGTCCAACTCATAAGGCCAGTTTCGATCATTGTTGTGATCACGATTCCTAAAGCTGTCTCTAGGCCAACCATTCCGAACGCCGCAGCTGCCCACTCGCAATCCTTATCTTCCGCTGGGTGTGGTGCATGATCCGTTGCAACGATATCGATCGTTCCATCCGCCAGTGCGGCGCGGAGAGCTTTCACATCTTCATCTGTTCGTAGTGGAGGATTTACTTTGTAGATCGGATCATAGGTACGGGCAGTTTCATCGGTAAGGAGTAAGTGGTGAGGGGTTACCTCAGCCGTTACCTGCATGCCTTGAGCCTTTGCCCAGCGAATAATCTCCACCGAGCCCTTGGTTGAAAGGTGGCAGATGTGGAGACGACTACCTAGCGAATGCGCAAGAAGGATATCTCTCGCAATAATCGCTTCTTCAGCGATCGCCGGCCAGCCAGCTAAGCCAAGTTGAGCTGATACAACGCCCTCGTTCATTTGAGCACCTTCGGTAAGGCGTGGATCTTGGGCATGCTGAGCGATAACTCCCCCGAAACCTTTTACATATTCGAGCGCTCTCCTCATAAGGAGAGAGTCGCTTACACACTTACCATCGTCGCTGAAAATTCTGACCTTTGCCGCAGAGTCGGCCATCGCCTTCATTTCGGAGAGTTTCTTTCCCTCAAGTCCTTCACTGACGGCTCCAATAGGAAAGACGTCGCAAAGACCAGCTTCACGACCGAGTCGCCATACTTGTTCCACGACTCCCGCAGAATCGGCAACCGGAGATGTGTTTGCCATCGGAGATATCGCAGTGAATCCTCCGCGAATAGCGGCTCTGGAGCCAGTGAGAACCGTTTCGGCATTCTCTCGCCCTGGCTCGCGCAGATGTGTATGAAGGTCAACAAATCCCGGAAGAATCCTGAGTCCTGCGCAATTGATCAGTTCTCCCGAAGACGATAACTCTTGGCCTATCTCAGTGATGAATTCACCAACGATGCGAATATCGGCAACTGACCCATCCGGAAGGAGACCATTTTTTAAAAGAATTTCCATCGTTCTATGCCCCTAGTGTCTCGTGAGTGGAGGAAATGTTCGGACCTCCTAGAAGTTGATAGAGGGCTGCCATTCGCACTACAACCCCATTTGATACTTGATCGATCACTACTGATCGAATGGAATCTGCACTTGCGGCACTGATCTCAAGGCCGCGATTCATTGGCCCTGGGTGCATAACGATGGCATTGCTCTTGAGTCTCTTCAGTCGATCTCCATCGAGACCATACCCCTTTGAGTACTCACGTCCATTTGGGAAGAAGGAATCATTCATGCGTTCGAGTTGAACTCTCAGCATCATGACAACATCAAACTCTTCGAGATTCTCATCGAAGTCGTAAGAAGATCTCACTCCCCAAGAATCGATCGTTGACGGTAGCAAGGTTGGCGGAGCGATTAACGTAACATCCGCACCCATTTTTCTTAGTAGGAGAACATTGCTTCGAGCAACTCGCGAATGGAGGATATCTCCAACGATGGCAATCTTTAATCCACTAAAAGTTGTTAACGTTGACCCAAAATGCTTACGAATCGTGAAAGCATCGAGAAGCGCCTGGGTAGGGTGCTCGTGGGTACCATCACCTGCATTAATTACCGATGATTCAATCCAGCCTGATTCAGCCAATCGTTTTGCCGCGCCAGATGCAGGATGACGGATAACAATTAAATCTGCGCCCATAGCCTCAAGAGTTTGCGCTGTATCTTTTAGGCTCTCTCCCTTGCTAACGCTTGATCCCTTGGCCGAGAAGTTCGTGACATCGGCAGACAATCTCTTGGCAGCAGATTCAAAGGAGAGTCTTGTTCGGGTGGAGTCTTCAAAGAAGAGGTTTACAACTGTCCTGCCGCGCAGCGTGGGTAACTTCTTTACCGATCCAGAGGTCAACTTCTCTAGCTCTGATGCAGTATCGAGAATGCCCACAATCTCGAATTCCGAGAGATCGGCTATTGAAAGTAGGTGTTTCACTCTTCCACCTCAACAATTTCCACAAGGTCCTCGCCATCAATCTCCGAGAGTTTGACCTTGACGGATTCTTTGAGAGATGTGGGAATATTCTTTCCCACGTAATCGGGCCGTATCGGCAATTGACGGTGACCTCTGTCGACGAGTACTGCCAATTGAACCGAACGCGGTCGACCTAACTCACCTAGCGCATCAAGAGCAGCGCGTATCGTTCGACCGGAGAAGAGCACGTCATCAATCAGTACGATGTCACGACCTTCAACACCGCCTTGGGGCATGACTGTCTCAGCCAAGGGTCTTGGAGCTCGCAGCCGGTGGTCATCGCGATGCATCGTGATATCTAATGAGCCGACAGGTACCGGACCTTCGATGCTTTCAAGAATGCCTGCCAAGCGGGAGGCTAAATATCTCCCCCGCGTTGGGATACCCATGAGAGAGATCGAATCGATCCCGTGGTTTCGTTCGATGATTTCGTGAGAGATGCGCTTAAGAGCGCGGGCGATCTCCGCCTGATCCAAGATAAGACTCATACAACTCCTTCGCCGCCTCTCTGGACGGTTCGTTAAAGGATTACTGCGAGAGGGTATCACCTGTGGATAGTGAAAGCGAGAATTCCGCCTTTCCCCTAGCCTGCCGGACATGGAAAATCCAGATCTTATGAGTGAAAAGGGTGAGCTCCTCGCAGAGAGCGAGCCAGAGTTGCTTGCCCTCGGTCAATCTCTCCGGAGTATCCGTAAGCAGAAGGGGCTCACCCTTCGAGATATCGAGAGTGATTCCCAGGGCCGCTGGAAAGCTGTGGTTATCGGCTCATATGAACGCGGCGACCGAGCCTTAACACTGAAGAAGGCGGTTGCGCTCGCCAGGTATTACAACGTTCCACTCGATCAACTTTTAGGCCTGTCTCAAGCCTCTTCCAGCCAATCTGGAGCTCTTTCAATCAATCTGGTAGCCCTTCGAAGGAGCAGTACACAGTTTCCTGCGGCGCTTACCCGCTTCGCTCAAGAGATCTGTCGGCGCCGTTCTGATTGGAACGGGGAAATGCTCTCGCTTCGAACAAGTGATCGAGCCTTCTTGGCGATTATTCTCGATATCAACGAAGAGAGCCTTGATCGCTGGCTGAATGAGAATGAACTACTACTGAGTGTTCCAACTACTTAGATGAGAGTGCTTTTGATTGCGACGATACGCCCGAGGACTCCATTGATATAGCGGGACGAATCCTGAGTAGATAACTCTGCCGCTATTTCAACCGCTTCGTTGATAGCAACCTTCTCATCAATATCATGAGCCCAGAGAATTTCATAAATACTGAGGCGAAGAAGATTGCGATCAATCGCTGGCATGCGATCCATATCCCATCCTTCAGAATATGTGATGATCAACTCATCCAAGCGATCCCTATGTTCAGAAACGCCTTCCAGAAGACTTCGCACATAAGGTTCTTGAGAGAGCTCTTCTGATGGGCGCGAGCTATAGAGCTCGAGCGCTAACGCTCCACGCAGGTCAGCTTCGTAGAGGAAATCTAGTGCGCGCTTACGAGCTTTACGTCGAGCACTCACGAATTGGCGCGGCCGAGGTATCCCCCGGTACGAGTATCAACAAGGATCTTCTCATCCTGCTTGATGAACAGTGGTACTTGCACAGTAATTCCAGTTTCGACAGTTGCTGGCTTATTTCCGCCAGAGGAACGATCTCCTTGTAAACCAGGCTCAGTGTACGTAACGATGAGTTCTACTGATGCTGGAAGTTCGACGTACAGTGGATTTCCTTCGTGGACAGCGACGATCGCCTCGCAATTCTCCAACATGTAATCAACAGCATCACCTACAACTGCAGCTGAAATAGTCATCTGATCATAATTTTGGGTATCCATGAAGACGAAATCTTCACCGTCTTTATACAAGAACTGCATATCGCGCTTCTCAAGGATGGCAACCTCAACTTTTACCCCTGCGTTAAAAGTCTTTTCAACAACTTTCCCCGTGAGTACCTGCTTCATCTTGGTGCGTACGAAGGCTGGGCCCTTGCCCGGCTTCACATGCTGGAACTCGATTACCGTCCAGAGCTGACCATCGATATCAAGGGTCATGCCGTTCTTAAGATCATTCGTCGTTGCCATCAGAGTTCCATTTCATCAATATGCCCCTAGGGTCTTAAGGGCGGATAAGAAGGTTGAAGAATACCCGCTAAATCATCGCCTTGAGAGCAATCAACGCTAACCGGTATGAATCCGGGCCAAATCCCCCGATAGTGCCGTTCACGACACCAGAAATTACTGAGGTGTGGCGGAACTCCTCGCGAGCTAAGGGATTGCTCAGATGGACTTCGATCACCGGTGCAGTCAACATATCGACCGCATCTCGAATTGCGTAGGAGTAATGGGTGAATGCGGCCGGATTGAAGATCACTGGAGATTTCTCATCCGCGGCTGCATGTAGCCAGGTAATAAGTTCAGTCTCTGAATCCGATTGACGAATATCAACGTCGAGTCCAAGCTTCTGAGCTTCGTTCGAAATAAAAGCGCTCAGCGCAGGAAAATCCATCTGCCCATAGATCGCTGAATTTCGCAGATCAAGTCGACCTAAATTCGGTCCATTGAGAACGAGGATTTTCATAAACAGATTCTCTCATAGACGCTCTTCGCTTGTTCGATGGCCACGCCCTCTAACCAGACAGGACGGGCAATATCTTCAAGTCCTATAAATCGAAGTTGGGAGCCGCGTGTCTTTTTGTCACCCAACATCAGTTGAAGTAAATCCGGCCATGAGAGTCCGGTTACAGCTATCGGAAGACCAAACTTTCTAAGGAGTGCCACAATTTTAGAGGTCTGATCTGCATTGAAACCAGCAAGCTCCTCAGATAAGACGAGCGCATATACGAGACCGATCGATACCGCTTCGCCATGTCTAAATTCGAAATTCATGGATTTCTCCACAGCATGTCCGAAGGTGTGGCCAAAGTTGAGAATCTCCCGAAGTTTTCCCTCTTTGAAATCCCTACTCACGACATCGGCCTTAACTCGAGCGGACTTCTCAATGAGCTCGGCTGAATACCTGCGAACTTCGGAGATTGTGTTGAGTCCTTCTAACCGGTTCAGAATTGTTGCGTCTGCAATCAGCCCGGTCTTAATTACCTCCGCTAAACCGGCGGCATAATCTCGGTCTGAGAGTGAATCAAGAAAAGTGGTATCGATAATCACATGGTTAGGCGAGTAAAAAGCACCAACGAGATTCTTTCCTGAAGATGTATTGATTCCGGTCTTTCCACCGATAGATGCATCAACCATCGCAGCAAGTGTCGTTGGAATTGCAAACCAATCAACACCACGCAACCAGGTTGCCGCTACAAAGCCGGCAAGATCCGTTGTTGCTCCCCCACCAATGCCAACAATCGCATCGGCTCTACCAAGTTGACGGCGACCAAGCTCTTCCCAGATCTGAGAGACGATTGCAATATCCTTTTGAGATTCTCCGTCAGGGACATAGAAGACGCTTTCGTCAGAGAGGTTCAATAGCCCTTTTAGTTCTGCCGGAACGATGAAAAGAACCTTTGAATAACGGGAACGAATAGATTCACACTCGGCTCGCCAGTCGACACCTATTGAGATGCGGTATTCACGATCCGAAGAGACTTGGATCTCAACCATTTCGCACCTCTATCTCCGAAAGAATCTCTGCAGCAACTTCTCCTGCCTTCTTGGAATCAGTCACTACGGTGATATCGGCCAATCTCTCATAAACGGGGCGGCGATCTTTCATGAGTGCAATCCATGTTTGACGAGGATTGACGAGCAACATCGGACGATCCTGATTAAAACCAATGCGGGGTGCGGCTTGAGCGATTCCGACATCGAGGAAAACTTTGAGCGCTGGATGCTCTGCAATCTTCTTCTCAACCAAAGGGTTCATGACAGATCCACCTCCAAGGGCAAGGATTCCGAATTCTGCAGCAAGGCTCTCCGTGACAATTTCTGCTTCCATTGATCGGAAAATTACTTCACCATCTTCCAGAAAAATTTCTGAGATCTTCTTTCCTGCTCGATCTTCAATGAGATGATCTGTATCCGAAAAAACGGAACCCACAAGTTTCGCCAGTGCGCGGCCAACCGTGGATTTTCCAGCCCCAGGAGGGCCAAAAAGAATTACCTGATTCATTAGTGAATTGCTAAGTTCTCTAAATATGAGAGGTAGTTTCTCCGAGTTTCGGAGACGCTATCTCCACCAAATTTTTCAAGTACTGCATCCGCGAGAACGAGGGCAACCATCGCTTCAGCGACAACTCCTGCTGCTGGCACAGCGCAGACATCGGATCGCTGATTAATCGCCTTTGCCGGCTCGCCAGTAGATACATCAATTGTGTCTAGTGCCTTTGGAACCGTAGAAATTGGTTTCATGGCTGCGCGAACCCGAAGAACCTCTCCGTTCGACATACCACCTTCAGTTCCACCAGCGCGATCTGTTCTACGAACGATCTTGCCATCCACATTACGCTCGATTTCATCATGTGCAACTGAACCTCTACGACGTGCAGTGGTGAAACCATCGCCTATTTCCACGCCTTTAATCGCTTGAATACCCATGACGGCACCTGCGAGTCTGGCATCAAGTCTCTTATCCCAATGTGTATGAGAGCCAAGTCCAGGTGGTAGGTCGAAGACAAGAACTTCAATCACTCCCCCAAGCGTGTCACCGGAAGAATGAGCATCGCCAATCTCTTCAATCATCCTTGCACTGGTTGAGGAATCGAAACAGCGAACTGGATCTGCATCGACCAGAGTTTGATCACCAGATGTTGGCAATGCTGCATCTTCTGGTACCGAAACAGAACCGATGGAGAGGACATGGGAGAGAATTTTTACACCAATAGTCTGATCCAGAAAGGCTCGAGCAACGGCGCCTAAGGCGACGCGGGCAGCTGTCTCGCGAGCACTCGCCCGCTCCAGAATTGGACGTGCATCATCGAAAGCATATTTCTGCATTCCGACAAGGTCGGCATGTCCAGGGCGAGGGCGTGTAAGTGGTGCATTACGAGCAAGTGCGGCCAACTCCTCACTATCAACGGGATTTGGGTTCATAACCTTCTCCCATTTTGGCCATTCTGAGTTTCCAACAGTCAGCGCGATAGGACCACCTTGCGAACGACCATGGCGAACTCCGCCAAGCAAAGTGACGAGATCTGCTTCAAAGTTTTGGCGCGCGCCTCGTCCTACGCCGAGACGACGTCGAGACAGGTCGGTATCGATCATCTCACTTGTGATCTCAACATGAGCTGGGAGTCCCTCGAGAATCGCAGTAAGTGCCGGTCCGTGTGATTCGCCCGCCGTTAGCCAACGTAACATCAGTGATCCATTCTCGTCAGGAGTTCGAGGTCAGGAGGTAATTCTGTCAGATCTCATCGCTCCCTCGTGCCGAAATCAGAGGATTAGACCGAGAGAAGAGCTCCAAATATCAGCGCTGGAGCAAAGGGGATCGATTTTGGCCACTGGCGGCTTCTGAGATAGATCAGCGCAATCTGAATCAGAGCGAAACACGAAGCGAATATGAGGGCGCTCACCGTTCGATCACCGCTACCCAAGAGAATGGCCAGAACCAGAATCAGTTTTGAATCCCCCGCGCCGAGAGAGCGCATCCATATCACGGTCAGTGGAACGAGAAAGAGGGCGAAAATAAGGGCAGCTACGAGAGCCTTGGTCATGAGGTGAATGTCGAAGATATAAAGAGCTGTTGATAGTCCGAGCATTGCGAGAAGGAGCGAATTGGGAATTCTTCGTGTTCGAAGATCGATCCAAGAGATCCAAATGCCGATAGTGAGAAGTATTAGATAGCGAGAAATGGTCATACTCGACCCTAAATGGAGTTCTGCAACACCAATCTCTCTTTACTGTGGATGTGCGTTAATCCTAGATAAAGCTACCGAGAGTAATTCGCTCCGCATTCTTGCGTAATCGAAATCAACTTCGGCGATGAGGTGGATAGCATCGAGCGCCTGTTCCACGAGAAGATCGATGCCATGCACTACCTTCCCTCCCAATTGACTCCAAGCAAATGCAAGTTCGGTTGGCCAAGGATTGTAGAGAGATTCAAAGAAGAGCCCATTTGCATTTTGTAACGTCGATGCCAAAGGATCTGCCACGCCAGCAGGTGTGGTGTTTACAACAAGGTCATATCCCTCTAACGAGGAGTCCATTGGAATCGCAGTAAGGATTGCCTGCGGCGCAATTGATGAGAGGAGATCTAATCGCTTAGGGGTTCGAAGGAGAACATCAACAGTTGTTGAGCGATCAGCGATTGCTCCGATTAGAGCCCGGGCCGTTCCTCCGCCACCAATAATCGCGACGCGGTCAACTGAGTATGGGGCGAGCAATCTTTCGAAGGCAGTCAGATCTGTCGAAGTTCCGACATACCCATCGCCCTGCCGGGTCAGTGTGTTTGCACTTTTGATTCGCGCTGCCTTCTCATCGAGCAGAGCGAGAGGGGAATCGAAGACACGCTCCTTAAGAGGCATCGTCATATTGAAGCCCGTCCAGTTTTCAGAGATCGATTTTGATAGAAATGGGATCAACTCCGCTTCGGGAACATCTAATGCGGAGTAGTCCCCTTCCACGCCGAGGATTGAATAAGCATAATTATGAAGCAATGGAGAAAGCGAATGCGATATCGGAGATCCCAAAACAGCTGCTTTAATCACTTGAAAAGTCCATTCGCCAAGTTGTTGTTGTAGAGCGTAACCCAACTCTGGAACTCTTCGAAGCTCTTAGTAAACCGAGTGTCATGCGGTTTGACTGTAATGAAATAGAGCCAATCTCCGGCAACAGGATGAAGTGCAGCGTTGATGGCCTCCAACCCTGGGTTGGAGATAGGTGTTGGTGGTAGACCAGTATTGAGATAGGTATTGAATGGCGATGCGATACGGGTCTGTTTTGCTGATAAGGCGATTCTGCCGCGAGCATTTAGTGCGTATTGCACAGTCGAGTTTAACTGGAGTGGCATATTTATCTTCAAACGGTTGTAGATGACCTGCGCTGCCTTCCCATAGTCAGCTACATCCGCCTCAATCTGGATAAGTGAAGCAATCGTCAATACTTGATAAGGAGAATATTTGCCATAGCCAGAGAGAATGGCAGTCGAGGAAATCCGGTCAGAGAAATTTTTAACCATTTCCTGAAGCGCCTGGTTTCTCGTAGTCCCTTGAGCAAATGAATACGTTGCGGGGAAGAGAAAACCTTCAACAGATTTATGAGCCCCAAACTCCGTTGGGATTGATAGATTTCCGGTCGGCCCAGATATCTCATTCGCCTTAAACGTCGACAGAATGTCAGCAAGAGTGGAACCTTCGATGACTCGGATCAACCCCGAGTTGCGCGACGGATCGAGTAATTGTGTGAGCGCCTGCTTTGAGGTGATATGGCTATCGATTGTATGTACACCAGGCGAAATAGAGAGCGATCGAGTATCGCTAATTGCCAGCTTTACAAAGGAAGAAGCTTTAAGAATCACGCCATTTCTCTCAAGGTCCGCAGCGATCGCCGAGCCGTTCTCGCCTGAACTCACCGCAATCTTTACCGGTGCTCCCGCGCTCCTTTCAGGATATTCAGTTGAAGGTGAAGGGAAGAGAACGAGTGCTCCTGCGATACCAATTGTTACGAGCAATCCTGCTGCGATGAATCGTTTGTGGAGGGGTTTCATGGTCGACCATCTTGAATTCGTTCGCGCGCCAATGCTGCTTCAAGAATCT
>Ga0208872_1000584_pt1 | contig 25704 bp, 26 predicted proteins | sample CryBogCBH12Aug08_FD_185508 | JGI IMG/M metagenome (GOLD analysis project Ga0208872, IMG submission 185508) | Freshwater microbial communities from Crystal Bog, Wisconsin, USA - CBH12Aug08 (SPAdes) | ecosystem: Environmental > Aquatic > Freshwater > Lake | place: Crystal Bog, Wisconsin, USA...
CACCCGCAACGAAATAAGGAGGGAAGATAGTAGTATGCCAGCCCGGAATAACAGAAGTGGCAAAGTCAAAGGATACTATGGTATGTACAGATAATACCAGCGGTGTACTTAAGCCTGCCAGTACCAGGGATAAAGACTCATGTCTTTGCCAGTGCTTGGTAGAGCCGGTCCATCCGAAGGAAGTAATTCCATATAAATGTTTGCGCAATTTTGTTTTGGCACGGTCACGCACAGTAGCCAGATCGGGTATTAAACCACTGTACCAGAATAATAAGGATACCGTAAAGTAAGTAGAGATCGCAAATACGTCCCATAACAATGGTGAATTAAAGTTCACCCATAATGGTCCACGTGTATTGGCATAAGGCAATACAAAGAAAGCCATCCAAACCCTACCCATATGCCAGATCGGGAACTGGCCTGCACACATTACCGCAAAAATGGTCATCGCTTCTGCAGCACGGTTTACCCCTGTTCTCCAACCCTGACGGAATAATAATAAGATGGCTGAAATCAAAGTACCGGCATGACCAATACCTACCCACCACACGAAGTTGGTAATATCCCAACCCCATCCAATGGTTTTATTCAGGTTCCACTGGCCAATACCATAAGTAACATCCCGGTAAATGCTGTAAATACCAAACAATAGCAAGGCTACTGCAATGTAAAAACCAACATACCAAAGCTTACTTGGTTTTGCTTCAATAGGCCGAACGATATCTTCCGTTACATCGTGATAGGTTTTGGTACCATACACCAACGGTTCCCTAAGCTGTGATTCGTACTTTAAATGCATCTGGTTTACTTATTTAAAACCGGTTTCCCGATTGTAAAATTTTTATTTTAGATAGTCAACTTTCAGTTCTTGTTTTGCCCTCCGGCTTACTTATGCTTTTACTTCTTTCTCTTCCTTATCTGTATTTCTCACTTTTGCCAGGTAATTAACATTTGGCAATACGTGCAGTTGTTCCAGAGAATAGAAAGTACGTAAAGGATTTTCAACCCTTGTCATGGTAATGGCACTGTGTTTACTGTTGGCATTACCAAAAACTATGGCATCAGTAGGACAAGCCTGCTGGCATGCTGTTTTGATATCCCCATCTTCCAGTGGCCTGCTTTCTTTCTTGGCTTTCAGTTTACCTTCCTGTAAACGCTGAACGCAGAAAGAACATTTTTCAATCACCCCACGGGAACGTACCGTAACATCAGGATTCAATACCATCCTGGTTAAGTCGTCATTCATATTCAATACCACATCATTCACTATACCTTCCTGATTATCCGGGAAGCTGTCTGCCCCTGTATAATCAGCCCAGTTGAAACGACGTACTTTATACGGACAGTTGTTGGCACAATACCTTGTACCGATACAACGGTTATAAGTCATTTGATTTAAACCCTCACTGCTGTGATTGGTTGCTGCAACCGGACAAACATTTTCGCAGGGTGCATTATCACAGTGCTGGCACATCATCGGCTGGAATACCACTTTCGGGTTTTGTGCATCCCCGCTGTAATAACGGTCAATACGTAACCAGTGCATATCATGGAAACGCAATACTTCCGGTTTACCTACTACTGGTACATTGTTTTCAGCGTGACAGGCTACTACGCAGGCAGCACAACCGGTACAGGTGTTTAAATCCACACTCATACCCCAGTGAATACCCGGTTTATCAAAATAAGGATAGATGGTACCCTGTTTTTCAAAATTAGCAAGGCCCCCGTAAGGCTTCAGTTCCGCTTCCCTGTCTTCTATAATTTCTTTAGGATGTTCTTTAAAGTCAACCAGTGATAACTCCTTCATCATTTCAGTACGTTTACCCTGTTTGGTATCGTATCCGTTATGGGTTTGAGTTAAAGCCACTTTATAGGTTTCGCCTGCAACCAGTTCTACCTGAACATCAGTTAAAGTATAACTAACTGTTTTATTGCTGAAAGTAGAGAATGGAAATGCATTCTGCCCGGTTCCTACCACTGCTTTACCTACTTTATCAGTACGTCCGTAACCTACTGCAATACCAATGGTATTGTCTTCCGTACCGGGTATAATTAATGCTGGTAAAGTAACAGATTTACCGTTAACGGTAACTTTTACTACTTTTTTAGGCGGTTGTACTTCATAGGAATCTGCCTGTCCGTTATCATTCAGGTCAATATCCAGTAAAGTTTTAGCCAATGCAGGAGATACAATTACATAGTTATCCCAGGTTGCCCTTGTAACAGGGTCCGGTAATTCCTGTAACCATGGGTTAGAAGCCTGCTGGCCCGCACCGATAGCTACTTTTTCGTATAACTGTAATTCAATTTTTCCGCCTTTTTTAGCTGCACTGATAGCTGCAACTGCGGTTGCAACTGTTGCACTGCTGAATGATGCTGTGGCAGCACCTGCAGGCGTAACAGTCAGCACCCCTTCCTGAATAGCTTTAAACCAGCCATTTTCACCACCGGTTTTGCCGCTCCAGAAAGATTTAAGATACGTTAAATAATCCTGAGTGGAACCGCTCCATTTCAATAAACTATCCTGCCATTGGCGTGTTTTGAATAAAGGCGCAATAGTAGGTTGCAGGAAAGAATAAACACCTGTTTTTGCTTCCGCATCTCCCCAGCTTTCCAGGAAATGATGATCCGGAATTACATATTTACAAAGTTGAGTGGTCTCGTCACTTTTTGGATTGAAAGAAACAGTTAAGCTTACCTTTTTCAATCCGTCAGCAAATTTCTTGCTGTCTGCCCAGGTATAAGCAGGATTGGCTCCATAAACTAATAAAGCACCCACTTTACCGGCATTCATTTCATCTACCAAACTGGCAAAATCAGCATCAGATCCCTCACGGGTATTGTTGGTGGCAGACCAGTCGATGGTATTACCATTAGATTGTAAAGCTTCGTTGATCGCATTTACCAGAATCTGCACATTAACATCATTGCTGCCACTTACTACCAGTGCCTGTCCTTTATTGGCCAGTAATGCACCCGCTGCTTTGGAAATACCCGCTGTTAATTTAGGGTCATCCAGTTTGGCATCTTTTCCGTTAATAGCATTCAGTAAAGCCAATGCAACTGCACCAGCCTGCGAAGGGCGGTGTAAATAACGTTCATCGGCATTGGAACCCGTTAAGCTGGCTACACTTTCAAAATGAAAATGTTTCAGCATATCCGGTTTCTTTTCATTTATTTTCTTGCCTTTGGAATATTGTTTGGCAAATTCAACAGGACTTAACCAGGTACCAAGGAAATCAGCACCCAGGCTTACTATTACCCTGGCATTATTAAACTTATAAGACGGAATGGCTTTTTTTCCGTAAGTAGCTTCATTGGCCAGTAAAATACCACTGTAAGAAACCGCATCATAGGTTACATGTTTGGTTCCCGGAAATTTGGCAGTAAATTCACTGATAATAGCTTTGGTACTGGGAGAAGTAATGGTACTGGTTAAAAATACAACCGGTGCTTTTAACCCTGTAAGTGCTTCTGCAACCGCTTTATCAATAGCTTCGAAAGTTACTTCATTACCATCAATAGTGGGGAAACGCAAACGGGCAGTATCATATAAATCCAGTACAGATGCCTGAACCCTGGCAGAAGTGCCACCTTTGGTGATGGGGCACAATTCATTTCCTTCAATTTTAATGGGGCGTCCATCTCTCACTTTAGCAATCACACTTACCACATCTCCATCCTGTACATAAGTAGTTGCATAATAATTAGCAACACCGGGTACAATATCTTCAGGTTTATTGGTAAAGGGAATTGCTTTTCTTACAGGCACTTCGCAACTGGCAGCTACCGCAGCGGCTGCAGTTGTAAAACCAAGATATTTTAAGAAATCCCTGCGTGGTGTAACCGACTCCAGGAATCCTTTATCATTGGCTTCAAAAGGAAGTTGCTCGCGAAACTCGTCTTTTGCTGCCTGCTGATAAGCTTCAGAATTATTCAATTCTCCAAAACTTTGCCAGTACTTTTTCTCGCTCATAGTTTATGTTGATTGATTGCCTTTTGATCAGCAATTTTCAATTGAAATTAATAGTGACATTTTTGACATTCAGTTCCACCGATCTTTTCTACTGTAATACCTTTTGTGCTGTCTATTTTTCCGTTCTTTAATTCTTCATGGTATTTTTCGTACATGCTGTAGAAGCCATTTTCTTTAAACTGTACCTTGGTTTCCCTGTGGCAGTTTACGCACCATCCCATACTTAATTCAGCAAATTGTTTCACTTCATCCATTTTAGGTATTTCACCATGGCAGGTTTGGCATTGTACTTTACCTGCTTTAATATGCTGAGAGTGGTTGAAATAAACATGGTCGGGCAGGTTATGGATCTTTACCCATTCAACTGGTTTTGCTTTGGAAGCATCCCATGGCTGTCCTGGTGTAAAGCCTGCATATTCGTATAATTTTTTAATCTGGTCTGTACCATTAATTTCCACACCTTCTTCTGTATACAGTTTCTCTCCTTTATATTCATTGATGGCTGCATGGCAGTTCATACAAATATTAAGGGAAGGAATATTGGCATGTTTACCATCCTGTGCACCACCATGGCAGTACAGACAGTTGATCTGGTTAGTACCCGCATGCACTTTATGAGAGTAGAATATTGGCTGAACGGGCTGGTATTCTTTATTTCTGCCCAATCCTATTGCACTCTGTGTAATTTCATAACCTCCGAAAAGGAATAAAACCACGGCAAATGCAGCAATATAGGTACGGTTTCTGTAGAAAGGAACCGGTACTGCCGGAATAACACCTGCTTTATCTTCAGATAACCTTTTCAGGTTACTGTTAACCTGCAACAGAATAATGGCAATAATGGCGAGAATAATGGACAGGATACCGAAAAGTAAGCTGTTATCCCCTTCCTGAGCCGGTGCACCCGCAGCGGCAGTAGGTGCAGCAGCTGGTTTCCAGTCTTTTACATAATCAAGGATAGCATCAATTTCTTTTTCGGAAAGGTTTGGAAACAGGTTCATGGATACCTTATTGTACTCGGTGTACAGGTTATTGGCATAAGTATCTCCTGTTTTTAAGAATGCCTGACTGTTGTGGATCCAGGCATGCAGTTTTTTTCTGTCGCCCCCCCATCGGTCTTCAACACCTTTCAGCGCCGGTCCGGTTAATCTCTTGTCAATAGCATGGCATGCAGCACAGTTTTGTGAAAACAATGCTTTACCGTCCTGTGCTTTAGCAACATTACTAAATGATAAAACCAGTAATATAACTGACCCGAGCAGGAAAGTTTTGGTTATACTTCTTATGAGTATCATATTCACATTCGGATTGGTCTAGTGTGGAAAAATATCCTTGAACGGGTGCAAAAATATGACTTGAATGTCAGAAATAATCAATGTTTCCATATTTTTTTTACCCTTACCAGGCTTGCGTTTCAACGAACTCTTTAACTTTTTTTTTTATAAGTGTCACAGAATTGTAAGCCAAATACTGATTTTGGTCATTGTTTTTGAAATTTAACTGCTAACTCAATAATTTACAGCATTTTTGAACCATAATCAGGCAATACTTACCTTTCAGGCCATGAATTCATCATCACCTATTATAAATATCGCTGTTTTTGCTTCCGGAACCGGCAGTAATGCCCAGAAAATTATAGAACATTTTCAAAAGCACCCCTCTATCCGCGTAGCCCTGGTTGCCAGCAATAAAAAGGATGCCGGTGTATTAACCATTGCTGCCCATCATGATGTTCCGGTACTGATACTGGAAAAAGAACCATTCTTTAAAGGCGATGCTTATCTGCCGGTTTTACGGCAATATGCTATCGATTTTATCATCCTGGCAGGTTTTCTCTGGAAAATACCTGTACCCTTAATAACAGCTTATCCTTCCAAAATACTGAATATCCATCCTGCTCTACTCCCCAAATATGGTGGTAAAGGCATGTACGGGCATTTTGTGCATGAAGCAGTAATCGCCGCAAAAGAACCGGAAAGTGGCATTACCATCCACTTTGTAGATGAACAATATGACCATGGTAATACCATTTTTCAGGCTAAATGCCCTATAACAGAGACAGATACACCCGATTCTCTGGCGCAAAAAATTCACCTGCTGGAGCATGCCCATTTCCCTGCTGTAATTGAAAATACCATTAATGGGCTGCTGTAAAAAGGGGTTTACCCTTTTTTAACCCTACAGGTACTGATGCCAAATGGCAGGTACAACGGACAAAAGCTAACAAGTGAAGTGGCCAGGAAAATGGCACCAAGTATGAGTAATACCAGTCCGATAGTACCACCTACAGTTCCTGTAAAATACAATACTGCAAATACTACAGCCAAAAAAATTCTGAGGATGCGGTCTGTGCCGCCCATGTTTTTTTTCATATGGGGTTGCTTTAATGTTTAGAAAAGTATTGAAAAATTTTGATGATTGCAAATATTGAACTGATGCAAATGAGGCAAACCAGTGCCATTTTTATCCATTTCTGTTTCATGATCTGACATTTACATCCTGCAGCAAAGTAAAGCGCAAAGGGAAGGAGTTGTATGACTTAAGTCACACAACCGCTAATTAACCACTCTGCAATTCTTAATAAAGCCCTTATGGGGAAAACAAATTCCATTCATTTTTGAAATTATTACCAAACCCCTATAAAATTATGGACTGTTTGACAGATTACGCAGTGAAGTTTCAGAGATCTGATACAGATGTCCCAGTCCTAATAGGACTATGACTTCACTGGGACTTCAGTAGCACTTCACTGGGACATCTGACAATTAAATGACAATCAGATAGGGTAATGGCACTTCTACGGACAAAAAAAAGCACCAAACTATGTTGGTGCTTTGAATACTTTATAAGTGTGGATTATCCCGGAATACGGGAAATGTATTTTTCAATTTCTTTGATCTGGTCCACCACCTGTTTGGTGGTAGGCTTACAGGCTTTTGCTTTTCTGAAAAAGTCTTTGGCTGCCCTGAACTCCCTTTTATTCATAAAAATCTGGCACATACTCAAAAATGCCACGGCTTCACTTTCCTTATCCGGAATACCGGCACGGATAGCTGCACGCACATATTGTTCGGCCTGCTTTAAATCTCCACGTTGCATGGCCATCATTCCCAGTTGTAATTTATTGGCACCTTCAGCTTCCGGCATGGCAGAACCCAGTTCATTGCTTTTTTTCAGATGCTTCTCAGCATTGTCAAAGTCCTGGTTCATCATGGCCAGGTTACCTTTAATAGTATAGTAAGTTGAACGAACCGGTTTGTATAAAAGCCCCGGAAACCAGATACTATCCAATATTTTACCCACTTCTTCCACTCTTCCCTGTTCCATTGGTTCCTGTATTAAACGCAGGGGGCCAATAAAAAAATGGGAAGCAATTGCAATTACCCCAACAAAATACATAATAAATGCAGGCCAGAAACCACTGGTAATATTGATAACTATTGCCAGCACAATGGCCAGTAAGCCTAACCAGAAACGGAATTTGATTATAATGTTATAGAGCTTCATATTTCTTATTAAAGGGAGCAAAGATAAGTGCTGGACCAACAAGTTGGACCTCATATTGATTTAATAATAATAGATTTCCATATATTGTATTGATAGTATTGATTATCAAATAGTTAAAATATTATTTCAGATTTTTAAAGACCTTTTTCTGATCTATACGGTTAATATATTTCTCAAAATCCGGAGTTTAAGCATTCTTAACATCCATCCAACTGAATTACTACCTATATATAATAGGTAAGTAAATCTTAGCTTTTGTCGTCATTAATTTCAATCCAGTAGCCATCCGGGTCCTGCAACCAGATCTGCTTTACACCATCTATCCGGGTAGTAATGGCATTTTTGGTACCATGCACATCTTCCCAGGCCAGTTGCCTTAATTGCAGCAGACGGGTAAAATCTTCTATGGATGCCACACTAAAGCAGGTATGCTGGTTTTTATAGTACAGCATTCTGGATTCAGCCCCCTCAATAATATGCAGCATCGTGTTAGTACCGGTAAGAAACCAGGCATGTTTACCATCCTGAAAAGGTTCAGGAGTTGTTTCCAATCCGATAATATCTTTATAAAAAGCGGCAGATGGCTCCAGTTTCACCACATAAATAGCGGTATGATTAAGTTTTGTTTTCATATCAGCGTTGGTAAAAGCAGTCCGGATTGCAGGAAATTAGTGATTAAAGGGCATTATTTTGGCTACAATCGGAAAATGATTGCAATAAAGTTACAGAAACTATTATTTTTGCAGCCCTTGGTCCCGTAGTTCAATGGATAGAATAGAAGTTTCCTAAACTTTAGATGTGAGTTCGATTCTCGCCGGGACCACAACAAACTAATAATCAATTAGTTAAAACATTAAACCAACTCTAATTAAGAGTTGGTTTTTTTCATAACATTAAAGCTAAAAAAGTCATTCACCTTTTACATAAAAACGGAATGACTTTACGGGAAATAACAAATGAATTAAATATCTCTGGATTTCAAACTTCAAAAGGATTAACATTTCACCCAGAACAGGTAAGAAGATTGTTATAAACAACTAATGCTATTATATTACTTTATAAGAGTTTTTTTCGCTTTTCAATATTAATAGCTTTCTTTATTTCATATAAAAAACAGATTAGTCTTTTTTAATCGATAATCTCTAATTAAAAGGTATTATAATATTTAAAGTAGTTCCTTTATTTATAACCGATTTTATACTTAATCCCCCGTTCATTGCATAAACCCTTTCCCGAATTTCTAATAGACCATGATGGATTGTTGTATCTATATTGTTTTTATCGAATCCACTACCATTATCTTGAAACTTCATAATAACAGTTTGGCCATCTCTATTAATATCAACAAATACTTCAGTCGCTTTCGAATGAAACAGTACATTCGTCAAACACTCTTGAAATATTCTAAACAGCCCAAGGCTGATTTCTTTTGATATTTTTTCTTCCTCTATATTTGTATTTATTTTAAATGTAATACCTGAAAATTCTAATTTTGCTTTAGCATACCATTTAATAGCGTCTTCTAATCCAAGTTCATCTAACATAGCAGGATGGAGAGAATTGAAAAGCGTTCTACTGGTGTTAATAAGACCATTTGCAATTTTAATTTGTTCATCTATTATTTTTTGATTTTCTTTTTTTGTTAATTTACCTTTCAGAAACGATGCATTCATCGTTAATGCAACAAGATTTTGCGCTAATTCATCATGCACTTCTTTTGCTATGGTCGAACGTTCTGCTTCAATGATAATTTGTAAATGCTTTGACAGTTCTCGTAACTCATTATTCAGGTATTCCAGCTTTTTATCTATCTGTTTGCGTTCAGTAATGTCTTCTATTGCCAAAAGAATAATCTTCCCTTTTCCGGATTCAACAATAATTTGCCTTGCGTTTAAAAGCATTATCCGTTCACCAAGTAAAGAAAAATCATGTGTTACTTCAAAATTTTCGAAAGAAGTATTTTCTGGAAGAATTGTCTCTAACAATTCTTTTAATTTAGGAATATCCCATTGATTATTACCCAACTCATATATCAGTGTTCCAATTGTTTCTTTTGGCGTTACCTTAAAAGATTTATAGAACGAACTACTTGCTTTAACTACTCTTAAATTATGGTCTAGCGCAATTAAAGGATCGCGTATGGTATTAATAATATTTTCAGCAAACTCACTTTTTTCATCAGCAATTAATTTAGTTAATGCTAGTTCTTTACTATTTAATGCCAGATTTATTTGTATGATTTTACGTTCAGTAATGTTTTCATGTGCAATAGTTAAGCGTGTAGGAACTTCCTCATTTAACCGGGTTACAATTGCATTGAACCACCTTTTTTCGGTTAAACTATCGCAAGGATATTCTAGACAAAACTTATGCTGTTCGCCATTAATAACCGAACGAATACCGGCAGACATAGCATCAGCATAATACTTATCAGAACCTACTGCAGCATCACAGACAGTAAAATAGTTGCCTCCTTCACAAAGATCAATCGGCACAAGTGAATTCGCTATCGAAAATTTTCGCCATTCGCTATTTACTTCAATGATGGTACCACTCTCATCAATAATAGATATTTCTGATGATAGTGAGTCAACTACCGATTGCGAAAATCGTTTAGCGATAACTAATTTTTCTTTTAGTTGTATCCGTTGTGTAATGTCTATAAACATGCAAACTACTTCTTGTACACTTCCATCATCGCCTATTTCAGGTTCTGCATCCACCAACAACCATACACGGTCTTTTGTTATTGGACGATATACCCCCATTACAACATCCCGAACAGGTTTTTTTGTTGCAACAGCAATAGGTACCGGGTGTGTTGAACTGGGAAAATTTGAACCATCTTCATGAATAACATTCCATCCCGAGTCGAAAGAAGTTTTGCCCAGCAGCTGCTCCTCGCTTATACCAAGTAATTCAAGCGCTTTAGGGTTACTCATCAATATTTCAGTACTTGAGCCTTGCAGAATAAGGCCAATATTTAAATCCTTAACCAAGTTTCGAATCTTTTCTTCACTTAGCTGTATTTGATTTTTGTTCTTCAAAATACAAAGTAAAATATTTCAGATGTGATAAGATGCTAATCTTGTAAGTTACACAAATAATAAATGATTTATAGAAATATTGATTTTAATAAATTGAACCGGTTTAAAATAAAAAGAAGTAATTCCCGCTAGAAACCTTTTTTTGCGATGCTTTTTCTCTTCCTCCTATTTTTGGGTCAAGCCTAATTCTGTAAATACCTCCAATTTTCCCTTTTCCTTGAGACGCATGGTCAATCAATTCTTTTTTTGAGTTAAACAACCTTTGTAATTAGTCCGGCTTTCCCAAATATCGTTTAATTAATCAAAGTCCAAAAAATTCAAAATTGAGTTTTATGAAACTATCTGACCATTCAACACCCAGTGCAACAAACCTTAATTTACCTACAAAGGTACTATAATTAATACTTCTTTCTGTGTTTCTTGCCTAAATCCTTATTAAGGTAATCAATCTTTTTATTATTGAAACCAGATTGAATATAATTCTGTGTAATGGTAATGATTTCTGGATTTCAAACTTCAAAGGGATTAGCATTTCATCCGGAAAAAATAAAAAGATTGTTATAACTGTAAGAATCATTGAAGAAATCACTTAATTTCAGTTCAACTAACTTTAAATCATTTTCAACATCTTTTTTTTTCTGACTAACATTAATATACTTATGAGTAATTTTCAAAGCTTAGTAAAAATTGATAATAAAAAATTAGGTTGGTATCAAATTATAGGAGGCATTTTTGGTATTTTATCCGTATTGTATGTTATAATTATACTGCCACATATATCCAGACTCCTTTATAGTGTTTATTTATTTTTTTTATTGTTTTATGGATATTCGATTTTTTGTGGAACACTTTGTTTAAACAAAACTAGAAAAGCACTTACCTATTCATTAATAAATCAATATTTACAACTTATAAGTATTGCTTTACTAGGATATGCTTTTAGTTATATTTCAGGAGTGTATATTTCAGTTGGAATTGACCTTTCTAAATCAATTGAAGCAACTTTTGATTTCGGTATTTCAAAAGGGGAGATTCTTTTTAATTCAGATCCGAACAGACTAGAATTAAAATTAAACCTTGTAGCTTTGGGTCTAATTTATTGGATAGAAAAACAAAATAAATTGAATAAAATTCAAGAATCTACAAGTAATATAAATTAGTTATTAAGTAAATATCTTATAATTATAACTTTCACTAGCCAGCAATCCTGCCAATGGCAACATCAGAAAACTATATTGGAAACTGCTTCAGATAAGTCGGTGATTTCAATACTTAAATGGTTCATGGCGAAAGATATTTCTTCAACAGAAGCACCGGATATAAAATATAATAAGCGAAGCTGAGACGGCAGACTTGAATGATCTATCAGTTTATGCCAATATTACCAGCAATTTTGTTTAACCGACCTTTTTAAATGTATCTGGCACGATACAGTTTTTAGGACTCGTATGGATCAACGAATCCATCATCAGTACATTTTGTTGATGCGCTATTATCATGGATGTCAACACGCTGTCATTCTCATGCATGTCTTCATCTAAAGAAATGATGTATTCCTTTTCCTGATGATGTTCCGTAATATGTTCTCTTAAATTTTCTGCAAAAAAACCAGTGGTTACCGCAAGCACAATCATGATATACTCCAATATATATTCCTTCCAGGGCTTGGGCTTATGTTCCAATTGCGGGTGGTGGTGTACTTCCATATTTTCTGTTTCTAAATTTGGGTTAAAAGTCTCTATATCACCAGAAGAAATAATTTCTTCAGGAAGATTTTCCATTTGATTATTTATATGTTCATCATCTGTATAGTCTGCCATTTAGCTTTGGATTGGTTTTGTTATCTGAGTGTTCACATGCATGACTCACAACTCTAAATATACGGAACTAGAATTCAATTTTTAAAACATTTAATACAAGATTTGGGTAGCTGCGTTTTCTTAAAGGCCCTTGCTTAGTTATTGAGTATTTCATAAATAATATTTATGATAAACATTACAAAGATAAATATTGATTTATTGATTCATTACTGATTTTTGCGTCATAAAAAAATGAAAATGACAAAAATAACAGTAGCAAAAGGAGATGGTATCGGTCCGGAAATTATGGATGCTACCCTCCAGATTATTATGGCAGCCGGTGCTGAAATAGAAATCGAAGAAATTGAAGTAGGTGAAAAAGTTTATCTGGCAGGTAACAGTTCGGGTATTGCCAAAGATTCCTGGGATATTATCCGGAGAAATAAGGTTTTTCTGAAAGCCCCTATTACAACTCCACAGGGAGGTGGTTACAAAAGTTTGAATGTTACTACGCGGAAATTCTTAGGGCTCTATTCCAATGTCAGGCCTTGCAGGAGCTTGCATCCTTTTGTAAAGACCAAACACCCAGTAATGGATATTGTGATCATAAGAGAAAACGAGGAAGACCTTTATGCAGGTATTGAACACCAGCAAACAGATGAAGTAGTTCAATGTTTAAAATTGATCAGCCGTCCGGGATGTGAGAAAATTGTCCGCTATGCTTTTGAATACGCAAAGCAATATGGCAGAAAGAAGGTCAGCTGTTTTACTAAAGACAATATCATGAAACAAACGGATGGACTCTTTCATCAGGTTTTCAATGAAATAGCAAAAGAATATCCACAGATAGAAAACGAGCACTGGATTATTGACATTGGTGCAGCTAAAATGGCAGATACACCTGAAGCTTTTGATGTGATCGTAATGCCTAATTTATATGGGGATGTATTAAGTGATGTAGCTGCTCAAATTACGGGATCGGTTGGATTGGCCGGCTCCGCCAATATAGGCGAAGAATGTTCTATGTTTGAAGCGATTCACGGTTCAGCACCCAGAAGAGCCGGGCAAAATGTTGCCAATCCTTCAGGCCTGTTACAAGGAGCTGTGATGATGCTGAACCATATAGGTCAAACGGAAGTGGCTGAAAAAGTACAAAACGCCTGGCTAAAAACATTGGAAGAGGGCATTCACACTTATGATATTTTTAAAGAAGGAACCAGCAAACAAAGAGTAGGCACAAAGGAATTCGCCCTTGCTGTTATTGACAATTTGGGAAAGAAACCGGGTATCTTACAACAGGTATCTTACAAAAAAGGCACAGCGCTGAATCTCTCCGGGTATACTCGAAAGTCACCTTCCAAAAAAGAGTTGGTGGGTATAGATGTATTTGTACACTGGAGTGGGTCAAACCCCAATGAACTGGCAGAATTAGTTAAAAAAACAGAATTGAAAGATTTAAAACTTTCCATGATCACGAACCGGGGAATAAAAGTATATCCAGATGGGTTCCCTGAAACTTTTTGTACTGACCACTGGCGCTGCAGGTTTAAACCTACTACTAATAATACCATTACCAAAAACGATATTATTCAATTACTTACAAATGCAATAAAGGAAAATATTGATACTATTAAGACAGAAAACCTTTATGAATTTGATGGTAAACCCGCTTTCTCATTAGGACAAGGTCAATAATTACATCATCATAAAAAAAGAATATGAACAAACAGTTGATTAAGGGCAATTTTATAGCGAAGGATGCGCTGGACATCATAGAACAAATGATCTCGATAAAAATTAAATACCACGAAAGTCAGATCGAGAAAGTAAGTAATGAAGAAGATATAAAAAGCAGGGAAGCAAAAATTATACAGTTACAGAATGATTTATCAGAAATCAGAAAGTTTATTGAAACAGCTGGAGAAAAGATTAGCATTCAAAGTACCCTCCATTTATCGAGTTAAATATGAAAATTAAACATACTCTTAAATTAATTGATGGAAATTTTATTCCTTCAGAAGCCCGGAAAGTGATAAATGACCTTTTATCAAGTAAGATCAATTATCATCAATTGGAAGCATTCAGCATTAAAGAAAGGTTTAATGGGGATGTTTCCAATTCCGAAAAAAGGATTACAGAACTGAAAGAAGCAAGAAAAATTCTGGAGGAAATTACAGCTTATGCTAATGAAAAAGGCCTGTGCTTAAAGATCCAAGGGAATATTGAAATAACTATACTTGAAAAATAATAAGGTAACTATTTCATGTTTTATTGCAGAAATACGGACATTACAATCAACCATTAAAAAGAAAGGATCTGCAGGAATTGGCCTGAAATCCGTTATTAAGTAGAACATTCTTACCTGTTTTTTGTTACATTTGATAATGAGGTTATACTTTTCATAGATCAGAAAAGCAAAGATGGAATGATACAGATCATTCAAAATTACAGTAAAATATACCCTTACAAATGTGCAATTGCAATATATTTAAAGATCATAAATAGTTATAAGCATGAACAGAATTGAAGCAATTTTAACCATCGATACGGATAACCTTCCAGATAATTTTCAGGAAATTCTAAAACATGAACAAACATTTGTTGCAAAGTGGAAGGAGGAAGGAATTTTAGAACATTTCTTTTTAAGGCAAACCAAAAATGGTGCTGTATTTATTTTTAAAGATATAAACGAATTGGAGGTTCAGGCATTAATGGAAAAGCTTCCTTTATACAAACTCAAAAAAAGTGTAGAATACCTGAGCTTGTTAAAACAGTTTTAAAGCTCCTATAAATTATTAAATTTTCAATTGATTGATACTTGAAATTGAATGTAAGGCTAACGTAAATTGATAGAACGTTAGCCTTTTTATTTAATAAATATCCAAAACTACCAACAGAGCATTTTATAAATCAAAATTGCTTAAATACTTAGGCAGCTCTGTAATCAACTGAACCTTATTAATGGGGAAATGCTTTTCCTTTAAAAACAGTTGCCAAGATTTTAATGTCTTTAATTTTTATCGGGTCGATCTTTAATGGATTTTCTGCCTTTAATTCAAAACAGCACAATTTTGGGAAAAAAACAATGTTATGAAATTAAAGCTATTAATGTTTTGTTAATTTTCATTTTTTTAGAAACTATCTCAAACAAAAATGCGAATTCTTCAGATCAGGCTTATATTACACTTTCACAAGTAAATAAACTATAAAATGAAACAATCATTGAAATTCTTCCATAGTACATACTTAATTAGCCTTATCATATTTTCTAGTTGCTCTAATGGTATTTCCCCTTCAAAAAAAGACAAAATAATATCTGTCGATTCATTGAATATGCTCTGGAATAATGCGTGGAATAATCAAGATTCTACAGGCACAGTTAATTTGTTAGCAAAAGATGCTATACTTATTTCTGGTCAAATGCAGATTAAAGGATCAGACAGCATAAGCAATAAATTTGTACATCATTATATAGGTAAAATAACTGATTTACAATCAAATGTCTTACAAACAAAAGCATGGGAAGATATGTGCTACTATACAGGTACTTACTCTTTCAATATTATTCAATCAGGAAAAAAAATTGGTAAGGAAGAAGGTGTATATAGCTTCATATGGGAAAAGCAATCTGATAATACTTTTAAATTATCTGTTTTACATATGGAAGAATATATTAAGAATTGAGCCAAATCCAGGCTGAATTAAATAACAAAGAGTTCATTTTCAGATCTAATAAAAATTATAAGATAATGCAGCTATTTTTGAAAAAATTGAGTTAAAAAAGTATATGAAATGAATTAAAGTTTTTTATTTTTAATTTATTATTGTTATTATCTTATTAACTACCTCACATTAGATTAAGACTATATTTTATATAATTTCCTGAAAACGAAACCTACGTTTCTACATTAATCAACAGAATGTACTAGGCCTTTGGTTCATATTCCACAATCCATTCAATACCAAATTTGTCTCTTAACATTCCAAAATAGGAACCCCAGGTGGCATAGCCTATTTCACCTTCAATAACTCCGCCTGCTGAAAGTCCATTAAATATTTTGTCTGCTTCTTCCTTGCTTTCTGCGCTTACAGAAATCTTAGATCTGTTTTCGTTTTCACTAACTTTTCCTAAAATATCCGGAACATCATTGGCAATCAAAACGTTTTTACCAATAGGTAATGCAATGTGCATTATTTTATTTGCCTCATTTTCAGGCACCGGAAATTCAGGGCCTGAGATATCTTTAAAGCGCATAATTTTTGTAAAATCTCCGCCAAATACAGATTTGTAAAAATTGAATGCCTCTTCGGCATTTCCGTTAAAATTAATGTGTGGATTGATCTGTGCCATAATTTGTTTTTTTGTTTTAATTGCCTGAACAAAGGATATCGCTATAAAAAGAAACCTGAATCAAATAGCCGGGTATTCGAAATTTATACAAAATAAGCAGATTCTTCTAAATAAAAAAGGTTGTAAACAAATACCAATGACAACTATTTTCTTAACGAACTAATTTGAAACTTTAAGGTAAAATAAAGGGGGTACAAAGAGCCTACCTGAATATTGAATGGGGAAGCATTGCCCTTTTCTTCAATCCTGCTTTATAGTTATTCTATAGATATTATAACAAGAATCATTAGGATATCTATATAGTATCATTGGGGTATCATTGGGATATCATTGGCGAAAGTGTCATTCTGTCTTACAGCAAACTTCAGGCAGTTTTCTGTCAGTTATGTCTAAAATGGGGGATAATTAAGGATTTAAAGTTTCTTCAATCTAAATTTGAAGAAGAGATATACCTCATAAAGATGAATGAACAGTACCTTTTTCTGATGCTGCATTTTCTTCCTTCATGATTTTACCGGATACTTTTTACTGTTCAAAATATTAAAAAAGATAGCTGCAACAATAATTGCCATAATACCCTGACACAATAAAGTGGTTTGTGGACCAATTCTTTGGGATACAGCACCTACCATTAAACTTCCTAAAGGCAGCATGCCAAATATGGCAGTTAATATAATACTGACAGATCTTCCTCTCATTTCAGGGGCAGCTTCAGATTGCACAATAATGTTGCAGGTGGTAAACTGGGCAGTAGCGCCAAATCCAATGATTATTGCAAACGGCATAGCTAATAAAAAAATATTGGTAAAAGAAAAACAAATTAAACCAATACCCAGTATTACTGTGCTGATTAATAATATGTTCCTAAGCGATGCAGTTTGTTTTATTGAGGCTAAAAGTATTGTTCCGGCAACGGCGCCAACACCAATAAAACTGGTAATATAACCGAATGTTGCTGCATTTCCTTTAAAAATAATTTTTGCAAATACAGGAATAAGGGTGTCGTATGGCAATACCAATAAACCCATCAAACATAACATTAACACTACCAAACCAATTGATGATTGCTGCTTTAAATAAATAAAGCCCTCTGCAAGTTCTTTAAACACATTCTTCCTGGGCTTATGCTGAATTAATATTGGCTTTTTCATAAATGCAATTGATAACATTACAGCTCCAAAACTGGCCGCATTTAGTAAAAAGCAAATGCCAGCACCAAATTGTTCAAGAATTATACCGGATACTGCCGGGCCCAATAACTTGGCAACACTTGCCATTGCTGCACTTAATGATAAAGCACTTGGTAAATCTGCCCTGTCTGCCACCACTTCATTAATCATAGATTGCCTTGCCGGAACATCAAAAGCATTAATAATTCCAAGTAATACGCTTAAAGTCAGTACTTGCCAAATAGCATAATGGTTTGTCATCACCAATACGGCTAATAAACATGCCTGAAGCAGAGAAATTATTTGTGTAATATTTACTACTTTATATTTATTATACCTGTCTGCAACTACACCTCCAAAAGCTGAAAATAAAAAAGAGGGAAACTGCTCTGCAAAAACAGTAAGGCCAAGCATAAAAGCAGAATGTGTAACAGTATAAACTATCCAGATAACTGCTGTTCTTTGCATCCATGTTCCGAATTGAGAAACCGAACGGCCAAAGAAATATAAAGTATAATTGGCGCTTTTGAATGCCCTGAATGTACTAACGTCACTGATCTTCAATTTCTTTATCTTTTATTTTCTTTTTTGCAAATTAAGTTTTTTACACAATGTAAATTCTATTGAATTTATTTTTAAAGTATTTTACTACATTTATCACATTGAAATTAATTATGTTTAATTCTTCTAACTAACGATCATAAAATCTGTCTATGAAAATTACACCTTTGTTTTTATTGCTTTTTTCGTTTAGTTATCTCTTTGCACAAAACTGTGAAGTAAAGATTGATTCATTAAAAGGTAGTTACACAGGTGAATGCTATAAAGGTATGGCTAATGGTAATGGTACTGCAGTAGGTATTGATATCTATGCAGGAAATTTTAAAAATGGGTATCCTGATGGAAAAGGAAAATATACCTGGAAAAATGGAAATTGGTATGATGGATACTGGAAAAAAGGATTATTTGAAAGGGAAGGAACATTACATGTTGCCAAAACAATTACCACTGATTCCAGCGAGTTAAAAGGATATTGGGCTAAGGGAAAATATATAGGTAATTATAAAGTACCATTTTCTGTAGATATCTTAAGTAACAGAATTAATGAAGCAAATGTGCGCAAATCCGGAAAGGCAGGAGATGATATTATACTCACTGTAAAATCAATTACAGGAGGTGGGTTAACATTAATTGGTGGAAGTATTATTAAAAATGATAGCTCTAATACTTCGAGCAATACAATTGCCAAACCCAGGTTAACGGATATTCAGGTTTTAAGAGGTAGCTATCTTAATAAATTTGATGATGAATATTCGCCTATTTCTAATAGATATACCTTTAAACAAGTTGAATTTCCAATATCGTTCTACCTTTCTTTCGATTCAGAAAGAGTTAAGATTGATATTTATGAAAAGGGAAACTGGGTTATCGATATTAAGTTGGATAAATAAATCATAAATAACTTAAAAGGCTTTTTTCAATAAAAATACTATAATATGGAAAAACCGAATGCATTATTCCCGATAGGAGATAAAACATCTCCTGATTATTTTACAGGCAGTGCCTGGTTACATATGTTACTCCTTCCCGATGAAAACATCAACTTTGCAATAGGGGATGTGTTCTTTGAACCGGGTTGCAGAAATAACTGGCATACGCATGGGAAAGGACAAATTCTGATAATAACCGATGGGAAAGGCTATTATCAGGAAAAAGGAAAACCTGCACAATTAATTACCAAAGGTACTGTTGTGAAGATTGGACCCGATATAGAACACTGGCATGGCGCTGCCAAGGATAGCAGTTTAACGCATATTACCATTACCCTGAATAGTGAAAAAGGGGCTGTTACCTGGTTATCCCCAGTAACTGATGAGGAATATGAAAGTGTGCATTAATAGGTTTCCTGTTAATATTCAAACATTTAATGACAAATAGTTTGCTACAATAGCATTATGTAATATTTTCAGGTATAAAATTAAATATATGCTTGACCAAATTCTTGATCTAGTAAAGGAACATTTAAGTAATAATCCTGAATTAGCTGCTGCCATTCCTGAAGGACAGGAAGATGCAGTACACAATGAAATTGCGAATCATATCGCAAATACTTTATCCGGACAAAATACAGAGGGTGGTGGATTTGGAAGCCTTTTATCCGGCCTTACCAGTTTAGCCTCCGGTGGTTCTATTAGCAGTGCATTGCAAAGCGGATTGGTAAATAATCTTGCCACTAAGTTTAATCTGCCTCCTTCTTTCACAGATTCTATCAGTTCTGCCATTCCAGGACTATTGGAAAAGTTTAACAGCAAGGGCTAATTTACTTAAACTGAGGAAATTAAAAAACCAGAAAGCTTTAGCATCTTTCTGGTTTCAATTTTTAAAAAGATCTGATCACATATATCTAACGTGTTACTACATATTTCAAAACTTTGGAGAGCTGCTTATTTTGGAGGCAACTGGACTGCTGTGAATATGAAAGATAGTTTAGCAACTATCAGCTGGGAAGAAGCTACGACAAAAGTCCACAACTTACATTCCATTGCTGAATTAGTATTTCATATACATTATTATATAAACCCGGTTTTAAGTGTATTGGAAGGTGGACAATTACATGCAAGTGACAAGTTCAGTTTTGATCTTACTCCTATTAATTCTGCTGATGAATGGCAGGAACTGGTTAATAAACTAATGACAGATGCTGAACTATTGGCAAATGCTATAGAACATTTTGATGCATCCAGATTATTTGAAGATTTTGCAGGGCCTGAATATGGCAGCTATTACAGAAACCTGCATGGAATAATTGAACACACATACTATCATCTCGGTCAAATTACGCTAATTAAAAAGATGCTAAGAGAAACAAATGCAGCCTGATTAAGTTTTTACACTAATCAGGCTGCTTTAATGAATTATATTATTATTTACCCTGAATAAATTCAAGGTTTAAAGTGATAGCTACTTCTTTAGCAACACCCATTCCAGTAGGATCGTATTTTATATTATAATCAAAACGGTTAATCATTGTGGTTACCGTAAAGCCTGATTTGATATTACCCCAGGGGTCTTTGGTTACACCGCCATAAATAACTTTAAAAGATACTTCTTTCGTTACATCGCGTATACTGAGTTTCCCTTTTAACAGATATTCATCCCCTTTTACCCTGGTAAATGAACTGCTTTCAAATTTTAACTGTGGGAATTTTTCTGCATTAAAGAAATCATCAGTTTTTAAATGAGCATCCCTTTGATCTACACCTGTGTTAATACTGGATGCATCAGCGGTGAAACTGATTTTTGCATCGCTTAAATCCGGATTAGTTGCGGTATAGGATCCTTCAAACTTTTTAAAGTTTCCATTTACAAAAGAAATACCCAGGTGTTTTACTGAAAAACTCACAAAGGAATGGGCAGGGTCTGCCGACCATTTGGTTTGAGAGAATACGGCTGAACCGAGCATCAGGAATGCAGCAATGGATAATAGTTTTTTCATGATTGTTTTTATTTTTAAAGTTGAATAAACAAATTTTTTGCAAGGATGGGATGATATCCGGCAACACTCATCATCTCTCTAGCCATCTCAACAGCATCCTGATCATTACCTGCAATAAAAACCTCTGCCCTTTTATTGTCAATAACAGCTTTTACCACTTTAGAATGGGGCAATAATTGCTGCAAATCTTCTGGTGCAGTGTTTTCAGGTGCAGTTATTGTACCATTATAAGTCTCCAGTAAAGGGTCTGCCATACTGATTACAATCTTCTGTGTGGCAACTTCCCTGATTTTTACTGAAATCTCTTTATACTCCGAATCAGGCGCTGCTATAATGATCATATCAGCTTCCCAGCTTGCATGCATTGAACAATCCATCGCCTCCGCATCTGCCAACAGGTGTTTTGAAAGTATTTCTGCTGCCAGTTGTTTGCAGGTATTTAAATCTTTTGCGTATAACAATAACCTGTAATTACCCACTGATAAAGATTTGGCAATGGCTGATCCCATTTTGTCTGTGGCACCAATAACTGCTATGGTTTGTTTTGTTCGCATACCCTGATTTGATTCTGCAAAACTACACAGGTTGTATGCCGGCTGCCATTGAGTAGAAGCAAGAAAAAGTATTGATTAAAATCAATGGTTTTGAACCCTGTTAAAAAAAAATTACGGATGGGAAGCAATTTTTTTTCTGATCCGGCTGAGCGTTTCGGGAGTTAGCCCCAAATAAGAAGCAATCATATGCTGAGGTACCCGTTGCACAATATCCGGGTATTGTTTGATAAAGCTGGTATAGCGTTCTTCCAAAGACAAACTAATCAGGGAAGTAATCCTTTTTTGCATGGCCAGATAAGCGCCGGTCATTTGCATGCGGGTATAGGTTTCATAACAGGGTACTCTTTTAAGGATTTCTTCCTGTGCTGATTTGCTGATTAAAACCAACTCTGAATCTTCCAATGCATCAATATGGTAAGTGGCAGGTTCCCCAGTCATGAAACTGTACAGATCTGATATCACCCAGCCTTCCAATGCAAACTGAAAAATATGCTCTGTACCTTTTTCATCAATGGTATATTCTCTTAAAGCTCCTTTTTCTACAAAAGCAATGTTTTTACAAACATCTCCTTCCTGTAACAGGTATTGTTTTTTACGGATTTTTTTGGGAGTCAGGTATCCTTTAATGATCTCCTGTTCTTCAGCTGTCAGTGAAATTTTTTCTTTTAGCTTCTGAAAGAACAGTTCGTACATATATATTTTGATTATTTAAGCTCTAAAGTTAAATGATCATTTTTTACCCGCCGGGTTTTATCAATATCTTTAATTTTAAAATTAAAAAATGTTGCAAAAGTGTATTTGCCTCCTTCTGTTTAGTTTTCTCAGCATAATTCTTTCTGCACAATCAAGTGGAAGACTTTATAACCCAGCGATAGATATTTTACATTACGAATTTAAGCTGCACCTTACGGATGAAAGCGATACTTTACAGGGGGATGCAACTATTCGGCTGCGGGTAAAAGAAAAAAGTTCTATCATTTTCCTGGACCTGGCAGGAAAAAAAGCCAATGGAAAAGGGATGCTGGTTAGTAAAATAATGGAAAATAAAGAACCTGTTGATTTTCAGCAGCAAAATGATATATTGAATATTACCCTGAAAACACCTGCAAACCCGGGAGAAATAAGAAGTTTTGAAATACTCTATTCAGGTATACCGGAAGACGGTTTGATTATCAGTAAAAACAAATATGGTCACCGGACATTTTTTGGAGATAACTGGCCAAACCGTGCACATTTCTGGTTACCCTGTAAAGACCATTTATCAGATAAAGCCTCTGTAGATTTTATAGTTACTGCACCAGATCATTACCAGGTAATTTCCAATGGCATTAAAACGGAGGAAACAGAATTAAATAATCATTTCAGATTAACACATTGGAAGGAAACCACCGACCTGCCAACCAAAGTGATGGTGATAGGATTGGCAGACTTTGCAGTAAATTATCCCGGTGAAGCTAATGGTATCACTTTGTCCAGCTGGGTATACCCCGAAGAAAAAGATAAGGGTTTTTATGATTATGCACTGGCAGCGGAAATACTGACTTATTACAATAACAAAATTGGTCCTTTTGCCTATAAGAAACTTGCTAATGTTCAGTCCAAAACCATCTTTGGGGGTATGGAAAATGCAAGTGCCATTTTTTATGATGAGAATACTATTACAGGCACCAGGTCTAATGAATCGTTATTGGCACATGAAATTGCACACCAATGGTTTGGGGATGCAGCCACTGAAACAGACTGGCCACATCTATGGCTGAGTGAAGGTTTTGCAACAGAAATGACACATCTGTATCTGGAACATAAATATGGGAGGGATACACTTGTATATGGGTTAAAGACTGACCGTAAGGCAGTGCTTGCCTTTACAAAAAGAAGCCAGAAACCGGTAGTAGATACTACAGAAAGCAAACATTTAATGGCTTTATTAAATACCAATTCCTATCAGAAAGGGGGATGGGTGTTACAAATGTTACGGGAAGAATTAGGGGATACCCTGTTTTGGAAAAGCATCCGTTTATACTACCAAAAATTTAATGGTAAAAATGCTGCCACCACAGACCTGCAACAAATATTTGAAACTGTATCCGGTAAAAACCTGGAACAGTTCTTTAAGCAATGGCTGTATACATCAGAAAATCCCTCTCTGCAGATAAACTGGCAGTATCTGGCAGAAAGCGGAAAACTGTTAATTACTATTCATCAGTTAAATGAAACCCTGTTTCAGTTCCCATTGGAATTAAATATCGTTAATTCCGATGGAATTAAGAGCCTCCAGAGAATTAATATCAGTCAGAAAACAACCCATTATACTTTTCCAATAAAACATAAACCATTGCTAATTGAAGCTGATCCTGATTGCAGATTATTATTTGAAGGATCAGTAAAGGAATCAGCAGAATAAGGGTTAATTTGGCATTAATTGTTTAACTATCAATAAAATAAAGAATACTTTTTTCAGGTATTTAAAACAATTTATTTTAATTTTAAACATTAAACATTTTATTTAATGAGTTTCTGTTAATGAGTCAATGAACTGACCTAATCTGAATTTGTTATATATAAATAAACAGCATGGGGGAGAATCATCAAATAGTAGCAAAGCTGGTACAGGCGGGTAAGGAATATACCATGGGTGATACTGTTATTACAGCTCTGCAACCCAGTTCTGTGGAATTGAAAACCAATGAACTTACCCTGATTATTGGCCCATCAGGTTCCGGAAAAACAACACTGCTTTCACTGTTTGGCTGTGTAATTTACCCCAGTTTTGGAGATATATGGATTGAAGATATAAAAGTAAATTCCCTGAAAGAAAAGGATCTTGCTGCAATCAGATTAAAAAAAATTGGTTTTGTTTTTCAAAAGTTCAATCTGATTACTCCCCTTACTGCGCTTGAAAATGTAATGATTCCTTTACAGCTTCAAAATATTCCGGAGAAAAAGGCAAGAGTACAGGCAGAAGAAGCATTGGTAAAAGTTGGGATGGGCGACAGGTTAAAAAACCTCTCCAATAACTTAAGTGGGGGCCAGCAACAGCGTGTAGCGATTGCCAGAGCATTAGTTACTGATCCTAAAATGATGCTTTGTGACGAACCTACTGCTTCTCTCGATATTAAAAGCGTTAGTATTGTAATGGAAGAACTGCAATTGCTTTCCCGGCAGGGTAAAGCGGTTACTGTAGTTACACATGACAGCAGACTGAGACCTTTTGCAGACCGTATCATTTATGTATCAGACGGATATGTTAGTAATACACCTATTGAAACCGAAATTGTTCATTCCTAAATAATGGATTATGAAGCCTTTTTCTTTTTTGTTGATTGCATCCTTTTTTTTAATGAGTTGTTCTAACCAGGCAGCTAAAGAAAAAGCTGCTGCCCGGATGGCCCCCTCTCCTGTAACTATCACCCAGGTTGTAGGGATTGGTAAAGTGATACCGGAAAAGGAAATTATCCAAATAGCTGCTGCATCAGGCGGCATTGTAACTAAAATTCTGAAATCTGAAAACGACAGTATCAGAAAAGGTGAAACATTGCTGGAACTGGAACATACAATAGAAGATGCTAAATGCAGCCAGCTGAATGCGGGCATCATTACGCAGCAGGCTCAGGTTAAAGCAGATGAAGCCGCCATTCAGGAATATACTGCCAAATACAGTAATGCAGTAACCAACCTGAAACGGCTTCAAAAACTCCAATCCAAGGGTGCTGAAACACAACAATCGGTAGAGGATGCCCAAACAAATCTTCTGGGCAGCCAATCCAACCTTAACCGTTTACAAGCCAATGTGGAAGTATCT
>Ga0208872_1000585_pt1 | contig 25702 bp, 22 predicted proteins | sample CryBogCBH12Aug08_FD_185508 | JGI IMG/M metagenome (GOLD analysis project Ga0208872, IMG submission 185508) | Freshwater microbial communities from Crystal Bog, Wisconsin, USA - CBH12Aug08 (SPAdes) | ecosystem: Environmental > Aquatic > Freshwater > Lake | place: Crystal Bog, Wisconsin, USA...
CACTCCGGCCAAAAAGGTCAGCAGCAGAATGCCGATGCCACCGGCCAGCCAACCGCGCAAAGATAATCCCCAGCGTTCGCGGCGGGTCAGCAGCCCAAAAAACTTCCTTGATGAATTAGCCGCCATATCAATTTTTTCGATCGTTGCCATCGGAATCGTTTCTTAATTTGATCAATCCAAATTTTTCGTAATTTCGCGGACGTTTCCGTTCGTGCCGATAGGCGCGATATTTTTCCAGTTCGGCGGTTAAACTCATTTCCCACTCGGCGCAGCCTTCGATCCGCTTCATATCCGCGCGTGAAAAAATCCTTCGCCGCCACATTTTCAACCATGCCCAGCCGTAACGCAGCCACAGCCGGGAAATTTTCTCGTGCCGCCAGTGATGTAACAAATATGCCTTGGCTCGGCCATTTTTCTTGGCGGTGTCCAAATAATTTAGGCGCTGCAGCCGGTTTTCATCGCAGCGGTGTTCCACCACCGCCTCCGGCGCGCGACCAAACCGGAAACCCGCCCGTTCCAGTTGCCAGGAAAATAAACTGTCATCGCCAAAGCCCAACGCGCCCGGCCCCAACTCCGGATCGAAACACGGCACGCGCTCCAACACGCGCCGGTGGAAGGCCATGTTCGCGCCAACCATTTCCGTCAACCAGCCATCTTCCAGTCCCTCTGTGATGGCCAAACACGCCCGCAACCGCCGCGTCAACCAAGGCCGTTCCAATTGTGGCGCCAATTTCACCGCCCCCACCAAAAAATCGCAGCTACCATCTGTCAACCGGTGGTGAACTTGTTCCAGCCAGTCTGGTTCCGGCCGCACATCGTCATCCGTGAAAACAATCAAGTCGCCTTGCGCAACGGCTAATCCCCGATTCCGCGCCCGCACCTGCCCTTTTTTCGGTTCATGGCATGCAATGCATTTCATGTTGGGCAGCGTCGCCGATTCGACAAATTCCGCCGTGCCATCCGTGCAGGCGTTTTCCACCAGCAGCAATTCAGTTTCGCACGGCACGCGAACATTTTTCATCGCCGCCACCAGCTGACGCAGCGACGCAAGATGATTATGGGTGCAAATGATGATGGAAATTTTCATGCGACTTGCCACCGGCGTCCGCCATTTCGTCGGCAGCGAATGGCTTCTTCATAAGATTGCTCCATCAATTTGCCGATGCGCTCAATATTATATTCCGACAACACCCGCGCCCGCGCTTTGCGACCCAATTCCTGCCGCAAGTCCGAGTCTGCCAGCAACCGGCACACGGCTTCCACGATGCCAGCCACGTCGCCGGGATTTATCAGCAGCCCCGCCCTGCCCTCGTCCAACTGCTGCGCCATACCACCGGCAGCACTGCCCACCACGCCGCGACCAGCCGCCATGGCTTCCAGACACGCGTTCGGAAAATTTTCCCAGCGGCTCGGCAACACGGTGATGTCCATCTGGCGAAAAACTTCGTCCATGCGCGACGGCTCCACCGCGCCCAAAAAGCGGATGCGTTCTTTTACCGGCATCAGCATCGCTTCCAGATATTCGCGCATTCCCACGCCAGCCACCGGCGACTCGATGGATTTGCCGGCGAACAAAAAATTGGTGTCAGGAAAGCGCTGCAAAATTTTCGGAATGGCCTGAGCCAGTTCCACCACGCCTTTGCGCTGTTCCAAGCGCCCGACAAAACCGACGGTGCGGGTTTGCGTCGCCACCGGCACCGCCAGCAGTTTTGGCGACGGCACGAATGGATACGGCACTTCCAGTATCCGTGCCCGATCCAGATGCCACATTTGCGCGGTGACATCGGCAATGCCACGACACGGCGCGCTAATAACATCTGCCTGCAACAAATGCGCCAGCTCCATCCGAGATAAGTCAAAAGTCTGCCAGCGCTTCAACTTGAGCAGCGGTTGCAAAGCGGCTTTGATTTTATTTTTGCCGAGTTGCCAGAATGTTGGTGGTGGCGAATTGAGTTGGCCGATGAAAGTTGCCGACATATGCAATTTCACCACCAACGGAATTTCAGGAACCAGCTTTTTAGCCGGCGCAGCCTCGGCGAGATATTCTGGCCCTTCCAAAACATCAAACGGTTTTTCCGCGTGACGACTCGCAAATGCCGCACCTGCCCACTTGGGAAATGCCAACCGGTCTTCAAAAGTCAGCGGACATTTCATGCGGTGGGTCAGATAACCGTCATCCACCGGTTCACCGGACTGCGGACTGGCGGTGAACACTTCCACGTCATGCCCGCACGCCATCAACGTTCTTGCCGCTTGACCGATATAGGTCGCGATGCCACCGATGAGCATATCCGGTGGTGCCTCAAAGCTGATGAAGGCAATCCTCATGTTGCAAAACCATCAAAGCCATTGCCAAAAACTAGCGTGCAAACTGCGCCGCCAGCCAAAAACCTTGCCATTAAACCGGCGGATTTCGCCAGTCTGTAACCATCGCACCAAATTCAGCTCATGCGCCACCCGCCGCACCATATCCACGCCGTGCGCGGTGTAATTCTGCACGGCCACCGCGTGAGGCAAACCAATGTGAGGTTGCGGGCCGAACGCCAGTTTTTTTTGCCAGCCCAGCGCCTCAAATCGCTTCAAGTGCGCCACGGTGGCCAAGTCTTTGCCATAGTCCATTTTGAAAATCAAATTGTCCCAATTGACGCGCTGAAGGCGCCGGCTCCATTTTTCTGTGGCTTCCTCGCGAGAACGGTAGTGCATGAAATGAATTTCCACCTCACCACCGAGCAAGGCACTGGGATAATTTCCTATTCGTTTTTTTTCCAACATCACCGCCTCGTAACGGGAATGCTCGATCCATTTGAGTGGCTGCGCCAAAAAACCCCGCAAATCTTTTTGCTCCAGCATCCGGATAAAACACGGTGTCATTAGATACAACCCGACAAACGGTGTGCGGTAAGGCAGTTTCAATCGCCGGTAGATTTCGCCGCCCCAGCAGTCGTTGGCGATGATACTGAAATCACACGGTGTCAGCGCCGCCCGCAAAGCGGTGCGCGCGAGATTGCGACGAATGCGTTGAAGGACATTGGATGGCGGTGAATCGGACATTCAGTGCGGTTTTGAGTTGTCGGGAGCAGAGCTATTTTAGCCCGGCGTAGATTTGCTCGTAACGGTGGAGGAAATTCGGCAGACCAAATTCCGCCTCAACTTTGGCGCGGGCCGCCTGCCCCATTTTTTTTGCCGCTTCCGGTGCGGAAAGGATTTGCACAATCGCTTCGCCTAATTCACCGGCATTGCCGGTGTCAAACAAAAGACCGGTCTTGCCGTGCTCCACTTCTTCCGGAATTCCCCCCACGCGCGATGCCACCACCGGCACACCGCACCCCATCGCTTCCAGCACGGTGTAAGGCAGATTATCCGCCAACGACGGAGCCACAAAAACATCCGCCGCCGAATAATATTGCGCTACATCCACCGGGTTGACGAATCCGATGGGGCGGATGTTTGGCAGGTTCGGAATCATCCCGCCGCCCACCGCCAGCACGATTAAGTCGGGGAATTTCGGAATCACCACTTCAGCCAGCGCCCGCGCTAAAATATGCCCGCCTTTGCGTTCATCCGCCTGCCAGCCGTTGTGATGCGCGACAAAAAGCAGGATTTTTTTGTCCACCGGCAAACCGAGTGATTGGCGCGCGGCCGCCACCGGACGGAAGCGTTCGAGATCAATGCCGTTGTGAATCATTTCCACCCGGAACCGGGCAAGCTCGGTGGTCAAAACCCGCTGCCGCATCCAATCGCTCACACAAACGAAAACGGTTTTTTCCGGCAAGCGCGCGTGAATGCGGCGCTTCTCCAACCGCCAGCGGTAATATTTATGGCGGATCAAGGTGTAACGCTGAAACCGGCCAATGAGCGGACACTGAAAACAGGTTTTGAACTCTCCGCAGTTCCAGCATTCCAGCATCATGTTGCCGATGGGACGCGGATCGTGCGGTGTCATCACCACCGGAAATTCCGCCGCCACCTCCGCCAGAAACGAATATGGCAGATCGCTGTAATAACAATGGAGATGGACGACGTCTGGTTGAAACTCGCGCAAGGCAGCCATCTGCTCGGCGGCGTCCAGTTTTTTCCCTTCAGGATAATATCTCACTTCATGGCGCCCCGCCAAGCCGCGCTGGAGATCACGCGCACAGCGTGTCGCGCCAGCGGTCCACACTTCATTGACGATGGCGATGCGCATGAAAATTAGCGAACCACTTCCGCGTAAACTTGTTCGTAATTTTTCACAAAAGCTGGTAAACTGAACATGTTCGCCACTCGCTCGCGACCGGCGCGCCCCATGTCTCGCGCCTGTGAATCATTCGCCAGTATTTGATTCAATTTTTCTCCAAGTTCCTGCCATGAATCGTTTCGCTTCCCCGGTTGGCCGGGCGTGAATAGCAAACCGGTTTTGCCTTCAGCCACTTCTTCCGGAATGCCGCCGACGCGTGATGCAACCACCGGCACTTCACAGCCCATCGCTTCCAAAATGGTGTAGGGCAGATTGTCCACCAGCGATGGAGCCACAAAAACATCGGCAGCAGAATAATATTTCGGCAAATGTTCCTGGCCGATGAAGCCCAATCCGCGGACGTTGGGAATATTGGGAATCATACCACCGCCGACCGCCAGCACGAGCAAGTCGGGAAATTTCGGCAGCACGATTTCCGTCAGCGCCTGTGCCAACACATCGGCACCTTTGTGCTCATCTAAAATCCAGCCCTTGTGATGCGCAAGGAACAGGAGGATTTTTTTATCCTCCGGCAAACCCAGTAGCTTGCGTGCATCCGGCACGCGCCGGTAATGTTCCATGTCAATCCCATTGTGAATCCGATCCACGCGAAACCGGCCGATTTCAGTAGTGATGATGCGCTCGCGCATCCAGTCGCTCACGCAGACAAACCGGGTCGCCGGCGGCAGGCGGGCGTGAATACGGCGCTTTGCCAGACGCAGGCGATAATATTTATGCTGGAAAAAGGTGAACCGTTTCAACTGCCCTACCATCGGACAGCGGAAACAGGTTTTGAATTCAGTGCAATTCCAACACTTTAAATGCATCGTGCCAATGGGACGCGGATCATGCGGCGTCATTACCACCGGGAATTCCGCCGCCACCTCGGCGAGAAAAGAATAAGGTAAATCACTGTAATAAGAATGCAGGTGGACGACTTCCGGTTTGAATGCACGCAACGCCGCCATTTGCTCGGCGTCGTCCAGACTGGTGGCATCCGGAAAATATCGCACTTCATGGCGGACAGCCAGGCCGCGTTGTAGATCACGCGCACAGCGCGTCGCGCCGGCGGTCCATTTTTCACTGACAATGGCAATGCGCATTTGGGGCTATGGTTTTTCCACCGGCAGCTTGTTTGAACTACCGAAAATATTCTTGATTCGACGGACGGTGGCAGCAAAAAAATTGATTTGCAACAAACTTCGCTTGGTGCGGAACCAGGCAATTTCAAACGCCGCATTTGGCACCATGTTTTGCGCGTGGTCACAAACTTCCCGCCAAAACTCCGGGCTAGGTTGAAAGTTCGCCCAAGTGAAATATTTCGACCAAAAATACATCGCCTCCCGCAAGGCATACCGCCGCATGGCGATTGGAATTTGCACTCGCAAACAAATATGCGCCATAACCGAAAAATCCTCCAAGGCAGCCACCGAATGCTTCGTGGTATCGCGCACGGAACAACCATGCGCCCGAAAGAAATTCAGAGGCTCAGCCACATACGCAACATCGGATTGCAGCAACACTCGCGCCCACGTCCACCAGTCACCGGCGCGGCGGAATTTTTCCGCGCCTTGAACGGCTTCCACAAAAACATCGCGGCGCACCACCACGCCGCTGGCGTTGGGAATGATGTTGCGCACGATCAGATAACGAGCAATTTCATCCTTTCCGTTGTTGACGTGGCTACGACTCCAACGGTCGGTTTCAAAAACTTCCGTCCAATAATCCAGCTTCCGCAGAAATTTACCGTTCTCATCCACGCTGGACGACTGACAGTAAGCTAGACCTACCTGCGGATTTTTTTGCAGTTCTGCCACGAGTGTTGCCAACAGACGTGGGTCGGCATAATCATCTGATTCGGCAATCCAGAGATATTTTCCAACCGCCAGTGCCACGCCTTTCTGCCATTGAATGAACGGGCAGCCGGTATTTTTTTCGTTAAAAAAAACCCGCATTGGAACTTTTGCGGCGTAAGATTGAATAAAGTCACGGCTGTTGTCAGGCGATGCATCGTCCAACACAATCAATTCATAATCCTTGAAAGTCTGCGCCAGAATGCTGTCCAACCGCTGCGGCAAAAACCGTGCGTGTTTGTAATTTGGAACGATGATGCTGACTAGGGGTGGCATTGGGGAGTCTAATTATATTGTTCACGCTTCCGGCGAAACCAAAGCAGCTTTGCAATTTGCGGATGAAGTTTCAACCATGCCCGCAAGCAAGGCCTGATAATTTGAGCGCTTCGGTTAGCCCAAGCCAATCGGAGTAATTGATAATCCTTAAAACCTAGTGAACTTTCGAATAGTCTAGCTGCACCAAGATTGAAATTTTCTTGTTTTAGTTTTTTATCCGGTAAAAAAAATCCGGAATATACCGCCAGCTCAAATTCCCCAGCGAACATTCCAATGCGATCGTTGGTTTTACTGGCCGCGTGAAGCCGAACCAGCGCCAGCGTATTTGGGGCTGGTGAATAATCAAAAATAGCTCCTGCGGCAGCACAGCGCAGGAAAAAATACCAATCTTCCATGGCATGCATTCCCTCGCGAAAGAATCCTGCGCGTTCAATGACTGCTCGCCGGATCAAAGGACAATGAATGCCCATAATATTTCCGTGAAGTAATTTTTCCAGCGGCTGACGAGGATCCTGCCACACTTTTGCCATCCAAGGCTCGTTAGCACCGGAAATCGTGTAACGGCGTTCGCTGGAATTATCCTCTAGAAAATATTGCATATCGCCATAAACTATGCCGGTCTGTGGATGGTCATCAAGAAAGGAGACCTGCCAAGATAGTTTTTCCGGTTCCAATAGATCATCTGCGTCGAGAAACTGAATAAATTCTCCGCGGGCGGTGGCCAACCCGCAGTTGCGGGCGCTAGAAATACCCCCGTTGGACTTTTCAATATAGTGAAAACGAGTATCCTTGTTAATCCATACGCCCGCCACTTCAGCCGTATTATCCGGAGACCCATCATTTACAATAATACATTCCCAATCTTGGAATGACTGTGCCAGCAAACTATTTAAAGCCTCAGGTAAAAATTGCGCCTGCTTGTAGCAGGGAACAATGATACTAATTTTTGGTTTTACAGACATTTCAAACAATAAAACCCCGGTAAATTCTCAGCTATATTTACGTTGTCGGCTATATCAATCATCAAACCAGCAACAAATATTACTATTCTCAAGACTTTTGGCGATCAATTCTTGCCTTCTCAAGAATAGAAATAAATTTTTCTTGGATAAAATCAGGATTAAAATCGTTAGCTGCGGCATCCCCTGCAGCGAGTGTCAAACGATCTTGTTCACTTCGTGAAGCTGCCAGCGATTCAAGCGCATGAAGAATTGCTTCCGGTGACGGATCTGTTATACACAATGCAGCCTTGCGTTTTCGTGCCCACTGAACTGCTGAGCAGTATTCGGGTCCCCATATCACCAGGGGTTTATTGAGTTGCGCCATTTCTACTAGCTTAGATGGAAAGCTGGTTTTCATACGTCGCTCCATCTGGCATTCAAATGACATCGCAACTAATGAAGCATCATAACTTGCTATACGTTCGAAAAACTCATTACGAGGAATAAGGCCATGATAAACACCGCTATCACGAAATCGCGCCGCCATGCCCGGCTTCCACCAAGGCTCAGGACCAAAAACTTCAAGTCGCACATTAACACTATTCAAACACGCCTCGGCAGCAGACTCAATCATTGGACCGTATTCATATAGATTGCCAAAATAAACCACCCGAAATTGTTTGTGGCCGGTCTGTTTCCTAGTAATATTGTTTGCTTTTTCTGAAATGGGATAGAGAATTTGAGAGTTAAGCAGACCCCCAAGTTCGCGATGCATTCCTTCTGATACCGACAACACACTATGACTGTTTCGACATATCGAACGTAGTTGACGCGCAACCCAAAACCGCGCCAAATGAGCAACTTCGGCCTTGTCTGGCCACCAGTCATGGCAAAATATTATTAGCGGTATCCGCCAACGCTTGGCAGCCTGAGCAGCCGCCAAATAATCCCATCCATGCGCAATGCTAAGAATAACATCGGGATTATATTGGCATATAATAGAATCAATCTCACTTTTACAATGTTTCGGCGGGCTAAGGCTTTCCACAATACGCATTGCCTCGCGAAACCGCCCACGCCGAAGACGTCGATAAAGTCGTGATTTGAGAGTATTCCTTGTGGGACTAAAGACCTGCCATTCTAGCCGCACATCATCAAAATGGCGCTTCAGTGTAAGCGAACTGCCAAGTGAAAGCTCTTCTGGAACCACCGAAGAGATTAATAATATTTTTATTTTAGAAGCGGAAGTAATCATTTCTACTGTGAATAGATCACCGGAGTAAAACATCTTTTACGAGACGAAACATCGTTCGCCAAATTTGAATACAGAAATACCAAACAAATAATGGCAAAGCCGCCACCAGCAAGAAGAGAAACTGACACAGCAGAAATAAATGTCCAAAACCAAATCGGCGTTTAGTGCCACCTTGAGATATAGATTTCCAGTGAAGTTTTAATACCACCACAAGCAACCGACCGCAGAATCCAATTAAACGATTATATAATTTTTCAATACCACCAACTTTAAATCCTATTGGCAAACCATTCAGTGTATCTGACACATGATTCTCTAATGCTATTAATTCACGCCTTATTTTTTCAATTTTCCCTTGGTATACAACTTTTGCAAAGTGACCGTAAGTATCTTTTACATCCTTAGATGCAAAACCTTCATGAGTTACAATCGCCTGCATTTGCTCAAAACCAAACATGTGCTGCTGGTCAACATTAAGCTGAGTATACATTCCAGCACCATGCTTTCGATATACGCCCATGAACCGATTTAATACAGTCCCAACGCCTCCTTGAGATAACAAGTGTGACCACCTGACCGAATCCGCCTTATTCAATCTGTCAGAAAAACCTTTTAGCCCTTTTCTCCGATACATTACTGTAAGGGTTTGAAGTAAAAAAGGATTCAGGAAGTTCTGATAGGTAATATTAATATAAGGCTGGCCGCCAAAATGAGCCTCATTTGGGTCATAACTTATTTGCTGTGTTTCTTCCTCTAACACCATATATCGGTGAGCGCAAATCATACAGCTTGATTCTTTTTCTAACCATTCGACTTGGATTTTCAGTTTTTGTGAATCCAACCAATAGTCATCTCCTTCCAGAAAAGCTATGTATTTCCCACAACAAACATTGTCTACATCAGTAGAATTCTTTGTGGGCCCCAAATTATGCTCCGGCAACAAGGCGCGAATGACATTTGGATATTTTCTAGCATAATCAATAACTATATGTCTGGTTTTGTCTGTGGAACAATCTTCACCAATGATTAATTCAACTGTAAAATCCGCCTCCTGCATCAACACGCTTTCAATCGCTTTGGTGATAAATTTTTCATGATTATAGGTGATCATTGCCACGCTCACCATGGGGTTTTCGCGAGAGGACTGTTCGGAAACGCGAGGCATAGGCATTTGAAAAATATCCAAAAAAATTAAAACTTAAACGGTTTGCCGCAAAGCCGCTCGGACGCTGGTGGATTCTGACAAGGCTTTGCGGATAATTCCACAAATTATTTCTATGGTCGCAACATCCACCGTCTGGCCGGTGGGCAATAGGAAAATGCGGGAGGCAACCCGTTCAGTTTCCGGCAACAGCAAGGCGGCGTTGGGTTGCAACGAGCGATAAGGCTCCATCCGGTGACAGCCCGGCCAGAAATATTTTCGTGCCAACACATTTTCCGCATGTAACACTGACACTAATTCATCGCGGTTTAATGATGATTTTTCCGGATCCACTTCCACAACGATGTAATGATAGTTGTTGTGTTCAGCGGGATTATACTGAATCGCAGAAATGCCAGCCAATCCATATAGCAGCCGGACATAAGCTTCATAATTCCGGCGGTTAGTGGCGATTAAGTCATCAATAATTTCCAAAGAAGTCAGTCCCATAGCTGCGCAGACTTCGGTCATCTTGCCATTGACGCCAAGATAACCGACATTGTCAAAACCTTTAAATCCGAAATTTCGCATCAACCGTATCTTCTCAGCCAGCAGATCGTTATTAGTTACAATTGCGCCGCCTTCAAAACTATTCAGAAATTTGGTGGCGTGGAAACTAAAGACTTCACATTCACCAAAGCTACCCGCCATGGTTCCGTTACGGGAACAGCCGAATGCGTGAGCCGCGTCGAACATTATCTTTAAGCGGTGTTTCCGTCCGATGGCTTCAAGCACATTGGTGTCGCAAGGGCGACCCCAGACATGCACACCTAAAATACCGGTAGTGCGTGGGGTAATCAACCGCTCCACTGTTTCAGGGTTGATGTTACAAGTATGCGGATCCATGTCGGCAAATACCGGAGCGATTTCTTGCCATTGCAGAGCGTGCGCGGTGGCGACAAATGTATAGGAAGGCACAATCACTTCGCCTTTGAGTTCCAAGGCGCGGATGGCAATCTCCAATGCCACTGTGGCATTACACATAGCAATGCAATGTTTTACCCCGACATAATTGGCAATTTTCGCCTCAAATTCTTTCACCAATGGGCCATCATTAGATAACCAACGGCGATCAAGCATACCATTTATGCGCCGCAGCAATTGCTCTCGATTCCCAATGTTAGGTCTACCAACATGGAGCGGTTCGGCAAAAGCTGGATCACCGGCCCCGAACACGGCCAACTTTTTATCAAGAATCACTTTTTCCCTCCTAGCGAATTGTATTGATCGGAGGTAAGCCCCATCACCAGAACATCTACAAATTTGCCTTGCTTAAAGGCATGCTGCTTGAGGCGACCTTCCATTACGAAACCACATTTTTCATAGGCTTTGATGGCATTGGCGTTGGTGGCGAGCATTTCGATATGAATACGGTTCAAGTTCAAATCCAGAAATGCATGTGCCAACAATTGGCGGATGGCCTCGTAACCGTAGCCCTTTTTACGAAACTCACTACTGCCGATGAACAGGTGCATCGAGGCATTACGGCTAACCCAATTGATATCGCGTAGATAAATGTTGCCGACATGTTCTCCTCCCGGCAAAAGACAAATCGCCAGATTGACGCTGTTGCGCGAAAAAGCCACTCGCTCGCGCAACCATTCGGCTTCCGCGGTTTTGCTAATAAAACGGAAATTGCCACCGAGATATTCAAACAGATCCGTATTATTATGCCATTGATGGGTTCGCTCTAAGTCTGATTCATTCAAAGCACGGAGATAGACTATGGCTTTTTCCTCAACTAGAGGCGTAGTTGAAATAACCACATCCATTCGATAATTTGACAAACAATGAGGCTGGTTGGTTGCCCGTAGGAACAGCCCGTGCTTGGAGCAAATAGTCATCACTTCTGCCGCCTGCCACCAGCGTCCAATTCCATCGTTGATGTTGGCTGTCCGTTGCTCATTATCGAGGTGACGGGCGGCTCGTTCTGGCGTGTCATAATAATTCCACTTCAGGTCATAATTAGGTATGCCAGTCAGCAAAAACTGGAAGGGCTTTCCAGCTAAATGTTTTTTTATATTATCCAGAATAGTATCCAGTTCAGCCGGTTGAAAATATCCCAGCGAGTCAACCATCAAATACTTATTGGGCTTAATATCCCCTCCCACCAACGACTCTAGCGGCGAAATAACATCCCCAAATTGATAGGTGATGTTTGGGTGCTGTTTCAGCTTTTGCGCGGTCTCAATCAGGTTTTGGGCAAAATCCACGCCAACAAGTTTGCCAACATGAGCGGAAAGATGTTCATCAAGTAAGCCGTTGCCGCAACAGAAGTCGAGCAGACAATCAGCAGGTGTCAATGTCAACTGCTTAGAAATCATTTCAATCATGCATTTGATGATTTCCATCGGAACGGGTTTTTTGTTCACAGTTTTGGCAACCTGTTGCAACAGGTCATCCGTAGTCACCGGTGGACGCCCCAAATAATTATTCCAAAATTGCTGCCAGTATTTGCTTGGGCTATTGGGATTGCTCATATTTTTTCTAGTTATTTTCCAAATCTGATATTCCATTGCGCTGGTCCAAATAATGTTTAATTGCCTGCGGACTATTCCACATCAATGCATCAATTACGGAAAGATTTGGCTCAAAAATATAGCCAGGGCTTTCATATGGAAAATTGAATGGGTCCTGAATAACAAGTTTGACACCAGCTTGAGCAAAGGCACCCGCATCAAACAAATCAGCGCCGCCCGGTGGATTTAGATACTCCTTGGCACCAAGTGCTTCGGAGATGCGCAACGCCCACTCTCCGGGAGTATAGACCGGCTTAATATCCAGTTTCATCTCCGAAAAAACGTTGTGGTTCCACTTAATATCAATATGCCTACAGACTTTTCCAAGAATACTGGTATTAAGCCGGGAAAGATTTTGCTCCTCGCCGGCTAGACAATCTTCCACTAGGGAAATGGTCTCTCGGAAAAATGGCGCACGCTTTTTATAATGCATGAGCTGGCCAATAATCCGTTGCCGCCATTCGCCGGTAGCTGCCACTTCAATGTCCTTGATAGCGGCTTCTCGTTCATGTTTTTTCAGGGGAACGATAATGTATTGCCAACCCTGCTGTGGATGTTGGATCCTGTTTCGATTTACCCAGCCGTGACGAATATATTGCGCGGTGTCGAAAACAATCCAGCGATCCGTGCGGTTTATGAGGTCGAAATATCCCAGATACGGGAAGAAATATGGCTGCATTATTCCAACTTTCATCGTCATTACCCCTTCGATGGTATTATATTTTTCGCCAGCAAACTAATCATACGTTCCAAATCTGTCTTTTGACAGCGTTGATCACAAGGCAGTGTCATGATTACTTCATTTAACCGGTGGCTTGCTGCAAAATGCGCAGGCACCACACCTGCCACCGGCCAATGCACCGGCGGATATATTTCATGACTAAACAGTCTTTGTCTAATCTCATCGCGCTGTTTCAATTTAATAGGAAATCCTATGGGCACAATTCCCGCCGGCAAATCGGGAAACATTGCCACAGAACCAAGCTGGGATGCCAGATGTAAATAATTCTCGCGGCGGCGGATGCAAATCTCCGACCAATCTAATCGCGGCAGCAGCCACTGACTCAGTTCACTCATTCGCACCGGTTGCAGCGGGCCCGATGGATCAGATTTGCGAAAGAGTTCAAACCATTTGCGCTCGCCGCCGTGTCGGTCGAACTCAGCACGCAACTGGGACGCAGTAAATGCTGCCAGCCACCATTCCGTTGGCGGAGTCGGAAGATCATCTTCAGGTAGCTTGGCATCGCCTTGGGCAAGTAAAATCCCGCCATCAGGAACGCCGACAAATTTTCGCGGGCTGAAAACAACGTAATGTGAATGCTCACAGAATTGCTTGTTGAGCAATGCCTGACACGCGTCCTCCACCACCCAAGCGCCTCGGCGGCGAACTTCCGCTCCGTATTCCGACCAAAGATTAAAGCCAAAATAATCAATGAAAACCACCATGTCGCCACCGGCGACCTCAGTCAGCCATGAGTCATCAGTCACTTGGAGATTCTCATCTATGGGATAGAATTTAATTCTTGTTTGTCGAGCCGGGAATGCGCCCATAACCACGCCGCAAAGATAAGCGGGCAACCAGACATTTTTCGGAGATAAAAGAGAATTCAGCAGACTGAAGGCGGAACGACCGGTGGCAAGCTTGATATGCGGACTGGTCAGAAATCGGGGCAATTCCACGTCGGCCAGATTATCCACCGGGATAGGTGATTCCAGACCAAACATCCCGCCGATGATTTTATTTGACGGAATAGCCGACATGCTCAATTGCCCAGAAATTCGGTATGCCACGGAAGCGTCACTTGCACGACGCCAGGTTCGCGCCCCACCCAAGCGGTTGTTCTTTCCGCTGTATCCTGAACTTCAAACGCCGCGATACTTTCCTTCTCATAAGTTGCCTTGTTTTCATTTTCAACAACCAACAATTTAAGGAAATAACCACCACTATTAAGTAGATTAGCTGGCACCTTGCAAACTGCCCGGTAAAGACCAGGCTCACGCGTGGCAGCATCACTGCCGGTGGTGAGCACAGTAATTCCCTGATCATTGGACAAATGATAAGTAATGTGCGAACGCGTTCCACCTTTGATCACCCAATAATCCGTCTCAATCCGCAACGGTGACTGCATACTTAACACGCCACCAGCATCCCCATTTTCCGGCAGAACTTCTATCCGTTTGATGCGGATGACATCATTTCCCGGTCCAGTTTCCGGCTCAGACCATTGGCGTTGAATTTCAGTTCCTTGAGATTCCTTGAGATAATCCGCCACCACGCCCGCCACCGGCCCGTCATTAATGATTTCACCCTGGGATAACAGGATGGCGCGACGACACAAGGTTTGGACAGCTACCATGTTGTGACTCACAAACAAAACCGTGCGCCCATCCTTGGTGGAAACATCCTGCATTTTACCGAGACATTTTTTTTGAAACTGGGCGTCACCCACCGCCAGCACTTCGTCTACGATGAGAATTTCTGGCTCCAAATGTGCCGCCACCGCGAAGGCCAATCGCACATACATACCGCTGCTGTAACGTTTCACCGGCGTGTCTAAAAATTTTTCCACGCCGGAAAAGTCCACAATCTCGTCAAACTTACGCTTAATTTCCACCTTGCTCATGCCTAGAATCGCGCCGTTGAGAAAGACATTTTCCCGCCCGGTCAATTCCGGATGAAAGCCGGTGCCGACTTCCAGCAGGCTCGCCACCCGGCCTTTGATGCGAACCCGACCGGTGGTCGGAGCGGTAATGCGTGTTAAGATTTTCAAGAGCGTGGACTTGCCCGCGCCATTACGGCCGACGAAGCCGATGACTTCGCCCTGCTGGATTTCGAAAGCAATATTATTCAACGCCCAGAATTCTTCATTTCGGTTCCGCTGTTCCGAGGTCTGGCCTTTCAGCCAGCGAAACGGCGTCCGGAGAAAATCCTCGACGCGATGGCGCAAGCCATCATTCTTACTCCATTGATGGCCGATGATGTAACGCTTAGAAACATTCTCCGCCCGGATAACAGCCTTATTCATGTTGTGTATTCCCGCCACAATTCAACTAAGCCGGCGGCCGGCAAAATTAAATGACATCTGCAAAAGTTCGTTCGGTTTTACGAAAATACCATAACCCCGTCACGCCTAAAATGATTACGCCCGCCACCGAAACTGCAAAGCCGGGCCAATACAATAAATTCTGATGTCCTAATAGGCACCAGCGAAACCCATCAATAATCCCGACCAAGGGATTGAGTGAATACAGCAACCGCCAGCGTTCTGGAACCGAACTGCTCATAATCAGCACAGGCGAGGCATAAAGTCCAAATTGCACGGTGAACGGCACAATGAAACGAAAATCCCGATACTTCACCATCAATGCCGCAATCCACAACCCAGCCCCAAAAGAAGCGGCAAAGGCCAGCACCACAAAAAACGGGAGCAAGAAAACGGTCGCTGGCGGCACAAAATGAAACCAAACCATCAACGCACTGACAAAAACGGTGGTAACCAAAAAATCCACAAAGCTGGTGATGACGCTGCTGGCTGGAACTATTAACCGCGGAAAATAAACTTTAGAAATCAAATTAGAATTACCGACCAAACTATTGCCACTTTCGGAAAGTGCCGTCGAAAAAAACTGCCACGGCAGCATAGCGGAAGCGATGAAGAGAGCGTGATTAACGCCACCGGAAGACAGCTTGCCAACTTTCCCCACCATGGTCAGCACAAAAACCGCTAACGCCGGCCGAATCAATCCCCAAGCCACGCCCACCACGGTTTGTTTGTATCGAACTAAAATGTCCCGCCAAGCTAAAAATACGAACAATTCCCGATAACGCCACAAATCATGCCAGTATTGCCGCTCCTCCCGTCCCGCCTCTATGATTAATTCGTCATCCATGTTCAACTGAATAATAAAAACCCGGCCGTAAAGCAATGTTTTCCCCCGCAGAAAACATCTGATAGTTATTGAGACGGTGGTGAAATTTTATGGGACAGTCGTAACGACATGGAATTGTGTCGGAGGCTGTAATTCCATGTTAGTTACGCCACTGTGGACTTTTCTGTGTCCTCACGAAGCCATGGTGACCAGTTTTCATCCAAGGCGGTTCGGGAAACCCGCCAGCAGCCCATGGATGAATCATTGAGACCGCCAAAGATTAAAATTTCATCTTGGCGCGGAACGACCGAACAAACATAAATGATGGCAGCGGATGCACTTTTCCAACCGCATATCAACGGTCGGGCACTGATTTTCTTTGGCAACAAGGAATCCTTGTCTATCAGAACCGCCCAGTAGGCATACTGCTTGCCGGGATAAACCTTGTGAACCACATGAAGAAAATATTGCCGGTCATATTCCACCGGATTGACGCTGTTCCGAAAAGTGATTTTATCAGCCTCAACAGGAAGCACCACGGCGTGACGGATTACCGTGGTAAAATCCAACTGTGGCCAATGCCTGGCTCGAAGCAAATGATAGGGATTAAATGAATAGATTAGAAAAAGCTCTTTATTGTGTTCGAAGCAAACCCAATTTTTTTCCGAAGATTTTAAGAGGATGTCTAAGGAAGGCAAACCAAGGAATTTCAGTTCGTTCTTATCTACGTCAACTTGGGAGATTCCAACCCTAAATCGAATGTTTTCAGCCTGAATCGGGTTATATTTGGATGGTAGGTCGCCGGTGGGCACGGCTTGAACGTGATTGGCAAACAACTGGTCACCAAAGCGAAACAACCTAAAATCTTCTAACCTCGTTCCTTCGGTTGCTTTAGCATTCGAAAGCGCAAGCTTATGCATCCCAATAACAGACAACCTGTCATCCAGTTCAAGCTGAACCGGCTGGCAGCCGTGCAAAAAATCACCAAGGTTGTGCTTGGACAAAGACCAAGGGATATGTTCACCTCGAGCCAACAAAACAACCCCTTCCTTATTGGTGATGGCTCCGGGATTTAGCACACCGGCAGCGAAACCATAACTTCCCCGTCCAGCCAATCTCACCAGCTTTGATGCCTGCGCGATTGGATTACTCAAAAAAGCGAGCGCTTCATTAATCCGGGCTATCCGTGCTACATTAACCGCAGAATTCTGTTTGCGGTTGGCCACCACGTCATTCGGCTTCGATTTCTGTTTTTCAAAAACCAACACCAGCCGCCCCATTGATCCATTCAGGAGGTGCAGCTTGAAATATTCCAGTGTGTCATAAAAGGCGTAGCCTCGTTGCTTCATGAATTCAACCAGTTGCAGCAAATCCCCATTGCCAGACCAGAAGTAACCCAAAGTGGAACGAACCAGAATAACTTCCGCATTAGTTAGCCAAGGAAATTCAGCAGCCATCTGCGGCAGCCCGAGCGTCTCCCCGTCCAATTCCACCAGAAACCGTTCCACCGGCTTCTCAATCGCAGCCGCCGGTGGAAAACCAATGGGATCTGAACCAGCGGACGGACGCGAAAAAAACTTCACCTGATTGGCAGAAAAAACTTTCAGAAAATCCTTTTGAATATAAGGGTCATCATCAAATCCAATCACCGCCTCCACCGACTCCCTCCATTTGCAAAGTTCGTGTAGATATTGAACCAAAGACGGTGGCACACCGGTATGGGGCGAAATGCGAACCAGAGCCATACCGCGCCGTTCAAGCAATGTCTGCAAAATATCCCGAAGGCGCGAACGAGCGTTTGAAAACCATCGTGCAGGGGTATTAACCATAGGTTGAATTATCCGAACTCAAATGCCCAAAAGCAAATCCCGTTCGTTGCTCACTTTTTGCCGGCCAGCAATTCCAGTGGCCGGAGCAGAGCAATTTGTTTTTTTGACTGGCAGGCTTTCACCATCGCCGCCGGCGTCAACTCCGGCACCTCAGCCTGAAAAACCTGATAAAACTCTTCGAGCATATAGTGGTTTTGCGGAAAATCCTCAACGCCAGATTTCGTAACACTGGTTGAAGCCCATTCATAATATTTATTGTCTTTGAGACCAGCATCACGAACCTGACGCAACGTGCCACCCCACAAATGCAATAGATAATAATCCGATCTTAATGGAAAATAATGCCGGTGGATTCCCCGCCGAACCAAACTGCGCTGAAACTCCAAATCCGGCACACCATGTTCTTCAAATGGCATAATGCCGCGCCGCCAAACCTGCTGCGGATCAATTAAAATTGAACTTATGTGCGCCAAGCCGCCTTTTATGTATTCGTAAGCTTCAATCTCACCAACCAGCCCTGCTCTGATTTTCAAAACCTCCGGTAACATGTCTTCAATAATAGTGGACCGCAACACTACTACGTCCGAATCCAAAATGAAAATATAGTCCGGCCGGCTCTTCTCATCCCGCCGCGCTTTTGCGGCCAGATAGCGCATGGCCTGATTCAACCCTGGTCCATGATATTGTTGACGAGTATTCGCAATGAGCGTTATTAGCCCGGCCTCTTTCAAAGTGCGCAAAACCGCTAGCGAACCATCTTTAGAATTATTATCCACCACCACCACCTCACTAAATTTTTCTCGCCCCACCACCCGACATAATGAAAATAGCAAATGACTTATGTGTCTGACCGTATTGTAGTTGACCACAACCACTGCAACGCGCAATGGACGCTTGCCAATTTCTAACTTTGGCTTTGGCCAGTTAAAGCGCAACCTTGGACTATAACGGAGCCACAAAGATCTTTTCAGATGATCTACAAGAGACATAGTTATGGACCGAAATTTTGCATCTTCACAAGAAGCGTGAGAAGTTTTTACAACAAACCACTTTAGAGAATCACCAACTAAACAACTGTTTTAATCGACTTTTGTTCTTAAGTCTGGATTATCTTAAACTATATATACTTCCTGTCAATCTTGATGCCCTATTTTAAGGATTTATTCAGTCCTGTGAATAGTCGGCTTCAAGAAACAGCGCCGTGCCAATTGCCAAATTAAAACCTGCCGAGGATGATCGCAGTTTTTTTCCAAGCTGAATCTTTGAAAATGTCCCCGTCGGGAGTCGCGTAACAAACCACCGGTGCCAAAGGAAATTTGCAAGCCACCATCCGCCAAGCTGCGCTGAAAAAACTCCGGCGAAACCCCTGTGTCAGAATGAGGAAACGCAAATGCCCGATATTTCACATCAAACATTTCCTGCAAAAAATTCACACTTTCGCTGGTTTGGTGTAATTGCTCCGCCAAAGTCAAATCGCCGTAAAACGGATGATCCACACTGTGCCCGCCGATGGCGAAACCGTCGCGCAACAGGCTGCCAATTTGGGCGGAGGTCAAATAAGGTTTCTGCTTTCGAAGAAACACATCAAATTGCACGTCGCACAAAGCCGCAACTTCATCCAATACGGATCGGTTCTGATAACGCACGGATTTCAGCGCAGGGATGATTTCCACCCCGGATATATTTTTTGCGCGCAACCGTTCTTGAACGTTTTCCATCACGCCGATGGTGGGCAGCTTTTCAAGCCGGTCAACCAGCAGGGCGATTTTTTGCTGGAAGCACAATTCATGATTATCCACAAATGCCGAATTGAGAAAAAACACCGCCGGCACGCCTTTCGCCTTCAGAATCGGCGCGACCACTTCTGCCATTTCGCGAAAACCATCGTCAAATGAAAGTAAAAAGCTCCGCGGTGGCAGCGTGGTTTTTCCTCCGAGACTGTTCAGTAGATCCTGCAAACTTACTGGCTTAAAATGTGTCAGCAGAAAATCCAAATCCTGTTTGAACTGCGAAATATTTTTGTATCGGTATAGCGGACGGACGTGTGGCAGAGATTCATCGCTAACCATGTGATAATAAGGCAAAATGACCGGACGACCGGCCAATACGTGCCACCATCCAATTGGAAGACACGCTGCTGCCAACGCTAGACTACTTTTGCCACGCCGTGACGGCTTGTGATTGGATATCTCGCTATTCACAAGATTATTTAAAGTTCACCGGTGGCCGGTTTCGATGAGTTGCCAGAACTTTCAGGCAAAAATCCTCGTGGCGTTTCGCCAACGATGGCAGGCTGAATTTTTCCTCCACCAAACGGCGGCCAGCCTGGGCCACGTCGGAGTGCAAGGCATCGTCGCTAATCAGCCTTGCCACCGCATCCGCCATGGCGGGCACATTTCCGGACGGAATCAAAAATCCTGTGCGGCCATCCACCAACCCCTCCGGGGTGCCACCAATGTCATAAACCACCGGCGGCAGCCCCATGGCTTGACATTCCATTAAGATGCGCGGCAGACCTTCGTGGTGGCGCGTCGGAAAAACCAAAACTCTGGCGGCGGCATACCAATCGCGTAGTTGGGCCGAATTTAGCTGGCCGACAAATTGGACGGCGTCTCCGAGGCCTTCTTTGGCTGAAAGCGCCCGCAGTTCGCATTCGAATTCTGGCGAATCCACCCGACCGGCAAAAGCCACCGTCACGGCGACGCCGCGTTTTTTCAGCAGCCCGGCCACTTTCAAAACGTCCGTCTGGCCTTTGGTGCGGGTAATTCTTGCAGGTAGAAATAAAACCGGCCCGAAAAATTTCTGCGGCAATTTCCCTGCCCGTTCGACCTGGAAAAAATCCGTGTCCACGCCATCGGAAACATTCGTGAAGCGTGCGCGCAAATATTTCGGCACATCGCCGCCATAAACCCCCGCGACGCCATCAAGGTCTGCCGCCTGCTGGCGCAAGGACAAGCCAGCCAACCGGTCGTTGGAAAAATGATAAACCAACGCCGTCGGGATGTTTGCGCGTTTCGCCGCCAAAATAATTTCCGAAGCATCCGCCCCACCGCTGGAATGAAGGATGACCAGATCAATTTTGAACCGCCGCGCCAACTTAGAGAATTCCTCTCCCGCAGCCGCTGGTTCACCGGGACGGCGAGGCACGCGTCGGCGCTTCAGATAATGTCGCGTAAACAAGGCATAAACCGGTGCCGCGCACAACCCGCGCTCCACCAGCCAGGATTTCAATTTATTTTTGCAGCTGGCAGTTTTGCCGGACATGCTTTCAGCCAAAGAATCCGCCTCCACCAGTAACGGGATTTTGGTCAGATTACAGCCGCCAAATTGCTCGAAAGATTCCTGCAATTGCTCCCGTCGGTCAGTGATTTCCATCTGGACCCCGGTGAATTGATTCCGTTCACCCAGAGCGCGGTTCAAGTTAAAAAGATATTGCTCCAAACCACCGGCATTACCTGAAACATGGGCGTAACGCAAAATGGTCAACCCATTCAGCCGGCCTTGGCCGGCAACCGCTGCATGATTTTCCGCCATCAAAATTTTCGGATTAAACAACCACCGGCTGTTGCGCCAACTGCTGATAAAGCAACGCCAACCCTTTGAATGTTGTGGCTTGCCCCCAGTGCAGCATTGGTGTCTTGGCCTTGATTAACGGATATTGCCGGTAGAAAAAGTGGCCGTCACGGTGTTGCATATTTTCAATTGTCCAGCGGGCTACTTTTACCGCCAGTTCCAAACATTCATCATCTTCGGCGGCAAACAGCGCCAACGTATCAATCGCCTGCGCCGCACACTGACTGTCCACGGGATATTTCCGGTTGTGATAATATTTCGGGCAGCCATCGGCTTCGAAGAAATTCTTTTTGAAAAAATTCAAGCCACGATGAAGTTGCGCGTGCCATTGATGGTCGCCGGTATATTCCTGATAACACGCCAGACTATCGAGATTGTAGCCGGTGTGAAAATTATCAATCCAATGATACTTCGGTTCCTCGGCATACCACCAACTGCCGTCCGGCAACTGCCGCGAGCAACTGTATTCCATCGCCGATCGGGCAATCTTAACATATTCCTGATTGTCTGTGTGACGGGCCACACGCGCCAATAATGCCGCACCGAGCATATTGGCGTTGTGAATGGAGCTTTGCACATCCGCCAGATAGCTAATGCAATCGCCGTGCGGAGTTTTTTCGCGCGGCAAACTCACAATCCAACCGCACGCGCTGTCGGCGATTTCCAGCCAGCGTTTTTCACCGGTGATATCATACGCTTCAAGATACGCCTGACCAATCAAGCTGGTCCAGACGATGATAGGATCATCCTTCGTGTAACGTCCGCCGCGCGAGGAAAAGTCGAAGTGATTGCTCCAAGCGTGAAACTTAAAACGCGGGCACTTATGGTGATCCAGCCAATCTAGGCAAGCCAGCGCTTTGTCCAAAAAATCCTGCTGTTGGGTGGTGCGATAGAGTGTCAGGTAACCCCATGCCATGTAGCCGCGTCCTTTGGTGGAATCTTTCGGTCTGACACCAAGCAGCGGGCGCAGGTTTATCGGACTCTGGCGAATGAGTTGCATCAATAAGCGGTCGCCCAGAATGGAGTTAAAGGCGAGTGGTCGCGCCCACGACGAAAGTCCGTCAAATGGCTCGTAGCCTTTGTAGTTGTGTTCTTCCACCCAACGTTGCACCTTCGCCAAACTCTGGCGGATGAATTCCGTTTCCTGTTCCAAGTTTTTCATACGAGAAGAAAGTATTTACCAGCAAATTCCATAGTAACGCCGGCCATCGGTAGGCGGATTAGGCAGAATCCGCACCAAATCCACCACCATTTTTTGCGGCGGCAGATTAGCGAGCAATTTGGGAAATTCCTCGTCCCGGTTGCCCACGACAATCACATCACTTTGCTCAATCAGTTCGGTGGCGCTGGAACTCAACAGCCGCGACAAATGCGGAATTTCGCGTTCGATGTATTCTTTGTTTGCGCCCAGCAACCGCGCTAATGAAACGTGCCGGTCATAAATGTGCAGATCAAAGCCCTTACCAATCAGTGATTCGGCCAGATCCACAATCGGGCTTTCCCGCAAATCATCCGTGCCGCCCTTGAAGCTCAAGCCTAGAAAACCCACTTTTTTGCCTTTGAATTCGAGTAGTTTTTTTAGCACCCGGGCGATTTGCGCGTGATTGCTTTCCAGCACGGAATCCAGCAGCGGCATCGGCAAATCCAACCCGCGCGCCTCGTGTGTCAGCGCACGCAAATCCTTGGGCAAACACGAACCGCCAAAGGCAAACCCCGGCTTGAGATAATACGGCGAAAGATTCAGTTTGGTGTCCTTGCAAAATATTTCCATCACCTGATGACTGTCCACGGAAACCTCTTTGCAGAAATTTCCGATTTCGTTGGCGAAGGCAACTTTCACCGCGTGAAAACAGTTATTCGCATATTTTACCGTTTCAGCAACGCGAATGGGCGTTCGAAAAACCGGCGCGGCAATGCTCGTGTAAAGTCCAGCTACGCTGTCGCCGGAACGCGGATCAATTTCGCCAATCACCGTGTAAGGTGGATGATGAAAATCCGCCACCGCCGTGCCTTCGCGGAGAAATTCCGGATGCATACAAACGCCAAAATCCACGCCGGCTTTTTTGCCGGATTGCTGTTCCAACACCGGAATCAATTGCTTTTCCACCGTGCCGGGAATGACCGTGCTGCGGATGACGACGGTGAACCAAGATTTTTTTTCGCGGAGCGCTTGACCGATTTGCTCGCATACACGCTGGAGAAAATGCGTGTTGATACTGCCGTTGGCATTGCTCGGCGTGCCGACGCACACGAAGGCTAAATCGGAATCCAGCACCGCCTGCTTCCAATCTGCCGTGGCTCGGAATTTACCGTTCTTTAAACTGGTGGCAATTAGCGCATCCACCCCTGTTTCCACGATGGGGCTTTTGCCACGGTTGATCAAATCCACCTTCACCGGATTTGGCTCCACGCCGATGACCTCATTTTCCAGACTCGCCAGACACGCGCCGGAAACGCAACCCACATAACCCATGCCGAATATGCTGATTTTCATATTTCAATCCTTGCTGTTCGCCAATTAGTTCACCCGAAAATTCACGCCGTATAGTATTTTCCCGCTTCCATAAAGCGCACGCAGTCCCGAAAACCGCGATACATTCCCTCGACCGAGGCGTGTTGTAAAATGTCGGCGCGGGCATTCTGCGAAAATTCCGCCCGCAACGCATCGTTGTCCAGCAGGGTAAAAAGTGTTTTGCGCAACTGCTCCAAATCATTTTCCGGCACGATGAAACCATTCCGGCCCGGCTTCAAATAGCCAATTTCCGGTGGATGCTTGCCTTCCTCCGTCACCACCGGCAAACCAAAATAAAATGCCTGATTCAAGCCCAACCCGACGTGACCGGGAATGGCGCAGACATCCGCCATCTTAAAAACCCGGCTGATTTGCAAATTCTTTGAATCATGAACTTCGCCAAGGTAAATGGTGGTATTCGGATTTATCCGCGCCTGCCATTCCGCCTTCATGCCGGAACCGACAATTACCAGACCGGCATCGGAGTATTTTACATCTCGGAAAATTTCAATCAGATGATCTACCCGCTTGCGGCCGCCATCCACATCCATCCGGCCGGCGAACAACACGACTTTTTTGAACGGGATGCCAAGCTGACGTTTGATTTCTTCCTTCGATTCCACCACCACCGGAAAATCCTCGAAGTTGATGGTGTTGTTGGCCGGAAACGCTTTAGCTTTCTGTTGGGCTGGCACGTTTTTCATCAGGTCGTCCGAATACAGCACCAGCCCATCGTGCAGCCACAGCATATAATCGAATAGAAAATTTCGGAACGCATTGTCCGGCTCGTCCAGATTCCTCGTCTTGGTCCAGAAGGCGACGGGAATCCGCCGCCATTTCAACCAATGCACCAATGGCCAGAACATCCGGTCTTTGAGATGAAGAAACAAAATCACCGCTGCCGGTTTTTGTTTAAGAATGGCGCGGCGATAGTCCCGAAAATGAAAGGGTCGCTCTTCAAACGGAAATTGCGGTGCAATCTGATTCTGCGGTTGCATCCGGTTAGTGATCACCTTAAAGTCATAGCCATCCTCGCGAAAACGCCGCCAGAAATAATTGTAAACCGAAACGCGATAGTGCATCACGGTGTTGGAAACCAGCAGCACGGGTTTTAATTGCGTGTTCGTCGCCATGAAAACCCCTAAAAATTTCGCTCTTTCCAGACCGGCACTTTCAGCAGCGCCAGCAATCGCCCGAGGTGATGGCAATCCTTAACCAGAAATTTCATCAGCCCGCCCATACCGGCGAAGCAAAGAAAAGGCAGCAGCAAAGAGTAGCCCAAAATGGCTGCGGCGCATTTCAGGCCGATTCGGAGCCGCGCCACCGGCGACATGTTTTCCGCCGCATAATTGAGAGAAATCCGTCCCTGCAACAGAGCGCGTTTCAGAAAATAAGATTTGCGACAGCGCTCTGGCGGTAAAAGTTCGTAAGCAACCGCTTCTTCGCACCAAAAAAATCGCCGGCCGATTTTCATAGCGCGCTTAAAAAAATCCACATCTTCACCACCGGTGCGATAAACTGGGTCAAAGGCGAGCCGATCGGTATCGAAGAGAGATTTTTTTAACAGCACATTGCCGCTGCGGGTTTGGTTCCAGTTTAATTCCAAACCGGTGGGATGCGCTGGCCGGTCGCAGAGTCGGCTTTGAACCAGCCATTT
>Ga0208872_1000589_pt1 | contig 25635 bp, 12 predicted proteins | sample CryBogCBH12Aug08_FD_185508 | JGI IMG/M metagenome (GOLD analysis project Ga0208872, IMG submission 185508) | Freshwater microbial communities from Crystal Bog, Wisconsin, USA - CBH12Aug08 (SPAdes) | ecosystem: Environmental > Aquatic > Freshwater > Lake | place: Crystal Bog, Wisconsin, USA...
GTTCAGAAGGAGCCTCAGTTAAGTTTAGTTATCTAAGTAAAGACGGCGAAGAGGGATATCCTGGAAACTGCACCGTAAGCGTCACATATACCCTAACCAACAATAACAGTTTAGTGCTGAGTTATGATGTAAGTGTCGACAAAGATTGCCCTGTTAACGTAACAAATCACACCTATTTTAATCTTTCCGGTGCTGAGCATGGTTCAATCTTAAATCATGCGATTTTAATTAATGCAGATAACTTTACGCCAGTAGACGACACACTCATTCCTACAGGTAAAATAAAATCAGTAAAATCTACCCCCATGGATTTTAGTTCATCCCACGCCATTGGTGATAACTTAAAAGCGGTCGGTGGAAATCCTGTCGGCTATGATCACAATTATGTTCTAAATAAACAATCTAGCTTTAGTTTAGCAGCCACTGTACATGATCCAGCAAGCGGTAGAAAGATGGAAGTTTATACTACGGAACCTGGCGTACAATTTTATACAGGTAATTTTCTCGATGGTACATTAACCGGTAAAAACGGCGTTGTATATAAACAGTACGCCGCTTTTTGCTTAGAAACACAGCACTATCCAGATACCGTTAATCAGCCTAATTTCCCATCAAACGTTTTAAAAGCCGGTCAAAGCTATCACTCAAAAACCGTTTTTAAATTTTCTACTCACTAAAGAAAATTAATAATTTAATACTGCCTTAAGTGTAGGAGCTTTTGCAGAAGCAACTGGTTTACTATTAACGGGTGTTGCAGGACTATCTGCCATTCCACCACCACCGTACCCTAAGACCTCAACATCAAAGTCAGAATCAGGTTCTTCCACGTTTTGGGTCGCCTGAGTTTGTTTAACAACATCTGCAGCAGCACTACTTGCAGCAGCAGATGCACCTGAGGCTGCAGCTAAAGAACCACCCATACTTGGAGCAGCAGCCATAGGAGAACCTACAGTCGCGCCACCTACCTGTATATTACCTGCATTAACGACTTTAACTGCTGAGAGGGTTAAATTACCAGAAGCACGTATACCAGCATCACCTGCATTAATAGCACCAGCTGGAGCTATTAAATCGACGTCTGCAGGCGGAATACCAGCAACTGTTTCGAGTACACCAATACCACCACCTGTAGCGAGACCTGCTAAGTCGGTTTGAACGGCACCACTTTGTGGATCGATTAGTACACGTGTAGGTGGTGCGGATTGAACGGTCTTAGCAGACTCACCAGCAGCGATATCACCTGTACTTGACCATATGGTTTCATTACCACCACGTAGCGTGAAAATACGTGAAGTACCTACATTCACACCACTTTGTGTGAAAATATTAATATTACCACCATACTGAGTTAGTATTCCCTGATCTACAGCAGGGTTACCTGTCGTGTTAACACCTACAGTTAGGTCACCACCTGGTGCAAATAAACTAATATTTCCACCACTAGCAGTCATAATTTCTTTGGAAGTGAGATTAATACTTCCCTGCCATTTAGTGCCATTAAAGAGGTCATTAATCGCTTTAAAACCTGCGGCATAATTACCATAACCAGGCGATGACTTGATGTTATGATCACGTCCAGCATCACGTAAGACTAAATAGAATATGCTCAAAGCATAATTATCTTTAGCCTTGGTGCTTAGCGAACTGTACTGATTCCAAGTCTGCGTTGCAGATGCATTAGGAACTCCCATTAAGCTAGCAAGATCCGGCAAATAACGAGAAGCGTAGGTTGAACTCGTATTAGGATTTAAGAACTCACTGATAAAGGTATTAAATCCAAGTTGACTTTGATCTATACCCGAAGCCGCTCCTATACCAGCTCCTGTAATGATATCAGCACCCGTAAACGTAAGATACGGGTTTAGTGAATTTCCAATACTAGTTACACCGACCGCAGTACCATCAGTTGCATTTGGACCAACACCTAGTACTAAATTGCGACCGGCAAGAACTTCAAGTGTACCTGGTCCACTAATTTGAATATCTCCTGACGTTGGATTTCCGCTGAGAGGACCTGGATCGTTCGAATTTCCAGCTAATAAAGAGTTGCCAGGATACTGAGCCTGTAGTCTCAACGCAGAATTAGGATCATAGGCAATTAAATCTCTACCTGCATCAATAATACTAATATTGGATGCATTCACGTTTTGAATATACAGACCTACGTCAGTTATGTCTAAGCCAGCAACAACATCTGTTGTTTTACCTGCAAAAAGTGTTAATCCAGAAATACTACCTTTTGTTGCGTATAAATGCACAGGTTGCGTATCGTTAAGATGGAGAGGACCTGGCGCGTGAAGAGCTTCCTTTGTTTGAATCAATGAAGCAGCCCCAGTGGTTGAACCAGAGACAGCAAAAATTGCATCCAAATTATCCATTAAATGAATTGGCGTAACAGTTGGCGTTAGCGCTTGTGTTGTTGATAAATCAAGTGGAGCAATGACTGATGGGATACGTGCAGGATCAGCATCCGATAAGTCAATCAAACTTGAATTCCAAAGCTGCGTTACTACACCATTAAGTAGTGTTTCACCATTGGACTGCATGCCATTAATCGATTTATTAGCGGCAAGGTTTAACTCACCTGTTGCGGACGGAGCTAATATAAGACTACCAACAATATTAACATTACCTGAAAACGCGTTAGCCTTTAGAGTTGGCGGCATCAAACTCATAACTGTTTGGAATGGTAGTACAGAGTTTTCATCTAATCGTAGCCAAGGCTGCGAATAAGAGGCGAAAGTGGAGTTATGAGCTGAATCATAAAGTAGCACATTTTGATACCATGCAAATAATGAACCCGAATCCGTGTTAGCAGGACTATCTTTGAGGGTTATATTACCTGTTAGAGAATTTACATTCACACTATCACTAGGTGCATAGGTTGAGAAATAACTCTTCTCATATGCATTATTATTAATACCCGAAGGTAGTAAAAACGGATTAGCTATAGGTCCTAGTAAAACATCCCCACCAGCATCAATTTGATAACTACCTTTACCTAAGAATAACGTGGTTGGTAACCATGTAGATGGATCTGCAGTTTGACTCGAGCTTTGCAATTGAATCGCTTGAGCCTGCGTGATTGCAGCACGTGTACTGTTGGTAAAGATTGAGCCACCTGCTTGTAAGGTACCGGTTCCACGTTCTACATAGTAAACGCCACCATTAATATTACGTCCTGCGATTAAACTTAAATTACCACCACCTAGTTCAACGAGATTAGAAGTACTTGGTGTACCAGCAGCCATACGAGCATTTGTAGGAACCGCGGCATCTATATTATTTATATCACGACCAGCGAACAGAGCTACGTTACCGCCACCAAGTGCTGCTACACCTTCAAAGTAATTTGTGAAGTCGACCCACCAAGCCGTTGATTCAATTGGACCACCTGAATAAGAGGCTGCGAATTGTCCTGTAGCTGGATTGATGTAGCCTTGTCTATAAAGCCAATTATTAGGCATTTCTAAAGATGAATCCTGATAAGTTACAGCCGGAGAACCAGAAATAAGCTGATGTGAAATATCTTGTTGTGCAAATAAGCTTACGTTTCCGCCTTCCATGCTAAACTGCGCAGCAGCAATCGGTAATTGCGTAGCACCTAGAAGAGAATTTTTAATTAAGACTGATAAATTAGGTAAGCTGAAATCCCCAGCTGTTATTACTGTTGTAGGATTAGCTATTTGAGTGCCCGCAGTATAAACGGTAGCGATAGAATTAAGTAACTGAATATCTCGTGCTGCATTTATTCCAATCGATCCCGTACCTGTTCGAATCGTTTGATAATAGTTTGGAATAATACCACCCTTAGGAGATGTCGACTTAAGCGGCAATGGATTTGATCCAAGTCCTAATAGCACAGATCCACTAGAAGGAGCTAGAGAACTGAGTGGTAATACCGCAGTAAGATTAGACGCTTTAAAGTCGGATCCTGCGGTAATTTGATAAGACCAAGACAAGCTACCTGCTGGGAGTAAAGCTTGATCCCATAAGCCATAACTAGAAGTACCTCCAAAGCCATCGCTTAAGGAGCCGTAAGTACCTTGTCCAGCCGCTACTACGTATGAGAAATCAATATTGCCTGAAGCTTTTAAAACAAGATTTCCGGGTTCTCCAGAACCCAAGGTCGATGACGAAGCATTCGGTCCGTAACGGAATGAAGATAAATCCCAGGGTGTACTTAAGATAAGATCACCACTGGTATTAATTATTTCAGCTCCAGGCTGAATATGAACAACACTAGCAAGCGTTGAATTAGTTCCTAATAAACGACTGGAAATCGCAGCTGTATTAGATCCAAACGTTTGACCGTTTGCGTTAATTGCTGCTTCTAAAGCACTCGTAATAACACCACCAGAAGCCGTTAGGTTGTAAACGGAATACCCTTCTAAAATAATACTCGAAGGTTGTATGATTGTAGCTTTAAGAGAAGTAATCTGCAGGTCACTACCAGAGGAAGTCTGCGGAGCTCGTAAATGAAGCACACCCGTAAGATTCCCCAGTGAAGCACTTGATGTTGTAAATGAAGCTACTGATAAATCGATTATTGAACCAGATTGTAAATTGAGAAATCCATTTGTATTTGCGATTCCATTAATTTCTGATCCTGCAAATAAATTAACGAGACCACCCTTACCTGCTGCATTAAAGTTTTGCGCAGCTACTGTAAGTTTAGATCCATTTTGTAGAGTAATGCTTCCATTTGATTCTAGATCAATTGTACCACCAGTTAAGCCCGAAGCATTAATTAGTCCTGAAGAACCTACTGTGATTGAACCAGCGTCAGTTGATAAACTAAAGTTTTGTGCCGTAGCTGTACCAGATAGTGTTACATCACCAGTTCGAACACGATATTGAATAGCTTGCGTAAATCCGCTGGAAGAAAGAATGGCATCAATACTGTCTAACGAACTTAAGGAGTTATTATTTTCATCTAAGTTGAAAGATCCAGCAACACCTTGTGGGTTACTAGTACCATTTAAACTACCTGCTAATCCAAACGATCCTTGAGGTGCATAAATTGTTAAATTACCAGCATTTCCGCCTGAACTTTGAGCAGAAACATTAATGACTGAATTTGAACCAAAAACTACAGAACCTAAATCAGCAGTTAATGTGATTTTACCTGCATTCGTATTAGACTGTAAATCATAGAAAGTAGCGGATTGGCCACTCACATCTAGTTTAGTAGGCAGTAAGTTACCTACAGACAATTGACCACTGGTTGCGTGCAAGAGGATAGAACCACTTGGAGCAAAAATTGTGTTGTTTACTGAAACACTTGAACCACTAAAGGATAAATTAGCGCCTAGACCTGTTAAAGAAGAAGTAGCAGTTGCTCCAGTACCACCAGTTAGATTTAACGACTGAGACGCCGTAAGGGCCTGAGTAACACCCGTACTTGCAGTAACTAAAGGTGTTGTTGCTGTAACACTACCAGCCACATTTACCGAACCACTTGATTGGAATGTAATAGCCTGAGTTGCATTAAATGCTACTGTCGCAAATTGGTTAATTTGAAACGCATTAGCTCCTAAATTTAAATTAATCGAATTAAAAACAAGGTTACCACTGGAACTTGTAGTAGCAGCTGGTCCTGTAGTAACGTCACCATTGTCTATTTTAATTGTCTGAGCTGCTAATGTTACGGTACCTCCTTGGGTATTGAATCCACGAATTTCACCAGATTCTAAACCTAAATATAATCCCGTTGGTGTTCCAGAGCTTGATGTAGCACCTAATTGTCCCGTTCCGTAAATATCAATCGTTGAATAACTGAGTAAAGATAAAGACTGAATTGCTTGTAAGTTCGCTACTGTACTTGGCAGAAGAGTTAAACCAGTAATAGCTGGAACAGTACCAGGATTATTTAATTCAACTTGTATCTGTCCGCTATCAAGGGAAAGAGCTTGGCTTGTAAATACAGTCGTAGGATCAACGGCAGTTGCTTGTGTTGAATCAAGTATAATTGAAGAACCGGATAATTTAGTTCCAGAACCAATACTTAAATTAGGTCCACTCACTTGGGTCACGTTATAGCGCGTTAATACCGAAGTAGGACCTTGAGAAACTTCGACTAAAGCTCCGTTTCCACTACCTTGCTGAGAACTAGACCCAATAAGCAATTGCTGAGGTGTTGAATAAGCAGATCCAATAGCTTGAATAATTGATCCAGAAGAAATCGTTAAATTTTTATTAGCTACTAAAATAATATCCGTAGCACTTAGTGCAGTTCCCGTATTATTAACCGTTAAATTGTTTGCATCTACCGTGATCAATGTACCAGCAGAAGTTATTGTACGATTACCACCAATGAGTAAACTTTCCGCACTAAAAGCAGAAAGCGTAGCGGCACTTAGTACTAAGGTTCCCGCTTGAGGCTGTGATGAGCTAGCTGTAATAAGAATATCTTGAGGACTTGCGATATCTACTAAGCCACCAAGTCCGGCACCAGTTGCATTAGCCTGTACCGAACCGGAAATAGTCATTCCCTGAGTGGCAGTAAAAATAAGCTGCCCAGAATCAACAGGTAGTCTTGGTACAGAACTACTACTTGCTAGAGCACTTTCACTTAGAAAACTATTAGCAAACGACTTGTTATATTGTGCTCGAGTCGAAACGATAGTATTCGAAGCAATATCGAAAGCTGCATAAAGTGGTGCAGAACTTACCGTAGAATTTAAACCACTAAATACATAACCAGAAACAACACTTGAACCATCAGGTTGAACTACAGCTTGATTAGCAGGTACACCTTTCGTCGGTGTTACTAAATAGGCATTTGGTAATAACGCGTACCTTGCAGGCAATAAAGTATATACTCCTGCTGCTAATCCCAGTGATGCTTGTAAATATATCTGTTCTCCTGAAAAAAGTTTTGAATTAATGTACCCCGGATCAGATCCTAAGTTATTCGTTAATGGATTAGTATTATAAGCACCATAGGGTGCGTATGATAAGCCGTAACTAGGAACGATAGCAAAACTGTTTGTTGAAGCTAAAATATCATTAGTACCACCAACACCCGATACCCACTGATACGCTAATAGATCACCTCCACCACGTGTATCAATCGTAGATCCTGCTACATCGGTAACATTTTTTGCCGATATATTAACTATTTTTGAAGGAACACCACCGTTAGTAATATCCGTACCAGATGGATCAATCCATGAAGCTCCATTTAATATTAAACCGTAAGGTAGAGTAAAATTAGTATTTGATACAGGATCTATTGCAGACACGGAAGTGCGACTACCAGCTGCAAGTGTTAACTGCTGAGTTACTGGAATGGTACTTAAACTACCCGAAAGCATATCTACAGGTGCGGTACCTACTCCATCCCAACCTAAATTAATAACACCTATAGGAGCTACAAGCGAACCCCCTTGGCTAATATTTGATGCATAGAGATTGAGTGATCCACCTGCTGATAAAGGAAGTGGTCTTGTTCCAGAACTGAGAATTGAAATAGAACCCGGAGTTACAACGGAATTAATTTTCGAATCAAACGCGGTGACTTGAAATACTGTAGCAGTTGGTGGATATATTTGACCTGCAGTCATAGTCAAAGAACCTACAATATCAAAATACCCATCACCTACTATATCTCCATTTGTTGCTGTGAGTGATGCTTTACTAATGTTTTGAAGTGACAAACTACCTACATCAATCACAGGAGCGTTAACTGTAAGTGATCCAGCGCCTGGAGCAGGTGCAACAAAGAAATTTTGTCCTTGGTAAGTAAATACAGATGTTTGTTGTAAAGGTGCTTGAGGGCTATTGGAAGGAGTACCTAAAGAAACAATAGAAGCGTTTAAGTTAACCGAATTATTTGCATAGATAACACCACCCGTACCAATCATAAGACTGCCTGGAGCATTGATCGTAACAGGCCCGTTAAACAGAGGCGTGCCCAAAATATTAAGGGAAGCAAAACCACTCGAATTAAAGTTTGCTGCCGAAAAATAACCGCCAGCAGCAATTGCTGCTCCACTTGAGTTTACAATAGAATGACCGATTGCTGTTTGGCCTGAAGAATAAAAGGTTGTAGGTATAACATATCCTGATTGACCTATGGTCATGGTTACACTGAGAGGTGTTTGAGTGACCGCTGATCCCGTTGGGAAATATAAACCAGAAGACAGTGTCAGTGTACCTCCTATAGCTGAATTTCCACCTGCCGATCCAACGAGCGTTGAATCTAAGAACAATTCTTGTGATCCAGCTGCATTGAGAGCACCACCATTACTATCAACTTTATAAGGAATTAATAACTGTCCTGAGGTAGAATTAGTTTTTAATGAAGTAGTACCCGTGTAACCAGCTTGGAAATCAAGAACTCCACTTACACCTGATACATCGATCTTTGATCCTGTTTCAGCTGCAATATTACCGCCTAAATTTACTGTTCCACCATCAAGAATACGACCCGTCGTTACATTCTCTGGGTTTAGCGTATAAACGATAGTTCCTTTAGTTGAAATGAAACTGCTAGGTCCTAAATCTAAGGTTGGTAATACAGTTGTAGCACTTGGAAACAGAAATCCTGAATCCTTACCGCCTATTAAAGATACCGAACCACCTGGTGCAATGATCGATCCCAATACAGTTACGGTATCGCCACTAAGAGATAACTTACCTAATGGATCAGTTTGAATTACTGAACCAACTCCATCAATTAAATTACCAGCAACAAGTAAGGATGCTGTAGAATTATAAGGATTACGTACACCTAAAGCTGCAAAGGATATATTAACAGGATTACGAGCAGCTTGAGGTAAAACAAGAGGCTGTAATGAATAGCCGGTTAAAGATGATGCATCTGGTTGCTCAACCTTACTCGTTACAATCGGCTGTATAACGGTATTGGGTAAAATATTTACCGCAGGATTATAAACACCACTTTGTGACGTAGCTGTACCAAGTCCACTAATAAAGAAACTATTAAAACCACCAGTACTAAAAAACTGCGGTGTTAATAAAAGTGTTCCTGTTGGAGCTGAACTTCCACCTACTTGAACAAGTGGCGCTAGAATTGATAAAGATCCTCCTTGAGCTCCTGAAAAACCACTAAGTGTAGACCCCATACTAAAGCTACCTCCAACTAAAGGTGGAACGAGTGGATCGACACCACCACTTACAGAAATTGAACCACCAGCGCCATAATTTGCAGCGCCTAAAGCACTCACATTCACACCACCAGAAACATTAACTGAGGTGCCAGATTGTAAGTTTATATTAAAACCATCAAACGTAGCTGATCCACCCTTCGTTAAAATAGGTGATAGTGTTTGAGTAATCGCTCCAAGACGCTGATCTACCACCATTCCAGAAAGATCAATTTGTGAACCGGAACCAAGAGTAACAGTACCACGTGAGTTATTAATAGCAGGTACTGATGCTACACCACCACCTAAAGCACGATTCGCGTATGGTGAAAAATCAAGAGCTGTGAACGATACACTACCAGATGGAATAGTAATGTTAGCATTGATGTTAATTGACGCACCCGTAAGTGATAAACCACCACCCGCTCCTGCCGTTAAATTTGATCCACTTGGAATCGATATTGCACCATCACTATTATTAATATTTACAGAACCAAACCCAGTTCCTCCAAGAATAGTAGGAGGTAAAACGATTTGTGTTTGAAGCGCTGAACTTAATGGATTTGGAGTTCCAGAACTGCTTAATGCAAATGAGGCTGGCTGAGAAACCGAAGTGCCTGATTGGAAAGATAAAGTAGGACTATATGGTGAATAGAGTGGATAATTAAAACTTGGAAGAGATAAATCTTGCCCTGCTATGAAGAGTGAAAAAGCACTAGGTGTTGGTGGTACCGATACCTGAAAAGGCCCTGAGCGAGTTACACCTGTCATTGAACCCTGAAGAGCTACCGATGGAGCTTGAATAGAAAGAGTACCACCATTACCACCCTGCACATAACCTGGATCATAGGTGGTGAGTAATTGAGGATTTGTTGAAGTTACGACCGTGCCCCACTTTGCATTTGTTTGGGTATCAAAAGGATTATATATACCTAAATACGTTCTGTCAGGAGTTGCTTGGTTTATAGGTACAATATTTCCACTTGTATCAACGAGCTGCGTTAAATTTACGTTAGCACCCTGATAATTAATCCAACCACCCGAGACATCAACAGTAGCGCCAGACTTAACTACTACCGAATTACCGGCATTGAAAAGTACAGAGCCTCCTGAGGTTGTTAATTCAGCGACGTTACGTAAAATTAAACCGACATAACCACTTGTATCAGCAAGAGGAGTACCAACCCACGGAGTTCCGTTGTAGGTACCTGTTTGGCGGATATCAACATTGATTGATTGACCTTGAAGCGGACCGTTTTGCTGTAATGGAGAATTAGCAAGCTCAGGTCCAAGTAGTTGTACTGAAATAATATTTTCAGCAACTGAAGCATTAACATTACTTGAACCTGCTGCACTTACCGTAGCACCCGTATCAATGTAAATTTGACCATTGGTGTAAGCAAATTGATTTAGAGCAAAAGCACCAGTACCGGTTACATAATAATTACCTGCTTGAAAATTAATACTTCCACTGGGTGCTATAATATTAGCATTTGATCCGGCATAAATAGACAATGCAGTGGCATTAATTTGTGAAGATAGTGCTAACTGTGTTCCTACTACCGTATCCGTTGTGTCTGATATATTTGGAATTATCTGTGTAATACTCGAAGGACCAAATATTATACTTCCAGTCGTTGATGGTAAGAACGCTGGCACTCCAGAATAACCACCTCCACTAACGGAGTCATAAGCAGATAATAAATCGATACGGCCATTAAGTGCTACAGATGTTAAACTCGTAATAGCACCAAGTTGATTAATTGACTTACCAGCGATAGTCACATTGCCAAAAGGAGCATTAATCCAACCATTGGCTAAATTTGTAACCGTACCACCACCTGTGCCAACATAGACATCTAGACCACGTAATGTTGGATCGTTAGAATTGTGAGGAGCTAAACCTACTTGCTGACCAGCAGCTAAAATAGTTTGCCCATCAGGTGAAGAAATCGTTCCACCATTGTTTACATTGGTTCCATATAAAGCAATCAATCCTCCTGAATTACTTGCAGATGTCGTACTAGCTATAATAGCACCAGGTTGAACCGTAATATCGCCGGGTGTTCCTGTTGGAGTTTGTGCAGGACTTGGATTAAATGCTGGAGTACCATTCACACCTGCAGCTATAGGTACTGAAGAAAATAAGAATTGCTGATCTGGATTATTGAATAAACCAGTTGAGACTAAATTGGTATTTATAGGTAATGAAGTCGCGACCAAACTTCCTACATTGACCTGAGATGATCCACCAAAAATAATTCCGTTACCATTAAGTAGGTAAACTTGTCCTTGAGCTACAATGTTACCTAAGATTTGTGAAGGTATACCGCTAGGATCTTTAATCGTATTGAAAGCAATCCATTGGCTTACATTTGCTCCACCAGCACTCTGATCAAAAGTAAGTGTCGTATTTTTACCTATATTAAAAGTATTCCAATTTAATAACGCTTGTTGAGAGGTTTGTGTTATTGAAACCGTTGTTTGGCCATTGGAGACTGTTTGAGTGGGATTAGTCGCACCTTGCCAGAAACTACTATTGGCAGCTCCCGCGGGTTGTAGACCGCCTAACACAAGACCATTCGGAACATTAGGAAGTGTTAAACCTGCATGATTAGGATCTAATCCTAAATTATTAGCACCTGAAGCAGCAGTTGAGTGAGCTGCTATTTGCATAGCTTGCACTGCAGCAATTGCTTGAGCAGTACGTGCTAAAAGATCCTGTGCAGGTGAACTTACACTAGCAACAGGAGATGAACTCGAAGTTGAAGTACTAGAACCTGAACCAGTACTTGTAGAAGAAGTACTTGATTGGCGCAGAATATCACTACCATATCCTGTAGTCGTGAAAACGACTGGTAAGACAATGGATAGTAAAATAGACTTTCCTAATTGCTTCATGGATTAGCACGTAGATCGCGAATCTTTTCTTTGTAGTCTTGCGCTAGATTTTCTAAAGTAACGCGTGTCGTACCAACAAATGGTTCTTTAGCTTTTAAGGCCTCCCCTAAACTAAATTCTTTGTAGCGAGTAAGTATTTCGTTACCTAACTGAATTAAAGCTACGTTTTTAGACTCGAGATCACTTAAGCGGCGTTCTAATTCAATAACCGCTACTGATAGCTTTGCGTGCTCGGAAGTTTCAGACTGAGCAATACGAGTTTTAACCTCAAGCGCGTCCTTTGTTTTTTTGAGCATTTGATTAAGCGACTCAATCTCAGTTTTCTGCGCACTTAATTTAGAATTTAGTAAAGCTAAGACTTTATCAGATTCCACACGATCAGCTATCGCCTGCTTTGTTAAACTAGCAACGCGTGCTTCAGCATTCTTTGCTCTTGTTTCACTATCAGCTGCAGCACTTTGAGCTGAAGCCAAATCATTTTGAGCTGCTGCAAGTTGTGTCGTAGCCGTTTTCAAAGCATCGCGCATACGTGCAACTGCTGGATCAGCACCATCAGCTGCATGAAGCATTACGCTCGATGAAATAAAAAAAACGCTAAGTACGTAAATTATGGATAAGCGCGACATAGTTTAAAATTTTGTATTAATATCTAATAACAACATATCGTTTTTATAAGTTGGACCAGCTACCTGATCAGCACTCATCCAACGTAAATTAAGCCAGACGCCTTGTGATAGGCCATAACTAGCATTGAAGGTATATCCCTTGTGATTTGTTCCTGGCATGGTGCCGCCAAAATCTGAATCACAAAATCCATCTATGAGAGAATCCGACTCCACATAACGGTAATTAAGTCCTACATTCCAGTCTCCCTTATTTTTTATGACAACATCACCCCACTTTAAGCCAACAAGCCATGCTTGATTACCACCACCAAACACCCCTTGTGACGTTGTTGTAGAATTATCAAAATTATTTACAGCCTTAGACGCAACATGGCCTTTATGGAAAGCAATGTTGTTAACATACTCTGCGTTTAAGCTTAAAGTATTTGGAAGGAAATGTGTAAAATCAATTTGCCCATCAAGTACAACATCATCAAAGGATGAAGCTAAACCAAAGTACTGATATTGATTGATTGCTCCGTAGTTATTGAGAGCTGATGAAATAATATTTCGCAGTGGCATATAGGTATTACCTGACTGCGCATAAGAAGGGCGTGAATCATCTGTATTTCCCATATCACTCGAAGTAAGTGGCGTATAGGGATTCGATAGCTTACCATTGACTTGATCAAAGTAGTATAGAGCTGCAGAGCCTTTAAGAGAAATATCAGTTAGCTTCTCGTAGCGAGCACCCACTTGTACACCATACAACCACTTGTCTTCAGACTTATACTTGGAAGGTTGATTGGATGGAAAATTTAAATCTGTATTAAAAATTGGGAACGCACCTGCTGTTACATAAGTACTTATACAGTCAACTAGCGTATGATTTAAATTAACAGCTGCACCATCAAATCCTAGATCATCGGCCCATAACATTAATGTATTGTTAAAAGGATTTTCAAATCTACCTAGCGTTGCTGACATCGCATGATCCGTAGTAGCATTAATTTGATATTTAATAAATGCACGGTCTATCCAAACAGCATACTTTGAGAAATCGCCTCCTTGAGCTTGATTAGCTCCTCCAAGTGTTTGATTACCTGAAACTGGTTGAGAATCATTACCTGAGCCAAGTCTAAAGCCTGTGCTGAAACCATCAGCAAGTGATACTTCTGCTCCGAAACGAGCTCTAATTCTAAAGAGATTTCTATTTTGGTCTACGTTATATTGAGGAGAAAATTGGGTCCCTGCTACGTCGAACGGAGCACCTGTATTAATTGCATTAAAATTCGGGAAAGCTCCTGTATTATTATTACCAGTTGGATACAACAGTCCTTCGTAACGCATTCTGAAATCACCAAATAAAGCAAAACGAGATACCCATGAAGGGAACGTATTAGGCTGTGCCCAATTATCATGTTTGGCTTCAGCTAAAACATCCTGTTTTAGTTCAGCACGGATTTGGTCTTTTACAGATTGTGGTACGTAGGTCACACGAACGGTGTCATCATCAGACGTATCCTTAGTATTCTTATCATGTGCTTTTGCTGCGTCAGCTTCTGCAAGCTTTATAAGATCAGCACCATCTTGTGCAGTTAAAGCTCCACGTTCAACGAGGCGACGAATAAGGTTAACAGCTACATTTTCAGACACCGTGGATTGGTCTGTAGTTTGACTGTCTGCATAACTTACAGTTGCACTACCACATGCAACAAGTGCGATACATAGCAGTGTACTTAAACGACGAAATGAAGATTTAGATGGCCTTAACATAAATTAATTGGGTCTTTTTGCGGAAACACGCATTACGATAGGCATAGGCATATCGGCTGGAGGAGCTTCACTTAATTGTAGTCCTACGAGTATATCCTTAGTTATTAGAGTATCTAGTGCTAAATCACCTGAAGAATTAACGACTGTTGCTTTCGTAATACGTCCGAAGGAATCAGCCCAGACGCGAATCTCAATTTTAAATGAAGCGGTCCTAAGTTTAGCATTTTTGTGCAGGGCTGTAGAAATGGAAGTTTGTACTTTGGATGCATACCAACCCCATTTACTGCCTTGTTTATGCTGAGTAACTGGTCCACCAAAGAACCCTCCTCCTCCACCCGCAGCTAGTCCGAATGCATCAGAAGAACCATCTCCTTTTATTGTCGTTCCTAATGCAACAGGTGCTGGATCTGGAGCTGGTTTATCATCTGGTTTATTCTCAGGATCATCCATCCGAGGCTGTTCAACCATTTTCTGTTCCATCACTTTTTGCTCAGGAACCTTTGGTGGTGGCGGCGGTGGTGGTGGTGGCGGCAAAGGATTAAGCTTTACCATTTCGATTTGCTGAACTTTTGAAGGTTTCTTCGCTTGTGAGTTAAAAACTTTAACAACCATAGAAAAACCAGCGATTGCTAGACATGCAGCAATCAGCACCACTAAGCGGTTACGCTTAATGAATGAAGTTTTTGGTTGTTCATCATCTACCATACTTAATTACCGCGAGGTTTTGTAGCTAAGCCTACTTGGTTCAGACCAACTTTACCTAGTATATCGAGAATATCCATAACCCCTTGATACTGAGTAAGACTATCACCTTTGATTACGATCGGTAAATCAGGGGTTTGAGCTTTTAGTTGATTAAGACGCTGCTCCAATTCAGGTAATGTAACAGGAATTGTATCAATAAATATTTTACCATCGTTATTTATCGTTATAGCTTTTGTTTTAGCTTTAGCTAAACTAGGAGCAGGACTTGCTTTAGGTAAGTTTACCTTAACACCCTGAACCGAGGCTGTTGTCATCAAGATAAAGATAACAAGAAGCACATATGCCAAATCAAGCATCGGTGTAATGTTGATGTCATCGTATGGCTTATCGTCTTGGACTTGCATGGCTTTATTAAATTATTTCTAAAACTTAGCGCTTTTTAGGTTCTTCGTAATATTCAGCCATACGAGTAACGAATTCATCGATAAATACATGCATATCACTCGTAGCGTTTTTAACTCTCGCTAGTAAGTAGTTATAGCCGAATAAGGAAGGAATAGCGACAGCAAGACCTGCTACTGTAGCAACTAGCGCAGCAGCGATACCTGGAGCAATTGAATTAACATTAACATCACCAGCTGCAGCAATTGCAGCAAAGGTAATCATAACACCAACAACTGTTCCTAGGAGACCAAGGAAAGGTCCACCTGAGATTGCAATAGTTAGTAATACCATAGCACTATTCAATTTTTGAGTTTCACGTACTAGCGCTGAGTCTAAACTGGAACGAATAGCCTGAATTGAACGAGCTGATAAAATGCGAGACTGTACTTTTTCTTCAGCAAGTTGACGGCGGCGAATTTCCTCAACGCCAATATGATAAATACGATATACCGAAGCGTTTTTCATTAAACGTTGGTCATCTTTAGTGATACGACCACCTAACGTACGAATATTTTCTAAGTCTTCGCTATCTAAGGCAGTAAGGTCATTTGCCATATGATTCCAATGTTTCATGAATATCTGGTTAGCTTTACTGGTAGCATTGAGATAACCAGCTTTTGTAATCATCACATACCAACTAATAACCATCATAACACATAGAATTCCAATAACTACCCAACCATCGAGTGTAAGTGAGTGTAAAATAATTCCAAAATAACCATTATTTAACCAGCTGAGCCAATTCGTAGGCACTTCTTCTTCACCGAGGCTAATGATTTTGCCCGCAAGATCTCCACCCTGTTCAAGCGCTTGAAATTTTATATAGCTAGGTGAGCGAGCAATTTTAGAAATAACGAGCTCATCAACTTCGCCAGAAAAACCATAATTGCTAATTGTAAATACTCCACTAATTGCAGGAAGTGCATTCGCTAATATAGCAGCACTTTGCCCATCAACATATAATTCAATCTTTCCAGCATCAGAAACAACAGTGTAGTTGTGCCATGAACCGGCTGTTATAGCTGTTGTTGCCAACGCTTGAGATTTATGACCAGAGTCAACGACTTCAACGAATGGCTTACCTTGCTCTAGGCCAACAGTAAATTTTGTTGTAGCAGACCCACGGGAAATAATTTCTTGTGTACCATCAATACGACTGTCTTTTGCCCAAAAACTAAGCGTAAAAGTTGCTCCTTGATTCCATGCGAGTGAAACAGAGTCAGGTATTTGTATAGTGTTGTGACCATCAAATCTCACACCTGTACCAATCATTGCACCATCCACAAATAAACCTGCAGCTTTTGCAGCGTTAGTCATGCCGCTAAAATCAAACGCTGGCTGTCCGTGTTCAGTAAAGTGATAAACAAGCAACGTATTGGCATCATAGGTTGCCTTATAGTCTTCTACTTTAGGTACATTCTGTGATACATTACCGTAGTAGAGCCAAATACTTGTTACAGCATTTGCCTGTAATGCAGGAATCTTTACCCAAACAAATCCTGTGTTTAGCAATGAATCGAACTTTTCAATATGATAAGACAATAATGTCTTATCATCAGAAGCTACAAACCTTAGGTCAGAGCCATCTGGTTTTGATGAAGCAAATGAAAAGTTTGAATCAGATAGTCTAACTAATACGGCTGTGTCGCCTACTTGATCAGTAAAAGCCACACCCTTAGCAGTAAGATCAATATTGATTTTCTTACGAGCTGACCAATCACTATTCCACCATGCGTTTGCACGAGCAGGTAAAGCAATAACTACTATAGCACTTACAATGATGTATAGGGATAATAATTTGAGCTGTCGTTTCATAAATAATTAATTAAAAGTCAGACCATATTCTAAATGTTAGCCGTGGTTCATTAGCCTTGGTCGGCGAACGGTTAATAAGCGGCATGGCTACATCGATTGAGCCATTAAAGTGTTCATCAAACTTAAGATGCGATCCGATACCGTAGCTTGCTAAAGCAAAACGCCATGCTTGTTCAGGTAATGCATCAATTGCAACAACTGCACCTGCATCGTAAAATGCATATAAACGCCAATCGTTTTTATTAGCGTTAACGGATTTGAAGATATTGGGACTTCTGATTTCAAAGGATGCAAAGGCACCATTATCACCAACAACTTCAGACTCCAAATATCCCCTTACAGTAGACAAACCACCGCCACTTATTTGCTCACTATCTATTAGTGCTTGATCAGATAATTGTCCCTGTAATTTAGCGCAGAGTTGGAAATTATTACTAAAATTATATGTCTGCGAAATATCTCCTTTAAGTGTTAAGTAATCTCCACTTGCTTGATATCTACGCGTATCGAATTGAGAAGAACTACTTCCTGCACCACGTATTCCAAAATTTACACCTATATTTAGTTCAGTAGTACCTGACTTTTCTAATAAAGTAGCACTATACAAAACGCTTAGAGGAACGTAAGAAATAGGAGCTGTAAGCGTATTAGTACCGATGGAGACATTTTGATCGTAATGCTTATAGTCAGCTCCAAAGCTTAAGGATTCATAAAATGAACGAGCGCTAGGTAACTCTACAATAGCTTTAATACCTGCGGTCTCACCACGTCCGGCAACACTGGTACCTCCAAGTGTTGAAACATTACTATCTTGTTTAGTAGCTTGTATAATTAAACTTACACCGTTCAATCCTGAAGTTCTTACTAAATAATATCCACTCACAACCTTGGCATCATTCACTTGTTGCGGTGAAACTTGAAAGCTTACACCAAGAGCGTTTGTTGTCTGAGCAAAATTTGAATCACTGATAGAACCATTAATACGAAGTGGTTTTGTATTGGCGCTATACCTATTGTTTAATTCTAAACTTCCATGTATAGGATTTGAGTCTTTAACATTTAAATTTATATCAACAGTACCTGGTGTTGAACCAAGACTTAGCGCAGGAGTAACTTGCCTATCTGGTATCTTATTTATGTTAATTATATCAGAAGTAACCTGATTAAAATTAGGGACAGTACCTTCTGCTAGTGAAGGAACATTATTTTTAATTTGCTTAGGAGAAAAATATTTAGCACCTGCTACATGTAATTTTTCGATCTTAGCTTCGATTACCTGTATATATACAATGCCATGTTTACCATCTTGAGGCGGTATTTGAACCGTGACAGTTTGATACCCTTTTGAATGGTATAAATTCTCTAAAGCTAATCGTGCTTTTTCTACGTCATCTCGTGTGCGTCCTGGGCCTAAATAGGGATACACCGATTTTTCAATATCCACTTTCGAAAGAATATGAGAGCCTTTTACTCTATATTCTTTAATAAAAAGTTGCTGTGTTTGAACACTTTGCTGCTCAACACTTAATGTATCCGCACGCAAAAACAAACAACTCGGTGACAATAAAATCACACAAGTTACAACAACGTATATTTTTTGTCTTAATTTCAAATTAAAGCTTATAAACATTAAGAACCCCTAAGCTATCAAGCATAGGGGTTCTTCTGTCAATTAGGCGAAGTAATTATTGTACTTCGTAAACTTCGACTAGAGCACTGCCTGTACCACCGCTAGCACTCGTAACAACTGCTGAGTAATTTCCTGGAGGAAGTGTTACTAATACAGCTGAGTCTTTGCTACCTGTGTTAAATGGCTGTGCACCAACTGTAGCCGAGAAACTACCAAGTTGAGCACTATTTGCCCAACCAGTATTAGTAGCAACGACTACATTTGGAGTCACACTTAAGTTATAAACAACGAGTTTTGGGTCAGCTAATACATTAGGTACGCCGAAATTAGCTAGGCTTGGACCAGTTGCACGAATTAATACAGTTTTAGAAGCACCACTAATTACAAATCCTGCTGTTAAATTACCGCCAGCACCGATTGCATTAAGAGATGAAACATTTACAAGTCGAGTTGTTGTAGCTGTAGGTGAAGTAGTAGCGTCATAAATTTCAGCTATAACTTGACCACCCTGACCACCATTACCAGTTACTTGTACTGTATAACCACCAGCAACTGAAGGAAGAGCTTGAACTAAAGCTGCATCATTTGGATTTGCTGATGTATTAGCAAATGCACCAGTAGCTGCATCAGCTGCAGTTACAGCTGTACCATTAGAAGTTGGTGAATTCCAATCATCGTTAGAAGCGACAACCGTAGAACCCTTAAGAACAGATTCTGTAGGATTTTGCATAAGACCTGTTAGTCCAAAACCTGCTAAGGCTTGACCTGATGCACGAATTAATAAATTCGATGAACCTGATGTACCTGCTCCACCGTTAACCAAACCTAGGGTTAATGTACCATTATTTGCAACAGGTGCTAATACTGATAAGTTAATCAGACGGCTGAAAGAACCAGCTGAAGCTAAAGAAAGCGTAGCTGCAGCACTAGTGTTTGAACCAGAGGAATTGGTTGCTACTACCGTGTATGATCCAGTTTTGTTAGCCTGAACATTTGTTAAGACAAGCGTACTATTCGTTTCACCAGCAATAATGTTACCATTAAAATACCATTGATAGCTAGGAGCAGGAGTACCAGTAGCAGCTGCGTTAAACACTATTGTACCACCTGCTATAGCAGTTTGGCTGATAGGATTAATCGTGAAGCTATTAGTACCTTGTGCTGTCTTAAAATATGTTGGAGAACCACTATAAGTTAAAACACCACTAGCATTTAAGCCAAATGTACCAACATATGTTGGCGCAGTTGTACCTGAAGCTACTTGGTATAAGTCAGCAGCGGAATAGCTACCTGCAGCAATCGTAGTTGATACATCAACTGTTGGATTGAAGTAGTTAAAACCCTCACCTGCTTGTATTGATTCTTGATATGACCAGCTACCAGCTAGATTTGGATTAATATTAGATGAATATGTACTGTTAATTGTAGGTGTAGTACCAGTTAGACTACCAGGTGCTGAGTTATAAAGAGACTCAATTGCCTGTGAGGCTTGAGATACAGCACCACGACTTAATGACGAAACAAACCATGGCGTTGATTGTGTACCAACTGTAGTTTCAGCACAGGTTGCCCAGACTGTAGGCGCAGGTTGAGTAGCTCCAGCAGGACCAGAAGAAATACGACCAGTAGAGCCTACAATACCCCAATACAAGTCTGTACGAGATGCCCAGTTGGTTCCATATGCAGCTACTATATCAGCAACATTTAGCTGACTAATAACAGTATTTGCTGTTTGAGATACACCAGAATAATTACTGATTGGTCCTAAATCTACCTCTAAGTTTATACTTTGACCTTGGCCACCTGTAGCATGGAATCCTAAGATCAAATCATTAAGATTGGCCGTTATAGCAGCTTGCGAATTTATTACGAGGCTGCCACACGCAATGAGGCCAGCCAATATTAGTTTATTTTTCATGGTTAGTCTATGCGTGTGGAATTAGTTGTGATTAATTACGCCACCTTCAACTGAACGAGAAACATTCATTGAAGTGAGTGAAACTCCGGAATAGTGCGCTTCTACGCTAGAAATTTGTTGTACTAATTGATTAGCAATAGTCTTTGCTGGACCTGATAAAGTTGGCAAATATGATAAATGTTCATAAGACCAAAAAGTATATTTACCGTTAATAATGTTTGAAGCTGTGGATGGGATAGGATCATTACTAGGAGATAATTCTCCTGAAACACCATTGTAATTAAGAATTACAGCTGTTGAACCAGTAGTAATAGCTGTTTGAGCATCACCTGCACCTAAATATGTGATGAATGCAAATTTACCACCAAATTGATCTTGAGCATTTAGGTCAACAGGAGTGTAAATTATTTTAGCTAAAGTACCACCGCTATTAAAACCTGAATGTCCTACTGGAAATGATAGACCGTCTACATTAGGATTAGCTGGCCAAGGCATAAGACCTGTAATTGTGGTGGCGTTTGGTCCAGATACTGAAGCAGGAGTTGAAGGAAGATTAATATTTGTTATTGAACCACCAATACCAGGTAAATACTGAACAGGAGAACCGAAAACACCAAAACCAGATTCAGCAAAAGCATCTAAACGAGTGCCAGAATCTTCGTCACGTCCCAATGGATACATTGTAATATTAGCATCAGTCGAAGAACCTGTTAACATAGAAAGTGGTAGACCAGAAGAAAGTAAAAGTTTAATTTGAGATGCTGTAATATTAGTAACAGTACCTAGACTTGCATGAACATTAGGATCCTTAGAATCACCCATTACCCAAAAGAATGGAACTACGCCAACTAACTGATCTACAAGCGTAGTATAGCCAGTACCATAAAAATAAGTAGATGCTTGATAAGAATCTGCTAAACATATGTCGGCAGGAGCTGCTGTATCAGCTTGAGCAGCCGTAATGGCAGAGTTAAAGTAGGTACCAGCAGTTGTAGCAAGTGATGTTAGCAACCAACCACCATTTGAGTTAGATGGTGAAAAAACGATTTGCGGACTTTGCTGTGCGAGTGATTGAACACCTGCAAGAGAACCAGTTAGATTTGTTTTGAAAACAACTGCGTAATTACCTGTTCTAGTTGTACCACTAACTACAAGTTGAGTACTATTTGACAAGCTACTACCAGTACCTGCAATTGAATATCCTGTATTAAGAATATCTACAAGAGCATGATTCAGTGCTGAACGGAATGCAGTTGAACCCGAGATATGGATAACAGTTTGAGCGGATGAGATTCCGGCCAACGCTAAGGTAATAATGCCAGCGGCAAACGACTTAAGTAATGCTTTCATTTCTTCTATTTGGTTTTTAATTTACCCAGCATACAGGATATATGCTGAGTGATTTATTTATTATGGTTACTATGCTAAGTTACCAATATCCCATAGTCTTGTTACAAACCTATGGCCCAATTGTCACAAACACGTGAAGAATTAAACAATCTTAAGGTATTAGAACTATAAAACGGGTGTATTTTTATAGGATAAAAGTAAGCGTCCGGCTGGGTACCTAATATACAAATGTAAAACCTTTGATATTATGAGTGGATGAAAATATCCGCATTGGAAGTAGTCGAGACAGACATAAGAAAAGATCTGCGTGGGAGACGCTACTACAGCAGTAAGCAGATCCAAGAAATTTTAGAAAATTACGACAAGAGTGATTTAACACAGCGAGCCTTTGCGGTGCGTGAGGGTGTTAGTTACAGTACATTAACGACCTGGCTTATGCACAGGCGATATAAGGTTAAGGAAAATCCTAATTTTGCAGAAGTAGCATTATCAAAGCCCCGAACTCGAAATGAATCTAAAGAGATACCTCTTGAGATACAGCTAACGAATGGAACGATTTTGCGTGGAGGTAATAGCGAACAATTAGCACTGCTATTGAAAGCGATCGGGTCATGCTAAATTTTAGTCCTAATCAGAGGATATACTTGGCAGTGGAACCGATTGATATGCGAAAGCAGTTTAATGGGCTATGGGCGATGGCATCGGAAAGACTGAGTGTGAATCCATTTGATGGAGCGATGTTTTGTTTTACGAATAAACAGAAAGACCGGGTTAAGATCTTATTTTGGGATGGCTCTGGGGTATGGGTTTTTGCGAAGCGCCTTGAGAAGGGACGCTTTAGTTGGCCAAAAACAGCTGGAGTAAAGATCGACTTGGATCCGACTGCTTTAACCATGCTTTTAAGTGGTATAGATTTAAAAGATGGAGCAAAAAAAGCGTGGTTTGAGAGATAAAAGTCTTGCATTTTATCTATAAGTATCCGATACATGAATACATATACTAAATGCGTACTTTGGAACAAGCAGAAGCGGAGTGCTCTTTACTTCATGATGAGGTAAGGGTGCTAAGAGCGCAGCTTGAGTGGTTTAAGAAGCAGATATATGGAGGAGGAAAGAGCGAGAAGTTGGATCGTTTGCAAAGTGACCTCCCCTTGCCTGAATTACCCGTTAAAGAAGTTGAGGTAGAGGCTACGGAAGTTAAGTACGTAAGGATAGCGAAGCCAAAGGCAGAAAGATCTATCCCTGTTGAGAACTTTAAAAATATCCCGGTTAAGGAGACGGTTATTATAGAGCCAGAGGAAGTGAAGGCTAACCCAGAAGCGTTCGTTCAGATTGGAGAAGAAAGAACCTTTGAGATAGATATTATAGCACCACAGCTTTTTAAACGAGAGATCGTACGTCCTAAATATAAGTCTATTAAGGATACGAGTAGAGCTCCAATCATAGCAGCAGCCCCTGAGAGAGCAGTTATGGGTGGTTATGCTTCTGCAGGGCTTCTTGCATGGATCGCGCTGTCTAAGTATGTTGATCATCAGCCGCTGTACAGATTAGAGAAACAGTCTGAAAGATGGGGAGCGAATATCCCAAGGCAGACCATGGCGGACTGGATTAGGATAACAGCTGAGTGGCTTGAGCCTATATACAAGAGAATGCATCAGAGGTTACTTGAAGGAAGTTACCTTCAAGTGGATGAAACTCCGGTACGGTGTAATGATCCTGATGAAAAGAACGCAGGAACTAAAGAAGGATGGCTTTGGGTGGTCAGCAGACCAGGCTCTGACGTGGTCTTTGATTGGCGGTTGTCGCGTAAGCATGGAGAACTGACTTCGTTAGTAGAGGGCTTTAGTGGGATACTGCAGTCAGATGCGTATGCGGCGTATTTTGGATATGCGAAGAATCATCCTGAGGTGAAATGGGTTGGATGTTGGGCCCATGCTCGTAGAAAGTTTTTTGAAGCTAAGAGTGAAGATCCTAAAGCGGTTGCCTTCGTCCTAAGAATTATTGGCTGGATGTATGAAACAGAAGCTTTGATGGATAGTCATAAACTAAGTGCAGAGCGAAGGGCTTATCATCGAAAGAAGTTTTACCCCAGAAAACTCTACTGGCTTAAGAAAGTAGTGATTGGACTTAGAGCGAAAGTGTTGCCGAAGTCGGGATTGGGTAAAGCCAGTGACTATATGCTTAAATACTGGGAGCCCTTGGTTGCACATATCGAGCATGGAGAAACTCGTATAGATAATAACCTGGTAGAAAATGCAATTAGGCCATCTGCGATAGGCAAAAAGAATTGGCTTTTTATTGGGCATCCTGAAGCAGGTCAAAGATCTGCTATCATATACTCGATTGTCGTATCGTGTCAGAGACGAGGCATTGATCCTCTTGAATACATGCGGGATGTACTCACAAAACTTCCCAAGATGACTACAAAAGATGATCTGGATGCACTTACTCCAGCGCTTTGGAAGAATACGAGAAACTAGTATGTATGCCCTGGCCATCGCTAATGAAGAATGGCCTTACTCTTCTATATGACCTAAGGGCTATCAATATTTATACATAGGTACTCAGCCGGACGCTTACGAGGTTGTCGCGTAGGCATGGAGAACTGACTTCGTTGGTTGAGGGCTTTAGTGGGGTGCTGCAGTCAGATGCCTATGCAGCGTATTTTGGATATGCAAAGAATCATCCTGAGGTGAAATGGGTAGGATGTTGGGCTCATGCTCGTAGAAAGTTTTTTGAAGCAGAGAGTGAAGATCCTAAAGTGGTAGCCTTCGTCTTAAGAATTATTGGCTGGATGTATGAAACAGAAGCCTTGATGGATAGTCATAAACTAAGTGCAGAGCGAAGGGCTTATCATCGGAAGAAGTTTTATCCTAGAAAACTCTACTGGCTTAAGAAAGTGGCTATTGGACTTAGGGCGAAAGTTTTGCCGAAGTCTGGTTTGGGTAAAGCCTGTGACTATATGCTTAAATACTGGGAGCCCTTGGTTGCACATATCGAGTACGGAGAAACTCGGATAGATAACAATCTGGTTGAGAATGCAATTAGACCATCTGCGATAGGTAAAAAGAATTGGCTTTTTATTGGTCATCCAGAAGCAGGTCAAAGATCTGCTATTATATACTCGATAGTAGTATCGTGTCAGAGACGAGGCATTGATCCTCTTGAATACATGCGGGATGTACTCACAAAGCTCCCAAGGATGACTACTAAAGATGACTTGGATGCACTTACTCCAGCTCTTTGGAGAAATATGAGAAACTAGTATGTATGCCCTGGCCATCACTATTGAAGAATGGCCTTACTCTTCTATATGACCTAAGGGCTATCACTATTTATATATAGGTACTCCGCCGGACGCTTACTTACAGATTACATG
>Ga0208872_1000592_pt1 | contig 25569 bp, 43 predicted proteins | sample CryBogCBH12Aug08_FD_185508 | JGI IMG/M metagenome (GOLD analysis project Ga0208872, IMG submission 185508) | Freshwater microbial communities from Crystal Bog, Wisconsin, USA - CBH12Aug08 (SPAdes) | ecosystem: Environmental > Aquatic > Freshwater > Lake | place: Crystal Bog, Wisconsin, USA...
GAACAACCAAGGCTCATGGGTTGTACCAAGCGGTTCAGGTACTGGTTTGACCTCAGTTGGTCTATCAATGCCAACAGGATTCTCGGTTTCTGGTAGCCCTTTAACGTCTAATGGCACGCTTTCTGTTAGTTGGTCAGGCCAAGTGCCCACAGCTAACCTAGGAACTGGCACAGCGTCTTCTAGCACCTATTTAAGGGGTGATGGTACTTGGGCTACTGTGACGGCAGCGACACCTACTTTGCAACAAGTAGCGACTGCTGGTAGCACTTATTCAGGTGGTATCACAACTACGACTAACTCTACATTCGGTGGAGTGGGTGTTGGGGTTTCATCTAGTGGCCCTGCTGGTACTACTTACGGGATCGGAGCGTCAGCAAGCACTATCGGTATTGGAAACAATACGACTCAAGTTTACTTGTATAACTCCTCATTTATTCCTGCTAGTAACAATTCCTTGACTTTAGGCGCTTCAGGTTATGCTTGGTCTAATTTGTACCTGTCTAGCACGTTTAATTGGAATGGTTATGGTATTTCTGCCCCTGCTGGCAATACATCGACTTTCTTAAACAACAATGGGCAATGGACAACGCCTACAGGAACTGTGCCTAGCCTAGCATCGGTTTGTGCGGTCGGTAACAGTTATTCAGGCGGTTTAGCAATCACAGGCGCATCTTACTTTGGTTCGGCTAGTACATTTGCCAATACTGTAGAGTTGTACACACAATCCACGGCGTCTTCAAGTAATGCTTTTGGTGCGTATGTAAGCAGTTCTTCAAGTAACGCTATCGCTGCGGTGGTAGCCAATACTGGTAGCAACCTTGCATTCTTTGGTTATGGTTCACCTAGCTCGCTAACGGCTGTGGGTTCAATTTCTACCAATGGAACGCTAACAGTCTATGGAACAACCTCTGATCGTAGGCTAAAGACTGACATTGAAACACTATCGTCTGGCGTAGGTATCTCTAAAATTAAGGCTTTGACACCACGTTCATTTAAGTGGATTTCTAGCAATGAAGCAGACGTTGGCTTTATTGCTGACGAACTCCAAGCGGTAGTTCCCACAGCGGTCAATGGTAGTGCAACAGCGGTAGATGAAAACGGCAAACCTGTTTATCAGACTGTTGATAATAGTTTTGTCATGGTATATTTGATCCAAGCAGTACAAGAACTCATTGCAAAGGCAGGCCTATAATGGACTTTGGGTTTGTTGGCCCATCGTACACTTCTCCATCAATCTACCAAGATGATCAGGAGTGTATTAACTTTCGGCCTGAAGTTGACCCACTTAAGCAACCAGGCCAAAGAGGTGTTGTTGCTCTTTACCCTACACCTGGTCTAACTTTATTTACTAATCTAGGCAACGCTGAGATTCGAGGACTACGCACCATATCTGGTGGTAAGTACCTGATAGCGATATGTGGCGCTAACGTGTACGCAATTGACACTTCTGGTAACACGTTCAGTCTAGGTAGCCTAACAACTACAACAGGTCGAGTCGGTATTGCTGACAATGGCCTGTATGTAATGATCACAGACGGGGTGAATAGATATAGTATTTATATCAGCACCTTTATTACCACATCGTTTATTGGTAACGTCTCAGGGTATCAAATCAACGTCACGGGCATCATTTCAGGGCCTTTGGTGGTTGGTCAAGCAGTCACAGGCACAAATATACCCCCCAACACGATCATTACATCAGTACCTACCTCTGCTAATGGTTTGGGTTTGTATTCCATTAATAACTATGTTTCTAATGGTAGCGTCACAGCAATTAACCTATTAAGCGCTGGATCAGGTTATACAACACCCCCTACAGTTACAGTCGCTAACCCTGGCTATGGTGGCACGATAGCATCGGTGACATGGAACTCTATTGGGGTTGTGAGTACAAGCATCACCTCAGGTGGCACGGGTTACACAGTCGGTGACATCATTACGGCTTTTGGTGGCACTTATACGACAGCTTGCCAGCTCAAAGTGACAACAGTATCTAGCGGTGTCATTACTGGGGTTTCAATTGTTAATGTTGGAACGTACACACAAGCGCCTACAGGTGCAGCGTCATTTAGCGGTGGAACAGGTAAAAACGCTACCATTACGCTCACTTTTGGATTGAATAACGATTATTCAATAGCCAATGGTGGCTCTTTTTACACTTCTAACCCAGCGTTGAGTTTCAGCGGTACGGGTGGGGCATCAGCTTTAGCCAACATTTCTCCTTTGGGTAATTCGTCAACCATGACGGCTTATGCGTTTTCAGTATTGCCAAGCACAGATGGGGCATTTACTGGCGCTGATGTGGTGGACATCGTAGACAACATATTTGTTTACAACAGGCCTAATACGCAACAATTTGGCTCTAGTAACCTTTTAAGCCCCTTATCTGCACCTTTACAGTTCTCTAGTAAAGATGGCGCACCTGATAATTTGGTGTCTTTGATTGTTGACCATCGTGAGATTTACCTACTCGGTGAGGTGTCTAGCGAGGTTTGGGTAGATGTGGGTTCATTCCCTTTCCCATTCCAAAGAATACCTGGCACATCAACTCAACACGGCATTATTGCCAAATTCTCGGTCTCTAGGGTTGGTAACTCATTTGCTTACCTCTCTAGAAATCAGCGTGGTCAAGGCCAAATCGTCATGATGAATGGCTATGTGCCGACTCGGATATCTACCCACGCAGTTGAGCAAACTTTGGTTAACCAAAATATCTCAGACGCAATTGCTTGGACTTATCAGCTAGAAGGTCACGAGTGTTATGTTATTACATTCCCAAGTTTAGATTTGACTTGGGTGTGGGATAACACGACTGGAATGTGGCACAAAATGCTGTCGGTAGACAATAACAATGTCTACCATCGGCATCGAGGTAATTGTTCTGCGGTATTTAATGGATTTGTGTATGTCGGGGACTATCAGAATGGAAATATCTATTTATTAGACCCTAGTAACTACACAGAAAACGGCCAAGAAATTAGAAGATTAAGAAGAGCACCGCACCTAGTTTCTGATTTGCAACGTCAATATTTTGAAGAATTGCAGATTCAGTTTCAACCAGGCGTGGGATTATCAACCCCCAATGCTAGTTATACCTCTTCAGGTATAGCAGGTATTGCCATTTCAGGATATGCAATAAGTGGAAATACTCAAACAGGTCAAGGCACTACTCTGGTCTCCAGTTCTCCATATTCTTTTTCAGGAGTTTCTTTAGGTGCTCCAGCTCTAGGCGCAACAATATCAGATATCCCTTATGGGACTGATTCACTCCAAAAAGTAGACATTATTAGTCCTGCTTCATGGGATGTGGTCAACAAGAATGGCCAAATGCCCAATGGTGTAGTCTTATGGATTCATGGTGGTGGATGGTCGGGCGGTGACAAAGCGAGCGACACGGCTATCTACAATCCGATAGTTTTGGCCAATTACGTTGTTATTTCTGCTAATTACAGACTAACGCCATCAGGTGACTATCCGAATGACGTTAACGACATTGCACAGGTGATTAACTTCTTGTTAAACCCTGGCGCATCTTCAGCAGCGCCTAGCCAAAACGCATTGTGGACTAGCCTACAACAGCAAGTAGCCCAGTTCGGTTTGATGGTGGCAGGTAATAGCGCAGGCGGTTATTTGGCCTTGCAAGGCACAATAGCCCAAGCCCAATCCAATGGAACATGGCCAACTGCTTGCATGAATCTTTATGGCCCAATGAACTTTGTAACAGTCGGTGCTGGTGACGCTACAAATCCTATTGGATCATTCGGGGTTGGTCTAATCAACACCTACACGGCTAACTCAACGCCATTGGCTGCTAGTCCATATTATTCGCTAACAAGTTGGGAATCTATTCCTACTTTTTACACGAATAAATGCCACTTCTACATTTGGTACAACACCAACGACACATTAGCGCCCCCAACGTCAATTCAGCCCTTTGCAGCCAATTTAACGACTGCTTTGACCAATCGGGTTACGACTACGCAAGTCACGCTAGGAACGCCAACAAACGGCTCTGGCGGATATCCTACGCAGTACACAGCTAATCACAATGTGACTAGCGCACAAACTGCTACGGCTTTGCTCAATGCGTTAACACTTCAGTTTCCAAAGTACAACATTCCTAGCCCTGCGTTTGAAGGATCACAAGGCGTTGATCCTAAAGCCATGCTCAGGTGGTCTAACGATGGTGGCTCTACATGGTCTAAAGAACATTGGGTCAGCATTGGTAAGATTGGCAAATACAAGAATCGCGCCATTTGGAGGCGTTTGGGATGGTCTAGAGATAAGATTTTTGAGGTGGTGGTAACCGATCCAGTCAACGCAACGATTGTGTCGGCTAACCTTAAAGCGACCCAAGGGGAGAACTAATGGCTAATACCTATGGTTCACCCCAGACCAATCCTTATCCACAGGCTGAATTCTTAGATGCTAGTTCTAAAAGACCGACACGCCCTTGGCAGCAGTTCTTTTTGAATATGGTGAACTTTAGTTCGACTACAACAACCCCAGCGCTTCCATCTAGCCCAGTCGGTTATATGCAAGTCACAGTCAATGGTAAACAGTACAAAGTACCTTATTACAACCTATGAATTACAACAAAGAATTAGAAGGTGTTTTTGAGATCAATCCAGAAGTCGGCCACACTTTTGCCGATGGGTTGTACTCTAAGCAAATGATTATTCCCAAGGGATTTGTCGCTGGGATGCACAAACACCACTATTCACACCTGTCAATTCTGGCAAAAGGTAGGGTCAAAATTACTACAGAAGACTATAATAAAGAAGTAACTGCGCCATTTTGTATTACTATTGAAGCAGAAAAAAATCATTCAATAGAAGCATTAGAAGATTCTGTATGGTTTTGTATTCATGCGACAGATGAAACTGAAAATGTCGATGATTTTTTGATTTATAGGAGTTAATTATGCCATTTGCATATCTAGCAGCAGCAACAATTGGAAGTGCCTTAATTGGCTCTCAGGCATCAAAGTCTGCTGCCAATACGCAAGCACAAGCGGCTTCTAATGCTCAACAGCAATTACAAACCAATTACGAAAACCTAGCGCCCAATTATGCTCCTTATCAGCAAACTGGGGCACAAGGCTTGGCAGGATTAAGTGCTCAAAATCAATATCTAACAACACCACAGGCCACTTATCAGCCATTCACGGCTCAAGACCTCAACGCTAATCTAGCGCCTAATTACCAGTTTCAATTGCAACAAGGTCAGGCAGCAACCAATTTGGCTAACAATGCAACTGGCGGTTTGATCGGTGGTAATGCGTTAAAAGGTTTACAAGACTACACACAAAATACTGCTAGTGGAGCATATCAAAATGCTTTGAACAATTACATGACGCAACAAGGACAAGCGTTTAACCAAGGTCAAACACAACAAACCAACATTTATAACCGACTTGCTGGCATAGCAGGGATTGGTCAAAACGCTGTTACAGGGTTGTCTAACCTTGCTACAGGCAACGCAACTAACATAGCCCAGTTGGGTGTAGGCGCTGCTAACGCACAAGCAGCAGGTACTGTGGGCGCTGCCAACGCAATTGGTCAAGGTATAACAGGGGCAACATCAAACTTAACAGCACCTAGTCAACTTAATTATTTGGCTACATTGTTAAACCCTAACACCTATACTGGTAGTCAACAGCCTGGCTATGGCACTCAAGTGCCACAAGGCACAATGTCAACTGTGGGGTAAACATGGCAGACTTCAACTTTTCTGACGTAGCATCTAAGATACAACCACCCAAAGAGGGTATGTCCCTTGCTGACATGGTTAACATGGCTAGGGGTGTGCAAGCATACCAACAGGCCGGTCAATTAAACCCTTTGCAAACACAAAAAGCTCAACTTGAGTTGGAGCAATTGCAAAAGATTAACCCCTTGGCTGCTAGAGAGCAAGAGGCTAAAACCAAATTAGCAGAAGGCACATTAGCACCAAGCATTGCTAGATCAGAAGCTGAATCTAAAACTGCTGAGTTGGGCACAAAATCTGCACAATTGAAATTGTCAGGAGAGAAGTTACAAAAGGTTTTAGAGATTTCAGGTGCTAGAGCAACCGATCCTGAAGTAATTAAATTGTCTGAATTGGCAAAATCACAAGACCCTAAAGTCGCATCACAAGCCAAGAAACGTCTTCATCAATTGAATTATGAAGATATGCAAACAGCGATCAAAGGCGGTTTAGATGGTGCTGAGGCTATGGAAAGTTTTGGCCACATTACATCAAAGATTGATACAAACCCAGAGCAGTTACCAAGTCTTTACCAAAATGCTGTAAGAATTGGATCGGGCGCTGCTGGTCAATTAGGATTGCAAACACCCAAAACTGGCGTTAATGCTGCGGGTCAAACTACGGCAATTAATCCTGTTACTGGTCAATATGAGGTTATGGGCACTCCTCAAACTAACCCCATGAGTTCTAGGACACAAACATTTACTGATCCTATTACTGGCAACATAATTCAAGCACCATTGACACCACAAGGAACATTGGGAGCACCTAGCAATTTAGCTGGTTCTAGCTCTGGCCCGTTGCCTCCGGGTATGTTGCAAGGTTTGTCTGGTAATGTGGGCATGGGTAATCCAAACGCACCACAAGCCATCCCAGCATTTGAAAATAAAGATACATTGGCAGCGGCTAGGGCTATTCAACTTGATTCAAATCAAAGAGCAAGCAAAGTCGCTGAAACACAATTCAATAACAATCAAATTATTAAATTAGCCGATGAAGCAATAACTGGCCGAGGTGCTGCTAATCTTGGTAATTTGACTGGTGGTTATGCCGTATTGAATGGTTTGGGTATTGGCGGTGGAAACGCTACAAATTTACAACAATTAGGCCATTTCATGTCTTTAGAGACTGCTAATTTGGCTCAGTCTGCTGGCTTGGGTACTGATTCAGCAAGAGGTTTGGCTAATGAAGTAGTTGGTAAGACTGATTGGACACCAGAAGCTATTAAAAACACAGCCAAAACAAACAGGGCATTATCTACTGGTATTGATTTGTTTAATCGTGGTGTCAATAATGCGGTTCAAGCGCAAGGCAATAACCCATTGGCAGCAAAAGATTTTAGAAACAAATGGTCACAAGTGGCTGATGTTGAAGCATTAAAATTAATGGATGCTGTGAAAAACAAAGACCAAGAAGAAATTAAAAAGATTGTCAAAGACTTGGGCGGTGTTGATTCAGAAAAGTACAAGAAATTATTGGCAAAAACTGGTTTTATCAATAATCTAATCAAAGGTCAATGATGGATGACGAGTTTTCACCAGAAGCGATTAACAACGCAGTCTCACAAACTTTAGGTGTAAAAGCGCCTAAGTTAGAGTCTGTGCAAACAAATACTTCAGATTTAAATTCTGAAGATATCAATAGGGCTGTTTTAGAAGCAGTAAAGCCATCAACAACAATTACTGCCAAACCCCAAGCGCAACACGATAAAACCATTACTGATTACTTTAAAGGAGTTGGTCGAGGTTTAGCGTCTTTAGGTGACGTTACTGTTGGAGGTGTATTGCCTATTGCTGGTCAAGTAGTCCAAGCTGCTGCTAGACCCTTTACAACACCTCAACGTGCTCAAGAAATTGGTGGAGCAGTATCTAGCGCTATTGACCAACCATTTGGCAAAGCATTTGGTGTTACAGAAACACCAGAATACAAACAAGAAACATCAAGATCATTAATGGATTTTGTTGGCAAATATGCTAATTTAGGTGCTGAAAAGATTAGTGAATTAACTGGCGGTCGCTTGCCTGTTGAAGACGTACAAAATATGTTGGGTTCGTTAACTATTCCTGCTGGCAAAGCATTAGGAATAGGCGGTAAAGCAATAGGCTCTGAAGCCAAGATGGTTAGTGATGCTTTAAAAAGCAAATTTGCTGGTGGCAAAACACCTCAATCAATAATGCAAGATTTGCATGGGGCAGAAGTTAGTGATTTGGCTGGCGTTGGTGCTGCCAAGTCCGATATGAATCCTTACTCAAGTTTGACAGGGGAAGAAAAGTCTAGAGGGCAATATCCTATTGTCAAATTGTCTAAGATAGCTGCCGATGTGCCTGTATCTGAACAAAAGACTAGGTCACAAATTGCAAACAAAGTCTTAGGTGAAAACAATCTAGTTCGTACTGGCGTTCTTACTGGAAATGAAGATACTTTAAGAAACGAATACACAGAAGCCAAAAAAGCAAATCCAACACCCAAGGGTGAATTGCTTAAGGAACAAATTGCTAATGAACAAAATGCTTTATCTGATTTTTCTCAAAAACTAGTCAATGACACAGGTGCAAGTCAAACATTGACAAGCCCTTATGAGCGTGGCCAGCGTATAGCCGATGCTTTAATTGGAGACGAAGGTCTTAAAGGTTTCTTTAAAGCAGAGAAAAACAAAATATACGAGGAAGCCAAAAAACAAGTTGGTGACAATCCGATTGGTTCACAAACTGTAGAAAACTTAATAAACTCACCTCAATTTAAAGCCGAATTAAAAATTAAAGGCATTCCTGAGTTTACCAATGGCGTTAAAGAACTATTGGATTTACATAAGACTGAAGGCTTACAAGACACAACACCTAACAGTTTGGCGGGTTTGGAAAAGATTAGGCAGTCTTTGAATGCTCAATGGTCTCCAGCCAACAGTTATGGAATAGGCCAAGTTATCAATGCTATTGACGCTGATATTGCCAAAGCGGGTGGGCCTGGTCTTTATGAGCGTGGTCGTAAAGTACACCAAGCAGAAAAGGTACTTTTTGGCTCTAAAGGTATCAAATCTATGTTTGGTGAGGTTGATCCTAATGGAGTGCAAACTGGCACACCATACGAAAAGATACCTGACAAACTCAACCAAATGCCTGTAGATGAATGGAAACACATACACGACACATTGGAATTAATATCTAAAGGCAAAATCAGAGGTAAAGATTTTGAACTTGATATTCCAGAAGAGTTAAAGACTGCTGCGATTGCTGCTAAGAATGAAATGCTAGGCAATATTGCTAGAGAAGTATACGAGCAAGGCGCTAATAAGGTTGGTGTTTGGAATCAAAACTCTGCAAACAAAGTATTGAATGCAAGAGCAGAAAAGATCAAACATGGCTTTAGCCCAGAAGCCCAACAAGACTTCCATACATTGAACTATGCAGGTCACATCATGCCAGGCGTTCATCATTATGAAGGCGCTGCTTTGCAAGCCAGAAGGCTAGGTTTGATTGAAGGTCACATAGAAAAAGCGGCCACAGGTGCTGGAGCAGCAGCCGGTGGTGCAATTGCTGGGCCATTAGGTGCTGGTGTTGGTGGCTACTTAACAGGAAAAGCAGGGGCTAAAGTTGCACAATCTTTAGAGAGTAAAGCTCTTGCCAAAGAAGCTGAAAATTTAAGGAATGAAATGAAAGCCAACGCTAAACTTGGTACAAAAATTAAGGACTTAAACAAATGAGCGTCAATCTCTCCCCCATTTTTAACGCAGTAGCCCAAACAAACAGCACAGGACTTCCCCTAAATGGTGGGTTCTTGTATACTTATTTGGCTGGGTCTAGCACCCCACTAGCCACTTATACAGACTCTGCTGGTTCAGTTCCTAATACAAACCCAATCATTCTAGGAACTGACGGCCGACCCCCTTATGAGATTTGGCTAAATAACGCCTATGGTTATAAATTTGTATTGACCGACAGCGCATCTAACCTAATCGGCACATACGACAATGTGTTTGGTTCGTCTAGTTACTATGGCCCATCGACTGCGGTGACGGCGGTAACAGGAACTTCACCTATTAGCGTATCTTCTGGTAACACCCCTAATGTATCGTTTTCGGGTGTATTAGGGCGTACAAATGGTGGTACAGGGGTTTCTAGCCCTCCCGTGGCTTATGTTCACCAAATCACGGCTCAGAGTATTGCATCGGCTACTGTGACTGTAATCCAGTATGAAACTGTAAATTACGACACCAATAGCATTTGGTTGCAAAGTAATTATGCTTTTGTTCCTAATGTGCCTGGATACTATCAAGTCAACGTCAGTTGTACTATTTCTAGCACTAGCGCTGGTTACCAAGTGGGTTGCGGTGTATTGCAAAATGGTAGCACTTTGGTGGATTACAACGTGGCAGCATCGAGCGCCCTTGGTAGTACCCCAGTTTGTTCGACTATTGTAAAATGCAATGGATCAACTGATTACATTCAAGGTGTCGTAGCACAATCTTCAGGTGGGTCACTCAGCACTACACCTAGCACAGTCGCTGATACTACGTTCTCCATAGCATTTTTACGAGGTTTGTAATGAACATCGACCCAATCCAATATGGACAAATCATTTCTAAAGTTGAATTTTTAGAAAATGAAGTGGCTAATATGCGTAGTGACGTTAAAAAGCTCTTAGAGCTTGCTAATCAGTCTAAGGGTGGCCTATGGATGGGTATGGCGTTTGCGAGTCTTATAGGGGCTATGCTTCACTTCTTGGGTGAGAAGTTCTTGAAATGATTGACCCGGTTACCATCTTTGCTGCTTGTAAGGCTGCTCACGCTGGTATCAAAGAGTGTGTAGAACTTTACCAAAACTTTAAACAAGACGGCAAAGACGTTGGTGAAATATTAAATGACGTTGGTTTACATTTAGGTAACTTTTTTACGCATCAGGAATCGTTTAAGGAAGCTGAAAAACAGGCAAAACTTCAGCCACTTAAGAATGTATCCATTAATGAAGAAGCGATGAATAGGATTCTGCGCCAACAGCAAATCGAGCAAATGGAGACCGAGTTACGAGAAATGATCATATATCAGGTCGGAATGCCTGGTCTATGGCAAAAATTCACAGAAATGCGTGAAATTGTTAAAAAAGAGCGAGAAAAGATCGAGCGTGAGCAAAAAAAGCCTTGGAACTCGCTGCTCTCAAACGTAGGCAGTTTATTGACAAGTGGCAAGTTCGGTTGGCGTTGGCAACAGGTTTGTTTACATGGTTATTTATATTTGCCCTACTCATGTATGGCATTCACTTAGACTATCAAAAAAGTAAGGGGATATTATGAGTTGGTTAGGACAAATCGCACCTACGATTGCTACTGCTTTGGGTGGGCCACTAGCAGGTATGGCTACTGAATTGATTGGAAAAACCCTAGGTATTTCATCTGAGGAAGTAACTACGGCAATTAATTCAAACAAATTGACCGCAGATCAGATTGCTGGGCTACAACAAGCTGAGTTGGCTTTAAAGGCCAAAGCTCAAGAAATGGGTCTAGACTTTGAATCTTTAGCCACACAAGACAGAAAGTCGGCTAGGGATATGCAAATGACTGTTAAGTCTTTGATCCCCCCCATCTTAGCTATTGGTATCACAATCGGGTTCTTTGGGATTATGGCCGGCATGATGTCAGGCAAAGTCCAGTCTAGCGAAGCATTAATGATACTCTTAGGTTCACTTGGGACAGCGTGGACAGGAGTTATAAGTTTCTATTTTGGTTCTTCAGCTTCTAGCCAAGCCAAAGATTCAATGATTCACAACTCAACACCGATAGCAAAATGACACAACTAACCAACCATTTCACCCTAGAAGAACTGACTCATACCGACCATCGTGAATTCGACAATACGCCTAATGAAGTTGAAAAGGCTAATCTCATGCGATTGGCTGAGTTTCTTGAGCAAGTTAAGGACTTACTTGGCGGTGTGCCAATTATGGTTAACTCGGCTTTTAGGTCTAAACAGGTTAATGACGCTGTGGGAAGTAAAGATACTTCTCAGCATCGTGTTGGCTGTGCTGCTGATCTGCGTGTACCAAATCTCACTCCTGATCAGGTAGTCAAGAAAATCATGGCTTCCAACCTAGAGTACGACCAAGTGATTAGGGAGTTTGATAGGTGGACTCATGTATCAATTCCAAATAATCCATACGATAAACCCAGAAAAATGGCTTTAATTATCGACAAAAATGGAACTAGGAAGTATAGTTAAAGCGCAGTTGCAAAGAAGTTTAGGGGGATTATTCCCCCTTTTTTTTTGTCGAATTAGTGTAATAATTGATAACGACAATAAACCTATGCAAATCAAACTCATAGACACAAGTGTTCAAGAGAATTTTGAACTTGTAAATAGGTTACAAAAAGAGACCTTACCTTACGATACTTTGTACAACTGTCGAGAAGGATGGTGGTGGGTAGCCTATGAAAATAATAGACCTTGTGGATTTGCTGGGTTGGTTTGCTCTAGCCGCTGGACTGATTGCGGTTATTTGTGTCGTAGTGGTGTTGTACGAGAGTTTCGTGGTCGAGGACTGCAAAAGCGTCTTATACGAGCAAGAGAGAAAATGGCCAGGCGAGTAGGGTTTAACTGGCTAATTACTGACACCACAGACAATCCCCCATCTTCTAATTCCCTAATTGCGTTGCAATATCGTTTGTTTAATCCCTCTCAACCTTGGGCGGGTAGACACTCGCTATATTGGAGAAAGAAGCTATGAGCTATTTATCTGACGAAGAGTTTTTAATGCTTTTTGGGTTGTACAAAAGTCCCACTCTAATGTCACAAGAAACAGGAATGTCAGCAAGAGGAATCATAGCTCGTAGAAACGCTTTAGAAGGTCGCTACGGCGTTCAATTAGAGACAGTAGCCGTTAAGAAAAGGATTGATCCAAAGCCCCCTAGACTCGATCTAGGCATCTTAAATGGGTCTGTAATTGTGTTTTCTGACGCTCACTTTTGGCCTGGTATCCGAACAACAGCCTACGATGGGTTAATTTGGGCGATCAGAAACATTGAAAATCTCAAGGCTGTGATCAATAATGGTGACGCATTTGACGGGGCAAGTATTAGTCGATTCCCTAGAATTGGTTGGGATAAGACCCCTAGTCTCATTGAAGAACTAAAAGCCTGTGATATGGCGTTGGCTGAGATAGAAGAAGAAGCCAAAGAGGTTAACAAAAATGTTAAGTTAATGTGGCCAATGGGCAATCACGATGCTCGGTTTGAGAATAGATTGGCAGCCAACGCTCCCCAATACGAGCATATTAAGGGTTTTAGCCTAAAAGACCACTTCCCTGCTTGGCATCCCTGTTGGTCAGTTTGGTTAAATGAGAGCGTAATTGTCAAACACCGATACAAAGGTGGCATCCACGCTACCCACAATAATACAGTTACGGCTGGCGTTAGTATGGTCACAGGACATTTACATAGCCTAAAAGTGACCCCATATGACGATTACACAGGGACTAGGTACGGGGTTGATACAGGAACTCTAGCCGAACCTACTGGCCCACAGTTTGAGAACTATTTAGAGCATTCACCGACCAATTGGCGGTCAGGTTTTGCTATTCTTACATTCCATAAAGGTGTATTATTATGGCCTGAAGTGGTAAAAGTGTTTGATAAAGACCACATAGAGTTCCGTGGACAAGTAATAAAAGTGTAAGGATTTATATGAAGATGACAATTACAAGAGAAAAAGCCAAAGTAACTGACCCCAAGGTTTACGAGATCGTTCGTGAGCATAAAAAGGAACGTGAGAAGGTTATGGCGTTGGAGAAAGAGCTAAAAGCGCATGAAAAGACTGATATGACTCACGCTCATCCAATGCACTCACCCAGCGCTACAGCTCACGGCCAAAGCCAAGCGCCCTTACCTAGCATGAGAAAGTAAGCGTTCTATTGTGACGTTTAGGGCATCCAGTTCTTCCATCTTCTGGATTGCCCACATTCTCTTTTGACCATGCCAGCCCATGATTGGGCCTTGGTGACAGTCTTTGCACAGAGCGATACAAGTGTACGTCAAGCCTTGTTTGACATGATGTGCGTCTGACGGCCCACTAGCGTCACATACTGAGCAAGGTAATTCTTTAACCCTGCCTAACCACTCACGCTCACGTTTGGTAAGTTTGTTATTCATGGGAACGTATCGCCAAGCGCTCAGAAGCCTCTCTGGTGCGAAATATGTCTATGGATAACCTACTGGCCTCAAGTTCGTATTTAAGCGTTTCCTCGACTGCTACAGCCTCTACAAGTTCATCTATGGTCTTGGCGTACAACTCACTGGCATAAGCCTCACGTTCTTGTGCTGAAACTTGGGTGTAGCCATTTTCCAACGCATCACGCATGGCATGGGCTTTGATGGTTTTAAGTTTAAGTTCTGCCCCTATACGCTTAGATTTAGCTTGGGCATAAATACTAGCGTTTCTAGCAATAAATTCAGCGTGTTTTTCAGGATTCATAGGTTCTCTACCAGTTTTAATACTCTGATGGCCGATTCAACATCACTAACCACAGACAAAACGCCCCCTGTCCATTTGCCGTGGAACACGATCTGGTCTTCAGTCAGTTTGTTATTGCCAAACTTAACCTCCATTAAGATTGTGTGGCGTTTGTATCCAACAAGCAGATCAGGAACGCCTTTACCCACTGTAGCGAGTGACACCACAAAAGCACCATAGTCCCTGAGTGCCTGGACAATTTCAGTCTGGTTACGATCCACTTTGGCAGCTCTCATTGATTTCTTTCATGCGTTGTGCAACGGCCTTGCCAAGCCCTTTAAACATACCTGTAGGATGATTTTCCATTTCTTTGACCTGATGCCTGGCATGGTCAACAGAGCCGCTCTCCAAGGCCATACGAGCATAATGATCAATGATGACCTGAATGTCAATGTATTTCACTCAAGATTCTCCAAGCGGTTGCTGCACAAAGGGGGACTTGTCCATTTCCGAGGGCTTTAATTCTGTCCACCCTTGAGGCCATCCCATTAACCACTCTACCCACATCGGGTTCAGTTGACCAGAAGTCTGACTCACGCACATTTGCAGATTGACTTGTTTCCCAATTTCCATACGTCTTTGAATTGATGGATTGCTCAAATTTCCTCTGTCCTTGGAGTCCGATACTTGTGGTGTTGGCCAATTCTTTTTCATTTCCAAGTTGACCGCATCCGATAGTTTTGCCCCAAATTTCGTTCCCGTAGTCAAACTGGTTCTGACAAATCTGTTGTTCGTTAATTCGATTCCATTTTGTTTTGGACTCATCCAATCCGATGATGTTGGTGTCGGCCATTTCTCTATGCGTTGTTTTAATGCTTTTCTGCTGTTGCTCCCACCATCTAATCCTGTCGTGTTGGGTGTGTGAAAGGTGTCCACTCCATTTGGCGACAATCCAAATCCTGTCCCTCTGATGTGGCGCTCCAACGTCAGCTGCTCCCAACACTCCCCATCTCGCATCAAACCCCATTGAGGCCAAGTCTCCGAGAACTCGTCCAAGTCCCCTAGAAGTGAGCATTGGTGAGTTTTCCACAAAGACGTATTTGGGTCGTACTTCACAAATGATCCTTGCCATTTCTCGCCACATTCCAGAGGCTTTTCCATCAATTCCAGCGCCTTTTCCTGCTGCTGAAATGTCGGTGCAAGGAAATCCTCCAGATACAACGTCAACAATTCCCTGCCAAGGTTTTCCGTCAAAGGTTTGTACGTCATCCCAAATCGGGAAAGGCGGGAGAAGGCCGTCATTTTGTCGGGCGCACAGTACGCTTGCTGGGTATTGCTCCCATTCAACTGCACAGACTGTTCTCCATCCAAGGAGATGTCCCCCAAGTATTCCTCCACCAGCACCTGCGAAAAGAGCCAACTCATTCATATACCTCGCCTTAGTTCTTGTAGTTTCTTTTTAATATCGTCTGGCATTGGCACAGCGTTCTTTTTATCTTCTTCAAACTTCTTCAGGAAAGGGTCTACAACCTCTTTAGGGGTGATTTCTGGCACTTCAGCACCATCCCATCGTTGCTGGTTCAAATAAACGCTTGGAGCTGGTATAAACGCCCCATTTGACTTACGCCATTGATCGGTCGTTTTCATCCATTCAACGTGTTTAATGATGGAATCACAACAGCTCTCAAGATAGTTCTTTTCCCATATCTTCATACATTGTGACTTACCCCCTTTTCGTGTAGATATTGGCCACGTTCTCCAAAATCTATCAAATCCTGATTCAAACATTTCAGCCCCTTTTTCTTTAGTCATAGGTTATCCTAGGGTGGATAGTATCCACTCCTCTCCAACCCTGTTAATCTTAATGTGTCTTAAAGTATCTAAATAGCATCAACAAAAGCCCAAGTGCCCATGAGGGGTTAATTCGCTTATACACAAGGCCTAGTTGCCACCTGAGTTACCTTGTGCTTTACCAGTCGGTTAACCAACGCTGGTCACATTTTTCACCGGGGTGTGTCGGTGTGCGGTGTTTAACTCCTAGCCATCCATTCAAATGCTCTGCTATCGTGAGGAGTACGGAAGCCGAGTAGAAATGAAAAAAGCCGCTTAAAACTACATTCTGGTAGGAACTTTAACCAATATGCACTACGAATATTGGATAAAGCAGAATGTAGTCTCAAACGGCTTCAAATCATTGCTTCCTACGGCAACAGTTTGGATTATACACATTTATTGCTGTTTTTTACGGCTTCCAATAATTATTGTTTTTACCCATTCTTTGTCGCATCTATCTAACGCTGACATTTTGGCAGCATACCTGGCATTGCAATCATCACAAGGCGATATCACCTCTCTAGCTAATTTGGCCAGCTCTACCCAGTCCCTGTAATGCTCAAAATCTCTGTAACATTTTGGATAATTCATAGATTCATCTTAAATGTTGTTTATTTATTAAATACTAGGGAAAACCCCTAGATAATTATGTTGACAATGAATTATCATTCGTTTGCGTTAACAAAAGGAGAACGCAATGACAAGATCAGAAGCCAATAAGATTCTGAGTAATTTAAAGCACGGGGCTATATATCCTTTGTATATAGTTAACCAGGCTTTGATGACCACAGGTGACTTATGAACGAGTTAGAGCATACAAAATCTGAACTCAAGCATCTGCAAGAGTTATTAATGGAGTATGATCTAGAACTCAAACGAAAGAATGAGTTGCTCACTAGGTGTCACAAAGAGCCTTTATCTGATGAGCGCCTTTACCAACTGTTTAGGCACACAATGGATTGGAGACTGTTTGCTAGAGACATAGAACGTGAGCATGGAATTGGTGAGAGAGAGCAAGACTTTTTTGATTAACATTTTTGCCCGCAAGGGACTAAGGAGCTTCAATGAGAACTGTATACAACACAGGCAAAGTCGAAATTGGCAAACAATACATCGACTATAAACAACACAAAATCACCCCTGAAGAAGAACTGATCCAGTCTTTACTGCTTGGGGACTTCAAAACAATACAAGGTTTCTTTTACAACTTAATTCTTTGTATTTGTTACCTAGTCGCTATCGTCACGCTAATAGTCAACATGACCTATTGGTGCTGAGATGAAAGCCTACCATCTAATTGAGCGAGTCCAAGAGACCGCTGAAGCCTACTATCCTCATGATTCTGGTATCTACAAGCTCAATTTTATGATTGGGCAATATCAAAGCATTATTCGCAATCTTTGTCAGACCATAGAGATTTACGAAGAACAGCTGGACAATTACAAACTTTTAGACAAATTAGGAAATGAAGAATGAAACAAATCGCAACTGCCTTGGTTAAAGCGCAAAAAGCCTTTGGCCCAGCTCTAAAGACTTCCACAAACCCACATTTCAAGTCACGCTATGCTGACCTGTCCAATTGCGTAGAAGCGGTTATAGACGCTCTAAACGACAATGGCATTTATCTGATGCAGAAGTGCTATGAAAACCAAAATGGCGTAACTGTAGAGACAATGTTTATACATGAGTCAGGTGAGTTTGTAGAGTGTGGGATTCTTAGCGTACCGGCTACAAAGATGGACGCACAGGGTTATGGGTCAGCTCTGACTTATGCCAGGCGCTACAGTCTGATGGCTGCGTGTGGGATAGCCCCAGAAGATGACGATGGCAACAACGCATCAAGACCAAAACCATTGCTAGACGAAAAAATGATGTTAGATTACTTGGCTGCTTTGGATAGCGTAGCAAACACAGACGAGTTAATTTCTATTTACAAAACAGCATTCAACGCTGCCAAAGCCGATCCTAATTGGCAAAAGCGCATCATTGCCAAAAAAGATGAGATGAAAGCGAGAATCAAATGATTGACGATGACAACGAAGACGAAAGGCAATTTCTCAGGTTTTATGCCATGGCAGAAAATAAGTACAGGAAAAAGCTATCTAGTGCGCCTGACTGCCGAGACCCAGATCACCCTGGTTGTGAAAAATGTGATGAAGATTGGGAAGATTATGAATACTGAAGACGAAGAATTTGCAAGATTAGACAAGAAACAAGCCGATTACTTATTGAAGTCGCTTGGATTTCCTGACCATAGAAGCCCTAAAAAGAAAGAATGGGTTAACTTAAACAACGATGAGATTCAAGCCGTAGCTGACGAGGTACAGTTTGGTTACCACGCACATTACGACAAAGAGTTTATTGACGCTATCCAAGAAGCATTAAGGAAGAAAAATGAAACCTAAAACGTACAAAGTTCTTGAAATGTGTATTGAGAACGGCATCAAGATGGGTATTGCTAGAGCATTAAAGCATGACGATAAACCATCTACGGAGGTTATTGCGATTGCTATTAACGCAGCTATTGATTATGAAATCTGTGAATGGTTTGATTTGGACATTAAAAATGACTAAAGAAACATTACAAATTGCATTAGAAGCTCTTACTGATTTTGATTACGACAAACGCATCAAGGCTATTGAAATTATCAAAAAAGCACTAGAAACAAAAGATGAGCCTGTGCAAGTATCGCCACTTGAATTTGTGACGATGGTAATGGAAAAAGAGCATTTAATTGGTAAACCAATATTCTGGTCACAATGGCCTAACAAGGAGAAAAACACATGAATGAACAACGAACAGAAGCGTGGTTTTTACAACGACTAGGCAAAGCAACTGGTTCACAAATTAGCAACATTATTGCTAAGACAAAAACAGGTTACTCTGCGAGCCGTGAAAACTACCAGGCACAATTAGTGGTTGAAAGACTTACAAACAAGCCTACAGAGGGTTTTACCAACGCAGCAATGCAATGGGGTACAGAGACCGAACCATTGGCTAGAGCAGCCTATGAGATGGCTAGGAACGTCATGGTAGAAGAAGTCGGGTTTGTAGACCACCCAGTAGTCTATATGTCAGGGGCAAGTCCTGATGGGCTAGTGGGTGACGATGGATTGATTGAAATTAAGTGTCCCAATACAGCAACGCACATTGAGACGATCTTGACTCAGGCAGTTCCATCTAAATACATTCCTCAAATCCAATGGCAATTAAGCTGTACTAACCGAAAGTGGTGCGACTTTGTGAGTTTTGACCCACGAATGCCTGAGAATCTGCAGCTCTACATACATAGGGTCGATTACAACCACGACTATGTCGAGATGCTGATAAAAGAAGTGAGTGTATTTTTAGATGAAGTTGAGAAAAAAGTTAACATTTTAAGGAATATTGATGTCAAAAACAGTTTATGAAATTACTACGATCACCGGCAGCTACACAAACGCCAAGGGTGAAAAGAAGAATCGTTACCAAAAACTAGGGTCAATTATTGAGACTAAAAACGGGCTAATGATGAAATTGGATACATTGCCTATAACTGAGGAGCATTGGAACGGCTGGGCATATTTGAATGAACCTAAGCCTAGAGAAGAAAAAGACGATATCCCTTTTTAATTTGTGGTATAGTAAAAGCGCTACAAGAGTAGTGTTTTTTGCAAAGAAACAAAGGATATATCATGGGTAAAATGGATTCTGAGAAATTTAAAACTGGTATGACAGGCGAAAAAGTGCCCGCAGGTGCTTTGAGTTCTGATACTACTGGCGAGCGTAAAATGGCTATCAAAGGCGGTGTAGGCATGGGCAAAGCTGACGGCTTGGGTCTAAGAATGGCTTCACACGCTGGTAAGATTGATGGTCGCTTGGGTGAAATGAAAGGTGGTTCTTCCGAAGCCACTTGTTATGAGCACAAGCGCTACGAGCACGCTCAAGATATGTAAAAAGCGAAAACCCTAAAAGACCACGAATCTGATAGGGTTTTCTAGCCAACACAAAGGAGGTTGTGATGGATAGAGAGGATTGTAATTCATGCCACTATTTTATTGGTGGCGATGACTTAGGCCAATGCCGAAGATTCCCTACTTACCAAAATCGTCACAAAAACGAATGGTGTGGGGAATTTACTATGAAAAACGATTGTTTGGCGAGCATGGTTCAAGTTTTAACAAACCAAGTTAAGACAGAAGAACCCAAGCGCAGAGGAAGGCCAAGACACAATGTTTAGACCCTTAAGAGACCGGGTAGTTGTGAAGCCCCAAGTTCGCAATATCTCTGACATAATCTACATTAACAATAAAGAGCCTTTCAATGAGGGCACTATTGTGGCTATCGGCCCATTGGTGGAAGATGTCCAGATCGGTGACTTCATTAAATACGGCAACGGCGATTATCTTAACTGGCCTACTCAAAAAGTAGACGGGCAAGATTATCAAATCATTCAAGAAGCAGATATCTGCGCTGTTGTAGAGGACTAATCATGTTTATGGATCAAGAAGACAAAGACTTTCGTTACCAAGTTGCCCAGTACGCTATTGAGCAAGTCGGAACTGATGACGCTGAATGGGTTGAATTGGCTGACCTGATCATGGCATTTGTACAAGATGACATCGAGTGGGAAGATGACGAGGTCGAGGAAGATGGCGAGTAAAGGACTTTATGCCAATATTCATGCAAAGCAGCAACGCATTGCAGAAGAAAAGGCAAAAGGTGAGAAGGTAGAGCGCATGAGAAAGCCTGGAGAAAAGGGTGCGCCTACCGCTAAAGCCTTTGCTCAAAGTGCAAAAACGGCAAAAAAATGAAAAAGCACGATAAACCTATTGAACACAAAACCACAGGGTCAGGCAAAACCTACAACCCTACGGACAAAGGCGCTGGAATGACTGCCAAGGGCAGAGCTGAGTACAACGCCAAGAATGGTTCACATCTTAAAGCACCAGCCCCAAACCCCAAAACTGAGAAGGACAAGGGGCGTAAGGCTAGTTTTTGTGCAAGGATGGAGGGCGTGGTCAAAAACGCCAAAGGGCCAGCAGAACGAGCCAAAGCATCACTAAAGAACTGGAACTGTTAAATGCCACTAATCAAATCAACCAAGCCAGAAGCGTTCAAAAAGAACATCAAGACCGAAGTGGCTGCCGGTAAACCTATCAAACAAGCCGTGGCCATTGCCTACGCTGAAAAGAAAGCTGCAACCAAAAAGAAGGAAAAGAAGTAATGTTTAAATTCGAGCACACAACCCAAGAACTAAACCTAATCATTGCAAGCCTTGAACATAAGATTAGGGATATGCAAGAGATGTTAAATAAGCTAGTCCTTGGCGCACAAGCACAAGTTCCCAAACCTGAAGATCAAGAACAAAAGCCAACAGAATGACACATCCAGGTGGCCGACCCACACTCTATGACGAATCCTATTGCGACAAAGTCGTAGAGTTGGGTGCGCTTGGCAAATCCACAGAGCAAATAGCTAAAGAACTAGGTGTTGGGCTTAGAACTATTTACTTATGGAGAGATACTTATCCACAGTTTCTGCAAGCCTTATCCACAGCTAAGGAATTAGAGCAAGCATGGTGGGAAGATCAATGCCAAGCGTACATGGTTGAGACCAAAGACGGCCCTAAACTGAACGGCACATTGTGGTCTAGAAGCATGGCTGCAAGGTTTCCTAAGAAGTATCGAGACAACAGCAAGATCGAACTAACTGGGGAAGGCGGTGCGCCATTAATCCCACATATTCAGGTTAGTTTTGTAAAGCCTAATGAATGAAGTCCAGCAAGCGATAAGCAAGGCAGAGTTTCCTGAGAAGCTCTCATGCCTATTCAACCCTGTCAAATCTAGATACAGAACGCTCTATGGCGGTCGTGGTGCAGGCAAATCACACGGGGTAGCCAAAGCCTTGTTGATCAAAGGTGCGATGGCCACGCTAAGGGTATTGTGTGCCAGGGAGTATCAGACATCCATTAGAGACTCAGTCCACAAGTTACTGTGCGACCAAATTGAGTTGTTGGGTTTGTCAACATTTTATGAAATAACCCAGAACTCTATACGAGGTAAGAATGGTACAGAATTCTTCTTTGTGGGTCTGAAAAATAACATTGCTAACGTAAAATCAGTCGAAGGAGTTGATATTTGTTGGTGCGAAGAAGCGCAGACAATTAGTCGATTCTCTTGGAACACATTGATACCTACGATTCGTAAAGAGGATTCTGAAATATGGATCACTTTTAACCCAGAATTGGAGACTGATGAGACGTATCAGAGATTCATTCTCAATCCCCCTGAAAATTCCGTAGTGGCTAAGGTCAACTGGTCTGACAATCCTTGGTTTCCAGAGACACTAAGATTAGAGAAAGATTCGCTAAGAGCTAGAGACCCAGAAGCCTACAACACAGTCTGGGAAGGTTTATGTAGGCAAACAGTAGATGGCGCTATCTTTGCCAAAGAGATGCAAATGGCCGAATTAGATGGGCGTATTACCAAAGTTCCATACGATGCCACAAAGCCCGTACACGCTATTTTTGACTTAGGATGGTCTGATGCTACGGCTGTATGGTTTTTACAGTTTGTGGGCATGGAAAACAGGCTTGTACGCTATTTTGAGACTAACCAAGAGACAATGACTAGTATTCTTAATAAGATGCAAGGATTTGGTTATTTATACGATACTTTGTGGTTACCACACGATGCCGAGAACAAAACATTGGCTGGAAACGGCAGAAGTATAGAAGAAATTGTTAGAAATTTAGGATATAAGACTAGAATAGTACCTAAAGTACCAATTGTTGACTCAATTAACGCTGCTAGGACTATTTTTAGCAACTGTTACTTTGATCGAGAAAACTGCCATCAAGGGTTGGAAGCTCTCCGGCACTATCGCTATGAGGTTGATCCTGAGACTGGAATGTTTAGTAAAACACCACTTCACGACCAATATAGTCATGGTGCTGATGCTTTTAGGTACATTGGACTGATGATAAGCGAACCTAAGAAAAGTGTTAGAAAAGCACCTCAAATTGTTCAATCTTCTTGGATGGGTTAAATATGGTAGACGATCTTGAATCTAGTGAACTGATAGCTGATGCCCAAGGGTTTTTACATCTATGCGTAGAAGCCGACATGATGAATCGTACCGAAGCGCTAGAAGACTTACGCTTTAGTGCTGGCGATCAATGGCCTGTTGAGATTCAGAACTCACGCACATTAGAGTCTAGACCATGCCTAACTATCAACAAGATAGACGCATATTGTCGACAGGTTACTAACAACATTAGACAGCAACGCCCCAGAATCAAGGTTCATGGGGTTAATAGCGAGTCTGATGAGAAGATGGCTGAAATTCTGACTGGCATTTGTAGGCACATCGAAGTCAACAGTGACGCTGACCAAGCCTACGATAACGCAGCAGACTATACAGTTCGGATGGGTTGGGGGTTTATTAGGGTAAGCACAGACTATGTGCGTGAGGATTCCTTTGATCAGGAAATCTACATTAAGTCCATTATGAACCCTTTTACTGTTTACTTTGACCCCAACAGCATATTACCTGATGGGTCAGACGCTGAAAAGGTATTGATTACTGAGGTGATCAGCAAGAAGCAGTTTGCACTAATGTACCCAGACGCTGACGAGGGCGTTCAGTTTAATCAGCGTGGAGCAGGGGACACCAACGCAGAATGGGTAATGAAAGAGGACATTCGCATTGCTGAATACTTCTATACTGTTAGAAAGCCCACCAAGCTCTTATTGTTGGTTGATGGTACTAAGGTATACAAAGACGAGTTTAAAGGCGATCCAGCCCTTGTAATCGACTCTAGGGACACAGTTAAGAAAGAAATACGTTGGGCAAAGCTCACAGGTATGCAAATCCTAGAAGAAGGTGTGTGGCCTGGTCGTTTTATCCCAATTATTCCTGTTTATGGACACCAACTGATCGTTGAGAACAAACGCAAGAAGTTCGGTCTAGTGCGTATGGCCAAAGACCCGCAGCGTATGTACAACTTCTGGCAAACTTCAATGACCGAGTCGGTTGCCCTAGCGCCCAAGCCTAAGTGGTTGCTTGCTGAAGGTCAGGATGAGGGACACGAGAACGAGTGGGCACAAGCCAACGTCAAATCTGCTCCAGTCCTAAGATACAAGCAAAAGGACATCGAGGGCGTTCCTGCTCCAGTTCCTACACGCATTCAGCCTGAAGCACCTCCTGCTGGGATTATGGCTGCTAGTGCTGCTATATCCCAAGACTTACAGGCGGTAATTGGGATTGTTGATCCTAATCAACTTCCAAGTGGCAACATCTCAGGCAAGGCGCTAAATGGACAACAACAGCAAGTAGACATCACAAATTTCCATTTTTACGACAATTTGACCCGTTCTATTAGACATATTGGAAAAATTATTCTTGATCTAGTACCCAAAATCTACGATACCGAACGTGTTATGCGGATCATTGGAGACGATGGCCAGCCTGATCTAGTCAAATTAAACACACCAGGCACAGACGAATACGGCATTCAGAAAATCTTAAATGATGTGACAGTCGGTGAGTATGATGTGGTGATGGATACAGGCCCTGGCTACAACTCCAAGCGCCAAGAAGCCGTAACTGCAATGATGCCCTTGTTCGCTGCCGATCCAAACCTCATGGCAACGGCTGGTGATCTATTCATTCGCAATATGGACTTCCCAGGCGCAAGTACGATTGCCGACCGACTGGCTGCAGCCAACCCAATGTCTCAGATTGACGAGAAATCTAAGATACCACCACAGGTTCAGATGCAGTTGGCAATGTCTAAACAGCAAAATCAGCAGTTACAACAACAGCTTCAACAGCTACAAATGGTCATTAAACAACGCCAAGACATTGAAGGCGTTAAACAACAGGCCGAAACTCAGCGTGAACTCATGCGCCAGACGGCAAAAGCACACAATACTGAGTCAATGTTGGAAGCCAAGGTTCACGATGTGAATACAAGGGCTATAACTACTCAAAACAAGACCGAAATTGAGTCAATTATGGAGTTGTTGTTGCACCATATGGACACGGCTAGGCTTGAAAAAGAAATTCAGGCTAGAAACGCTGAACAATATAGTTATACACAACAGGCCACACAATCAATTTCTTGACAAATTAACCATTTAGGGCTACATTGCCTTACAAACGTACCTATACGTCTTATAGGGTAAATTCTTAGGGAAACCTATGTCGGACAAAGAAGCGGGCCAAGTGCTCACAAGTGAGAATTCAGGTGAATTTTACGCACAAAAACTAGGTTTAGCTAAAGAGGAGACTGTAGAAGCTGCAGAACCTACAGAACCTCAACAGAGTGAACCAGAAGCGCAAGAAGAGCCAAAAGTAACAGAAGAACCGAAGCCCAATAAGCTCGAAAAGAGGTTTTCTGAGATTACTAAGCAACGTGAAATGGCACGAGCCGAAGCGGAACGTGAGCGTCAAAGAGCTAGTGAACTAGAAAACAGGTTGAAAGAACTCGAAGCGAAGGTCGCACCCAAACCAAATTTGGATGAAGAACCCAAGCCTGACCAGTTCCAAGATGCGTTTGAGTACGCAA